>Ga0308167_1002638_pt1 | contig 16067 bp, 16 predicted proteins | sample PhyCR1_2_FD_202138 | JGI IMG/M metagenome (GOLD analysis project Ga0308167, IMG submission 202138) | Phyllosphere microbial communities from UC Gill Tract Community Farm, Albany, California, United States - DLSLRC.R1 | ecosystem: Host-associated > Plants > Phyllosphere > Unclassified | place... | reverse complement strand
CAAAGCCGACTGGTATCACAAGACCAGCCAGGCCTTCGTAGTGTTCCAGCCGGTCAAGTCGGTTGGTGTGGTCGGTGACGGCCGTCGCTACGCCTGGGTCGTGGCCCTGCGCGCCGTCGAGACCGTGGACTTCATGACCGCACGTTGGGCACACCTGCCTTACGAGCTGCTGGAAACGGTCAGCGGGCGGATCATCAACGAGATCGAAGGCATCTCGCGCGTTACTTATGACGTGTCGAGCAAGCCGCCGGCGACGATTGAGTGGGAATGATTCCGCGTCCGGCATAGACAGGCATAGACCGGCAGCGAGTGGCAAGAAAAACCCCGGAAGCCCGCGTAATTGCGGGCTTTTGGCTTTTTAGGTCTGGCAACTTCAGGTAGCGTTCTGCATCGCCAAGCACGGTGTTTATGTGGCATGGTACGGGGTATCAACTGTCTTCAATGCCATGTGTGGCGCTTAATACCATGTCGATTAGCTTTGGCGCTTCATGGTATCAAGTGGTGCGGAAGGCCCGGTTTTACTGGGGTTAGGCGCCGTTTTTCTGCGCTTCTCTACGCATGGTATTTTTTCATGGAAATAGTGGAAGCCATGCTCACTGATACCAAGCTTCGAAATCTCAAACCCCAAGACAAGCTCTACAAGGTGATTGACCGAGATGGCTTGTACGTGGCGGTTACACCGGCCGGCTCAATCTCCTTTCGCTACAACTACTCCATCAATGGCCGGCAGGAGACCGTCACCTTCGGTCGTTATGGCTTGGGTGGGATCACCCTGGCAGAGGCACGTGAGCGGCTAGGGGAGGCGAAGAAGATGATCGCCGCAGGTAAGTCGCCAGCTAAGGAGAAGGCGCGTGCGAAGGCGCGCACGAAGGGTGCTGAGACCTTTGATGATTGGGCTGAAAAATGGCTGCGCGGCTATCAGATGGCGGACTCGACACGAGATATGCGCCGCTCAGTCTATGAGCGCGAGTTGAAACCACAGTTTGGCAACCAGAAGCTGGCAGAAATAAATCACGAGGACCTGCGAGCGTTAACAGACGCGATAGTCGAGCGGGGGGCACCCGCAACTGCGGTTCACTCACGTGAGATCGTCATGCAGGTGTTCCGATGGGCCATTGAGCGTGGTCAGAAGGTTGAAAACCCGGCAGATCTGGTACGGCCTGCCAGCATCGCGAAATTTGAGCCACGCGACCGTGCGTTGGCGCCTGATGAAATCGCGCTGATGTACCAGTACATGGACAGAATCGGTACCGCGACTTCGGTCCGCGCAGCGGCCAAACTTCTCTTGCTGACGATGGTACGCAAGAGCGAACTGACCAACGCGACGTGGAGTGAGATCAATTTCAGCGAGGCGCTATGGACGATTCCCAAAGAGCGGATGAAGCGTCGTAACTCTCATTTGGTGTTTCTGTCCCAGCAGGCATTGGATTTCTTCATCGCGTTGAAAACCTTGGCAGGAGGTTCAGACTACGTTCTGCCGTCACGCTACGACTCCGATTTACCAATGAGTGCGGCCACGATCAATCAGGTACTGACGCTCACCTATCGCCTTGCTCAAAAGGAAGGTGTGCCACTAGGCAAGTTCGGTCCCCACGACCTGCGACGCACGGCCAGCACGCTGTTGCATGAGGCGGGCTACAACTCCGACTGGATCGAGAAGTGCCTCGCGCACGAGCAGAAAGGTGTGCGCGCCGTCTACAACAAAGCCGAGTACCGGGATCAGCGCCGTGCGATGTTGCAGGATTGGGCGGACATGATTGACGAGTGGACGCTTAAAAAACCTCGTGTAGCGGATTGATTCTGAGCCTCTTGGCCAAACAGAGCACGCGTGTTTGTGGCGAAATACCCACTTCGGTGGGTTTTTTTTCGTCCCGAAATAGGCGTTTTAGGGACACTTTTTTTCTACCGAATTTCGTTAATAAAACTGCCGATAAAACAAGACATTGCGTGGCTGTGTCTGTCCCGAAACTAGGCGTTAGTCGGACAGTTAACTTATTGATTTTGATGGGAAAATTCAGGATATTTGCTGGAAAATACAGGAAATGTGGGGCAATAATCGAACCTCGAGTGATGACGGAACGAGGTATTCGGTGTGGAAAAAGAATCGAGAAAAGAGAGCAAAATACTGATCAGCAAGAAACAGTTGCTGGCAATGATTCCGCTATGCGAACGCACGATCTACAACTTTGAAAAGCAGGGAAAATTCCCTCGCCGGATTGCGCTCAGTAGCCGCAAGGTCGTGTGGGATCTGTGCGAGGTCGAAGAATGGATTGATGCATGCAAGGGCAGTGGCCCGGCTCCCCGACCAGGAATGGGGGCCTGAATTGTGGCGATTGACTTGCGGGCTGCGTTCGAGAACGAGCCTCCCATTCTAGACTTCATTTGGCCGGGTTTTCTTGCTGGAACAGTAGGAGCGTTGGTAGCCCCAGGAGCCACAGGCAAGAGCTTTTGGGCATTGGAAGCTGCAATGGCCATCGCATGCAGCGTTGCGGGCGGGGATCTTGTAGGGCTTGCCCCAGCATGTGCTGGCCGCGTCGTCTACTTTGCAGGAGAAGACCCAGAAGCCGCACTGGGGCGCCGGATTCATGCCATCGGTCGGCACCTGAGTCAGCAGGCACGTGAATCCATCGCAATAAACCTTACCCTCGAGCCAATAATGGGTAAGCGGCTGAACGTAATGGATGATCGGCATCTTGCCCGGATCACCGATTTTTGCGCCGGTGCCCGGTTGATCGTACTGGACACACTCAGCAGGATTCACGACCTTGACGAGAATAGCAACGGTGACATGGCGCGGCTTGTCGCTACGCTTGAGTACGTTGCTGCCAACACGGGAGCATCGGTGTTGTACCTTCATCATGTCAGCAAGGGTAGCGCCCGCGATGGGCAAACCGATCAGCAGCAGGCAGCGCGTGGTGCATCAGCTCTTATCGATAACGCCCGTTGGTGCGGCTTCGTGGCCAAGATGACCGCGGACGAAGCAAAGCGACTAAGTGACCGCACCTATGAGCGACAGCCTATTGGCAATGACAGGCGCAGTTTTTTTGTCCGTTTTGGTGTTAGCAAACAGAACTACGATGCCACCCCGCTCGATCAGTGGTACCAGCGTCAGGAAGGCGGCGTTCTTGTGCCGGTTGAACTGGCGGAAGTGAGGAAAGGGAGCCCGCTGCAAGTCGCAAACGGAGGTGACGATGAGCGGTGGTAACTCCGTGGTACCCACCAGTACTATCGCACAGGCCAGAGTGATGCTTTATCAGCCTAGCCAGCGCCCGCGGCTGCGCGAAGGTGATTGGGCAGAGACATCATTTGGGCGCTGCCGCGTGGCAGGTCGGTTAGGGCAGAGACACGCGGACGTATTGGAAGCGGTCCTGTACTGCGCAGAACGTCGGCGGCCTGTCTCCGATGGTGGCGTAGAACTTCTGGTAGATCCTGCGCGAGTGAGAAAGACACTTTCCGATAGCCGCTACAGCTTCTCACAGCTCGAAAAGCTGCTGGCCGAACTTCGGGCTGCAACGATCACAATTGAAACGCCGCAATTTGATTTTCCCATCATTGGCGGGTTGATTGACCACGTTATCCCTTCACCTATGACACGTCCCGATCCTCTGTCAGGAGGAGAGCGCAACCTATGGCGGGTGCGGCTCGGAATTGCACTGATGATGCTCCTTGAACATGATCTGAGCCTTTACTACGACCCGGCCCCCATAGCCCGACTCCAGCACGGCATCAGCCAAGCAGTAGCTCGGCATGTTTTGAGCCACAAAGTAGTGCCAGCAGGCGGTTGGTATCTGGACACCGTTATTGGGGCGGTTGCCGGACAAGTCTCAAGTCAAAACATGCGCAATGCGCGAAAGAGGATCAAGGATGATGCTGAAGACCTACGGCGGATTGGGCTTATGCTTGATGGTGATCGCATTACGAAGGCGGTGCTCTCAACCCCTGGAGCGTTTCACACCCGCCCGATGGCGTGCCACACACGCCCGGAAACGTTTCACACACGCCCGGTGCGTGCCACACCCGCCCGGAACTAGCAGGATATTCAGGATATTCAGTCCCTGCGCGGCGCAGCCCGCGCTTTAGGCGCGGTCCGGCCTCGCCGGTCGGCCTACGGCCGTTGGACACCAAAAAGGAAGAACTAGGAGCCTTCAGACCCTTTTTGGCTTGCCAGAAGGCCGCAGGAGCCGTCAAAAATGCTTTTTAAGGGCGCGGTGATTTCTGTGGGTGCACATAGCCAAAAAATCGCTCAGAGCGCAGCGCATCGCCTTACAGGGGGCACGGACGGAGTTGAGACAAGTGCGTGCGTATTACTAATGGCGAAGCCCGTTTGGTTGTCCGGCATAGTCGGGATTAGCCCCGTAATGAAATATCGCGAGTAGCCCGCAAAGCCTGTACGTCAACGTGACCAGGAGAGGCTGCGTTTGGAAAGCAAAACCCCGCACAGAGGCGGGGTTTTGCGGGTCTGATCAGCAATCACCGCTTGCCGGGCGTCTCTTGCTTCTGTGCTTCCTGCACAGCCTGGATGGCCATCAACGCCTGCTGATTCAGGGCTGCGTTATTCTTGCTCCCTAGCAAAGGTAGGCGATTCATAGCCTGTGCCCCGGCAAACATGCGATAGGAAGCCGACAAGGCGAGCGGGCTTACTCGAAGCTGCAAGGCCGTGTACTGGCGATCCAGCCTATCGAGTTGCGGCCCGTAGCCCTTGCTACGTAGCCATCGGCCGAGCGCCCACATGCCGATGGCGAACGTGGATGCGAATATTACGAATCCAGCGAACATCAGTATGTCCATCATGGTTATTTCTCCGAGGTGTCTTTGTTTGAGGCCGTGCCGGGCACATTGAGCGAGGCTAGTCGACTTGTAGCGAGGCTTGCATCCGAGGCTGGACGGATGACGTTAGACTCCGCCTCTGTGGGTTCCGTGGCCGATTCTGCCCCATTGGCCTGAGTGGTCGAGTTGGTATCGTCGGGAACTGGTGGCGGAGATCCTGCACCTAGAGACAAGGCGTGCGCATTCTCCATACCCGGCACTGCCATCGAGGCCATCACGCCGAGCATCTTTGCTCCGCCATTGGTCGACTGCGAAAGCGCGTTACCGGCGCTGATAAATCCCCCATTTGGTGTCGCCTGCGGGTCTTTGTCGTCGTTGCCCTGAGCAGCCTTTCCAGCCTGTCTGGCGGCCTGCTGCACGCCGCTGCTGGGCTGCGTAGGTGAAGGTGATAGTGCCGAATTAGCAGTGCTGCCGCCTACACGCGAACCGGCCGAACTTGCACCCTTAGCGGCGGCCCCACCACCGGTACTGGTGCCAACTCCTGCGGATGACGCCATGCCTCCGGCAGAGGTCGTCGCGCCACCGGACGAGGTAGCACCGGCGGCCATGCTGGAATTGAGCGAGCCCGCAAGACCGCCAGCGGTACCGGCCGCGCCTGCACTTGTCCCGCCCGCGCCAATCGCCGCTGCCGCTGGAGCTGCGGCACCTGCTGTTGAGATGGTTGCAATAGCCGCCGCTGCACCAGCGGCTCCAGCTGCCGCCATACCACCGATTGCCGATCCGCCGCCCATAGACGTGCCACTAATCATCCCGCCGATCAATTCGGGGATAGTTTTAGTCAGATAAGCGCATACAAGAGCCAAGCCTGCCAATGTCATCAAAGACGCTTCGTCGTTGGTATACGCTGCTAACCACGACTTCGCTGACGTGACGATAATTCCTACGATCAACGTTAGGACGAACAGCTTAGCGCCAACTGCAATGACGAAGCGGAGCGGAGCTATAGCAAAGTCGCGTGTCCACTGTGAACCACCAAAACCAAAGAACAGTACGGAGGCGTTGATGATGACATACGACTCTACTAGCGTCACAAACATGAATGCCGCGATGAACGCGAAACATAATAAAACTAAACAGCCAACAATCGCGATGAGGATCGCTTTACCCGGAGAGAATACAGAGATTCCCTCTACAATAGTGCGTGAGAAATCGACAGCCACTGCGAACATATCACCCGGCTGAATAGCTCGACCCAAACCGCTGGCCGTGCCCGCCGCTTCCCGGAAACTATTAACTATTGCTGTCGCCCACGGAACGGAATGCTCAATAATGGCGTAGAAAAAGCCGACTGCCATGAAGAAGCGGATTAACTCACCGGCAATCTCGCCTAAGTCAGCTTGTTTCATGACTAGAGGCATGAACGTCCATACCAGCTGAATTAGTGCAAGGGAACCCAGTAATGTTAGTGCATAGCCCTGGAGCCGTGGTGACCATTCACTTGCGGCGTTATATAGCATCCGCAAAAGGCCATTCATTTCATTGCCCTGAGTTATATCTCCTGCTGCCGCAGCATTGCCGACCGAAAACAATAGCGTCGCACCGATGAATGCGAGAAGTGCTGAACGTTGCATAGTTAGAAATCCTCAGATGGACCCCAGTCGTTTTTCCGGGTTTCAAATTTTTTATCGGCATCTGTCGGCGTATGCCGTTCAGCAGTCACGCATTCAGCACTGACGGACACAACGACACCGGACACAAAAGCACCACTAAGAGCAGAAGCGATGCACAACACAGCAATAAAAATCTTAGAAATAAACATGGTTAGAAATCCTCCGAAGGTCCCCAGTTATTTTTCCTAGCCTCGAATTGTTGTTCCGCAGCTTCGCTAGCGGCCTTCCGGTCGCCTTGCTGGGCCATGTAGTTGCCCTGCATATTGATTTGGGTGGCCATCAGATCGCGCAGTTTTTGCAGTTGCTGCACGTTCTGGGAAGCAATTTCGTTGCCCGCCTGAATAGCTTGCATGCGGCCTACGGCTGACTGCGAACGGAACACCATGCGATTAAGCTGAGTGTCTTCAGACTCGAACGTGCTGGTATTGAGATTTGCCGCCTCAAGTGCTGTCTTTACGTTGTCGCTGCCTTGTTTAGACCACTTCTGATAACGATCCCGTGCCGGGAATTGTGCCGAGTTTGCTGCTTGATTCAGGTAGGACTCGAACCCAGGAAAAGCCGTGTTGAACTGCGAATCCATGTTCTGGATTTGGCGGCCCAAGACCTGCGAGCGGTTGTAGATGTTGACCACGCTTTTCAAGTCAGCCGCGATGCTGCCGAACATCGAATCGGGCAAGCCCGTGCCCTGCGTGACCATGTTTTGGTACTGCTGAATTTGCGTTTGCAGTTGCTCGGCGGTGTTCAGCGCCGTGTTGACCTGCTCGGCGTACTCGAACATCTGTTGATAGAACGTCGAGCAGTTAGAGCAGTAGATGGCGTAAGCCGGCGCAGGTGTCATATAGAGAACTACACCAAGGCTTGTGGTTGCCATTGCCACAGCTAGCGCCGCACCTCGGCCGAATATCCGAGCGACATAAACTGACGTTTTTTGCGATTCTATTTCCATACCGAATACCTCATTTTGTAGTAGCTTGAGGTTTGATTATTCTCCGATATGGCGTTGTTTTGAATATGCGGATAATAGTCTATCCGCATAGATTGCAGTAAGTTGCGTCCGGAAACTGTCCGTTAATCAACCCTTTTAATGCTGGCAACTCTCTGGCTTGTCTAGGGTTTTTCTTTTATAAGGAGGAAGAATTGGCTGTCCGGTTTGATGCGTTTTGCGGAAGAAAAAAGCCCACTGAAGTGAGCTTTTTATAAGTTGGTGCGCGGCGTCAGTGGGCTGCGTAATAAGGATTATGAGTGCGATAGAGGCAACGCTCAGTTTCAGGGATGTGCAGCGTCTCAAGGTGCCACTCTTCGAGTGAAGAAGCCAGCTCGGCCGCGATGCGCTGGGCCTCCGCAATGCGCTTACTAGATTGCCCACTGGCTCGGCCGAGGCAGGCTTGCAGTTCATTGAGTTGAGTGGCCAAAACGCTGATGCGGTGAGCTGTCTTCATAATCAATTCCCCTTGCTTATCCTTTCCACGATTCTGTTGAATTCTTCCCGGATGTCATCGTCCGCGAGATCAAGATTAACTAATCCTGACTTTATTGCAATTCTTGCAATTCTTTCTGCTGCCTCATTGTCTAGTTTTGCAAGCCTTGCCTTAGCCATCTCTAGTTCAGAACAGGCGTCAGCTCGACGCTCAGAAAGGGTTTTTCTAGCCATCTTTCATGCTCCTTTTTGGTGCCATTTCGGCCTTCATCTATTGTGGGCAGCGGAGATTCCAGCGACCGCTGGAGTTGTTAGCCATATCAGGATCGGCGTCGCTACGAGCTAAGCGTGGCCACGGCAAGTTGGCCGGCACTCATACTTCCTCCGCTCTTTTCGATCCATTCATTTAAATTTAGTCGATTGAGTTAACTCAAAGCAATTTTAGGCAATTCCTTACCTAAATTAATGCAGCTCTAGGCAACTTAGGGAGAATTAACGCAACTCAAGGAAATTTAAGGCAACTGACTTTACCGAAACGGCTATTAGCAATAAATTTCTTTTAATTGCACCCAGGCAGACGGCAAGATGTGTGTTGTACGGGTACGGACTTCGTCCTAGCCCATACAGCACCTCCTCTTATTCGCCTTCGGCTCAACGGATCTTGCTCTGCGAGGCCCCGGCCGCTGCCGCGTCTAAGAGCTGAAAGCAAAAACAGGAGCGCAAGCCATGACAGAGGGCACAAAAGGAAAGGCCCCACCTCGCCGACGCGGAAAGCCGATAGAGGTGTGGGTGACTGACGAGGAAAAAGCCACCATCACAGAGCGCGCCGAAGAAGCTGGTATGTCCCGATCGGGCTACCTGCGAGCCCTCGGCCTGAACACGCCAATGCGCTCGGTTGTTGATCTGAAGGCAGTAGCTGATCTGGCTAAAGTCAACGGCGATTTGGGTCGTATCGCGGGCTTGCTGAAGCTCTGGCTAACGGAAAAAAACGGCCAGGGAGCAAGGCCAATTGAGGTCGAACGGATGATGATCGAGTTTCGGGAGTTGCAAGCGGGAATCCGGGAGAAGATGAGCGCCGTCGTTTTTGCTAGAAAATATTGACAGCCCACATTTGATGTCCAGACCGAAGAAATCCATTTTGCTGGAGTGCGGCACGTCTATCCAGTGGTCATTCCGGTCCGAGAGAGGATGGTTCCATTCGCCTAGAACGCCTACGAACCTTTTCTCGCGCACAGCCGACGATGGAGAATCATTTTAGCTTACCTTTTGCTTTATCATCCTTCCACCTTGTATAGATGGCGGGCTGAAAGCCCGCTTTTGCCGCTTTGGCAGTAGTGACCGGAACAGCCCCACATGAACGCCGTAGAAATCGAACAAGCCATCACCGACCTGGCCAGTCAGCCGTTTGACCAGATTGAGTTCCCGTATGCCTTCCTACAAGCATTCGGTAACAAGGAAACCACCCTCAAGCGCCTGCGGTCGGGGGCAACCAACAAGTCCGATCTCGGCGGTGTGCTGCAAACCAGCAATATCCACTTGTTGGTGTGTGAGATTGGTAAGGTCTCTGAGACCTTAGCGGCCCTCAAGGCCAGTCCCGCTACAGCGCGTGCCAAGGCCAAGTACGTACTTGCCACTGATGGCGAGATGCTGGAGGCGGAGGAACTGGAAAGCGGCGAAACGGTCGCCTGTGACTTCCCACAGTTTCCTGATCACTTTGGTTTTTTCCTACCGCTGGCAGGCATTTCCACGGTCAAGCAGATCCGCGAGAACTCCTTCGATATCCGTGCCACCAGCCGCCTGAATCGGCTCTACGTGGAGCTGCTCAAGGACAACCCTGCCTGGGGACGTGCCGAGCGCCGCCATGAGATGAACCACTTCATGGCAAGGTTAATCTTCTGCTTCTTCGCCGAAGACACTGATATATTCAACGGCATCGGGCTGTTTACCGACGCCCTGACGCAAATGAGTGACCGGGATGCCGGGAACCTGCATGAGGTGATGGGCGAAATTTTCCGCGCCATGAATACGCCTATTGCTCAGCGAGCTTCGGGAAACCTACCGCGCTGGGCAGATGCCTTTCCGTACGTCAACGGCGGATTGTTCTCTGGCGAACCTGATGTACCACGTTTTTCCCGGATTGCTCGCAGCTACCTGCTACATATTGGTGCTCTCGATTGGAAGCAGATTAACCCGGATATCTTCGGCTCCATGATCCAGGCCGTGGCCGATGACGAAGAACGTGGTGCTCTGGGGATGCACTACACCAGCGTGCCCAATATCCTCAAGGTGCTGAATCCGCTGTTTCTCAATGAGTTGCGCACTAAGCTTGGGGAGGCTGGCGACAATCTGCGCATGCTGCTTAACCTACGTAAGCGCCTAGCCCGAATTCGCATATTCGACCCGGCCTGCGGCTCTGGCAACTTCTTAGTCATCGCCTACAAGCAGCTTCGCGAAATCGAGAACACCATCAATGAGTATCGTGGCGAGCCGGGACGAAAAAGCGATATTCCACTGACCAATTTCAGGGGTATCGAACTGCGCGATTTCTCGGCCGAAATCGCGCGTCTCGCTTTAATCATTGCCGAGTATCAATGTGACGTGCTGTATCGCGGGCAAAAGGAAGCTCTTCTAGAGTTTCTACCGCTTAGTAATCAAAACTGGATCACGTGTGGCAACGCTCTAAAGCTAGACTGGCTCAGTATCTGTCCGCCTACTGGTACTAGCGTGAAACTTACGGCTGACGACCTTTTTGAAAGCCCATTAGATCAGGCGCAGATTGACTTTGAAAATGAGGGCGGAGAGACATATATCTGCGGGAATCCACCTTATCTCGGTAGCAAATGGCAAAGTGTCGAACAAAAATCGGATTTGAAGGCGATTTTCTCAAGTCGCACGAGTAGTTGGAAATCGCTAGATTACGTCGCTGGATGGTTTATGAAAGCGGCGGACTATAGTAGTAAATCAAATTCTGCAGTTGCCTTCGTATCCACAAATTCAATATGCCAAGGTGTTCAGGTTCCTATTCTTTGGCCTCTTATATTCAATTCTGGCCATAAAATTCATTTTGCTCATACCTCATTTAAGTGGGCAAATCTTGCTAGTCACAATGCAGGCGTGACAGTCGCAATTGTCGGGATATCCAACCATCATCAGGGTGTCAAGACTCTGTTCTCGATAGGGGAAGATGGTGCAACAATCTCTAAAGATGTTGATAATATCAATTCCTATCTAGTGGCAGGTCGTAATATTGATATCCAACCATCGAAAGTATCTATTTCCGGCTGTGCCTATATGGATCTTGGTAATATGCCTAAGGATGGAGGAAATTTGCTTATGAGATTCGAGGAGGCTGAAGCGGCGGTTGCGGAGGATCCTTCCATCCGTCGATTTGTATATGACTTTGTCGGCTCGCAAGAGTTTGTTAAAGGGATCGTTCGGCGCTGCCTTTGGATTGAGGATAGCGAAGTAGCAGAAGCATGGGGGTCGCACGTCATCGCCGAGCGTTTGGAAGGCGTCCGCAAAATGCGCCTTGAAAGCGATGCAGAATCTACCCGAGATTTTGCTGATCGGCCTCATCGATTCAAACAAATCCAAGGTCGGGGCGTAAATTCATCTATTGTCGTTCCCAAGGTGACGTCAGAAACACGCCCATATCTTCCGGTTGGGGTGCTCTCAGCGCACTCCATCGTTTCAGACAATGCCTTCGCTCTTTATGATGCTCCCTTGTGGAATATGGCGCTTGTCGCGAGTCGCATGCATTTGATATGGGTCGCTACCATTTGTGGCAAGCTGGAGACACGCTACCGCTATTCTAATACTTTGGGCTGGAACACCTTTCCCATTCCCGTTCTAACCGAAAAAAATAAAGCCGACCTTACTCGTTGTGCTGAAGATATTTTGCTCGCCCGAGAAGTCCACTTCCCGGCCACGATTGCTGATCTCTACGATCCAGAGACAATGCCGGATAACCTGCGTAAGGCGCACGAGCGCAATGATGAGGTGCTGGAGCGCGTCTATGTCGGCCGGCGCTTCAAGAACGACACCGAGCGCTTAGAGAAACTGTTCGAGTTATATACCGAAATGACGACCAGCCAAAAGCAACGGAAGGTCAAACAATGAGTGACCTTCTTATTAAACACGTGGGCATGAAGCCCTGAGTGGAAGCGTAGACATGACCCAAACCGTTCCTTCCGTTTCAGTCTCCTACGCTCAGCATGGGCGATCCACCAAGGCCAATGAGCTGGGCATGCGCCCTATGCAGGAGCTTGCCTACGAGCTACGCGGTGAGCAGTTCTTGCTAATCAAGTCGCCTCCGGCCTCTGGTAAAAGCCGGGCATTGATGTTTATCGCCTTGGATAAGCTGACCCATCAAGGCATGAAGCAGGCCATCATCGTGGTGCCGGAGAAATCAATTGGTTCGAGTTTTCACGACGAACCGCTTAGTCGCTATGGCTTCTGGGCTGACTGGCATGTTGAGCCACGCTGGAATCTTTGTGATGCCCCTGGAACCGAGGATGGTGGCAAGGTCAACGCGGTAGGCGCATTCTTAGATAGCGATGATCAAGTGCTGGTCTGCACCCATGCGACCTTCCGTTTCGCCGTAGAAAAATTTGGCGTGTCAGCCTTCGATGATCGGCTGATTGCAGTGGATGAATTCCATCACGTATCGGCGAACCCGGACAACAAGCTAGGCAGTCACTTGGGACAACTTATCGGTCGCGACAAGGTACACATCGTGGCCATGACTGGCTCCTATTTCCGAGGGGATGCCGAGGCTGTGCTGTCACCGACCGACGAAGCTCGCTTCGTTCCCGTAACTTATACGTACTACCAGCAGCTCAATGGTTACGAATATCTGAAGCAGTTGGACATTGGTTACTACTTCTACTCCGGTGCTTATTCGGACGATATTCTCAAGGTGCTCGACCCGAGCGAAAAAACCATTGTCCACATTCCTAACGTGAACTCCCGTGAGAGCACCAAGGACAAGATCCGGGAGGTCGAACACATCATTGAAGAACTCGGGGAGTGGCAAGGTACCGACCCGCGTACAGGCTTCCAACTAGTAAAGACCTCCAACGGACGTGTACTGCGCATTGCTGACCTAGTGGATGATGACCCGGTCAAGCGCGACAAGGTCGCGGGAGCGTTGAAAGACCCAGCACAGAAGAACAACCGCGACCATGTGGACATCATCATTGCGTTAGGTATGGCCAAGGAAGGTTTTGACTGGATCTGGTGCGAACACGCGCTCACCGTGGGCTACCGCTCTAGTCTTACGGAGATTGTGCAAATCATCGGGCGAGCGACCCGCGATGCCCCCGGCAAGGCACGGGCGCGCTTTACCAACTTGATCGCCGAACCGGATGCCAGCGAGAAGGTCGTTGCCGAGGCCGTCAACGACACACTCAAGGCTATTGCCGCCAGTCTCTTGATGGAGCAGGTTCTCGCACCGCGCTTCGAGTTCAAACCGAAGAACTCCACCAGTGGGCCTCAGGAAGGATTCGACTATGGAGACGCAGGCTATCAGCCGGACAAGTGCAATGTGGGCTTCAACCACGAAACCGGCCATCTGCAGATAGAAATCAAGGGATTAGCTGAACCCAAGAGCACAGAAGCCAATCGAATCTGTCAGGAAGACCTGAATGAGGTCATTGCTAGCTTTGTACAGGATAAGGCCAACATCGAGCGCGGCCTGTTCGATGATGAACTTGTGCCCGAGGAGCTGACCCAACTGCGCATGGGCAAGATCATCCGCGACAAGTATCCCGAGCTGGATGCCGAGGATCAGGAAGCGGTTCGCCAGCACGCCATTGCAGCTCTGAACCTGACCCAGCAAGCTAAGCAACTAGTATTGGGTGATGATCCACTAAGTAAGCTTACCGGGGGAGATGGCTCCCCCAGCACGGCTTTGATTGACGGCGTGCGCAAGTTTGCGATGGATGTGCGAGAGCTAGATATCGACTTGATCGACCGGATCAATCCGTTCAGCGAGGCATACGCCATCTTAGCTAAGACCATGAGCGAGGAAAGTCTCAAACAGGTCGCTGCGGTGATCGGCGCCAAGCGGACCCGTCTGACGCCAGAAGAGGCCAGAGATCTCGCTATCCGGGCAGTAAAATTCAAGAAGGACCATGGCCGAGTGCCTTCTCCTACCGCTCATGATCCTTGGGAGCGGAGTATGGCGGAAGGTGCTGCAGCCTTTATGCGTTTCAAGAAAGAGGGCCGTTATGGCTAACGAATTTGATCTGGATGAGCTGGAAACGGAGCTTTCCGATTTCGCCATTCCGGACAAGAAGGTCGGTCGCACTCCTAGTGAGGAGCGTATCATCGCTGGCTTCGAGGATATCCAACGTTTCGTTGAGCGACTCGGCCACGCGCCGCGCGATGGCGACGACAAAGATATCTTCGAGCGTCTGTATTCCGTTCGCCTGAGTCGCTTGCGCGACCAGGCCGAGTACCGCGTACTCCTGCAGCCGATGGATTATCAGGGCCTGCTAAATGCTGTCGAGGTACCAGAGTCGAAATGTGTCTCTCCCATGACCGACGATGAGCTGTTGGCAGAGTTGGCTGGTGACGGCGATCGTGAGGATATTCAGAATCTGCGCCACGTGCGTAGCAATGTCGAGAAGCGTGAGGCCGAAGAGGTTGCCCAGCGCGAGCGGTGCGAGGACTTTGAACGCTTCCAGCCGCTATTTGAGCAAGTGCAGCGCGAGCTGCAGTCTGGCATCCGAGTGACTCGCACCTTCATCAGGGATACCACCGTTGAAGCTGGGCAGTGGTTTATTCTCAGCGGTCAAACTGCTTATGTGGCCGAAGAAGGTGAAGACTTTGATTCGCCGCAGGGCAAGAAGGATGCGCGCCTACGGGTGATCTTTTCCAATGGTACACAAAGCAATTTGCTGCGACTTTCGCTGGTGCGCGCTTTATACAAAGATGATGCCGGCCGCCGTATTACCGAAGCTGATGCCGGCCCTCTGTTTGGCGAAACACTCGAGCCTGAGGATATTGAGAGCGGGATTATTTACGTGCTGCGCAGCCACTCAACCCATCCCTTCGTTACGGAACATCGCGAGCTGATTCACAAGATCGGTGTCACGGGGGGCAAGGTGGAGACGCGCATTGCGGGTGCAGACAAGGACGCCACTTACCTCCTGGCGGACGTTGAGGTTGTAGCCACCTACAATCTGCACAACATCAATCGCAAACGCATGGAAAACTTGTTTCACAGGTTGTTCAGCTCTGTCCAAATAGAGCTGAACATCCCCGACCGCTTTGGTAATCCGGTGAAGCCCAGGGAGTGGTTTCTCGTGCCGCTGCATGTTATTGACGAGGCTGTAGGCCGTATTCGAGACGGCTCAATTACTGACGTCACTTACGACCCGCAGTCTGCGCGACTCGTTGAGCTGTAACGGCCCCGTTGTGGATGCGAGTCATTGGCTCGTGTCCACCAACACGCTGGTCTAGGTATCATTAGATACCTCGCTTTTTTAAATGTGGAGGGAGCTGAAGCTCTTCCCTTGGAATAGTGTTTAGCTAGCTAAAAATTGTGGCGAGAAAATGCATCGGAAGATCATGAGGGTCCTTTGGCCTGCTACCGGCCGCGCGCAGAGGTGAAAATGAGAGATCGCAGTCACGATCAAGCAATGGCAGAGCTTCTCCGGGCTGATCCGGCATACGCGGCTGGGCTGTTGGCCGAGGTTGTTCGTGATGGTGATGCGGATGAGTTGGCCATCATAGAGCGGCAGCTATCGGCTGCCTGTGCCGTGAGAGAGGCAGTCCCTGCTTCTTGAGCGAGTTTTTGCTCTGACATGGCATTTTTCATGGTCTTTCGATTCTTTCATCTCTGTGCGCTCCGTTTTATAAAGCCTTTAGTGGTCAATTGATAATAGAGTGGGAATGATCTGCTAGCGCAGCGATTGAGAAACCGGCTTAGGCCGGTTTTTCTCTATCTGCGGGCGGTAAGCGAGGGCTACGAAGCAGCCCTGGCGCCCTCAAGTCAACCACAGCCTGAAGCGACAAAGCCCGCATTCGCGGGCTTTGTCGTTTCAAGCGCAGACCTCTATCAGAAGTCGTAACGCACGTTTGCGGTAAAGGTATCCGCGTCGAACCCACTGCTGGTCAGGTAGCTGTAGTTACCGCCCACGCTCCACGCGCCGACGCGGTAGTTGGCGCCCAGGCCCAGCTCGTAGCTATCACGCGCAGGTGTCGCA
>Ga0308167_1002634_pt1 | contig 16081 bp, 13 predicted proteins | sample PhyCR1_2_FD_202138 | JGI IMG/M metagenome (GOLD analysis project Ga0308167, IMG submission 202138) | Phyllosphere microbial communities from UC Gill Tract Community Farm, Albany, California, United States - DLSLRC.R1 | ecosystem: Host-associated > Plants > Phyllosphere > Unclassified | place... | reverse complement strand
GGGCCCGCCCGGGACTGGGGGGGGGGGGGCCGCCCCCCCCGCGCCTCCTGTCCGTCGTCCGCGCGCTACGCGTCGATGCGGTCGCGGTCCAGGCCCTCGCCCGCCAGGATGAACTCCTTGCGCGGGGCCACGTCGTTGCCCATGAGCAGCTCGAAGACCTTCGCCGCTGCCTCGGCGTCGGTGACGTTCACCCGGCGCAGCGTCCGGTGCGCCCGGTCCATCGTCGTCTCGGCCAGCTGGTCGGCGTCCATCTCGCCCAGGCCCTTGTACCGCTGGATCGGCTCCTGGTACTTCTTGCCCTGCTTCTCGAGCTTCTTCAGCACCGCCTGCAGCTCGGCCTCGGAGTACGTGTACAGCGTGTCGTTGGGCTTGCCACGGTTCACGACCACGACCCGGTGCAGCGGCGGCACGGCCGCGAACACCCGACCCTGCTCGATCATCGGACGCATGTACCGGAAGAACAGCGTGAGCAGCAGGGTCCGGATGTGGGCACCGTCGACGTCGGCGTCCGACATGATGATGACCTTGCCGTAACGCGCCTGGTCGAGCTCGAACGTGCGGCCGGACCCCGCTCCGATGACCTGGATGATCGACGCGCACTCCGCGTTCGACAGCATGTCGGAGACGGACGCCTTCTGCACGTTGAGGATCTTGCCCCGGATCGGCAGGAGCGCCTGGTACTCGCTGTTGCGCGCGAGCTTCGCCGTCCCGAGCGCCGAGTCGCCCTCGACGATGAACAGCTCCGTGCCCTCGGTCTCCTGCGACCGGCAGTCCGCGAGCTTGGTCGGCAACGAGGAGTTCTCGAGCGCGTTCTTCCGCCGCTGCGTCTCCTTGTGCGCGCGGGCGGAGATCCGGGACTTCATCTCGGAGACGACCTTCTCGAGCAGCGTCGCCGCCTGCGTCTTCTCCGTCCGCTGCGTCGACGTGAGGAGCTCGGTGATGCGCTTCGAGACCACCTGGTCGACGATCTTCCGGACCGCCGGCGTGCCCAGGACCTCCTTCGTCTGACCCTCGAACTGCGGCTCGGGCAGACGGACGGTGAGCACGGCCGTGAGCCCGGCCAGGACGTCGTCCTTGTCGAGCTTGTCCTGGCCGACCTTGAGCTTGCGGGCGTTCGCCTCGACCTGCGCGCGGACGGCCTTCATCACGCCGTTCTCGAAGCCGGTCTGGTGGGTGCCGCCCTTGGGCGTGGCGATGATGTTCACGAAGCTGCGGAACACGGTCTCGTAGCCGCCGCCCCACCGCATCGCGATGTCGACCTGGCACTCGCGCTCGACGTCGGTCGACACCATGTGTCCCTTGTCGTCGAGCATCGGCACGGTCTCGGTGAACGTCCCCGTCCCGGTGATGCGCCAGGTGTCGGTGATCGCGGTGTCGGGCGCGAGGTGCTCGACGAACTCGCTGATGCCGCCCTCGTACCGGAAGCGCTCGATCACCGGACCGTCGGCAACCGGGGTGCCCGTCGCCTCGGCCCGCTGTGCGGCAGCGGCGATCGACGTCGGGCGGGAGTCCGTGATCGTGATGCCGAGTCCGGGCACGAGGAACGCGGTCTGGCGGGCGCGGTTCACGAGGTCGCTCGTGCTGAACGCCGCGTCCTTCGTGAAGATCTGCCGGTCCGCCCAGTACCGGATGCGGGAGCCGGTCACGCCCTTCTTCACCTTGCCGACGACCCGCAGCTCGCTGCCGGACGTGAACGGCGTGAACGGGGAGTCGGGTCCGACCCCGGCGGCGTCGTCGAAGATGCCCGGCTCGCCCCGGTGGAAGGACATCGCGTACGTCTTGCCGCCACGGTCGACCTCGACGTCGAGGCGCTCGGACAGCGCGTTCACGACCGACGCGCCGACACCGTGCAGACCGCCGGACGCCGCGTACGACCCGGAACCGAACTTGCCGCCGGCGTGCAACTTCGTGAACACGACCTCGACCCCGGTGAGTCCGGTCTTCGGCTCGACGTCGACCGGGATCCCGCGAGCGGTGTCGCGGACCTCGACCGAGCCGTCCGGGTGGAGCACCACCGCGATCTCGTCACCGTATCCGGCGAGGGCTTCGTCGACCGAGTTGTCGATGATCTCCCACAGGCAGTGCATGAGACCACGCGAGTCCGTCGAGCCGATGTACATGCCGGGACGCTTCCGGACCGCCTCGAGCCCTTCGAGGACGGAGAGATGGCGTGCGGAGTAGTCGGAGCTCACCTGCCGATGCTACCGAGCGGCACCGACACTCCTGGCCCCCGGGGACGGCGAGCCTCGGACTGGGGACAGCGGGTCCGCGGTCAGCGAAACCGGGGCCCGGAAGGCAGCGCTCCCAGGCATCACGTGTTGAAATAGGTGAACCGATCCCCGGCACCGACTGCGATCCGTGAGGAGCACAGCAATGACCCAGACCGTGCAGGACCTCTCCATCGACGACTTCAGCGGCAACCAGCTGACGGCTGCGGACCGCTGCGACAGCTGCGGTGCCCAGGCGTACATCCGCGCCACCATGGCGAGCGGTGAGCTGCTCTTCTGCGCTCACCACGGCGCCGAGTTCAAGGACAAGCTCGCGGCGACCGCCATCGAGTGGCACGACGAGAGCAGCCGGCTCTACGAGTCGAAGTAGCGTCGACACGCGAACGGACAGGAGGCGCGGGGGGCGGGGGCCCCCCGCCCCCCCCGCCTCCTGTCTGTTGTCAGGCTCGTTCGCTCACGCTCGCGGGATCAGGCGATCCGCTTGAAGGCCTTGTCGACGTAGCGGTCGATCGTGGCGCGAGCCTCTCGCGCGTAGCGGTCGATCGAGGCGGTGCGCTCCGCATCCGGGGCGTAGTCCCGGCCCGACCGCGCGGTCGCCGCCGCGAGCACCGCGTCCGTGAGCTGCGGGTTGAGCGGCAGGAGCGGACCCTGCGTGTGCGTACCGAACGAGGCACCGGCGACGGCGCCCTCGACCGGGGTGCCCGCCTGGTTCCCGCCCCCCGAGACGACGTCGGCGAACGGCTCGACGCCGGTACCGAGTTCGATCCGGGTCGCGTGGTCCTCGAACCCAGCCAGGCGCTTCGACGCCCCTGCGAGGAGCGGGTAGCGCGTGTCGAGCACGAAGTAGTTCACCCGACGCTCCGCCCCGCGGACGGCCCGGGCGTCGAACACACCGAAGCCGTCGACGACGGTGCCGTCCGTCCCGACGACCTGGTTCGTCGCGAGGTCGAACCCGCCGCCGACCGCCACGACCGGGACACCCGATGCCGCGAGGTCCCGCAGCGGCGCGCCGATCCGACCGATGTCGGCGCCGAGCGACCGCATGGCGCTCAGCGGGCCGTTCCCGACCACCACGACGTCAGCGGCCGTGGGGAGCGGGTCGCCCGGGGCGTACTCGACGACCTCGGTGGCGATGTCCGCGGCGGCGGCGCGACGCACGAGGGCCACGACGTTGCCGCGGTCGCCCGAGACGCCCATCTGGCGCGGGTAGACGTGCAGGATGGTCAGCCGGTCGGCCGTCATGCGGTCTTCTCCATGTCCGGGTGGCCGAGGGCCTTCCGCGCGATCATCATGATCTCGTAGTTGACGATGAAGTTCTTCGTCCCCGACGTCGTCGAGCCGAGCTGCTCCATGTGCTTGATCGCGGCCTCGACGTCCGGCTCCACCCGCCCGATGCGGACGCCGGCGTGCTCGAGGGCGATCGCGATCTGCCACGCCTTGTCACCCGAGACGACGTCGACGTGGTCGAGCTTCGAGAAGTCGATGTCGTAGATCCACGAGATGTCCGGGGTGCCCTCGTCGATGGCCATGAGGACCTGCTCGGGGCGGTCCGGCAGGGCGTCGAGGTTGAGCTGCAGGCTCGCGGCGTTCTTGAACATCGTGAACTCGGCGGACTCACCCGCGATGGGCAGTCGCTCGCCGCGGCCGTACGCGGGCTTCATCGTGCCGAACGCCTTCGTGACGGCGTCTGCCCGGAACTGGTCCCCCAGCGCCGCGCTCGCGGTCGCGGTCGCGGCCGCGGCGTCGACGGCGTAGTGCAGGCCGCGTGCCGGGAGACGCACGGGGATGTCAGCACCGCCGAACCGGATGGTCGCACCGTCGCCGGTGTTCACGACGACCTCGGCGTCGGCCACGTTCGGCTCGCCCGCCTGGCGGTCGAAGTCGTCCGCGTTCTGCAGTCCGTTCGGCGCGGCTGCCACGACCTCGGCGCTCGCACCGAAGCGGAGCACCCGCTGTCCCGGCTGCCCGACGTAGGCGTCGAGGAACTGGTCGTCGCGGTTCGTGATGACGTTGCGCGCCGAGAGCGCCGCCGTGTCGAGCATCATCGTCGCGACCCGCTCGGTCTCGAAGAAGCGGTAGAGCTGGTCGACCTGCACGTTGAGCATGGTCACCGTGGACGGCGACAGGATGCCCGCGAGTTCGACCGCGAACGCCTCGTCGACCTCGAGGATGCCGATGTCCGCCTTGAGCTTGCCGGTCAGCGACACCTCGGACAGGAGCGCCGAGGCGATGCCCTGCGGCAGGTTGGCGCCCGAGGGGTTCGTGAACACCCGCAGACCGTGTGCCCGGACGATGTCGGAGATCATGTGGGTCGTCGTCGACTTGCCGTTCGAGCCGAGCACGAAGACGACGCCGTTCGGGAACTGCTTCGTCACGTGCTGCAGGAAGTCCGGCACGAGCTTGAGGACGATGTACCCGGGGTAGGCGGACCCGCCGCCCCGCGCCCGAGCGAGGGCACGGAGGATCCGCCCGACGAGGATCGGGATGAAGAAGCGCACGCCCGGCCTACTCGAGGTAGTCCCGCAGCGACTGCGACCGCGAGGGGTGACGGAGCTTCGCCATGGTCTTCGACTCGATCTGTCGGATGCGCTCACGCGTGACGCCGAAGGTGTCGCCGATCTGGTCGAGGGTCTTCGGCTGGCCGTCGCCCAGGCCGAAGCGCATGCGGATGACACCGGCCTCGCGCTCGGACAGGGAGTCGAGCAGGCTCTCGAGCTGCTTCTGCAGCATCGTGAAGCCCACCGCGTCAGCGGGCACGACCGCCTCGGTGTCCTCGATCAGGTCACCGAACTCCGAGTCGCCGTCCTCACCCAGCGGGGTGTGCAGCGAGATCGGCTCACGACCGTACTTCTGGACCTCGACGACCTTCTCCGGGGTCATGTCGAGCTCGCGCGCGAGCTCTTCCGGGGTGGGCTCGCGACCGAGGTCCTGCAGCATCTGGCGCTGGACGCGCGCGAGCTTGTTGATGACCTCGACCATGTGGACCGGGATGCGGATCGTGCGTGCCTGGTCGGCCATGGCGCGCGTGATCGCCTGACGGATCCACCACGTCGCGTAGGTCGAGAACTTGAAGCCCTTCGTGTAGTCGAACTTCTCGACGGCACGGATCAGACCGAGGTTGCCTTCCTGAATGAGGTCCAGGAACTGCATGCCGCGGCCCGTGTAGCGCTTCGCGAGCGACACGACCAGACGGAGGTTCGCGCCGAGCAGGTGCGACTTGGCACGCTGCCCGTCACGGGCCACCCAGCGGAGCTCGCGCTCCTCGGCCTTCGACAGACCGGTGGAGTGCTGGAGCTTGTCCTCGGCGAACAGGCCGGCCTCGATGCGCATCGCGAGCTCGACCTCCTGCTCGGCGTTGAGGAGCGCGACCTTGCCGATCTGCTTGAGGTAGTCCTTGACCGGGTCCGCCGTGGCACCCGTGATGGTCGTCGAGTAGACCGGCGCCTCGTCGTCGTCGGACTGCGAGATGACGAGCGCCCCGGCGGCGACCGCTGCGGCGGCGTCCGGCTTCGCGTTCTTGTCCTCGGCGTCCTGCTCGGTCTCGTCCGCGTCGTCCGTGTCGGCGGCGTCCGCCGACTCGTCAACGGGCTCGTCGTCGAGGTCCTCGTCGTCCTCGGCGCTCGAGGCCTTCTTCTTCGCCTTCGAGGCCGTCTTCTTCGGCGCGGCCTTCTTCGCGGTGGTCTTCGTGGCGCGCTTCTTCGGCGCCGCCGCGCCCTCGGTCTCCGCGGCGGCGTCCGCCGTGGTGCCCTCGGGCTCGGTGTCCTTCGTGGGATCGATCGTCGTGCTCCGGGCAGCCATGCGATCACCTCTCTCGTCGTGCCACGTTCCTGGGGTCGTGGCCTCCCTCGCCACCCAGGGCTCCACGCCGCAGTCCCCCGCGTCGATGAGTCCTACCGTTCCGGGCAGCACTAGGACCCATGTCAAGTCCCCCGAGTTCCGCGGCGCACCGGAGTGCTCCTCGACACAGGGGTCCCGAACGGGTCCGACCTCATTATTGCACGCTGCGCTTCCGCAGGCGTGCAACCAGTGCAACCCAGAGCGGCCCCACCCGTATTCCGTCCTCGGCGTGCATCGCACGGCGTGTCCGGCGCCGGGCGTGCAGGAGCATCACCACGCCGGTGCCGACGACGACGTACTGCACGGTGAGGGCGAGTCGGAAGTTCTCCCACGCGAAGACGGGGGCACCGGTGGCGCGTGCGGCGACGTCGAGGACGGTGCCGATGAGGAACATCATCACGAAGGCCGCGAGGAACCCGCCGACGTTCACCACCCCGTTGGCCGAACCGAGCGCTCCGACCGGGTTGAAGGTCCTGGCGAAGTCGAAGCCGATGAGCGAGCCGGGGCCCCCGACGCCCATGACGACGACGAGCAGGACGAGCAGCCAGGTCGGCGGCTGGCCCGGCCACAGCAGGATCGCGGTCCACACCACCGCGAGGCCCACGACCACACCGAGCACGAGGTTCGACCGACGGAGCGGGAACCTGGCGCACAGCACGCCCAGCGCAGGACCGGCGACGAACCCGACGACCACGATGACCGTGAGGAACCCGGCCGCCTCGGACGGCGTGTACCCGAGCCCCCGGAGCATCGGCACGCCCCACAGGAGCGAGAACACGGTGCCGGACGACTGGGTGACGTAGTGCGACCAGAACCCGAGCTGGGTACCGGGCCGGCGCAGCGCGTGCCCGAAGGTCCGGAACGCCGCGGGCCACGAGTGCGGGAGCGGGATCGTGCCCGTGCGCACCGGCACCGGGCCGTTCCGGACGAAGACCGCGGCCAGCACGAGACCGACCGCGCTGGCAGCCGCCGCCACCCCGAACGCCGGGGTCCAGCCCGCCGTGTGCAGGAGCACCGCGAACGGGAAGGCGGAGAGGACCTGTCCGATCTGTCCGAGGTTGCCCGTCCACTGCGAGACCTGCGGCAGGAGGGTGCCGCTGAACCACATGGGCACGAGGCGGATCACCGAGATGAAGGTCATCGCGTCGCCGGCCCCGACCAGGACCCGACCGACCACCGCCGGCCCGATGGTCGGTGACACCGCGACGACAGCCTGCCCGACGACGAGCAGGACCGCGCCGAGGAGCACGAGCTTCCGTGGCCCCACGCGGTCGAGCGCGATCCCGACCGGGATCTGCAGGCCCGCGTAGACGGCGATCTGCACGACGGCGAGGGTCGACAGCACCGCGGCCGACACCGCGAAGCGGTCCTGCGCGTCGACGCCCGACACACCGAGCGACGAGCGCTGCACCACTGCCAGGACGTAGGCGAGCACCGCGACGCCCCACACGACGAAGGCACGGCGGGAGTTCACCGTTCCAGGCTAACGGCGGCCGCGTGGTGCCCAGCTGTCGCTGTGGAGGACGCGAGACGGACTGCGCGCTGTGGAGGAGCCTCCTGGCCGGGCGGGCTCAGTCCGGGTCGGAGTCGCCCCGGCGGTCGGCGAGGAACCGTTCCAGCTCGGCCGCGATGGCGTCCGCGGTCGGGACCTCGCCGTCCACCCCGGTGAGCGGCGACGCCACCGGGTTGCCCTCCATGTAGGTGTCGTGACGGTCCTCGAGCACGGAGACGAGACGCTGCAGCTCGGCGTTCCCGGCGACCTGTTCGTCGACACGGGACCGGAACTCACGGCCCTCTTCCCGCAGGGCGTCCGTCGGGAAGATCAAACCGGTCGCCGCCGAGATCCCCGAGAGCGCCGCGACGGCCGCGTCGGGGAACTCCGTGTCGGACAGGTAGTGCGGGACGAGCAGGACGAGGCCCGTCACCTGCTCACCGAGGGCGGCGAGACGGTGCTCGACCAGGTGCAGCACGTTGGCCGGCGCCTGCGTCTCGGGCTTCCACACGCTCATCTGCTCGACCAGGTCCGCCCGGGTGCCGGAGACCGTCAGGCTGATCGGGCGGGTGTGCGGGACGGGCATGGGGATCGACTGGACCCAGGTGGTGTCGGCGACGCGCAGCTCGGCAGCGAGGTCGGTCACCGCGCGGACGAACCGGTTCCACTGGAAGTCGGGCTCGTAGCCGGACAGGAACAGGAACGGCTGGCCGATCTCGTCACGGACGAGGTGGAGCGCGAGGCGCGGCGGTTCGACGGCGGCGATGTGGTCGTGCTCGAACGTGATCACCGGTCGTCGAGCGCGCCAGTCCAGGAGCGCGTCCGGGTCGAACTCCGCGACGAGCTGGGTGTCGAGCGTCTCGAGGACCGCGGTCGTCACCTGGGCCACGGCCGACCCGGCGTCCGCGAACCCGGTCAGCCCGGCGACGAGGTGCAGCCCGGGAGGCACGGCCGGTGCCGCGTCGTCGAACGTGTACAGCTCCTCGGGGTGGTTCACCGTCCCCATGCTAGGCGGGCACCCGGCCGTGCCCCGTGCGGGACGCCCACGCCGTCAGCGAACACCGCGTGGATAGGGTTGGGGCATGGTCCGACCGACGCTCTCCACCACCTCCACCCCTCCCGCTTCCGTCGAGACGGACGTCCTCGTGCTCGGCGTCGTCGCCGGGTCCGACGGCGCCCCCGCGACGATCGCACCGACGGCCGCGGGAGCGGTCGAGACCCTCGGTGACCTGGACCTCGCCGCGATCGGGGTCACCGGCGCCAAGGACCAGCTCGTGCGGCTCCCGGGCACCGGTGTCGCCGCGACGTCCGTCGCCCTCATCGGTCTCGGCGGCACGGTCGACGAGGCCGCCGTGCGTGCCGCGGCCGGCTCGGCCGTGCGGCAGCTGCCGCAGGTGCAGTCCGTCACCCTCGGCCTGCCGACGGACTCGGCGGCGCTGGTCGACGCTGCGCTCGAGGGCGCCGCACTCGGGGCCTACGCCTTCACCCGGCACAAGGGCACGGGTACGACCGGACCGTCCCGGGGCGACCAGCGCATCGACGTCATCGCCGGTCAGGACGTCCCCGCGGACGCCACCGTGCGCCCCGCGATCGTCGCGGACGCCGCCGCGCTCGTGCGCGACCTGGTCAACACCGCCGCCGGTGACCTCGGTCCCGCGGACGTCGCGGACGTCGCGGCGGCCAGCGCCGAGGGGCTGCCGCTCACCGTCGAGGTCCTCGACGAGCACGCCCTCGAGGAACAGGGCTTCGGCGGCATCGCCGGCGTCGGCCGCGGGTCGGCTCGTCCGCCCCGGCTCGTGGTCGTCCGCTACCAGCCCGAGCACGCCACCAAGCACCTCGCGCTCGTCGGGAAGGGCATCACCTTCGACTCGGGCGGCCTCTCGCTCAAGCCGGCCGCGTCGATGCTCGGCATGAAGACCGACATGACCGGCGCCGCGACCGTGCTCGCGGCGACCGTCGCCGCCGCCCGGCTGGGCCTCGACACCCGCGTCACCGCCTGGCTCTGCCTCGCCGAGAACATGCCCTCCGGCACCGCGACCCGACCCGGCGACGTGCTCACGCTGAAGAACGGCAAGACCGTCGAGGTCACGAACACCGACGCCGAAGGGCGCCTCGTGCTCGGAGACGGCATGGCCGCGGCCTCCCTCGAGCAGCCCGACGCCATCGTCGACGTCGCAACCCTCACCGGGGCCCAGGTGGTCGCACTCGGCGACCGCACGACCGGTCTCATGGGCAGCGACGACCTCGTCGAGCAGGTCCGGCGCATCGCCGGCGCCGTGGCCGAGCCGATCTGGCCGATGCCGCTGCCGGAGGAGCTCGACGCCCGCCTGGCCAGTGACGTCGCCGACATGGTGAACGCCACCGTCGGCAACCCCGCCGCCGGCATGCTGCTCGCGGGCAAGTTCCTCGAGCGGTTCGTGGGCGAGGGCATCCCGTGGGCGCACCTCGACATCGCCGGCCCGTCCGAGGTCAAGGGCGGCGGCTACGGCTGGCTCGGCAAGGGTGCGACCGGCGTGATGGTCCGGACGCTCATCGCGCTCGCAGAAGACCTGCAGTCCAGGTAGTAGGTTTGAGTCCGGCGGGGCGCGGCGCGTCCGCACGCCCCCGCCGGACCTTCACGGGACGGGACCGGAACCACACGGTCCGACCGTGGGACGCCGCCCGCCGCGGTGTCCACCGGGGCCTGACCGGTCCCGACACGCACGAGGGAGTTGCACCAGGTGACGGAACAGACTTACGACGTCGTGGTCCTCGGTGGCGGGAGCGGCGGCTACGCCGCAGCGCTGCGGGCCGCCGAGCTCGGCATGAGCGTCGCGCTGATCGAGGGCGACAAGCTCGGAGGGACGTGTCTGCACCGCGGGTGCATCCCGACGAAGGCGCTGCTGCACGCCGCCGAGATCGCGGACGGCACGCGTGACGCCGAGAAGTACGGCGTGGTCGCGGAGTTCGCCGGCGTCGAGGTACCCAAGGTCATCGAGTACCAGCAGGGCGTCATCTCCTCGAAGTACAAGGGGCTGCAGGGGCTCATCAAGGCCCGCGGCATCACCGTCGTCGAGGGCTGGGGCCGACTGACCTCGCAGAACACCGTGCAGGTCGGCGACCAGACCGTCACCGGCAAGAACGTCGTGCTGGCGACCGGGTCCTACTCGAAGTCCCTCCCGGGGCTCGAGATCGGTGGCCGCGTCATCACCTCCGAGACCGCGCTGAAGATGGACTACGTCCCGAACAAGGTCGTCATCCTCGGCGGCGGCGTCATCGGCGTCGAGTTCGCCAGCGTCTGGAAGTCGTTCGGCGCCGAGGTGACCATCGTCGAGGGCCTGCCCCACCTCATCCCCGCCGAGGACGAGTCGATGTCGAAGCAGCTCGAGCGCGCGTTCCGCAAGCGCGGCATCGAGTTCTCGCTCGGCGTCCGCTTCCAGGGCGTCGAGCAGCACGAGAACGGCGTCGTCGTGACGCTCGAGGACGGCAAGACCTTCGACGGCGACGTCCTCCTCGTCGCGGTCGGCCGCGGCCCGCTCACGCAGAACATGGGCTTCGACGAGGTCGGCGTCGCGATGGACCGCGGGTTCGTCACGACGAACGAGCGCCTCGCGACGAACCTGCCGAACGTCTACGCCGTCGGCGACATCGTCCCCGGTCTGCAGCTCGCGCACCGCGGGTTCCAGCAGGGCATCTTCGTGGCCGAGGAGATCGCGGGCCTGAACCCGGTCGTCATCGAGGACGTCAACATCCCGAAGGTCACCTACAGCGACCCCGAGGTGGCCTCGGTCGGGCTGTCCCAGGCGAAGGCCGAGGAGCAGTACGGCGCCGACAAGGTCGACACGTACGAGTACAACCTCGCCGGCAACGGCCGCAGCCACATCATCGGCACCTCCGGCGCGGTCAAGGTCGTCCGCGTCGTCGACGGCCCCGTCGTCGGTGTCAGCATGATCGGTGCCCGCGTCGGCGAGCTCATCGGCGAGGCACAGCTCGCCGTCAACTGGGAGGCCTACCCGGAGGACATCGCTCCCCTGGTGCACGCACACCCGACGCAGAACGAGGCCCTCGGCGAAGCGTTCCTCAAGCTGGCGGGCAAGCCGCTGCACGCGCTGTGACCCCCGCGTCCTGCGCGCGCACTGTGACAATGACACCAACCACCACTGCAAGTCCCCGCGAAGAGGAGTCCAACCGATGAGCGAATCCGTCAACCTCCCGGCGCTCGGCGAGAGCGTCACCGAGGGAACGGTGACCCGATGGCTGAAGAACGTCGGTGACCGGGTCGAGGTCGACGAGCCGCTGCTCGAGGTCTCGACCGACAAGGTCGACACCGAGATCCCGTCGCCCGTCGCCGGCGTCGTCGAGGAGATCCTCGTCCAGGAGGACGAGACGGTCGAGGTCGGCACCGCGCTCGTGAAGATCGGTGACGGCTCGGGCTCCTCCGACAGCGGCTCCGACCAGGGCGCCGACGAGGCGGCTGCCGAGCAGTCCGAGCCCGAGGCCGCCCCGAGCACGGAGCAGCAGGAGGAGACCAAGGCGCCGGAGCCGCAGCAGGCTGACCCGGCCCCCGCCGGTCAGACGCAGCCGGCCGCACCGCAGGCTCCGTCGGCTCCGCCCGCGGCCGCTCCGGTCCCGCAGGCCGCGCCGGTGCCGCCGCCCGCCGCTGCTCCCGCTCCCCCGGCCGCCGTTCCGGCACCGGCTGCCGCACCTGCGCCGGCCGCGTCCGCCCCGAGCGCTGCCGTGCCGAACCCGACCCAGGACGGCGGCGCGTCCGGCTACGTCACCCCGCTCGTGCGCAAGCTCGCGAACGAGCAGGGCGTGGACCTGTCGACCGTCACCGGCTCCGGTGTGGGTGGGCGCATCCGCAAGGAGGACGTGCTCGCGGCCGCCGCGAAGGCCCCGGCCGCCAGCGGCTCGACCGCGGCCCCTGCCGGCCCGTTCGTCGCCGAGGTGTCGCCGCTCCGCGGCACCCGCGAGAAGATGACGCGTCTGCGCAAGGTGGTCGCAGAGCGCGCCGTGCAGTCGATGACGTCGACCGCGCAGCTGACCAGCGTGGTCGAGGTCGACGTGACCAAGGTCGCGCAGTTCCGCGACGCGCACAAGGCTGAGTTCCTGGAGAAGACCGGCTCGAAGCTCTCCTTCATGCCGTTCTTCGCCCTGGCCGCCTCCGAGGCGCTCAAGGCCCACCCGAAGATCAACTCGACCGTGGAGGGCGAGGAGATCGTCTACCCGGACCACGAGAACGTCTCCATCGCGGTGGACACCGAGCGCGGCCTGCTCACGCCCGTGATCAAGGACGCGTCGTCGCTCGACCTGGCGCAGTTCGCGCAGTCGATCGCCGACCTGGCCGAGCGCACGCGCAACAACCAGCTGAAGCCGGACGAGCTCGCGGGCGGGACCTTCACGCTCACGAACACCGGCTCGCGTGGCGCACTGTTCGACACCCCGGTGGTGTTCCTGCCGCAGTCCGCGATCCTCGGCACCGGCATCGTGACCAAGCGACCCGCCGTGGTCAAGGTCGACGGCCAGGAGGCCATCGCGATCCGCTCGTTCGTCTACCTCGCACTGTCGTACGACCACCGGATCATCGACGGGGCGGACGCCTCGCGGTACCTGGTCGCGGTGAAGAACCGTCTGGAAGAGGGCAACTTCGGCCCGAACCTCGGGTACTGACCCCGCACCACCGGACGGCCCCGGCTCCCACGAGGGAGTCGGGGCCGTCCTCGTCCGCGGGTCCGGAACGGCCTGGAGCGGGACGAGGGCCCCCGGGTTCCTCAGCGGCCGACCGAGAAGGTCACGGCGGCGGCGATCCCCACCGCCAGGACAGCTCCGACCATCGCCTGGCGGACGGAGAGCCGTCGGTGCGGTGTGAGCGGGATGCCCCGTTCGACGAGGGAGCGCGCTGCCGAGAGCAGTCGGGCCGCCGGGTCGTCGTCGTTCTGCATCGACGGCCGTGCCGTGAACGCGAAGTCGTCCGCCGGCGGGTCCCACCGCACGGGCCGGGGCGCGGCGACCGAGCCGACCCCGGCGAGCAGTCGGCGGAGGTCGTCGCCGCTGCCGTCGAGCGCCGCGGACATGAGCGCGTCGATCTGCGCTCGCGCCTCGTCGCGAGGGTCGACGCGTTCCCACACCATGCGCGCCCCGAGCAGCAGGACCCGGGACGCCGGGATGCTCGTGGGTGGGACCGGATCCGGCGTGCTCGCCTCCGGTGGCCGATCGTGCAGGACGACCGCACCGCTGTCGTCCACGAGCAGGTCGTCCACCGTCGCGCACCCGACCAGGAGCGCGCCGTCACGCTCCGCGCACGCGAGTTCGAGCAGCGGCACGCTGAGGGTCACCGCGACACCGGGGGTCGGTGAACCGATCCGGTCGAGGGCGTCCGACAGGGTCGTGCCGGTCGGACGCAGCACGTCGACCACGAGGGTGCCGACGGGATCGCGTCCGACGTCGAGGACGGGAACGAGGTGCGGTCCAGCTCCGGCGGCACGGTCGGCGGCCCAGGCCAGGAGCGCCGTCTCGTCGGGGCCCGCGGACCAGCGGCGGTGGTCGGACGTGTTCTGCACGGTGACCAGCGTGTCGGACGGGAGGCGCGCCTCCTGTCCGTGCGCACAGTCCTGTGGACGGCCGGTGTTCGCCCACAGCCGGAGGGTGACGGTCTCCGGCGGTGTCGCCAGGCCGTATCCTGGACCCATGGCACGCAGCAGTTCTCCAGACAAGGCGGCGAAGGAGCCGGGTCGTCTCAAGCAGATGTACCAGGTCTTCCAGATGACCCGTCGCGCGGACCCGACCTCGGTCTGGTGGTTCGCCCTCGCGTTCGTCGGTCCCGTGGTGCTGGGCGTGCTCCTCGCACTGCTGCTGCCCGGCCAGAACTGGCTCGCGATCCTGCTCTGGATCGTCGCCGGTGTGCTCCTCGGGGTGCTCCTCTTCCTGATCGTGCTCGGTCGTCTGGCTGAGCGCGCGGCCTACTCGCAGATCGCCGGGCAGCCGGGCGCCGTCGGCGCAGTGCTCTCGAACTCGCTCCGTCGTCAGTGGCGGTCGAGCGAGATGCCGGTGGCCGTGCACGGACGCTCGCAGGCAGCCGTCTACCGCGCGGTCGGGACGCCGGGCGTGGTCCTCATCACCGAGGGGCAGCGCGGCAACCTCAAGCGCCAGGTCGACGAGGAGCGTCGCAAGGTGCAGCGCATCGTCCCGAACGTGCCGGTGCACGTCGTGCACGTCGATGACGAGCAGGACGGCGTGACGCTCCACAAGCTGCCCCGTGCGATGAACAAGCACAAGAAGGCACTCAACCGCAACGAGGTCCTCGCCGTGGCGAACCGACTCGACTCGCTCACGCAGAGCCCGGCCGCTGCGATCCCGAAGGGCATGGACCCGATGCGGGCTCGTGCCGGCCGCCCGCGCTGAGGCGACTGAGCCCCGCTCTCGAAGCAGACAGGACGCCCCCGACCGTGCCAGGTCGGGGGCGTCGTGCGTTCGGAGGCGGCGTCGCGGCGGCCGGCGCGCTCACGAAGTTTCGTTCTGAAGGACAGCTCACGCCGCTCGGAGGCCGTGAGGTGTCGCTCAGCCCGTGACGTCACGCGCGACAGGTACGACGGCGCCGAGTCGCGCGCGACAGACACGATGCCGCCGCAACGCCCACCGCCGCCGCGGCACGCCGCCTCAGCGCCGGACGAGCACCGTCCCAGCGATGCGGTCATGGGCACCCCGGCTGTCCCGGTCGATGATGAGCGCCGGCACGACGAGGCACAGCAACACGGTCCGCACGACCGGCCGCCAGACCCCGACGTACCCGCCCCGGAGCGGCACCACCCGGAGCCCCACGCAGATGTGTCCGAACGAGCCGGACAACAGGCAGATGAACAGGATCTGCAGCGCCGCGAAGATCGCCAGCTGCACCCACGAGTGCGCGATGTCCCCCGAGCCGTTCACCGGAGACCAGACGCCGGTGATGTACGCGACGAGGTCCGCGAGGGCGCCGTCGATGAGCAGCGCGACGATGCGCCGTCCGATGCGTCCGACGCTGCGCGGACCCTCCGCCGGCAGCCCCAGGTCCTTCCCGGGCCAGCCGTCCGGGTGCTCGGCGGCGGACGATGACGGGGCGGTACTGCGGGCCATGCTCCAAGCGTAGGCGACCGTCGTCGCGTAACACGCACGAAACAATGCAGTCACGTCCGGGAAACTCGGTGTCAATAACCTCGTCGGAGGGTGCCGCAAGGTCCCTGCCGACATCACCCAACCCCCAGGAGATCGACACACATGTTCAGCGATTCCTCCGAGGTGCTCGCCTTCATCAAGGACACGGACGTCAAGTTCCTCGACATCCGCTTCACGGACCTCCCCGGTGTCCAGCAGCACTTCAACATCCCGGCGTCGACGGTCGACGAGGACTTCTTCTCGGTCGGACAGCTCTTCGACGGCTCGTCGATCCGCGGCTTCGCGTCGATCCACGAGTCGGACATGCAGCTCATCCCGGACGTGACGACGGCGTACATCGACCAGTTCCGCGCCGAGCGCACGCTGATCATGATCTTCGACATCTACAACCCGC
>Ga0308167_1002633_pt1 | contig 16091 bp, 9 predicted proteins | sample PhyCR1_2_FD_202138 | JGI IMG/M metagenome (GOLD analysis project Ga0308167, IMG submission 202138) | Phyllosphere microbial communities from UC Gill Tract Community Farm, Albany, California, United States - DLSLRC.R1 | ecosystem: Host-associated > Plants > Phyllosphere > Unclassified | place... | reverse complement strand
CATGAGAAACCAAGCGTCGTGCCACTTTTAGACCGTAAGCAATAAAGGCTAGCTAAACATTGGGCATAATGGAGCAAGATTATTCTCAGTCCTAAATACTTACTCTGAGTAGCGATATTCTGACATAATGATCAGAGTTACCGTTTAAAGTTTCTTGTTCATTACGCCCGCCTTAGCGGCCAGTGAGACATTCAATGAGCTCCTCGAAGTTCTAAACCAGAAAACAGCGTGCATGAAGCTAAAAAACCTTATCTACATTTTCACCACGGCCTTGGTGTTCTTTTTTGGTATTTTTATCTATAGCTCATTGCATAAAGCACATGTCGATTTCGCACAAAACCAGCAAAACCTCTATAAAGTTAAACGGCTACGCGACCTAACTGAAGTTTTTCAATCTGCACTTTTAGTTCATCGATTAAAGCGCATCAGCTTCATGAGCGATGCAATTACACAAAGTGAAATCCTTGATGCAGAAAAACAGGTCAGATTGCATGCCGATGCACTGGTTTTGCCTCCTTCAGACAAATCCGCAACAGAATTAGAAAAACAAACCCATGAGATGTTTAATCGAGCAAAATTCTTCGTCTATCGGCTAACCGCCAATGATAATCAGGAATTATCCGCTGTCGGTCATTTGATGCAGACACAGCTTGATTTGAAGAGCTCCTATTATATAACCGAGCTCAATAAGCTTTATTTTTTGTACGTCTATAACACCACTCTATCTGATACGCATTCGTATAAGTTTATTGAAAGCGTTCGCTTGAATAATCGATTAACGCTCACCGCAACCGAGCTTATCGACCAGTTAGTCGATATCAAAACGGATGAAGTAAAACGTAATCAGTCTTACTTACGCTCGATTGAATTAATTGGTGTGCTGGACTCACTGCGCTCGCGGGTCGATTTTATTATTGCTACAGCGCCGGATGAAGCACAGCCCTCAGCAAATATTGATGAACTATTAAACAAACTCAGCAAAGAGAGCATGCAGCATCTCACCGCAGATCTCACTAGCGTAATGCAAAGCCGTTCATCTAATGCGTTCGATGGTTTTTATCGCTATATCATCGGTATTGATAAAGCCTCTGCTATCTTTGTGAATAACAGCTATGACCTTGAGTTACATGAATTAGAAAAGAAAATAAGCGTTAGCCGAGTACAGCTTTACGGCATGATTTCATTATGCTGGCTACTTGCTCTGTTCATCGTTATGCCGATATTGGTTTTTTCATCCAAAATAAGCCTATGGCTGACGCTCACCAATAAAAATATCATGAAGTTATCTCGGGGCGATCTCGACATATCTCCAGATAATTCGATCATGACCGGAGAGCTATCGGCCATATCCGATGCCATCAATCAGCTACGCCAGAATCAAATAGAAAAGCGCCTGCTAGAAACTGAAAAGCAGGAACTTATCAATGAGCTACTCGAAGCATCTTCAACCGATCCGTTGACCAATATTTATAATCGCCGCAAATTCTTCAATCAGTGCAGTCAGATCACCGAAGATGACTATCCTCTCGCGTTCTGTCTGATTGATATCGATAATTTTAAAAGATTGAATGATCGTTATGGCCATGACGTTGGCGATTTGGCACTTATCGCCTTTAGCCAAATGCTGGAACAATCGCTGCCAAAAAGCACGGTTTATTGCCGCTACGGTGGAGAAGAATTCGCTATCTTAATTAAATATGAAAATATGCAGCAATCGATGAGGATTATTGATGTCGTGCGTCATCGTACCGAAATGCTGAGTATTGCCATCCCAAATAAGCCTAGCGTTGGCTTTACCATTAGCTGTGGATTAGCCCGTCTTGATGACTATCAAAATATTAACCACTCTATAAAGCAAGCCGATGAAGCACTCTATTACTCTAAGAAACGTGGAAAAAACCAAGTGAGTTTTTATTCGCCAAATGGATTCATTAGCTTTGATGCTAACGATAAAAATGGCTGATATTTGTTCAGGAAACGCGACTAAGATCAAGGTATGAATATTGTACAATTGCACAGCAACTTAATCGGTGCTACTGCAAATGGCACGTTTAATCCTCGACCTATCACATGCCATATGGTGTTATGAGGCTTCAATCTCGGGATAAACTAGGTATACTCCTCCGACTTTGCCGACTATCCCGAACGTGGAATATCCCTGACGAGGATGCAGTAACGCGCCATGACTCAACATGCTTCCCCGATATTAACTTCATTATTGGATACTGACGCCTATAAGTTGCATATGCAGCAGGCCGTGTATCATCGTTACCGCAATCTCTCCGTAGCGGCTGAATTCCGTTGCCGTGGCGACGAGTTACTGGGCAGTTATGCCAACGAAATTATTCAGCAGGTTGCTCTAATGGGCAATCTTGCGCTGACAGATGAAGAATATAACTATCTCAGCACCTTACCTTTCTTCAAAAAAGATTATCTGGACTGGTTGCGCGATTTTCGCTTTAACCCGCAACAGGTCGATATACGTGACGAAGGCGGCCATCTCAATATCCGCATCACTGGCCCTTGGCGTGAAGTGATTATGTGGGAAGTGCCGCTGCTCGCTGTTATCAGTGAAGTGGTACATCGCGATCGCTCACCGCAGGCAACGGCAGAAATGGCCGTGGCACAGCTGCGTAAAAAGCTCGATTCATTTAAACAGCTGAGCGCGGATATCGATCTTTCTGGCTTTAAGCTGATGGATTTCGGCACACGCCGCCGTTTCTCACACGACGTCCAACGTGCCATTATTGAAACGTTGAAAACGGATTTCCCACATTTAGTTGGAACCAGCAACTATAAGTTTGCCCAGTTGCTGAATCTGGCACCGATGGGGACTCAGGCTCATGAATGGTTCCAAGCCCACCAGCAGATTTGTCCGGTATTAGCGAACAGCCAGCGAGCAGCCCTGCAAGCATGGTTAGATGAATATCCCGATCAGCTTGGCATTGCCCTAACCGATTGCATCACGATGGATGCTTTCCTACGCGATTTTGGCCCACAGTTTGCCAACCGCTACCAAGGGCTACGCCATGACTCCGGTGAACCGGTTGAATGGGGCGAGAAAGCCATCGCGCATTACCAGAAGCTGGGTATTGATCCGATGACAAAAACGCTGGTGTTCTCCGATAACCTCGATCTTGAAAAAGCCTTGGAGCTTTATCGTCATTTTCATAACCGCATCAATCTTGGTTTCGGTATCGGCACACGTTTAACCTGCGATATTCCAGAGGTAAAACCGCTAAATATTGTGATTAAGCTAGTAGAGTGCAACGGTAAGCCCGTAGCAAAACTGTCTGATAGCCCAGGCAAAACTATTTGCCACGACAAAGCTTTCGTTAAAGCGTTGCGCAAAGCCTTTGATTTGCCGCTGGTAAAAAAAGCCAGTTAAATTACTTAGCTTAATCGTTAACGTAACCAATATTATGAGGGCGTATGCAACGCCCTCTTTTTTTGCCTAAAAAACGCCAATTCTGACTGATAAAATCGATTATTCTTCTTTTTTTCATTCAATCCCCCAATATCTCATCAAGTTCTTGCGATTTGGCTGCGATTTCTTCTTGTGTCTGTTTGCATGACAAGTAACATAGCAACATGCCCGTATTATCTGGGCTGTAGGTTATTTATCATCCAAGATCAATAAAAGAGAGAAATCTATGAGCGTAGTGCCTGTAGTCGACGTACTGCAAGGTCGTGCCGCGGTAGACACTGAAGTCACCGTGCGCGGTTGGGTACGTACCCGGAGAGATTCTAAAGCTGGTATCTCCTTCCTCGCCGTTTATGACGGCTCCTGCTTTAATCCGTTACAGGCCGTCGTTAATAATTCTCTGCCGAATTATGAAAGTGATGTTTTACGCCTGACAACGGGTTGTTCGCTGGAAGTCACCGGTAAAGTCGTTGCATCACCGGGTGAAGGTCAGAGCTTCGAGATTCAAGCCACGGAAGTGAAAGTCGTGGGTTGGGTTGAAGATCCAGACACATACCCAATGGCGGCAAAGCGCCACAGCATCGAATATCTGCGCGAAGTTGCTCACCTACGCCCACGCACCAACCTTATTGGTGCGGTTGCTCGCGTTCGTCATACGCTGGCGCAGGCTATTCACCGTTACTTCCACGAAAACGGTTATTTCTGGGTTTCTACCCCACTGATTACCGCGTCTGATACCGAAGGCGCTGGCGAAATGTTCCGCGTTTCCACGTTGGATATGGAAAACCTGCCGCGCACTGACGAAGGTAAAGTCGATTTCGGTGAAGACTTCTTTGGTCGTGAAGCATTTCTGACCGTATCCGGCCAGCTAAACGGCGAGACCTACGCCTGTGCGCTGTCTAAGGTGTATACCTTTGGCCCAACGTTCCGTGCAGAAAACTCCAACACCAGCCGCCATCTGGCTGAATTCTGGATGGTTGAGCCTGAAGTTGCATTTGCGGATCTCGACGATATCGCAGGCGTTGCCGAAGGAATGTTGAAATACGTCTTCCAAGCCGTACTTGATGAGCGTGCCGATGACATGGAATTCTTCGCTCAGCGCGTAGATAAAGACGCCATCGATCGCCTGAAGCGTTTTGTCACCTCCGACTTTGCTCAGGTGGATTACACCGACGCAGTCGATATTCTGCTTAAATGCGGCAAGACCTTCGAAAACCCAGTCTACTGGGGCGTTGACCTGTCTTCGGAGCATGAGCGTTATTTGGCTGAACAGCACTTTAAAGCGCCGGTGGTAGTGAAAAACTATCCAAAAGACATCAAAGCGTTCTACATGCGTATGAACGAAGATGGCAAAACCGTTGCTGCAATGGATGTGTTGGCACCAGGCATTGGTGAAATCATCGGTGGTTCTCAGCGTGAAGAACGTTTAGACGTTCTGGATGCACGTTTAGAAGAAATGGGCCTGAATAAAGAAGATTATTGGTGGTATCGCGATCTTCGTCGTTACGGCACCGTGCCTCACTCTGGTTTTGGACTTGGATTTGAACGTTTAATCGCCTATGTGACCGGCGTTCAAAACGTTCGTGACGTGATTCCGTTCCCACGCACACCAAGAAACGCAACCTTCTAATTAAGTAATAAAACAACATTTCAACGTTTTGATCACAAAAAAGGGGCCAGCAATGCTGGCCCCTCTCTTTTTTAAACTTAGACCCCTGTCACAAAGTTCCCAAACTTTTACATTCTGAAACACATTCTTTCGTTCTGTTACTCGAATTATAGTTTTGTATCATTTTCGATGTAGATTATCGCTCTAGTGAATGGAACACTGCGATGCAGACACAGGAAGACACCATACTTTCTCTTTTAGTTCCGTAAGTGATGAAATAGTTCCGCGCAGAATTAAATTAGGCAGTGGCAGGTGTCAAAAAAAAAATAACTCCTTTAGAGGGTAACAATGATGAAACGCAATATTCTTGCAGTAGTGATCCCAGCGCTGTTAGCAGCCGGTGCAGCAAACGCAGCTGAAGTCTATAACAAAGACGGTAACAAGCTGGATCTGTACGGTAAAGTTGACGGTCTGCACTACTTCTCTGACGACAAAGGTTCAGACGGCGACCAGTCTTACGCTCGTTTCGGCTTCAAAGGCGAAACTCAGATCTCTGACCAACTGGCTGGTTACGGTCAGTGGGAATACAACATCAAAGTAAACAACACCGAAAGCAACGGCTCTTCTAAAAACGCAACCCGTCTGGGCTTTGCGGGCCTGAAATTCGGTGATGCAGGTTCTATCGACTACGGTCGTAACTACGGCGTAATCTACGACGTTGAAGCATGGACCGATATGCTGCCAGAATTCGGTGGTGACTCTTACACCAACACCGATAACTTCATGACTGGCCGTACCAACGGCGTTGCGACTTATCGTAACAACAACTTCTTCGGTCTGGTTGACGGCCTGAACATCGCCGCTCAGTACCAAGGTAAAAACGGCAGCGCGACCGAAAGCAACAACGGCCGTGGCTACCAGCAGCAGAACGGTGACGGCTACGGTCTGTCTACCTCTTACGATTTCGGTATGGGCATCAGCGCTGGTGCAGCATACTCTTCATCTGACCGTACTAACCAGCAAACCGCTCTGGGCCGTCAGGCTGGCAGCAACGTCGCTGGTGGTGACAAAGCTGATGCATGGACCGCTGGTCTGAAATACGACGCTAACAACGTATACCTGGCAGCTATGTATGCAGAAACTCGCAACATGACTCCATTCGGTTCTACCGGTGTTGCTAACAAAACTCAGAACTTCGAAGTTGTTGCACAGTACCAGTTCGACTTCGGTCTGCGTCCATCCGTTGCTTACCTGCAGTCAAAAGGTAAAGATCTGGGTCAATACGCTGCAAATGGCGCAACCTTCAACGGTGGCGACCAGGATCTGGTTAAATACGTTGATGTCGGCGCGACTTACTACTTCAACAAAAACATGTCTACCTACGTTGATTACAAAATCAACCTGCTGGATGACAACGAATTCACCAAAGCTAACGCCATCGCAACTGACGATATCGTAGCAGTTGGTCTGGTATACCAGTTCTAATCTGACGGCAACCTCGCGGTTGTAGCAGAAGAGAATCAAAGGCAGAGCTTCGGCTCTGCTTTTTGTTGTCTAGGATTTGACTCCACTCATCACGAGTTATTTATCTCCCCTACTTTTAGTCCGTGTTCTACCGCCCTATTTCCTGCCTAATTTTCTGGTTTTCTTCTTATTTTTGGTGCTTTTATCGGCATTGAAGCATTCAGGTAACAACTTTGTATTCTTTTTGTGGCAAACGGTTGGCAAGCTCGCGGCGTAGCGGTAACCTGAGAGTTCTCTGGCTCAATCCCACACATGGAAGCTCTTACATGTTTGAAAATATCCCAGCCGCACCAGCGGATCCGATTTTAGGTCTTGCCGATTTATTCCGTGCCGATGCCCGTACCAACAAAATCAATTTAGGTATTGGCGTCTATAAAGATGAAACAGGTAAAACACCGGTTCTGACCAGCGTTAAAAAAGCTGAGCAGTATCTGCTGGAAAACGAAACCACGAAAAACTATCTGAGCATCGATGGTATTCCTGCTTTCGCTACCTGCACGCTGGAATTACTGTTTGGTAAAGAAAGTCCAATCATTCAGGACAAACGTGCTCATGCGGCTCAAACCCCAGGTGGGACTGGTGCTCTGCGTGTGGCGGCCGATTTTATCGCCAATAAAACTTCAGCTAAGCGCGTATGGGTGAGCAACCCTAGCTGGCCTAACCATAAAAGCGTATTTAACGCCGCAGGGCTTGAAGTACGCGAATATGATTACTACGACGCTGCAAATCATCAGTTAGACTTTGCAGCCCTCCAGAACAGCTTAGAGCAAGCAGAAGCCGGTGATGTGGTTCTATTCCACGGCTGCTGCCATAACCCAACCGGTATTGACCCAACGCCAGAACAATGGGAGGCGCTGGCTGAAATGTCTGTTGCCAAAGGTTGGTTGCCGCTGTTCGACTTCGCCTATCAAGGCTTCGCCAACGGTTTAGAAGAAGATGCTCAGGGTCTGCGCATTTTCGCAGCCAAGCATGACGAATTGCTGGTTGCGAGCTCATATTCCAAAAACTTCGGCCTCTACAACGAGCGCGTTGGCGCTTGCACATTAGTTGCCGCTGACAGTGAAACCGCCGATAAAGCATTCAGCCAGATTAAAGCGACTATCCGCGCTAACTACTCCAACCCACCAGCGCACGGTGGTTCTGTGGTAGCCACTATTCTGGGTAATGAAGCCCTGCGTACTATTTGGGAACAAGAGCTCACTGACATGCGTCAACGCATTCAACGCATGCGTCAGCTGTTCGTTAACACCCTGCAGGAAAAAGGCGCTGAGCAAGACTTCAGCTTCATCATCAAGCAGAACGGCATGTTCTCATTCAGTGGACTGACCAAAGATCAGGTGATTCGCCTGCGTGATGAGTTTGGCGTTTATGCCGTGAACTCTGGCCGCGTCAACGTTGCAGGAATGACCCCAGACAATATGGCACCACTGTGTGAAGCCATTGTCGCCGTATTGAAATAGCACGCATACTGAAGCGACAAAAGGAGCCGAAAGGCTCCTTTTTTATGCTGCAAGCAACATTTACAACGACGCTACCAAACCGCAGGCTCATCGCGAACAAACGGATTAGTCTGGCGCTCTTGGCCAAAAGTCGACATGGGTCCGTGACCTGGAATAAACGCAACATCATTGCCCAGTGGCCACAGCTTAGTTTTAATTGAGTTAATCAATGCCTGATGGTCACCACGGGGAAAATCACTACGCCCGACACCACCGCTGAATAACACATCGCCGACCTGCGCTAAGCGTGATTTCTCATTAAAGAAAATCACATGACCTGGCGTATGACCAGGGCAATGGAAAACCTGCAACGTCTCATTACCCACCTGCAAAGTATCACCGTCGTTTAGCCAACGGGTAGGTACCAACGGGTCGCAATCACTGAGGCCAAACATTTTGCTCTGAGCAGGCAGCCCTTCCAGCCAAAACTGGTCTTCTTCCTGCGGGCCATAGATTGGCACATTTAGGCTTTTCGCCAAATTTCCAGCGGCTCCCACGTGGTCTAAATGCCCGTGGGTCAGCAGAATTTGAGTCACCGTTAACCCCAGCGCTTCAACTTCACGCTGAATTTTTACTGCCTCACCGCCCGGATCGACGATCGCGGCCTGAAGCGTGTCCTCGCACCATAAAACAGTACAATTCTGCTGGAATGCAGTAACGGGAATGATTTTATATTTCATGTTTGCCCCAATATAAAAAACGCCGGCAAAGGCCGACGTTTAGGATCTCTTTGACTACCTAATAATACCGTCTTAAAGCGTCATTACCAATTTCTAACGGGGCCGGTGTCAATATGTACGAAATTACTGCGCGGATAATATCCAACGCCACCCGCTCGCATTTTCAATGCGGCTTTACGAATATTGGCTAGCTGAACACCTTCAATATGGAAATCCATCGCCTGACCAAGCGTATGGTAACTGTGTTTCGCCACGCCGCTGCCACGCTCGCGTAATTCATTATTGGTGCGTGGAGAACGATAGCCGGAAATAAGCTGAATCGGTTTACGCGTGCCAATCATCGCCTGCAAACGAAAAATTTGATCGAATAAGCGAGGGTCAATACTTTTTACTTTATTCGCACGGTAGTCGCGGAACAAATGGTTCAGGCGAACTAATTCTTCCTGAATATAGTTTTTACCGTCGAAGAACTCAGCCTTAAGTTGTTCGCCGGTATTTAAATTATTGAGTAATAAAATACGAGGACGTGGTGTAGAAAGCGTTGCAAACGCTTGCCCTGGTAGCATTGCCATTCCCATAGCAGCGCCACCTAAAGCCAACCACTTGCGACGATGAATATTAATTGGATCCATGAGATAAGTTGTACTCGGCAAAATGTCTGAAAATCACGCACCAAAGCGCACCGTCAGGCACCATAACCGTCATGGAAGATCGAGTCAACCCGCTACCCGCCAAGGTTGGCGGGTTATCACAGATTTTTATGGCTATCATTTACAACATTACAAAAACTATGGTTTTGCTAACTGCTTGCTAGAGTTGAAAAAGCCGCTCGGCTTGCGCGGCGATTTTTGCCCCTGAACGTACAGTGTCATCATAATTGTAAATATCTGTGCGGAACTGCGGCTTACCATCTTCCGAAACCCATGCGGTCAGATAATAGAGGCGAACAGGAATACGGTGACGTATCGGCACATATTTCGTATTCCCCTCTTTCAGAGCAGACGAAACTCGCGCGTCATTCCAACCAGCATCTTGAAGAAGCATATTTGCCAGCGTCGAAGCTTTATTAACGCGTACACAACCTGAACTCAGCGCACGAATATCTTTTTCAAATAATCCGTGGTTTGGCGTGTCATGCAGATAAATAGCATCTTGGCTTGGCATATTAAATTTATAACGACCTAGCGAATTATTCGCCCCCGGCGCTTGCTGAATTCGATACGGGAAATTACGCGGCGACACCGACGCCCAGTCAATCATATAAGGATTAACCACTTCGGCATCGTTACTCCATCCAGAAAACAGGCGATAGCCGTGACGCTCGAAATAGCCTGGATCGTGCATAGCTTTCGGTATGATATCTTCACGAATGAGCGTTGTTGGCACGTTCCACGGTGGATTCACCACCACGTTATTCAGTTCGCTATTCATCAGCGGTGTTTTACGCGTTGGCCGCCCTACAATGACTCGCGATGAAAGTACTTCGGCACCGTTTTGGTAATAAATCAACGAGTAGTTAGGAATATTGACCATGATGCCGGTATTCACTTCCCCCGGCAAAATACGCAAACGTTGAATATTCAACGCCAGCAAAGTAGCACGCGTTTGCGGTGATACGTTCAGCCACTCACGCGTACGCTTGCCAATCACCCCGTCGCTGGCTAACCCTTGCCACTGCTGGAAGCGCTTCACGGCTTCTACGAGCTCAGGCGTATAGCGGTTATCGATCACTGAAACGGATGACGCTTTCGCTGGCTCAGCCTCTGGTGATGGTTGTTGCTTAGTCAAATCAGTCACTGCGGTGGTTGATGGGCTGATCACCGCATTAGGGTCCTGACTCGCCGGAGATTGCAACGGCTGCGCATCAGGCACCGGTGTTGGTTTCACGCTAGCATCGCCTTCCAACATTCCAGTACGCTGTAACACTTCACGCAGCGCAGGCATATCCGCGCTCAGGTCGCCCGGTTTCAAGCTCGGCCCGTCACTCACCACAGGCCAAGGACGCGCATCCGCTAACAGGTTTTTTAACGCTTTATGCATGGCGGCGTACTGAGGATGTGCAGGTTCTAGCGATTTAACGAAGGTATTCAAACGGCCATCACGGATCGACAACTGCCAGTTGTTTACCAGCGTTGTCGGCGGCTCTGCCATTGCATAAGGTACCGAGCTGTATAGCCAACTGCCTTTGGTTGCGCTCACGCCGGAGACAAATTGCAGATAGCCCAGCATCGCATCAGATAAGACGGCATCACGCGCCATGCCACTGACATCGGGATTAGTCAGCGCCTGAACCCATTGGGTGAACTGAGGTTGAACGCCAGAGAGTGCAACTTCAGCCAGCTGCTGTTGAAATTGTTGAACCGCCGTACGATCTTGCCACATTGGCTGCATGTGATTCGCAGCGTAGAGCGAAGAAAGTTGGTTCAAATAACGCAGTGAAACGCCCTGTGGAAGCTGCGACAACAGCGCCGAACGCGATTGAGGTACACTCATGGTCGCCACTGAAACCACGGGTTGTTTAGCAACGTCTGCATAGGCTGGCATTACGCTCAGCGCCAATGCACTCATTGCTATTGAACCACCGACAACCATATGGCTTAGACGGAATCTGTTATTCAGCACCATCCCTTGCTCCCTAGTTAGCTCATAGACACCGAATTTCGGAGCCTTAGCTTAATTATACAAATAGAAATGACATTTTGCCGTTTCACTGTCGGTTGGTGCGTTAACAACCCAGACATTGCACGTTAATTATATGATGATACGTCACTGGCTATATTCTGCCAAAAAAAACGGCCTTATATGAAGGCCGTTTGCGTTAATAATGATTTCAGTATGCGGAATTTACAAGAAATTATGTCTCAGATTCTTCTTGAGCTACTGATTCTATAGGATTTTTCTCAGGAGCAAAGCCTCTCAACCCCACAACATGAACATGTTCAGTGTTATTGAACACTTTACGCACCAGTTTATAGGTAGTGCCTTTTTCTGGGCTGATGTTTTCTGGCGCCGCAATAATTAACTGCATTTCCAGACGTTCACACAGCTCAAACAACGTCGCAATGGATTTCGCATCCAGACGCGCTGCTTCATCAAGGAATAGCAGTCGGCATGGCGAAATATCTTTACCACGCAGGCGGCGAGACTCTTCTTCCCAACTCTGAACCACCATCACCAGAATGGACATACCGGTACCGATAGCTTCGCCCGTTGACAGCGCCCCGCTTTCAGCACGCAGCCAACCGTCTGAGCCACGGTTAACCTCTACTTCCATTTCTAGGTAATTACGATAATCCAGCAGTTCTTCACCGATGGTTTGCGGCGTACGCTGTCCCATATCGATCTGTGGATTAAGACGTTGATACAGTTTTGCTAGCGCCTCAGAGAACGTCAGTCGATTACTGTTAAACAGATCCTGATGCTGCTCTTGCTGCTCCGACAACACCGTTAGCAGCGTTGAATGCGCCTCACGCACGTTAACATTCAAACGCACGCTATTCACCTGCCCGAAGGCCACCGTCTGTAGGCCTTGGTTGAGCATACGAATACGGTTTTGTTCTCGCTGAATGGTTTTGCGAATAATGTTCGCCACGCTCTTCGAACTGATTGCCAGCTTTTGTTCGCGTGATGTCAGTTCTTCGGTCAAACGGGCCAACTCAATTTCCATCTGCTCGATGGCATCGACAGGATCGTCGCTGCGGATAATATCCTGACGAATACGCTCGCGCAGATGCTGGTAAACGGCAATGTAGAACTGAATTTTACGTTCTGGGCGTTTAGGATCTTCTGACAAACGCAGCACATCACGCAGATGTTCGTTGTCTGCCACGGCCAGTCGTAACGCACCCAATGCCTTATCCGACATAGAGCGCAATTCGTCCGCATCCATATAGGCGAGCTCGCGACGATGCAGACGACGTTCAACGCCGTTGTCTTTCACCAAACGCATCACCGCACACCAGCCCGCTTTCGCGGTGGTGACTTGTTCGCGGATCTGATGGTAATCGCGTTCAACCTTACGCAGGCGTTTTTGCAGATTATCCATTTCAGATTCACAGAACATGATCTGTTTTTCGAGCTGATTGCGACGCGCACGGTTGTTACTCAGCGCGGTATGCAGCTCATCACGACGGATACGTGCACGCTCTTCCGCATTAGGATCGGCCTGAACCCCGATATCTTGTAACTCTTGCGACAGCTCTTTGAGCATGTCACGTTTAGCTTCAAACGAGCTTTTTAGCGAAGCTAAAACCTGATGATACTGGGCTAGCTGTGACTGTTGTTGACGAAGCTGCTCACGCGTACGGCTACGATCGGCTTCGGCATGCTCTAAACGCTGACGCAGTTTGTCATTGAGGTCAGAGTTTTCAGTCAGCATACCGGCAGAATCGCTATAGCTAAAGTGTGCACGACGCTGCACCACTTCCGTTAGCGCGAACGCCTGTTGCTTGGCTGTACGCTGATTCTGCTGAGCCTGCTGATAATCTTGACGTAGCTGTTCATGCTGTTCTGGATCGCTTTGCAATACGGAAAGCATCGGTTCTAGCTTAGCCAGATTGGTGCCATGCTGTTGCAGATAACGCGCAGCTTCCTGCGCCTCTTCGAGCTCTTCACGGATCTCTTCGACACGATCTTGCAGGGTTTCATCAGCCAACAAACCGATATGCGGCGTGAGCTTATGCAACAGCGCGACGCTCTCTTTGGCCTGCGACAGCTGCTGGCGCTGCTGTTGCGTCACATTGTCCTGATTATTGAACTCACGTTCAATCTCAGTACGACGGCTGTTGATTTGACGTAATTCAGCTTCTGGGTCCTGCTCAAAGGCCACCGCTAAGTGATTGCCAATGAAACGGCTGAACGCTTGATGTAAACGCTGCGTTTTTTGCACATCAAATGACAGGTTCGCATAACGCTCTGCCAGCTCATCGCGCTGTGCATACAGAGTTTCTAAGCGGCTTTCACGCGCGGCGCGACCAAACAGCGGCACCTCAGGGAAGCGAGAGTAGCGCCATTGACGATCGGCAGTTTTCACCACCACGGCGCGTTCCAGCTCATCGGCGGCAAATACGCTGTCATCAAACGACTGCGGATCCCCTTCGATCAGATAGAGATCTTCTGGACAGTCTTCTAATCCCGCCAGATGTTCGCGTACCAAGGAAAGATCGGGAACAACAATCGCGTGTCGTGCTGGGCCATATAACGCCGAGAAATACGGCGCATCGTCGATGGTGACGTCATCGTAGATTTCAGACAGCAATACACCGCCAAAACGTTCGGCCAAAGCAATCAGGCGCCCATCTTCGGCACCGCTTGGCTGACTTAAACGCTCGATTTGGCTTTCAATTTCACGTTTTTGATGAGCAACTTCGTCGCGTTCAACGGTCGATTCACGTTCACGCTCCAGCAATTGCTGCATCTGCTCAGTGACCTGACGACTGTCTGACAGCTCTTCGCCGCATTGTTCGCTCAGTTGGCTCAGCGCTTCCTGCGCGGCAAGCCACACTGGCGCTTTCGTCGTCAAATCTTTCGCTTTCGCCGTGATTTGCTCAAGCTCTTGGCGCAGCACCATACGGCGCTCGCTGGCTTCAGCCACATCAATCGTCAGCGTTTCGATGCGTTCTTCCATTTCACGCTGGGCATCATCCAGTTCTTCTGGCTGATACTGCTGCCCGGTGCGTTTGCAGAAGTCTTGCAACAGACGCTCGGCATCTTGTTGCGAACGCAAACGCTGCTCCAGTTCGGCCAAACGCATGCGTAACGGCTGCACGCGCTCCGACTGATGCTGAAGCGAAGACCAGTCGCGTAATAAATCACGCCCCGCCTGCCATGCTTCGCTACGGCTAACTTCGCCCACCAGTTTAACTACCAGCTGATAAGCATTTTCAAATTGTGAATGTGCCGCGCTGGCCACATTCATTTTCTGCTCAAGCTGCATCAGGATTTCAGTCGCTTCCTGCTCGCGCGCACTGAACGTTTCTAGCCACTCTTCGCTATTATCCGCATTGAGATCGGGCAACTGACACACTTGGCGTGCGCGTTCTAGCGCCTGTAGCGCCTGCTGGTATTGAATTGCGCGGGTTTGCTGAACGTCCAAGGCTTGCTGATAATCAGCCAACTGGCTTTTTAGTTCATCAACTTCGGCTTCCGCGGCTTCTGAACGGGCTTCATAATCTGCATGCAGATCGCTCGCTTCAGCCACCACTTCATTCTGTTCTTCTAAGCGGTAGGTCAGCTCTTCCAGATCGCTCTGATAGCGCTCGATCTTTTCCTGCTGGCGCATTGCAGTTTGCACCAGATTTAAATGATCGCTTGCCGCCTGATAATCGGTTTCGAGATCGGATTCCGACCCGCTTTGCTCAGCTAACTCACGCGACATCTCCACGTGGCGATACTGCTCCGCCAGCAGCTGTTTACGGCCACCCAGCAGTTCACGGCGCAGTAGCAATGCCTGATCGAGGTGTATGCGTCGCTCATTGGCATGGCGCATATAGTCAGCAGATACATAAGACGTTGCTTCGGTGATCAGATGTTTGAACAAATCACGGTCAGACTGCGTAACGCGAATCGCTTCCAGCGTCATGCGGTTTTCACGCAAAGCCGCTTCCATATCTTGGAAAGCTTTACGTACCCCGCTATTTTCTGGCAGCAAATAGTCACGCAGGGAGCGGGTAATCGCGCTGGAAATACCGCCGTAAAGCGACGCTTCAATCAGGCGATAAAACTTGCTGCGATCTGATGCCGAGCGTAAACGGCGCGGGATCACACCCAAATCAAACATCAGGGAGTGATAGTCGGTAATCGAGTTAAACTGTTTGAACTGCACGCCTTCAATAGCTTCTACGCGCTCTTTCAGTTCGTTTAACGGCAGCACACGAGCCTGACGCTCGCCCACGGTTTGCGTTAGGATTTCCGTTGGCTGGAATGAGGTTGGCAAGCCTTGAATGGTGAACGGCTTGATATCTACTTTTCGATCGCGCCCGGCAACCTGCTGTAGACGGACACCGACTAACACACGCTGATGGCGTGAGTTAACCACGTCGAGGGTGGCATAACAGACACCAGCGCGTAACTTTCCGTGCAAGCCTTTGTCGCGTGACCCTGAAGTCGCACCGGCTTCCGTCGTATTACGAAAATGCAGCAGCGTTAAGTCAGGGATCAGCGCCGTGACAAACGCCGCCATAGTTGTGGATTTACCCGCACCGTTCCCGCCGGACAGCGTTGTCACCAATTCATCCAGATCAAAAGTTCGGGCAAAGAAACCGTTCCAGTTAACCAATGTCAGCGAGCGAAACTTTCCGCGTTCAATCATTCCTGTTCATCCTCCGCGTTGTCCGCGCTACCGTCTGCACTGGATT
>Ga0308167_1002630_pt1 | contig 16104 bp, 13 predicted proteins | sample PhyCR1_2_FD_202138 | JGI IMG/M metagenome (GOLD analysis project Ga0308167, IMG submission 202138) | Phyllosphere microbial communities from UC Gill Tract Community Farm, Albany, California, United States - DLSLRC.R1 | ecosystem: Host-associated > Plants > Phyllosphere > Unclassified | place... | reverse complement strand
GAAAGAAGCCGACGCAGGATGCCCCGACGTGCTCCACGCTAGTGGAGCACGCGCTGAGCGGAAGTCCCGAGGTCAGCCCGTAACCCAAATGTTGCATGAGCGGTCATCCGCGGTCACACGAGGGGGCACACGAACGCGCCCAGAAAATGGTGTGGCCCTCACCGCGGGGGGAGCGATGAGGGCCGAAGACGACCGGAGGGTGCGTCAGATTCCAGCCTAACCCCTCCGGCACGCGTTTGTCCCCCATTTGGGGGACAAATCCGAAAACTTGTGAGAAGAAGACAAACGATAGCGGCCCTCTCGAGCAATCCGTTGGGGACAGAACTACTCGAGAGGGCCCAATCGCATGCACGAATCGCCTTTGCCTCTGGGGAAGGCAGCTCGTCTCTGGGGAAGACGAAGACGATCAATCCCCTGTGCATGCAGCTTCACCCTAGGGGAGGCGATCGGATCCCGCCAAGGGGGGTTGACGATCGCGGTCATCAGTGGGTCGGATGCAGCAGAGTCCCCGAGTAGCCTGGTGCGGTGACCATGCTGAACAAGGACATGACCCTGTGCATCTCGCTGTCTGCACGCCCGAGCAACAACGGCACGCGATTCCACAACTTCCTCTACGAAGAGCTCGGCCTCAACTGGATCTACAAAGCGTTCGCGCCGACCGACCTGGGCCAGGCGATCGCCGGCGTGCGGGGTCTCGGCATCCGCGGCTGCGCGATCTCGATGCCCTACAAAGAGGACGTCATCGCGCTCGTCGACCGTATGGATCCCTCTGCGACCGCCATCGACTCGGTGAACACGATCGTGAACGACGACGGGGTGCTCACGGCCTACAACACCGACTACAGCGCGATCGCCCAGCTGATCGAGCGCAACTCGCTCGACTCCTCGGCATCCGTGCTGCTGCGCGGCTCGGGCGGAATGGCGAAGGCCACGGCCGCCGCCTTCCGTGACGCAGGCTTCGCTCGTGTGACCATCGCCGCCCGCAACGAAGCGCGCGGTCGGGGGCTCGCCGACCTCTACGGGTTCGCCTGGAAGGCCGATGCGGATGCCGCGACCGCCGACATCATCGTGAACATCACGCCGATCGGCATGGCGGGTGGGGCGGACGAGCATGCGCTGTCGTTCACCGAGGAGCAGATCGCTGCGGCATCCGTCGTGTTCGACGTCGTCGCCCTGCCTGCCGAGACGCCGTTGATCGCGGCGGGGCGCGAGGCCGGGAAGACCGTCATCACCGGCGCCGAGGTGGCGACGCTGCAGGCGCTCGAGCAGTTCGTGCTCTACACGGGCATCCGCCCGACCGCCGAGCAGGTCGCGGCGGCCGAGGAGTTCATGCGGGCGCAGTGACCACCGCGCCCGCATGACCCGGCGGTGGCGTCAGCCGTTGAACTCGGCGGGGTGCGGGCCGGTGCGTCCGTCGCGCTCGAGGAGATCGACGGCCGCGAGCTCGTCGGCGCTGAGCTCGAAACCGAACACGTCGAGGTTCTCCGCGATGCGGGCGGGGGTCACCGACTTGGGGATCACGACTCGCCCCTGCTGCAGATGCCACCGCAGCACGATCTGCGCAGGGGTCTTGCCGTGGCGGTCGGCGATCTCGATGACCGAGCCGTCGCCGAGAACGGCGCCCTGTGCGAGCGGGCTCCACGCCTCGGTGATGATCCCCCGCTGAGCATTCGCCGCCGCAACCGCACGGTTCTGCAGCGCCGGGTGCAGCTCGACCTGGTTGACCGCGGGCACGACGCCGCCCTCGGACACGAGCCGTTCGAGGTGCTCCGGCTCGAAGTTCGAGACCCCGATCGCCCGCACCCGTCCGTCAGCGTAGAGACGCTCGAGCGCGCGCCAGGTGTCGGGATACGTCGCCAGAGCCGGCGTCGGCCAATGGATCAGGTACAGGTCGAGGCTTTCGAGCCCCAGTCGCTCGAGCGATGCGTCGTAGGCGCGCAGCGTGGCATCGAATCCGTGATCGGAGATCCACACCTTCGACGTGATGAACAGCTCGTCGCGCGCGATGCCCGAGTCGGCGATCGCGCGCCCGACGCCCGCCTCATTGCCGTAGACCGCTGCGGTGTCGATGCTGCGGTATCCGGCGTCGAGGGCCGCGGCCACGGCATCCGTCGTCTCGGCATCCGGCACCTGGAAGACGCCGTAGCCGAGCTGAGGCATCTCGATCCCGTTGTTCAGGGTGACTGTGGGGATTGCGGGGGTGTTCACTGCTGATTCCTTCTCGTTCTGTCTGCGGGTGTGTGCGGTCATGCGGCGACGGTCTGGAGGGTGCCGGTCGCTGCGGGCGACGGCCGCCGGGCCGCGACGACGGCGATCACCATGACGATCAGAGCGGATGCCGTGATCGCGGCGCCGATCCAGATGGGCGAGGTGTAGCCGAGCCCCGCCGAGATGCCGAGGCCCCCCGCCCAGGCGCCGAGGGCGTTGCCGACGTTGAACGCGCCGATGTTGGCGCCGGAGGCGAGAGTCGGTGCTCCGCCGGCGTAGTGCATGATGCGGCTCTGCAACGCGGGCACCGTGCCGAATCCGAACGCGCCCATCAGCACGAGGATCGCCGTCGTCACGGGCTGCGACCAGGCGAAGAACCCGAACAGCACGAGCACGACCACCAGGGCCGAGATGAAGATGAGGAGGGTGCGGTCGATCGAGCGGTCGGCCAGGCGCCCGCCGATCCCGTTGCCCGCCACGAGCCCGACGCCGAACAGCACGAGCAGCCACGGCACGGCGGTGTCGGCGAATCCGGTGACGTCGGTGAGCGTGTAGGCGATGTACGTGAAGGCGCCGAACATCCCGCCGAACGCGAGGGCTGTGACGATGAGCGAGAGCCACACCTGACCCGATCGGAAGGCACGGAGTTCGCTGCGCAGACTCACCTGCGCACCGGCCGACCTCGGGGCGGTGACGAGCAGCGCGATGCCGGCGAAGGCGACGACGCCGATGACCGAGATCACCCAGAACGTCGAGCGCCAGCCGAACTGCTGTCCGAGGAACGTGCCGAAGGGAACGCCGAACACGTTGGCCGCCGTGAGGCCGGTGAACATGATCGCGATCGCCCTGGCCTTCTTCTCGGGCGCGACGAGCTCGGCCGCGACGACCGATCCGATGCCGAAGAACGCGCCGTGGCACAGGGCGGCGATGATGCGGCCGATCATGGCCACCGAGTAGTCAGGGGCGAGGGCCGTGATCGCGTTGCCCACGATGAACAGCACGACGAGGCCGAGCAGCACGGGTTTGCGCGGCAGGCGCGTGGTGGCGGCGGTGAGGCCGAGGGCGCCGACGACGACGCTCAGCGCGTAACCCGAGATCAGCCAGCCGGCCGTGGCCTCGGTGACGCCGAAGTCGGTCGCGACCTCGGGGAGCAGGCCCATGATCACGAACTCCGTGAGTCCGATCCCGAAGGCGCCGATGGCGAGTGCGATGAGTCCGAGTGGCATGGGTGTGCTCCGTGGTCCTCTGCTAAAGTAGTTGCAGACGCGGGATATTGCGTCCGACGGATAATCATTGCACACGCAACTATCCAGCGCAAGCAACTACTTCGGAGGTCACTGTGGGCATCTCAGACGACGCTGTCGAGATCCGCGCGCGCGGCTGGCGCACGCTCGCCGCACTGCACGGCATCATCGAGGCCGATCTCGAGAAGGCGCTCGGCGCCTCGGTCGGCCTCTCGGTCGTCGAGTACACGGTGCTCGACGCCCTCAGCAGGCAGGACGGCTGGCACATGCGGATGCAGCAGCTCGCCCGCGCGACGGCGCTGAGCCCGAGCGCGACGACCAGACTCGTGACCCGTCTCGAAGACCGCGGGCTGCTCACCCGCATCCTCTGCGCCGATGACCGCCGCGGCATCTACACCGAGCTCACCGCCGCCGGTCAGGCGCTCTACGAACAGGCGCATCCGATCCACGATGAGACGCTCGAACGCGCTCTCGGAGACGCGGTCGCGCAGCCGGAGCTCGCGCCCGTCGTGCATGCTCTGCAGGCAGTGACCGTCGGCGCCTGAGCGCCCGCTCGCCGTCGTCAGTCGGTGGTCGAGAGCCGAACGGAGGGCATGTCACCCTCCCAGTCGAGCGGCAGGGCGGCGATACCCCGGTAGATGAAGAGGTCGTCCCATCCGTGGAAGACGAGCACATCGCCGTCGGGTGTGGAGACGACGTCCTGACCCCCCGGACCGATGTAGCGGTCGTCGGCGGACGAGGTGGAGAGGACGGGGTCCGGCAGCTTCTCGTAGGGTCCGAGCAGCGACGGGGACGTCGCCGCGCCGATCGCGTAGTCCTCGGAGCCGTAGTCGTTCGCCGAGTAGAGCAGGACGTAGGTGCCGTCACGCTCGACCAGCACCGGCGCCTCCACCAGATGCCCTTCCCAGGCCTCGGTCTGCATGACCAATCGGGTCGCCGGTCCCGCCAGCTGGGTGCCGTCGGCGGAGACGGGCGCGATCTGGATCCACGTGTCGAGCTCGCAGCAGTTGCCGTCGTTCTTCCACAGGAGGAACCGCGACCCGTCGTCGTCGACGAAGGCGGCGGGGTCGATCGCGCCGCCCTCTTCGAGCGGGCAGATCATCGGCTCCGCGCCGACAGCGACATAGGGACCCGTGAGCGAGTCGGCGGTGGCGGATCCGATGCACTGCCTCCCGGAGTCGGCGTGCTCGGCCGAGAAGTACATCACGAAGCTCCCGTCGGCTCGTTCCGAGACGTCCGGCGCCCAGGTCCGCCCCGCGCTGGCCCATGCCGGAAGGACCGGCAGCGCGTCATCGGTCGAGACGTCCCATGTGACCAGGTCGGTCGAGGTGGCGAACTGCACGTTCGCGCCCTGATTCTCGGTGGCGAAGGCGACGTACCCGTCGTCGCCGTGGACGACGTCGGGATCGGCGAAGTCCTGATCGATGAGGAACGGCGCCCGCTCCACGGTCGCCTCGGGTTCGGCCTCGCCGGAGCATCCCACGACACCGACGCCCAGAGCGAGGATGATGCTCGCGGCGACCGTGGACGCGAGCTTCTTCGCGACCTGGGTCACCCCTTGACCGCCGATCCGGCGACGGATTCGACGATCTGCCGCTGCGCGATCGCGAAGAGGATCAGGACGGGGACGGATGCGATCACCGCTCCTGCCATGACGATCGCGAAGTGCGTCGAGTAGGCGCCCTGCAATTGGCTGAGTCCCGGCTGCAACGTGAGGTTCTCGGGGCTCAGCAGCACGTACACCGGCCAGAGGAAGTCGTTCCAGTTGCCGAGGAACGACAGCACCGCCAGAGTCGCCAACGCGGGTCGAGCGAGCGGAAGCACCACCTGCACGAAGATCCGGATGTCGCCGGCACCGTCGATGCGGGCGGCCTCCTCGATCTCGGGCGGCAGCCCGACGAAGAACTGTCGCAGGAAGAAGATTCCGAAGGCACCGGCGGCACCGGGCACCGTGATGGCCCAGATCGTGTCGAGCCAGCCGAGGTTCTGCACGATCAGGTAGTTCGGGATGAGGAAGACCACCGGAGGAACGAGAAGCGTCGCGATGATGACGCCGAAGATGATCCTCTTGCCCGCGAACTCGAGCCGAGCCAGTGCATACGCCCCCATCGACGCCGTCACGAGGATCAGGACGGTCTGCAGGGTCGCGGCGGCGAAGCTGTTCCAGAGCCAGAGGAAGATCGGCTGCTCTCCCGAGCCGAGCAGGCTCTGGTAGGCCTCGATCGAGAACGGGTCCGGCAGCGAGAACGGCGATCTGATCGCATCGGCATCGGTCTTGAACGACGTGATCAGCATCCACAGAAGCGGGAGGACGATCACGAGAGCCAGTGCGACGAGCGCGGCATAGAGGGCGACGCGCCCCCACGTGCGGCGAGCGGACGGGCGACGGGTCAGTGCTGTGGTCATGATGCCTTCTCGACTCGTTCGCGCTGCAGCCGGAAATTGATCACGCTGACGATCGCGAGCGCGAGGAACAGGATGTAGCTCATGGCGGCAGCCGGTGCCATGTTGTTCTGCGAGAGACCCTGGTCGGCGATGTACATGATCACCGTCCGCGTCTCGGTGCCCGGGCCGCCCTTCGTGAGGAGGTAGGACTGGCCGAACATGTTCGCCGACGCGAGGATCGTGGTCGTGGTGATGAAGGTCATCACCGGACGGAGTCCTGGAAGGGTGACGCTCGAGAACTTCCGCATCGCTCCGGCGCCGTCGAGCGCGGCCGCTTCATAGAGGTCGCCGTTGATGCCCTTGAGGCCGGCCAGGAAGATGATCGTGTTGAGTCCCATGGTCCACCAGACGGTGACGCCGACGATGGAGACCCAGACCCAGGGGACGTCGACCGTCCACGGGATGTCCGAGGGGAGCCCGACCACGCCGAGCAGGTGGTTGAGGATGCCCGACTGCGTGTCGAAGATGTAGCCCCAGATCACGCCGATGACCGCGACGCCGAGCACATACGGCGCGAAGAAGATCGTGCGGAACGTCGTGGCCGCGCGGATGCGCTGGTTCAGCAGGATCGCCACGAGAAGCGGGATGACGACGAGGAACGGCACGCTGATCACGATGAAGATCCCGGTGACGCTCATCGACTTCCAGAAGTCGCTGGAGAGCACGTTGCCCGGGGTGAACAGATCGATGTAGTTCTGGAATCCGACGAACTCCTGCACGTCGCGGAACGGGCTCCAGTTGGTGAGGCTCATCCAGATGCCGAAGATCCCTGGGCCGGCGACGAAAGTCAGGAAGAGCACGAGGAACGGAGCGAGGAACAGATACGCGGTGAGCGTCTTGCGCCGAGAGGATGCGGAGCCCGCAGGTCTGCGCGGGTGTCGCCCCCCAGCGCTGCTGCGCTGGGGGGCGACGAGGGTGGCTGTCTCAGTCACCGTACTTGGCCCGGTTCTGCTCGAGGATCTGATCGGCCTTGGCCGCGGCGTCGTCGAGCGCGGTCTTCGGATCCTTCTTGCCGGTGAGGGCCTCGTTCAGCGCGAGGGTGATCTGCGCGTTGACCTCGGAGATCCCGGGCGAGACCGTCTCGTAGTGGGCGTACTCCAGCTGCTCCATGAAGGGGGCGAGGTTGGGGTAGGTCGAGAGCAGCTCCGGGTCTTCGCGCACCGAGTTCGCGGCAGGCAGCTCGCCGGTCTCGGCCCATCCGAGGGAGTTGTCGTTCATCCACTTCACGAAGACCGATGCGGCCGCCGTCTCGTTCGCGTCCTGGCCCTTGTTGGCCGGGAACACCCAGTGGGTCGAGCTCGACCACACGGCCTTCTCGTCGCCGATCTGCGGCACGGGTGCCGGCGCCCAGTCGAGGTCGTCGAAGGCGGTGTTCGTCGTCTGCCAGACGCCGTTCCAGTTGAATGCGGTGTCGCCAGCGATGAGCGCCTTGATGTTGCCGTCCTGTGCGACGTTCGCGGGGCTGTACCCCTTGTCGACCATGTCGGTCATCCAGGTGAGGGCCTTCACGCCCGCCTCTGAATTGAACGTGGCCTCGGTGACGTCGTCGTTGTAGAGGTCTCCACCGAACTGCCAGATCAGGCTCTGGAACTCGAACGTGCCGGTGAAGACGTAGCCGTCGACCCACTCGCCCTGGACTCCCGCACCCTTCAGCGCGTCGAGTGCGGCCAGATACGACGCCTCGTCGGTGGGGATCTCGCTGATGCCGGCCTTCGCGAGCACCGACTTGTTGGTGAACAGGCCCAGCGGCGTCACGCTCCACGGCACCGCGTACTGGGTGTCCTGGTAGTTGCCCTTGTCGAAGACGGTGGGCGGGAAGTCCTCCGCCGCATATCCGAGCCCGTCGATGATCTCGCCGGAGTCGAGCAGCAGGTTCTGCGCCGCATACGTGGCCAGGTCGTCTCCGTGCAGCACGGCGACGTCCGGCCCCTTGCCCGCCTTGATGGCGAGCGGCATCTTCGCCGTGATGTCCGCCCACTCCTGCGGGACGGCCTTCACCGTGATGTTGTCGTGCTCCGCGTTGAACTCCTTGATGAGCTCGGGGACGATCTTGGGGGCTGCTCCACCCGTCCAGCCGTGCCAGAAGGTGATCTCGACATCGGGGCCGGTGTACTCCCCGTCGCCGGAGACGCCGCCCCCACCGGTGCCGGCCGACGCCGCGCACCCTGATGCCGTAATGCCGATGGCGAGTGCGATGCCTGCACCTATCGCTCGGCGAGCCCATGGACTGTTCATGTGATTGCTCTCCTTTGAGTGACTCCGGCGCACCGGAGCGGGATGACCGGATACCCCAGCCGTGTTCGCAATTTACAGCGCTGGAATTTTGTTGTCAAGGTAGTATCGCGGGTGACGACGTAGCGACCAATTGGAGACCGCATGGGTGTGCGCTTGCAGGATGTCGCGGAGCTCGCCGGCGTCTCGATGAAGACCGTGTCGAATGTGGTGCGCGGATACGAGCACGTGAGCGCATCGACGCGCGAACGCGTGCAGCGCGCGATCGACGAGCTGGACTACCGGCCCAACCTCATGGGCAGACGCCTCGCGACCGGCCGGACGGGTCTTCTCGCCCTCGCCTTCGCGAACGTCGCCCTTCCGTACTTCGCCGAGCTCTCCCGCGCCGTCTCGGCGGCGGCCGGCGAGGCAGGCTATCGGGTGCTGCTCGAGGAGACCGACGGAACGTTGGAGGGCGAGCGCGCCGTGCTCACCAGCTCCGAGTCCGGGATGGTCGACGGCATCCTGTTCCAGCCGTCCACGATGTCGTCGGCCGAGATCTCCCGCCACCGCAGCGACCTGCCGATGGTGATCCTCGGAGAAGGGGCAGCACCCCTCCCCGTGGATCGCGTCATGATCGACAACTTCGAAGCCGCTCGCACCGCCACGGCGCACCTGGTGTCGCTGGGGAGACGGCGGATCGGCTTCGCCGGCCACGAGACGCAGGAGATGTCGTCGACCTCCCTGCAGCGCATCGCTGGCTATCAGCAGGCCCTGGAGGATGCGGGCCTTCGGCCCGACCCCCTCCTCCTCTTCCCCAGCCGAGAGATCTCGCCGTCCGGAGCGGTCGAGGGCGTCGGCGGCGCGCTCGACGCCGGAGCCGACTTCGACGGGCTCGTCTGCCGCGACGACCTCGCCGCGATCGGCGCCCTGCGCGCGCTGCACGAGCGCGGCCGCCGCATTCCCGACGACGTCGCCGTCACCGGCTGGGACGACATCGAGCTGAGCCGGGTGACCTTCCCGAGCCTCACCACCATCGCTCCCGATCTGCACGAGCTCGCCCGCCGCGCCGTCGAGATGCTCATCGAGCGGATCTCCGGGTTCTCCGAGGCCGGACGCCACGAGCTGGTCGGCTACCGGCTGGCCGTCCGCGAGAGCGCGCCGTCCCCTCGGTGATCGGGATGCGTGTCGCACGCGGACTCGGATTCCGCGTGGTTTACAGCGCTGCATAAATCATGCATGCTGGACTGCATGCTGAGAATCGATCCGCCACTCCCGCCCATCGCGAGCCAGGGGGACGGAACCTACCCGCGCCCTCAGCTGGTCCGGAGCGAGTGGAGCGACCTGACCGGCCGCTGGGGCTTCGCCGTCGACGACGACGACCGTGGCATCCGCGAGCAGTGGTTCGCCAATCCCTCCTTCGACGCGTCGATCGTGGTGCCCTTCCCGCCCGAGTCGTCGGCGTCGGGAATCGGTGACCCCCGTCCGCACACGGCGCTGTGGTACCACCGCGCCCTCACGCACGACGAGGTGCTGGCCGCCGGCCATGGTGACGGGCGCCGACTGATCCTCCGCTTCGGGGCAGTCGACTACCGCGCCATCGTCTGGGTCGACGGGCAGCGAGTCGGCTCACACGAGGGCGGGCACACGCCGTTCGCAGTCGACATCACCGACGCTCTCGAGCGAGACGGCGGGGGCCATGTCGTGGTGCGGGTCGAGGACCGGGCGACGGATGTCGCCCAGCCCCGCGGCAAGCAGGACTGGCGTGACGAGCCCCATGCGATCTGGTACCACCGGACGAGCGGAATCTGGCAGCCCGTCTGGCTCGAATCCGTACCCGCCGGCCCGGCGATCGAGTGGATCCACTGGCGCGCGGATCTGCCGTCAGGACGCGTGCACGCGCGCATCGGTCTGACCACCACGCCGGCATCCGAGTGCGTGGTCGACGTCGAACTGCGTCATGGTGACACCCTGCTGGCACGCGCCTCGACTCTCGCTCGCGAATCCGAGATCGAGATCGACATCCCGATTCCGAGCCAGGCGAACGGACAAGCGTACGAAGAGCTGGTGTGGTCGCCGGAGAACCCGCGGCTCATCGACGCCGTCATCCGGACATCGGATGACGGGGCACCCCTGGACACCGTGTCGTCGTACCTCGGGCTTCGTTCGACGAGCGTCGATCGGCGCTGCTTCCTGCTCAACGACAAGCCGCGGTTCGTCCGTTCCGTCCTCAGTCAGGGATATTGGCCGGACACCCATCTCGCCGCCCCGTCGGCGCACGCCCTGCGCCAAGAGGTGGAGCTCATCAAGGAACTCGGGTTCAACGCCGCCCGGGTGCACCAGAAGTTCGAGGATCCGCGTTTCCTCTTCTGGGCCGACCGGCTCGGGCTCATGATCTGGGCAGAGGCGCCCGCCGTCTTCTCCTTCACACCGACGGCCGTCGAGCGCACGGTGCGCGAGTGGCTGGAGGTCGTCCACCGCGACGTCTCGCATCCCTCCATCGTCACCTGGGTGCCGCTGAACGAGAGCTGGGGCGTGCAGCACATCGCGCACGACAGCCGCATGCTGCACCACGCTCTGGCGCTCGTGCACCTGACGAAAGCCCTCGACCCGACTCGCCCTGTCGTATCGAACGACGGGTGGGAGCAGGCCGAGACCGACATCGTGGCCATCCACGACTACGAGGGCGACGGCGAGGTGATGGGCGCCCGATACAAGGACCGCGCCGCTGTCGACGAGATGATCACCGGCGTCGGGCCCGCGGGCAGACGACTCGTGCTCACAGGCGAGGTCGACGACGCGCCGGTGATGCTCACGGAGTTCGGCGGCATCTCGTTCGACGTGCACCGCACCGACCATGCCTGGGGCTATACGAGCGCCAGCTCCGACAGCGACTTCCGTGACCGACTGAGCTCGCTGATGGCCGGCATCCACGACAGCACCGCCCTCGCCGGGTACTGCTACACGCAGCTCACCGACACCCTGCAGGAGACCAACGGCCTCGTCGGCGCCGACCGGGTCCCCAAGCTCCCCGTGGACGAGCTACGCGCGATCATGGTCGGTCCGAGAGGATCCCAGCCGTGGGAGTGAGCGTCCGGGGGCGGGCCGGCGGTGCCGGGCATCGCCCCGTGCATCCCGGCTACTTCGCCGACCCCTTCGTGCTGCGTCTGCCCGACGACACCTACGCGGCGTACGGGACCAACCCGACGGCGAGGTCGACCGAGGAGGTCTTCGAGGTCCTGCTCTCACACGATCTCGAGACGTGGCGCAGTGCCGGTCTGGCACTGATGCGGCTCGACTCCGAGATGGGAGACGAGTACTGGGCCCCGGAGGTCTGCTTCCGCGACGGCTCGTGGTGGATGTACTACTCCGTCGGGCACGGCATCAGCGGTCATCATCTGCGCGTCGCCCGCGCGGCCGAGCCGACGGGTCCATTCCACGATCTGGGTGTCGATCTCACCCCTCACGAGACCTTCGCGATCGATCCGCACCCGTTCCAAGACGCGGACGGGGAGTGGTACCTGTACTTCGCGCGGGACGTGCTCGATGCGGAGCGACCCGGCACGCATCTCGCTGTCGCCCGCCTGCCCGCGCCGGCGCAGCTCGCCGACACGCAGGCCGTGCTCGAGCCCTACGCCGATTGGCAGATCTACGAAAGAGAACGCCCGATGTACGGCGGGACGTTCGACTGGCACACGCTCGAAGGACCCGCGGTGGTGCGCAGGCAGGGCGGGTACTGGATGACGTTCTCCGGCGGCGCATGGACGGGCCCCGGCTACGCGGTGTCCTGGGCGTCGTCAGCGAGTCCGCTCGGCCCGTGGGTCGCCGCACCGCCGACGGCGCCTCCCCTTCTCTCGTCGGGTGCCTCGCTGATCGGCCCCGGCCACAACTCGCTCGTCGTCGGGCCCGACGGGGGCGACCGCATCGCGTTCCACGCATGGAATGCGGATCACTCCGAGCGACAGATGCACGTCGCGTCGATCGACTTCAGGTCCGAGGAGCCGGCGCTGCTCGCGACCACCCCCGACAGCGGCGCCTGACCCACGGCGGGATTCACCGGACCGGGATCAGCCCGCGGCGAGCGCGGTCACGAACCGGTGCGCGAGACCGTCACCTGGATGCTCTTCATCAGCGGCTGGTCGCTCTGCACGCTGAAGTCCTTGCGTCCGATCAGCACGTTCATCTCGGGCATGTAGCCGGCGGCGCTGCCGCGCGGCAGGTCGTAGGGCACGGCACGGAACGCGGTCAGCATCCGCGTCGATCCGTCCTTCGAGGTCGACACGATGTCGACGAGGTCGCCCTCGACGAGACCGCGGTCGCGCATGTCGTCCTCATGCAGGAACACGAGCTCTCGCAGGTTCTTCACGCCCCGGTAGCGGTCGTCATTCGAGTAGATCGTGGTGTTCCACTGATCATGCGAGCGCATGGTCTGCAGCACCAGGGTCTCGGACGACTCGGGGATGACGTTCGGCAGCGGCGCGTGCGAGAACTCGGCACGACCCGACGGGGTCTCGAACACCCGCTCCCGCGCCGGCTGGGGGATCCGGAACCCGTGCCTGTCGCGGATCAGCTCGTTGAACCCCTCGAACCCGGGCAGCACCTTCGCCATCACATCGCGGATGTTGTCGTAGTCGCCGACATACCAATCCCAGGGCGTGGCCGTGTGGGGCAGCGTCGCCTTGGCCATCCCGGCGATGATCGCCGGCTCCGACCTCAGATACGCGGATGCCGGCTGCTTGCGCCCCATCGAGAGGTGCACCATGCTCATCGCATCCTCGACCGTGACGCCCTGCGGGCCCTGAGCCTGCTGGTCGCGCTCGGTGCGACCGAGGCAGGGCAGGATCAGCGCCTTCTCGCCGTGCACGAGGTGACTGCGGTTGAGCTTGGTGCTCACCTGCACGGTCAGGCGGCACTTCTCGAGCCCCTGCGCCGTGAACGGGGTGTCGGGAGCCGCGAGCACGAAGTTGCCGCCCATGCCGACGAACACCTTCACGCGTCCGTCATGCATGGCCTCGATCGTCCGCACGGTGTCGAGTCCCGGATGCCGCGGCGGATCGATGCGGCAGGCGTCGGCGAGACGGTCGAGCCAGGCGTCCGTGGGGTGGTGGTCGATTCCGCACGTACGGTTGCCCTGCACGTTGCTGTGCCCGCGGATGGGTGAGGGGCCGGCGCCTTTGCGCCCGATGTTGCCGCGCAGGAACAGCAGGTTGACGATCTCGCGCACGGTGTCGACGCCGTGCTCGTGCTGGCTCACGCCGAGGCACCAGCTGATGATCGTGCGCTCCGACGCCAGGTAGACCGCGGCCGCCTGTCGGATCTGCTCTTCGCTGAGGCCCGACTGCGCGACCAGGTCGTCCCATGAGGTGGCGTCGACCAGCGCGCGGTACGCCTCGACCCCGTTCGTGAGGGTGCTGAGGAACCCGGTGTCGAGCACCGACGGGTCGGTGGCGGCGGCCTCGAAGACGACCTTCGACATGCCCCTGATGAGAGCGAGGTCGCCTCCAGGACGCACCTGCAGGTTCATGGTGCTCGTGCCCGTGGCCTTGAACCGCGCCATGTCGACGAAGTCGTGCGGCACGATGGTGCGGGTGGCGGCAGCCTCGACGAGCGGGTTGACGTGCACGACCTGGGCGCCGCGCGTCACGGCATCCGCCAGCGCGGTGAGCATGCGCGGAGCATTGGAGGCCGCGTTCACGCCGAGCACGAAGAGCGCGTCGCAGTCGTCCCAGTCGTGAAGGTCGACCGTGCCCTTGCCGGTGGCGATCGACGCTTTGAGCGCGCGACCGGAGGCCTCGTGGCACATGTTCGAGCAGTCGGGCAGGTTGTTCGTGCCGTACTCGCGCACCATCAGCTGGTAGAGGAACGTGGCCTCGTTGCTGAGCCGCCCGGAGGTGTAGAACGACGCCTCATCGGGGCTGTCCAGCGCCTGCAGCTCGTCGCCGACGAGCGCGAACGCGTCGTCCCACGAGATCGGCACGTAGTGATCAGTCGCCGCGTCGTAGACCATCGGCTCGGTCAGGCGCCCCTGGTCTTCGAGATCGAAGTCGGGCCAGGTCGCGAGCTCCGTGACGGTGTGCTCGGCGAAGAACCGACGATCCACCCGCTTGCGCGTCATCTCCCAGGTGACGTGCTTGATGCCGTTCTCGCAGATGTCGAGCTTCAGATTGCCGGGGTCGTCCGGCCACGCGCATCCGGGGCAGTCGTAGCCCGAGACCGGGTGGTTCATCTGCAGCATCGCGAGGGGACCGGCGATCGGCTCGCTCTCCCTCAGCACGACTCGACCCACCGACACCGCCGCGCCCCAGCCGGCGGCGGGGTGACCGTACGGCTTGCGCGACCAGGGCCGATCGGTGCGCGGACCGTAGCCGCCCTGACGCGGCTCGGCGGGCATCAGCCCGAAGGCCGTTCCGGCGGTTCCCGCGGTTCCGGCTGTTCCCCGGTCATCGAGCATGCTGTGCCCCTTCTTCGGCGTAAGCAGACGACGCGTGGCCGTCGATGCGCACCCGATGCGCGTGCGAGTAGATGTTCATCGATCGTCCGCGGACGAATCCGGCGAGCGTCACCCCTGACTCCTCGGCGAGCTCCGCTGCCAGAGACGAGGGCGCCGAGACGGCACTGAGCACAGGGATTCCGGCCATCGCGGCCTTCTGCACGAGCTCGAAGCTGGCCCGACCGGAGACCTGGAGGATCTGCCGGCGCAGTGGCAGCCGGTCGTTCAGCAGCGCCCAGCCGACGACCTTGTCGACCGCGTTGTGACGCCCGACGTCTTCGCGCAGCACGAGCAGTTCACCGGAGTCGGCGTCGAACAACGCCGCTGCGTGCAGACCGCCCGTCTTGTCGAATGCTGCCTGCTCCGCACGCAGTCGATCCGGAAGCGCGGCGATCTGCTCGGCATCGACCTGCACGTCATCCTGGTCGACCGGATGGCGAGACACCGTGCGCACCGCGTCGATGCTGGCCTTGCCGCAGACGCCGCACGAACTGGTGGTGTAGAAGCGTCGGGCAGCATCGGGGTCGGGAAGCGCCACGCCGCGAGCCAGGCTGATGTCGAGGACGTTGTACGTGTTCTCCTGGCCACCCGTACCCGGGCCGCCGCAGTGGATCGCCGAGTGGAGCTCGGCGCCGTCGGCGATGATCCCCTCGGACACGAGGAACCCGGCAGCCAGCTCGACGTCGTGCCCTGGAGTGCGCATCGTGACAGCGAGCGGCGAGCCCGCGACGCGGATCTCCAGCGGCTCCTCGACGGCCAGCGTGTCGGCGCGACGGCTCGCACCCTCGCCGAGGGTGAGCTTCAGAATCGGTCTCCGCGTCGTGATCCGCCCCACACCAGCGAGCGTACTCCGCGGTCACGGGATCGGATCGATACGTCATCGGGAGGCCGATACCTGGGTACCCTAAGCCCATGAGCGCGCCTCGCAACGCACGTCGGACACCCGCAGCCCTCGCCATGGCGGCGATCGTCGCCCTGGCGCTCACCGCGTGCACCGGCGGTGGAGGCGAACAGGGCACGACGAGCGACGGCGGCCAGGGATTCCCCGACGACGGCTGCACGCACATCGCGGTCGCCACCTCGTCTGAGAAGGTCAACATGCTCGACGAGCTGGCCGAGGCGTTCAAGGATTCACCTGAGCACGAGGGGCTCGAGACGTGCGCCACGGTGCGCCCGACCAACGTGTCGTCCGGCAACGCGACGCGCTTCCTGACCTCCGGCGAAGACTGGCCGAGCGATGACACGTCGCTCTGGCCCACCCTGTGGTCTCCGGCATCCACCGTCTGGACTGATCGCGTGGCGGCCGCCGCATCACCCAGCCTCGTGGGCGAACCGAAGTCGTTCACGCGCACGCCCGTGGTGTTCGGCATGCCCGAGCCGATGGCCACGGCCCTCGGCTGGCCGAACACCCCCATCAGCATCACCGACCTCGAGACCCTGTGCCAGGACCCCGCGGGGTGGGGCAGCGTCGGCAAGGACATCTGGGGGGCCTTCAAGATCTCGAAG
>Ga0308167_1002629_pt1 | contig 16108 bp, 17 predicted proteins | sample PhyCR1_2_FD_202138 | JGI IMG/M metagenome (GOLD analysis project Ga0308167, IMG submission 202138) | Phyllosphere microbial communities from UC Gill Tract Community Farm, Albany, California, United States - DLSLRC.R1 | ecosystem: Host-associated > Plants > Phyllosphere > Unclassified | place... | reverse complement strand
CATAGGCATGCGCCGACTGCTCGGGCCGCTTGATCAAAATCAAGGACACCAACAGTCGACGCACAGGCCACGGCAAGTCGATGACGTAAGGGTCCATCAAAAACTGGTTCAAGTAGCTGCGTACATCCGCTACCGAAGTAGACGCCGGCGAACCCAGGTTAACCAGCAACAGCGCGTGGTCGGTCATGCAACATCCTATTTCAGAGGCGGGCGGAAAGATCGTCTAGCGCCGCACGCAAATCGGTGAACTGAAAAGTGAAACCGGCAGCCAGCAAGCGGGCGGGCATTGCCCGCTGGCCACCCAACAATAACGTTGCCATCTCGCCCAATCCCACCTGCAAAACAAACGCCGGTGCTGGCATGAACGCCGGACGGTGCAACACGCTGCCCAAGGTTTTGGCGAACTCAGCGTTGCGTACCGGGTGCGGGGCGCAGGCATTATAAGGACCCGAGGCGGCATTCTCATGCACAAGAAAATCAATCAGGGCAATTTGGTCTTTGATGTGAATCCACGACATCCATTGCCGACCGTTGCCCACCGGGCCGCCCAAGCCCATCTTGAACGGCAGCACCAGGCGCGACAAAAAGCCGCCTTCAGCCGCCAACACCAACCCCGTGCGCACCAGCACCACACGAATGCCCAAGGCTTGGGCACGCTGAGCGGTTTCTTCCCAGGCAATGCACAAGTGGGACGCGAAATCGTCGTTGACCGGCGGCGATTCTTCGGTCAGTTCACGCTCACCGCCGTCGCCATACCAGCCAACGGCCGACCCGGAGATCAGCACCGAAGGTTTGTGTTCGAGGCTTTCGAGCCAGACTAAAAGCGTTTCGGTGAGCGTGACCCGGCTGCTCCACAACTGCGCCTTGCGCTTGCGTGTCCAGCGGCCGCCGGCAATCGGCGCCCCGGCCAGATTGACCACGACGTCTACTGGCTCGTGGCTTAACTCAACCAGGTGCTCGATGCCCCGAACGCCCGCCCCGCACAGTTCTTGCACGCGTTCAGGCTGGCGGCTCCACACACTCAGGCGATGACCTTGCGCCAGCCAGTGACGACACAGTTGGCGGCCTATCAAGCCTGTACCGCCGGTCAGCAATATGTGCATGGGGTGAACCTCCCGAGGAGTTTTATGCAGAGCACTGGTCTATTTTTAAAAGAAGGCTCATGAATGGGCCATTGGCCTTATAAAGAATAGGTCAGTCTGACTCGGCAGGCGCACTAAAACCTATACCAAAAAATAAATTTGTACAGGTATTATAGAAAACGAAGTCTGTGCAAACAGGGGAACGAGACCAATATGACTGTACCCATTGCGATCATCGGAGCCGGCATTGCCGGACTCTCAGCCGCCAACGCGCTGCACAAGGCCGGTTACGCGGTTCATCTTTTTGATAAAAGTCGAGGCAGCGGCGGGCGCATGTCGAGCAAGCGCAGCGATGCCGGCTCGCTGGATCTGGGTGCACAGTATTTCACTGCCCGTGACCGTCGATTTGTCGATGAAGTCCAGCAGTGGCAAGCCCATGGCTGGGCCGCAGAATGGTCGCCGCATTTGTACAACCACAAAAACGGCCAACTGACGCCCTCGCCCGACGAGCAAACCCGCTGGGTCGGTGCACCGCGCATGAGCGCCATTACTCGCGGGATGCTCGGGCGCCTGACGGTGAACTTTTCGTGCCGGATTACCGATTTGATCCACGGCGAAAAACACTGGCACTTGCTCGACTCGGACGAATGCACCCATGGCCCCTTTAGCCATGTGATTGTTGCCACCCCTGCCCCGCAGGCAATCGCCCTGCTGGCCGCAGCGCCTAAACTGGCCACCACTGTGGCCGGGGTCAAAATGGACCCTACCTGGGCCGTCGCTCTGGCTTTCGAGACACCGCTCGACACCCCGATGGAGGGCTGCTTTGTACAAGACAGCCCGCTCGACTGGCTGGCCCGTAACCGCAGCAAGCCCGGCCGCGAAGACACCCCGGACACCTGGGTTTTGCACGCGACCAGCGCCTGGAGCAAACAGAACCTCGACCTGCCCAAAGAGGCCGTGATCGAACACTTGCACGGCGCCTTTGCGGAGCTGATCCACTGCACCATGCCCGCGCCGGTCTTCACCCTGGCCCACCGCTGGCTCTACGCCCGGCCGTCATCTGCCCATGAGTGGGGCGCGCTGGCCGATGCGGACCTGGGACTCTATGCCTGCGGCGACTGGTGCTTGTCTGGACGGGTCGAGGGGGCCTGGCTCAGTGGTCAGGAAGCCGCCCGCCGACTGATCGAGCACTTGTCGTGAATCGCATTAATCCGCGCAAACTGCTGCTGTCCAAATGGACGGCAGCGCAGCCCAAACACCGCGAAAAACACTTTCTGGTCACCCAATTGTTCTGCGACGAAGAAGGCACCGTGCTGGAAGTCGAGCTTCAGGCCGTGCTCACCCAGCGCAACCAGCGCCTGCCATGGCAACACTTGCAAGCGGCGGATGAGTGGAAGCTGGGCTGGCTGTAACTGACCCGCCTGAACCTCAAATACCTGTACAAGATATTTGACTTGTACAAGCCTGCGCTTATGATGAAACCAAGTTGTACATCGCTTAAAAGATGTACAAGTATTTCTTGGAGGTTCGTCACATGGGCAGCACTGCTTCTTGCCAGCACAAACCAAAAATTGCCATCAGTGCCTGCTTGCTGGGCGCCGAGGTTCGCTTCAATGGTGGGCACAAGGAATCGCGGCTGTGCAGTCAGACCCTGAGCGAGCATTTTGAATTTGTACCGCTATGCCCCGAGGTTGCCATTGGCTTGGGCACTCCCCGCCAGGCCATACGGCTGGTCGGCGACCCGGCGCAGCCACAGGCTGTCGGCAGTGTCGATAACCAACTGAACGTTACCCGGCCGTTACACGATTACGGCGTCGAAATGGCCGCGGCGCATACCGACATTTGTGGCTACATCTTTATGCAAAAGTCGCCATCGTGCGGGCTAGAGCGGGTCAAGGTGTACCAGGACGGCGGCCGCCCTGCCGAATTGAGCGGCCGTGGCATTTATGCCCAGGCGTTTTGCGCGGCGCACCCGGATTTGCCCGTGGAAGAAGACGGTCGCCTGAATGACCCGGTGCTGCGTGAAAACTTCCTGACCCGTGTGTACGCCTACAGCGAATGGCAAGCCTTGCTCAAGCAAGGCATCACGCGCCGCGCGCTCACCGAATACCACGCCCGTTACAAATATCAGCTCATGGCCAACAGCCCGGTGCAATACAAGGCGCTGGGTAACCTGCTGGGCAACCTCGGCAAGCAAGACCCGCGAGACATCGCCCCGCACTATTTCAGCGAATTGATGAAAGCGCTGAAAAAGTGCGCCACCCGGCGCACGCACACCAACGTGCTGCAACACCTGAGCGGCTACCTCAAGCGCTCCATCAGCCCTGAAGACAAGCAGGAAATGCAGCAACTGATCAGCCAGTACCTCAAGGGCATTGTGCCGCTGGTGGTGCCACTGACCCTGCTCAAGCATCACTTCCGTCAGCACCCGGACCTTTACATCTCGCGGCAGGTCTACCTGCAACCGCACCCTGAAAACCTCAGCCTGCGTAATGCTATCTGACAATGAATGATGACCTGATCATGTCCAACACACCCGACTCGGACTACAGCAAAGCCCTGGCTGAAGGCTGGATACCGATCCGCGAAGTCGCCCGCATGACCGGTGTCAACGCCGTCACGCTGCGTGCCTGGGAGCGCCGGTACGGCCTGATCGTGCCCTTTCGTACCGCCAAAGGGCACCGTCTGTTCTCTACCGACCATGTTCTGCGTATCCGACGCATTTTGACCTGGCTCAACCGCGGGGTTTCGGTCAGCCAGATCAAACCGCTGCTCGATTCTGCCCCCTCTTACCATGAGCCTGCCGACAATGATTGGCACGCATGGCGCCAAGCGCTGACCCTGGCGATCCGCGAACTGGCGGAACGCCGCCTTGATGACAACTTCAATCAGGTCATGTCGCTATACCCGGCCCAACCCTTGTGCGAGCACCTGTTGATGCCGCTGATCAGCGAGCTGGAACAACACTGGCACGGCCAATTTGGCGCGCAACTGGAACGCGTATTTTTTGAGTCCTGGCTGCGCAGCAAGCTGGGCGCGCGGATTTACCACAACAACCGCTCCCTCAGCGGCCCGCCAGTGCTGCTGATCAACCAGTCAGACCGGCCATTCGAGCCCCATCTGTGGCTTACCGCCCTGATGGTCAGCAGCAGCCATTGCCCGGTTGAAGTGTTCGACGCCCAGATACCCGGCAGTGAGCTGGCGGTGGCTGTCGAGCGGCTCAACGCGCGTGCGGTGGTGCTGTATTCGAGCAAACCGCTGAACCTGCAACAACTGCCAAAACTGTTAAGCGCGATCACTTGCCCGGTATTGATTGCCGGGCCCTCGGTGTCCATCCACAACGACGAATTAGCGGTATCCAGCGCTGAAAGCGCGGGTTTGTCTTTGGCAAAGGACCCCATCGAAGCCCATCAACGCCTGAGCCAACTTCGCCTCTTTTAGTGTTTTCAAGGAACAGACATGCAACTTTTGTGGTTACGCAGCGATTTGCGCCAACATGACAACACCGCCCTGAGCGCCAGTGCCGAGCGCGGCCCGACCGTGGCCGTGTACCTGATCAGCCCTGAGCAATGGCTGGCGCACGACGATGCCCCCTGCAAAGTCGATTTCTGGCTGCGCAACCTGCGCACCTTGAGCGACAGCCTGCAACGGTTGAACATCCCGCTGCTTATCCGCACCGCCGACACCTGGGATCAGGCCCCCGCCGTGCTGCTGGAGTTGTGCCAGCAACTGGGCATTGATGCCGTGCACGTCAACGAGGAATACGGGATCCACGAAACCCGTCGCGACCAGGCTGTTGCCGACGCACTTAAGACCCAAGGCATCGGCTTTCACAGCTATCTGGACCAGCTACTGTTTGCGCCCGGCAGCCTCCTGACGCAGTCCGGTTCGTATTTTAAGGTGTTCACCCAATTTCGCCGGCTCTGCTACAACCGCCTGCACATGGCCCTGCCGAAAACCATCGCAGCGCCCAAAGCGCAAGCGGCCCTGCTGATCAAACGCGATAGCGTGCCGCAGGCCATCTCCGGCTTTGAAACACCGCCCCAGGCTCTGCGTGATCTCTGGCCCGCCGGTGAAGATGAAGCCCATGAGCGTTTGGCGCGCTTTACCAGTGAACACATTCACTATTACCAGGACGAACGCGATTTACCCGCCAAGCCGGGTACCAGCCAGCTGTCCACTTATTTGGCCGCAGGCGTTCTTTCGCCTCGCCAGTGCTTGCATGCGGCGCTGGGCAGCAACAACGGCGAGTTCGAAAGCGGCAGCCCTGGCGTCTTCACCTGGGTCAATGAACTGCTCTGGCGCGAGTTCTACAAACATGTGCTGGTGGGCTTCCCGCGTGTCTCACGGCACCGCGCCTTCAAACCAGAAACCGAATACTTGCCTTGGCGTAACGCCCCGGATGAACTGGCCGCCTGGCAAGAGGGTCGTACCGGCGTGCCGATTGTCGACGCGGCGATCCGCCAACTGCTGGCCACCGGCTGGATGCACAACCGCCTGCGCATGGTGGTGGCGATGTTCCTGACCAAAAACCTGTTGATCGACTGGCGCGAAGGCGAGCGTTTTTTCATGCGTCATTTGATTGATGGCGACCTCGCGGCCAACAACGGCGGCTGGCAGTGGAGCGCGTCAACCGGTACAGACTCCGTTCCGTATTTCAGAATTTTCAACCCGTTAAGCCAGTCCGAGCGCTTCGATTCTGAAGGGCAATTCATCAAGCACTGGTTGCCCGAGCTCGCTGCACTGAATAAAAAAGAAGTGCACAACCCGGCGTCTGCTGGCGGCCTGTTTGGTGTAGCCAATTACCCTGCGCCCATTGTCGATCTGAAGAAAAGCCGAGAACGCGCCCTCAGCGCTTTCAAAAGCCTGCCTTCACGACAACTTCTCGAGGTGGAACATGATTGAAGGTCGTCGCATCTGGTTAACCGGCGCCAGCAGCGGTATTGGCGCGCACATGGCAAAAGAGCTGCTGCAACGCGGCGCTCACCTTGCCTTGACTGCCCGTACCCTGGGCCCGCTGGTGGCGTTGTCTGAACGTTTCCCCGGCCAGGTGTTGCTGGTGCCCGGCGACCTGACCGACCATCTGCAAGTGCGTGAAATCGGCATGACCATCGCGCAAAGCTGGGGCGCCCTGGACACGGTCATCCTGAGCGCCGGGACCTGTGAATATGTCGATGTCAGCCAATTTGATGCGCGGGTGATCGAGCGCTCGGTGTGCACCAACTTGCTGGCCAGCAGTTATTGCATTGAAAGCGCGCTGCCCTTGCTGCGCGCCGGACGCTCACCGCATCTGGTGGGCGTAGTCAGTGCGGTCACGGCCTCGCCGCAGCGCCGGGCACAAGCTTTTGGTGCGGCAAAGTCGGGGCTGCGTTACTTGCTCGAATCACTGCGGGTTGATCTGGCCGACGAAGGCATTGATGTGACCTTGGTCAGCCCAGGCTTTGTCGATACGTCGCGGGCAGAAAACCCTGAGCTGTCGATACAGGGCCGCTGGCCTGCCTCTAAAGCCGCTGCGTACATCTGCCAGCAGTTGCAAAAACGGCCACGGGAGGTCGTGTTCCCGACCCGCTTGCTAAAACTGCTCAACCTGCTGGCCACCCTGCCAAAACGCGTGCAGGTGGTACTGGCCAAGCGCCTGTCACGCAACCAGGGCGAGACCTCGCTCTAAGCCAGTGATTGTGCGGGTGACTGGTCAGCGGGTTCACACCTGAGCGCAGCTGTGCCTTACACTGCGCGCCTATGACCAACATCCCCCTGAACGACATTACCGAACCCGCCGTTACCTGTTCAACGTGCGCAGCCTGTTGCTGCCAACTGGAAGTGATGCTGATCACCGACACCGGTGTGCCCGAGCGTTTTATCGACACCGATGACTGGGGCGGTGAGGTGATGCTCAGGCTCGATGATGGCTGGTGTGCTGCGCTGGATCGCAACACCATGATGTGCACGATCTACGAACAGCGCCCGCTGATTTGTCGAGACTTCGAGATGGGCGACGTTGAATGCCTGAATGAACGCCAGGGGATTTCGACGGCGTACGTGTAGGAGCGAGCGTCTTTTTAAGATCAAAAGATCGCGAGGCGAGCTCGCTCCTACAGGGGTGGTTACAGCGGGAGGGTGTAGTGCAGCGAGTAGCTTTCTACGCCGTCGTTGGTGCTGGATAACCCGGCATTGGAGTAGTGAGTCGCGCGAATGCCGACTTCATGCCCACCGGCAAAGCGCAGGCCAAAGCCCAGGCGGTCTTCAAACTGGAACGCCGTGCCCAATTTGTTGCGCTCGACCTCGGTGTGGCCAAACACCGCCACGCCGATACCGGCTTCCAGGTAAGGCTTGACCGTTTCACCCGCAAATTCGTACACAAAGACAGGCGAGAACGACAGGCTGTTGTTCGCCGAAGACTTGTCGCCTTCCCAGTAGGTGTAAGCGCCGCTCCAGTAACCGGTCAAACGACCGACGTCACTTTGCAGCCAGCTTTTGTCCCAATTTGAATTCAAGCCCAGACGATAGGTCATCGTTGACTCACTGGTGTGCCCCACACCGAATTCAATGCCGGCCGCTTGTGCCGTATAGCTATACCCCAGAGCGGCCGTTGCCAGCGCCACCAAGCCAATCAAACGTTTCATATGAAAATCCTATTTTCGTATGCCGATCTTAATTTTTATGTACCTCATCAAACCGATGAGTATGAATCTCCAGCCCCTGAGAAAGTTCAACGACTCAAATGCTCTTCATGTTTTCTTACAGATCGAAGCTTCGCACAAGACCAGATTTATTCCACAACACATGAAGGATATTTCTTAGAGATTCGGGGGACGCGCTGGTCCATAGCTGTGTTTCCCGCGCAGGACCGCTCGCCAACAGGCCGCGCTCGTCCAATAAGCGTTGCAGTTGGCGGGCCACGGCGGCGCCGGTGTCGATCAAGACGATCGACGGTGGGAGCATTTGGCTGAGCAAAGGCTTGAGGAAGGGGTAATGCGTGCAGCCCAGAATAATGGTGTCGCAGCCGGCGGCCAGCAGCGGCTCGACATAGCCGCGCAGCATCGTGCGCAGGGCCTCGCTGCTCAGATCGCCGGTTTCGATCAATTCCACCAGGCCGGGGCACGGCTGGGTGATGACCTTTACGGTGCTGGCGAAGCGGTCGAGCAAGGCGGCGAACTTGGCACTCTGCAAGGTGCCGGTGGTGGCGAGCACGCCGACCACGCCACTGCGGGTGGCCGCCGCAGCGGGTTTTACCGCGGGCTCCATGCCGACCATGGGCCAGTCGGGGTAGCGCTGACGCAAATCCGCCACGGCCGCCACGGTCGCTGTGTTGCACGCCAGCACCAGAGCTTTGGCCCCTTCGCGCTGAAAGAACTCAGCCATGATTGCGCAGCGCTCACGAATGAACTCGGGGCTTTTTTCGCCGTAGGGAATATGCCCGCAGTCGCCGACATAGAGCAGCGATTCGTTGGGCAACAATTGGTTGATCTCACGCAACACCGACAAACCGCCGACGCCGGAATCGAACACACCAATCGGCGCTTCACTCATGGCCAGCCCCGCACACGCTACAGGCCGGATCGCGCTTGACCCGCAACTCGCGAAAGCGCGTGGTCACGGCGTCAATCAATAACAGGCGCCCCACCAGTGGCTCGCCAAAACCGGCCAGCAGCTTGAGTGCCTCCAGCGCTTGCAGGCTGCCGACCAGCCCCACCAGTGGGCCGATGACGCCGGCTTCGCTGCAGGTCAGCTCTTCGTCGCTGCCGTGCCCATATAAACAGTGGTAACACGGGCTCGCGGGCTGGCGCGGGTCAAAAACCGATAATTGCCCCTCAAGGCGAATCGCCGCACCGCTAACCAGTGGCTTGCGCGCCGCGACACAGGCGCGGTTGACGGCCTCGCGGGTGCCAAAGTTGTCACAGCAATCGAGCACCACGTCCACCGCGGACACGGCCTCGGCCAGCGAGTCGGCATCCAGTGCCGAGCGATGGGCAACCAGTTTGATGTGCGGGTTAAGCAGACGAAGACGGCGCATGGCCGAGTCGACCTTGCTTTCGCCGACATTGGCGCTGTCGTGGATGATCTGGCGTTGCAGGTTGGTCACGTCGACGCTGTCGAAGTCAGCCACGTGCAACTCACCCACCCCCGCTGCCGCCAAGTACAGCGCCACCGGCGAACCCAGCCCGCCCAGACCGACAATCAGCGCACGGCTGTTTTTCAGCTTGAGCTGGCCGTCGATGTCGACCTGTTGCAACAGGATCTGTCGGCTATAGCGCAACAGCTCCTCATCGGTCAGCACGGCAGGCGGCCCAGGGTAATGCGTTCGTGGGCGCCCAGGTCTTTGCGGCTTTCTACCTGTTCAAAGCCCGCGCCTTGCAGCAGCTCACGAACCGCAGCCGCTTGGTCGTAGCCGTGCTCAAGCATCAACCAGCCACCGGCATTTAAATGCAACGGAGCTTGGGCAATGATGTGGCGAATGTCATCCAGCCCGTCAGCACCGGCCACCAGCGCACTTTCAGGCTCGAAGCGCACGTCACCTTCGGCCAGGTGCGAGTCACCTGCGGCGATGTAGGGCGGGTTGCTGATGATCAGGTCAAAGCGTTGATCGGCCAGAGCGCTGAACCAGTGGCTGTGCAGTACGCTGACGTTGGCCAGTTGCAAACGCTGGCGGTTGCGTTCGGCCAGCGCCACGGCTTCAGGCACGCGGTCGACCGCCGTCACCTGCCAGGCGCCACGCTCACTGGCCAACGCGAGGGCAATCGCCCCGCTGCCGGTGCCCAGGTCCAGCACTTTGGCCGGGGTCTGGGGCAGCAACGCCAATGCCGTTTCGACCAGCAGCTCGGTGTCCGGGCGCGGGATCAAGGTGTGCGGCGCGACTTCCAGGTCGAGCTTCCAAAACCCTTGCTGGCCCAAAATATAGGCCACCGGTTCACCTTGGCGACGGCGCTGCAAGAAGTCTGAAAAGGTCGACGCGGCTTCGCTGCTGACGATTTTTTCTGGCCACGTGTGCAGGTAACTGCGCGGTTTGCCCAGCGCGGCCGCCAGCAACAGCTCCGCATCAAGACGGGCGGTGGGCGAGTCGGGCAATTCAGCGGCACGTAACAAACTGGCAATAATGGTCATTTATTCACCCAGGGCTGTCAGTTGGTCAGCCTGATATTCCGCTAACAATGGCTCAATAACGGCATCAACACCGCCGGCCAATACTTCATCCAGTGAATACAAGGTCAAGTTGACGCGATGGTCTGTGACACGGCCTTGCGCGAAGTTGTAGGTGCGAATGCGCTCGGAACGGTCGCCCGAACCCACCAGCAATTTACGCTCGCTGGCGATCGCGTTGGCCGCGGCGCTGGTTTGCTGGTCATTCAATTTAGCTGAAAGCCAGGACATCGCCCGTGCCCGGTTTTTATGCTGGGAACGCTCTTCCTGACACTCGACCACAATGCCGGTCGGCAAGTGCGTGATACGAATGGCCGAGTCGGTTTTGTTAACGTGCTGACCACCCGCCCCCGAGGAACGGTAGGTGTCGACGCGCAAGTCGGCCGGGTTGATCTCGATCGCTTCTTGCTCGTCGGGCTCAGGCAAAACGGCAACGGTACAGGCCGACGTATGGATACGGCCCTGGGATTCGGTGGCCGGTACACGCTGTACGCGGTGGGCGCCGGACTCGAACTTCAGCTTGCCGTAGACATTGTCGCCTTCGACCCGGGCGATGACTTCTTTATAGCCACCATGTTCGCCAATGCTTTCCGACAGGATCTCGACCCGCCAGCCACGACGCTCGGCGTAACGCGAGTACATGCGAAACAGGTCGCCAGCAAAAATGGCCGCTTCATCACCGCCGGTGCCCGCTCGAATTTCGAGGAAGACGTTGCGCCCGTCGTTCGGATCTTTAGGCAAGAGCATGCGTTGCAAGTCTTTTTCCAGCCCGATGAGCTGTTCTTTGGCTTCGCGGACTTCTTCTACCGCCATTTCGCGCATGTCAGGGTCGTTGTCCTTGAGCAGCGCCTGGGCACCTTCGAGGTCGTCCTGCACCTTGAGCCACTTAACGTAGGCGGCAACAATGGGCTCAACCTCCGCGTACTCCTTGGAGTAGGCGCGGAACTTGGTTTGATCAGAAATGACCTCGCCATCGCCAAGCAAGGCGGTCAATTCTTCAAATCGATCCCGGAGGATGTCCAGCTTATTAAGCAGTGACGCTTTCATTACAGTTTTTTATCCGCAGAGCTATCCGATGAGCCCTCACCGAGGGCAAAAAGTTCTTGGGCCATGGCCAGCGCATCGAGGCGGCCTTCGGCGGAAAGCTTTTTAAGCTGCACGCTGGGGGCGTGAAGCAGTTTATTGGTTAAACCACGCGCCAGTTGCACCAACACGTCTTGCGGATTGCTGCCATTGGCCATCATCCGCAGGGCTTTTTGCAATTCCTCATCGCGCAGGCGCTCGCCTTGCTGGCGATAGGCTTTAAGCACATCAACCGCCGCCAGCTCACGCAAACGCACCATGAAATCTTCGGCGCCGATGCTCACCAGCTCTTCAGCGGCCTGGGCCGCGCCCTGACGGCTCTTAAGGTTTTCTGCGACCACTTCGTGCAAATCGTCGACGGTGTAGAGGTAAACGTCGTCCAACTCGCCGACTTCTGGCTCGATATCCCGTGGAACGGCAATGTCGACCATGAAAATAGGCTTGTGCTTGCGCAGCTTCAAGGCACTTTCAACAGCACCCTTGCCCAGAATCGGCAATTGGCTGGCGGTCGAGCTGATCACGATATCGCTGTGCACCAGCTCTTGTGGAATGTCCGACAACAACACGGCATGTGCGCCGAACTGCTCGGCCAGGGTACTGGCCCGCTCCAAGGTACGGTTAGCCACCACGATGCGTTTAACCCCCAGATCATGCAGGTGCCGGGCGACCAGGGTGATGGTCTCGCCCGCCCCGATCAGCAGTGCCTGACTGCGCTGCAAGTCGCTGAAAATCTGCTTGGCCAGGCTCACCGCAGCAAAGGCCACCGACACCGGGTTTTCACCAATCGCCGTGTCGGTGCGCACTTGCTTGGCCGAGTTGAACGTGGCCTGGAACAGACGCCCCAATAGCGGCCCGACAGTACCCGCCTCACGCGCCACGGCGTAGGCAGATTTCATCTGGCCGAGAATTTGCGGCTCGCCCAACACCAGCGAATCGAGCCCCGAAGCCACACGCATCATGTGACGAACGGCCGCATCATCTTCATGGATGTAGGCACACGCCCGCAGCTCTTCGTAGTTCAGATCGTGATATTCGGCCAGCCATTTCAGCACGGCTTCGGCACCGAGCTGGTCTTGTTCGAGATAAAGCTCACTGCGATTGCAGGTCGAGAGGATCGCAGCTTCGCGACTGTCGGTGAGGCGGCAGAGTTGCTGCAAGGCTTCAACCAACTGCTCTGGAGTAAATGCCACGCGCTCGCGGACGTCTACTGAAGCAGTCTTGTGGTTAATACCGAGTGCGAGGAAGGCCATTCAATATCGCTGATGGTGACGAGAAGCCGACAATTGTCCTACTTCGTCTGATTCAGAACAACCATTGCTGACTATTGTCTCTATAGTTAACGTCTGTTGAACTCATCTTCCCTCGCATCATCAGAGCCTTATATCGCTTCTATCGATAGTCGCACCTGTTATGGTTTGCACCATCGCATGTGTCATGATGCCCAGACCGCAGGTAAGTCGCCTTTCTCTTATATGAATAGATCCTCCGCGTTGCTCCTTGCTCTCGTCGTTCTCAGTGGCTGCCAGTCTCTGGCCCCCACGTCCCCGGATGCTTCGTCCGCGGCAGAAGACGTTACCACCGTCCCGGAAAAGCCCACGGTTTATGGCTCGTTCAGCGAAGACACGCTGTACAGCCTGCTGAGCGCGGAGTTGGCCGGCCAACGCAATCGCCTGGATATCGCCCTCGATAACTACGTGACGCAGGCGATCAACACCCAGGATCCGGGCGTCGCCGAGCGTGCGTTTCGCATCGCCGAATACCTGGGCGCCGATCAGGCAGCCCTCGACACGGTGCTGATCTGGGCCAGAAACGCACCGGATGATCTGGATGCGCAACGCGCTGCGGCCATTCAACTGGCACGCAGCGGTCGCTACGACGATTCCATGGCCTACATGGAAAAAGTCCTGCAGGCCAAAGGCGACACGCACTTCGACTTTTTAGCCTTGTCGGCCCTCGAAACAGACCCCGAGACTCGTGCCGGGCTGCAAAAAAACTTTGATCGGCTGCTGGTCAGGCACCCGGACAACGATCAACTGATCTTCGGCAAAGCCTTGCTGATGCAACAGGACGATGACGCGGCCGGCGCCTTGAAACTGCTGGAGCAGCATCCGCCGCAAGACGGTGAAATCGCCCCGATTCTGCTGCGCGCCCGCCTGCTGCAAAGCCTTAACCGTGGCGATGAAGCCTTGCCGCTGCTGCAAAAAACCATGCGCGACAACCCGGACGACAAACGGTTGGGCCTGACTTATGCACGTACGCTGGTCGAGCAAAACCGCATCGATCAGGCAAAAGTGCAATTCGCCAGCCTGGTTCAGCAGTACCCGGAAGACGACGAACTGCGTTTCTCCCTGGCGCTGGTGTGCCTTGAGCTTAAGTCCTGGGACGAAGCCGAAGGCTATCTGCAAGAACTGATCGACCGCGACAGTCATGTCGACTCGGCACACTTGAACCTGGGCCGTATTGCGGAAGAACGTAATGACCCGCAAGGCGCGCTGATTCAATACGCGTTGGTAGAGCCAGGTAATGATTATTTGCCTGCACAATTGCGCCAGGCAGACATTTTGATCAATCACGGCCGCGGCGCCGAAGCTTCGCAAAAACTGGCGGCTGCCCGTGACGCCCAGCCGGACTACGCGATTCAGCTGTACCTGATCGAAGCCGAAACCCTGTCGGCGAACAATCAGACCGATCGCGCCTGGGCCGTTTTGCAACAAGCCGTCAAGCAATACCCCGACGACCTGAACCTGCTGTACTCACGCGCCATGCTGGCCGAAAAACGTAACGACCTCCCGCAAATGGAGGCCGATTTGCGCGCCATTATCCAGCGTGAACCTGACAACGCCATGGCCTTGAACGCGCTGGGTTACACCCTTGCGGACCGCACCACCCGCTACGCCGAAGCCAAAACATACATCCAGCAAGCTTACGATTTGAACCCGGAAGACCCGGCCGTGCTCGACAGCCTGGGATGGGTGAACTTCCGCCTGGGTAATTTGCCTGAAGCAGAACGTTTGCTGCGCCAGGCGCTGGAGCGCTTCCCCGATCAAGAAGTGGCCGCGCATTTAGGTGAAGTGTTGTGGGTGAGTGGCCAGCAGCGTGAAGCCAAAAAACTCTGGGGGCAGTTCCTCAAGGACAACCCAGACAGCCCTATTCTGCGCAAAACCGTCTTGCGCCTGACCGGATCCGAGACTCCTTAAATCATGTTTTTTCGTCATGTACGCCATCTCATTGCCTTTGGCCTGATCGCCCTGCTCGCCGGTTGCGCGGGCTTCGGCGCTCGTGAATCGGTCGAAGGTCACGGCAGCCCTGCCCTGTGGTCGCAGCATAAACAGCAGCTGAGCGCACTCGATGGCTGGCAAATCAACGGCAAGGTCGGCATTCGTGCCCCTAAAGATTCGGGCAGCGCGACACTGTTTTGGCTGCAACGCCAGGACTACTACGACATTCGCCTGTCGGGCCCGCTGGGCCGAGGCGCTGCCCGCCTGACCGGCCGCCCGGGCAATGTCAGCCTTGAGGTCGCCAACCAGGGCCGCTATGAAGCCACCACCCCGGAACAATTGCTCGGCGAGCAGTTGGGCTGGAGCTTGCCGGTGTCGCATTTGGTCTGGTGGGTTCGCGGGCTGCCCGCGCCCGACAGCAAAAGCCGCGTGACCCTGAACGCCGACAGCCGCCTTGCCAGCCTGGAACAGGATGGCTGGCAGATCGAATACCTGAGCTACATCGAACAAAATGGTTTTTGGTTGCCGGAGCGGGTCAAACTGCACGGCACGGATCTGGACGTCACGCTGGTCGTGAAAGATTGGCAACCGCGTCAGTTGGGACAATAAGATGCAAAAAGAGGCACTGGTTTTGCCCTCCCCGGCAAAACTGAATTTGATGCTGCACATTTTGGGTCGTCGCGCAGACGGCTACCACGAACTGCAAACCCTGTTTCAATTCCTCGATTACGGCGATGAAATGACCTTCGCCGTACGCGACGACGGGGTTATTTTCCTGCACACCGAGTTTGCCGGTGTGGCGCACGACGACAACCTGATCGTCAAAGCGGCGAAAAAACTGCAACAACAGTCCAACAGCCCGCTGGGCATCGATATCTGGATCAAAAAGATATTGCCCATGGGCGGCGGCATTGGCGGCGGCAGTTCAAATGCGGCCACCACCTTGCTGGGCCTCAACCATCTCTGGCAATTGAACTGGACTGAAGACCAGTTGGCAGCACTGGGCCTGAGCCTGGGAGCCGATGTTCCGGTTTTCGTCCGTGGGCACGCCGCTTTCGCAGAAGGCGTAGGCGAAATTCTTACCCCTGTAGACCCGGAAGAGCCCTGGTACGTCGTACTTGTGCCGCAAGTCTCTGTCAGCACAGCAGAAATATTTTCAGATCCTTTGTTGACACGTGACTCTTTGCCCATTAAAGTGCGCCCCGTTCCCAAGGGAAACAGCCGAAACGACTGCGAAGCAGTGGTGAAGGAGCGTTATCCAGAAGTACGTAACGCTTTGAATTTGTTAGGTAAATATACCGAAGCAAAATTAACTGGAACTGGAAGTTGTATATTTGGGGCCTTCCCAAACGAAGCAAGTGCTGATAAAGTGCTGCACCTTCTTACAGAGACCCTTACAGGGTTTGTAGCAAAAGGAAGCAACGTTTCGATGTTGCATCGAACGCTACAAGATCTGTAAACGGAAACGGGTACACGGTACTCGTAGCAACAGATACAGGGGCGTCGCCAAGCGGTAAGGCAGCAGGTTTTGATCCTGCCATGCGTTGGTTCGAATCCAGCCGCCCCTGCCATTTCTTATACTCATCC
>Ga0308167_1002627_pt1 | contig 16136 bp, 13 predicted proteins | sample PhyCR1_2_FD_202138 | JGI IMG/M metagenome (GOLD analysis project Ga0308167, IMG submission 202138) | Phyllosphere microbial communities from UC Gill Tract Community Farm, Albany, California, United States - DLSLRC.R1 | ecosystem: Host-associated > Plants > Phyllosphere > Unclassified | place... | reverse complement strand
GTCCAGTATGGAGAGGTAGTTTGCGTCTCCGCGGGCCACGTTCGCCGCCAGATCATCGTCGAATCCCAGCACCCCATTGCTATAGCTGGAGGCCCTGCCAACCAGGGTGAGTCCTTTGCGGCCCAGTGCACGGAAGTTCACGGTCTGCCCGCCGTGGGCCCCGCTGACTGCGATGGTTACGTGCTCGGCTCCCGCGGGAGGCGCGGACATTTCCCACTTGTTCAATACTCCTAGCCACCAGCAGAAGTCCTGTCCGCGGTAGCGGCGTGGCGGGCGGTCGTGCGGGCCCACGGCCAGATGCACCTGGCGGCCTGCTTCGTGCAGTTCATCGGCGATCTGCACACCTGACGAGCCTGCGCCGACCACCAGGACGTTGCCCTCAGGCAGCTGGCCGGGGTTGCGGTAGTCGCTGGAGTGGATCTGGTTGAGCGGGGCATCTTCCGGGATGATCTGCGGGATCACGGGCTTCTGGAAGGGGCCGGTCGCGGCGACAACGTAGTTCGCCTCGATGGTTCCGTCGCTGGTTTCCACGGTGAACCCCGGGCGCCCCTCGTTGCGGGTCACGCGGGTAACCTGCACTCCAGCACGGACCGGGGCGCCGACCTGCGCTGCATATTCTTCGAAGTACTGGGCTACCTGGTCTTTGGTTGCAAAGCTTTCTGGAGCGGTTTCGCCGAATTCCCGATTCGGGAAGCGGTCATGCCACGCCGGGCCATTTGCTACTAGCGAGTCCCACCGGCCGGTACGCCAGCGTTCGGCGATGCGATCCTTTTCGAGCACGATGTGGTTAATGCCGCGCTGGCCCAGGTGCTCGCTCATGGCGATACCTGCTTGGCCTGCGCCAACCACCACTACTTCTGTGCGGGTATTCTGCATTGTTCTTCTCCGTCCATGGGGAGCTGTCAGTTGGTGTTGATTCCAGATTCGCCCTCGCGGACTACATCTGTAAAGAAGTTCTTTTCGTTAATATGAATCTGAAAATCAGATAATTGATGCGGCACTATCCGCCGAGGACCCGCGTGCCGCTCATGGCATAGGGTCGATCAGGCGAACCAGCCGATTGATCCGGGCCTAATTGGCGGATATCAGTTTGCGTGCGCACGATCACCGCCAGCACCATGACAATCAGCAGTTCGAAGGCAACGAGGCCCAGCATCAACTGCAGGTGCCCGCCATGGCCAATCACCGCCTGCGGTGGGCCGCCATGCCGATGGCCGCCAGAGGAGGCATGGGCTGTAATCACGCCCATATGGATCAATGCGCTGCTGCTGGAAATGGCCATGGCCGTCATGGCTTGCCGGCGAAGATCATGGTGCTGAAACAAGGGATGGATGGTGCACCACAGGCAGAGCAGGCCACCAGCGAGCATGAACACTGCCATGACGCCCGTGGATTCAACGGCAAGGATGAAGTGCGCTGCGGCCGAAGCTCCAGTCAGCACACCAACAACCCAGGGAACCCATTGGCCAGCCTGGCGGCGGCCGCTGGCTGCAACAGAGCTCATGGCTGGGATGGCTCTTCAAGCTTCAATTGCTCGCCGGCTGCTACTCCCGGGGAACCGGGATCCGCCCTGCGGACCTTTCCACCGCGGAGGTAGCCCACGATGCCCAAGGCCAAGATCGCCACCAGAGTTCCCACGGCAAAGAGCTCGAACTCCATCTGGGAAACGCCCCAGATTGCTTCGAAGTCGTAGTCCACGCCCAGCAGAGCTTCCAAGGTGCCAGGGAAAACCGCGACCCATGAACCAAGCAGGATCCAGCTGAAGCAAACGTAGCCGAGGATCTTGAAGACACCGTTCGAAACCGGGACTCGGAAAGGACGCTGGACCGCCGGGAATTTTACGCGCAGACGCACGGCAGCTGGAATCGCAATCAGATAGCTGAGCAGGAAAGTGGAGATGGAGATGCTCAGCACGATACCGAAAACTGCTGCGCTGGAGCCGTTCAGCTGCATCGCGACCAGCATGAAGATCGTTGCCACGACACCGGAGAGGGTATTGACCCGCATTGGAGTGCCCAACTTGGGATTGAACCGGCCGAAGTAGCCGCCAAAGAACGAACCATCAGCAGCCGCCATTGCCTGCATGCGGTCTGAGATGATCATCCAGGCGCCTCCCTGGGAAACCAGCACGAAGCAGAAAACGATGGCGGCAATGGCCAGCATGACAGGCGCACCGGCACCGAAGATCGAGAAGACCTCCTCCACGGCGCCGAACAGCCCGCCGATGCCGGTGATCTGATCCAGTGGTACCACCAGCAAGATTGCCAGCACTGGCAGCAGGTAGCTGCCGGCAGCGAGCAGGGAGGTGCGCGCGATGGAAATCGGCACATCCTTGGCGGGGTTCTTCATTTCCCCTGCGGCGCTATTGCCGGATTCAAATCCAAGGAATGAGAACAGCAACAGTGGCGTCAAGCCGAGGAATCCACCGATGCTCGGCGTGAAATCCCCAAAGGACAATCCATTAAAGCCATTGACGAACCCGTAAATGAGGGTGACCGCCAGGAAGAACACCAGGAATCCGACTTTGCAGATCGCCCCTAACGATGGGAGCCATTTGCCGTGCTTGAGGCTGACAATTGCCGAGGTGACGGTAATCCAGATGAAGGCGAGCTTGAAAAGATAGTCCCACACCGAGCCAGACTCAACCGGCGTCACGTATTCCGACCATGTTTCCACCGCGACGAATGCCATCGCTCCGCCCACCCAAACCGGCTGGGTAACCCAGGTCAATAGCGAGGCAATGGCGGCGACGATACGGCCGAATGCCATTCTGGTCCATACATAGACACCGCCCTCTTCGGTGAAAGCGCCGCCGGTTTCGGCGAAAATCAGCCCGTACGGAATCATGAAGGTGATCGCTAGAATCAGGGTCCAGGTAAACGTTTCAGCGCCAAAACCGGAAACCTGCCCCAGGACCTCGATTGAGATAACCGCGGCAACCACCAGAAGCAGAAGATCCATTCGGCCCAAGCTTTTTTGAAGATGCTGCGCCTGGTCCTGGGCAAGTTGTGTTGAAGATGCATCCTTATGCATGTCTAATTCCTTTTGCCGTTTCCTCCGCGGACGCGTGCGGCCGACGGAGGCATGATTCCCGGGCGGACCTGAAAGTCAGGACGCACCGGAGTTACTTGCGGCGACGCATTCTTCACGCGATTCAACTTCGAAGTGCGCCGCGTCACACGGATAACAGTAGAACGCGACGCTAATCGAGTAAATCAGTATTATTAGATGTTCAGCATCTAATATTCAGATTCAATTCCCCTCGGGATCCCACGGGTCACAGCCACCGACAAAAGCAGCTTCAACGACGCCATGCCGCCGATCCCAACGCCAGAAAACCCCATGTCCACCTCCGGCTAGATGAGAACAATTAGAGTGAATTCTTCGAAATCCTAGGGAAACACACGCCTCCCGCTTGGGAGCTTGCGCAGGCACGACGGATCGCACGTCGAGTGGAACATATTTTCATCCAATGGTTGCCAATGCTTGTCAGCCCTGTCACAATCGATATTAATTTTGAACGACTGTTCAACAAAAATTCGAGGAGATTCAGATGGAACACCTTCACCCAACGACAGCGTTGGAGACCGCGCACCCACTGGAACAGATCACCAGTGAAGAGATCCTGCGTACTCGCCATATCCTTGCCGACGCCGGGCTGGTTGAGCAGACCACCCGTTTTGCCTACCTGGGCTTGCTGGATCCGCCCAAGGACCTGCTTTATGCCGATGCTGGCACAGAGATTCCGCGCAAGGTTCGTGTGATGCTCTACGATCCGGCCATCCCCCGCTCCCTGGACATCACGATCTGCTTGGCCAGCGCAGAGATTGAATCACAGCGCGAAATCGAAGCAGCGACAGAGGGGCAGGTTCCGGTGCTGCTGGAAGAATTCGACACCGTCGAAGAAATCCTGGCCAACGACGAAGGATGGATCAAGGCCTTGGCCAGCCGCGGGCTGAGCACATCCCAGGTTCGAGTTGCACCGCTGTCAGCAGGTGTCTTCGACTACGAGAACGAAGAAGGAAAACGCCTATTGCGCGGACTGGGCTTCGTGCAGAATTCCCCTGAGGACCACGCTTGGGCCCACCCCATCGATCGCTTGGTGGCCTTTGTCGACCTCGAAAACCGTTGCGTTGACCGGCTCATCGATGATGGACCTGTTCCCGTTCCAGACATCAACGGAAACTACACTGATCCACAAGTTCATGGTGAGCTGCGCGATGATCTCAAGGCCATCGAAATCACCCAGCCAGATGGAGCCAGCTTCACCGTGGATGGCAACCACCTCTCGTGGCTCGGCTGGGATCTGCGCGTCGGCTTTGACTCACGCGAAGGACTCGTGCTTCACCAGATCCACCACACGCAAGGCGGGACTCGCCGCCCGCTGATCCACCGCGCATCCATCTCCGAAATGGTAGTGCCCTACGGCGATCCGTCCCCTTACCGGAGCTGGCAGAACTATTTCGACACCGGAGAATATTTGGTGGGACGCGACGCGAACTCGCTGAAGCTCGGCTGCGACTGCCTCGGAGAAATCCACTACATGTCTCCCGTGGTTGCCGACGATTTTGGCAATCCGCGCGTCATTGACAACGGCATCTGCATTCACGAGGAAGACGCCGGGATCGGATGGAAGCACACCGATGAGTGGGCCGGATCCAACGAAGTGCGCCGCAACCGGCGTCTGGTGGTTTCCTTCTTCACCACCGTGGGCAATTATGACTACGGTTTCTACTGGTACCTGTACCTCGATGGCACCATCGAGTTTGAAGCCAAGGCCACGGGCATCGTCTTCACCGCGGCGTTGCCACACAAGGGTTACGAGTACGCCTCAGAAATCGCACCGGGCTTGGCTGCGCCATTCCACCAGCATCTCTTTGGCGCCCGCCTGGACATGATGATCGACGGGCATGCCAACGCCGTTGACGAGCTTGAGGTCGTCCGGTTGCCGAAGTCCGAAGGCAATCCACACGGCAATGCCTTCACCCAAAGCCGGCTGCGATTGGGCACCGAGCAGCAGGCGGTACGCGACGCCAACGCAGCAGCGGGACGCGTATGGCAGGTGAGCAATACGGGTTCCCTGAATCACGTGGGCGAGCCGGTGGGCTACACGTTGTACCCGCAGAACAATCCGACGCTGGCCATGGCTGACGATTCGTCCATCGCTGCCCGTGCCGCCTTTACCCGGCACGACCTCTGGGTCACGCGCTTTGCCGAAGGCGAGCTCTACGCAGCCGGCGACTTCGTCAACCGCAATCCAGGCGGGGCAGGGCTTCCTGCCTTCGTCGAAGCCGACCGGGATATCGACGGACAAGATATCGTGTTGTGGCACTCCTTTGGCCTGACCCACTTCCCTCGCCCCGAGGACTGGCCCATCATGCCAGTGGATACCGTAGGGTTCACGCTGAAGCCACACGGTTTCTTCAATGAAAACCCGATGCTCAATATCCCTGCCTCGACAAGCTCGCACTGTTCAATGCAAGATCCTGAAACCGAAGGACACTGCGGAGCCTAGCTTTGGCGCTGCTTCGAGCATGCAAGGATGGACAGGGGCGAGCCGGCATTGGCCGCCTCCTGTCCATCACTTCACCCACCCAGAATTGGCGTTGAGCGCCGGAAAGCTGCGTCATCATGCCTCGCCTTGTCGACCACGAAGAGCGCCGCATTGCGATCATTCACACCACGTGGAACATCATTGCCACCCGAGGCATCGAGAACGCAACCATGCGTGACATTGCCAGCGAATGCGGCTACTCCACACCAGGGATCATTTCCCACTACTTTGCGAACAAGAACGAGCTGCTGCTGGCGGCCTACGAATTGATCTGCCAGCGCACCGATCAGCGCATCGCCAAGGTTCTGGATTCGCGCCGCGGGCTGGATGCGCTGCTGGCCTTGTGCTTTGAAATCATCCCAGCCGACGAAACCACCCTCGCTGAGGCCCGGGTGGCCATTGCCTTCTGGCAAAGGGCACAAACCGATGACTCGCTTCGCAAAATCGGCGCCTCGGCTCTCAACGCCTGGATGGTGCAAATCAGCCAGTGCCTGGGCGAAGCCAAAGATCTCGGTGAGGTGCCCCGGAAGTTGAATGTCAATCATGCGCGCAGCGAGCTCATCAACGCCATGATGGGCTTGCACATCACTTCAATGCTGGAACCAGCAGAAGTCACCTCTTCGCATCAACGGCACCTGATCAAGACGATGATCAACCGTTATCGCTCAGAGGCGTAGGCACTCACCGCACCCCTCCAGGCGCCCGGCCCCTGGCACGTTCGGCAATCTGGGCGTGGACGGCATCGGCGACGGCCCGCATGCGCCCGGTGGGCCGCTGCGAAGGAAGGTAAGCCAAGACCGTACGCAGTTCCGGGACCTGATCAGCGATTTCCACGATGGCCACTTGGCTTCCGTCGTAGGTCATTGAGTGCGTCGGCCGTTGATGCAAAATGGAATATCCATGCGCATGCGCGACGAAGGTGCGCACCGTTTCATAGCTTGCTGACTGGAATCGGACATCCGGGTCCACGCCTGCGTTGCGAAGGATCGAAAGCATCAAGTCCTTGGAGTGCGGCATGCTCAGCAAAATGAATGGCTCCGCGGAAAGCTGCTGCAACTTGACAGCTTTTTTATCGGCGAATTTATGCCCCATCGGCAACGCGATATACGGCCTGGCGCTGCTGACCGTGCTCGTCGAGACATTCTCAGGCAAGCCAAGGTCATAGCACAGCGCCAGATCCGCTTGCCCATCGCTCAATGCTCGCGAACAACCGGCAGCGTCGGCTTCAATGACCTCCAATACAAGATCCGGATGATCTGCCTTGAGCCGGTTCACCAAGTCGGGAATGTGGAACGGTGCCAGCGTGCTGAAGCAGGCCAACCTGACAACACCCGAAACGCTGGCCTGGTCGCCTTTAGCGTTCTCTACAACTTCTTCGAGATGCGCGAGCACGGCGTTGGCATCCTTCAGAAACAGCTCGCCGGATTGCGTCAACAGCAGGCCCTTGGCCCGCTGCCGGATGAATAGCTGGGAACCAATCTGCTTCTCGAGCTGCGCAACAGCACTGGACACCGCCGACTGGGCAACATTCAGTCGTTCGGCCGCACCCGTCATCGACAATTGGGCTGCTGCTTCACTGAAGTACCGAAGCTGCGTCAAGGTGATGTCCATACCGCAAGTATAGGTTCCCGAAATCAATAATCAAGATATGAATCATCATTTGCCATCTGTGAATCAGTTGCTCTTTGCAGGCCTACCGACGGCGGATCAACGACTCATCCAGGTCCTTGATCGAGGCCGCACCCATCAGTTGCATGGCAACTTCCACTTCCCTGGCCAAGAGTTCAATGGCACGGCTGACTCCCTGCTCCCCACCAGCCATCAGTCCGTAGAGATAGGCGCGGCCAATGAGCACGAAGTCGGCCCCGGCGCATAGCGAGGCGACGATGTCCGCACCGGACATGATGCCCGAGTCCAGGATGATTTCCATGTCTTGGCCGACTTCGGCGCGAACCTCGCTCAGCGCTTCAAAGGCAATCGGGGCGCGGTCCAGCTGGCGTCCTCCGTGATTGGATACAACGAGACCGTCAGCGCCGGCCTCCTTGGCTTTGGCGGCGTCTTCGGCAGTAAGCACCCCCTTGACGAAGAGCCTGCCCTTCCACAATTCGCGGATCCATTTCAGGTCGTCAAAGTCCAACGAGGAGTCGAACATGGAGTTGATGATGGTTGGCAAATCGGCCGAGGTTCCGGAGAGCGAAGCGAACTTCAGCGAATCGGTGGTCAGGAAATTGAACCACCACTCCGGACGATAGGAGGCATCAATGATGGTCTTGAAAGTCAGCTCCGGCGGGATCTTCATGCCGTTGCGCGTATCGCGGTGGCGCTGGCCGGCAACCGGAGTATCAACAGTGACCAGCAAGGTATCAAAACCTGCCGCAGCGGCACGTTCCACCAAAGCCGCGGACTTCTCGCGGTCCTTCCACAGGTACAGCTGGAACCAATGGCGCCCATCGGGTGCAGCGGCCGCTACTTCCTCGATGGAGCGCGTGCCCATGGTGGACAGGCTGAACGGGATGCCCGCCTGTTGAGCTGCGCGCGACCCGCCAATTTCGCCCTCGGAGTGCATGAAGCGGGTGAAGCCGGTGGGGGCAATGCCAAAGGGCAGCTTGGATGCTGCACCGGCAATGGTGGTGGATAGATCCGAATGCGCGGTGCCATGCAGAATCCGTGGCAGGAGTTCCACCGAGTCGAAGACCTGGCGTGCGCGCCGGGCTGTGATCTCCCGGCCAGCGGCTCCGTCCACGTAGTCGAAAGCCGCGGTGGGAGTTCGTCGCTTGGCCATGGCCCGCAGGTCCCACATGTCGGCGGCAGCCGCCAGCCGTGCCGTGCGCCGGTCAAGGGATGGGGCCTTGAACTTCATCAAGCTCACCAGCTCGGACAGATCCGGTAATTGCCGTTTGAGATTTCCCATTTACTGCCCTCGCTGCTTGCTGGCTTCCGATGACGCCACCGCGTAAGATTCCTGAAATATATTTCATGCCAGACTAAACTGTTTATCAGATCAGCACCTAGCGCAGGTCGCAAAGTTACGCCCGGAAGATTCGGAGAATCATGGCCAGCTCGCTCTCCGAACGACTCACCGGCATCTTGCGTGAACGCATCAACCGCGGCGAACTCGCACCCGGGACGGTGGTGATTGAACCGGCTTTGGCGCAAGAGTTTGAAGTTTCCAAAACTCCCGTCCGTGAATCCTTGCGGCAGCTCGCCAGCGAGGGGCTGCTCGAGGTCCTGCCTAAAAAGGGCTACCTCGTGCGCGCCATTTCGCTGAACGATATTTACGAAGTCCTGGAATTGCGGCGGCTCCTTGAACCACACGTGGCATCCGAAGTTGCCGCACTGCACTCGGCGCAACTGGCAACCAGCCTCAGCGCCCAACTGAAAGACCAGGAAGAGCTGGCAGTCAGCGATCCCATTGCTTCCATGCACGCGGCCCGCCAGTTCCACAGCGAACTGTGCGCGGCCTCGCGCAATTCCCGGATCACCGCCAGCTTGGAGAACTGCCTGGCGCAAACCGCGCGCGCCCATTATGTCCTGCCTTCCATGCAACCCTACATGTCGCAATCCGGGGAACTCGCCGAACACCAGCGTATTCTGGCCGCTATCCAGAATTCCGATGCCGGCGCAGCCCATCAGGCGATGGCCGAACACCTTGATTCCATCCGCCGGGCCATGCTGGGCGAATACCCGGTTCGGCAGTCACCGATAAGCTGACAGCAGTTCTGCCACCAGAAACCAGGAGCGCACCCATGCAGCACCAGGCATCGGCCTATCCCGCGGTCAGCGCCGATGTACTGGTCGCCTGGAAATGCAATCTGAACTACACCATCGTCGTCTGGGTTCACCAGGGCACCGCGCGCGTGCATTTTGAAGATGAAGTCATCTCGCTGCGGCCGGGCCAGGCGCTATGGATTCCTCAGCGCACGGCTCATATGGTTGAACACGCTGCCGATAGCCTGGCCTTGGCGATCCTCATCCCGGCGCGCCATAGCGGGCCGGCGACCGGCCGGCTGCTGCGAATCGAAGTTCCATCGGGACAAACTGGCTGGATGTTCTACCTCATGCTGCTCACGCTCTCGCCGTTGCATCGGGGCCAGATGCCGACGGCGCGTGTTGCGGAGCACCTGGCCCACTTTGTTGTTAAAGAGCACCGCTCTCCAGCATCGCCTCTGCCACCGGCGCGCCACCCGGCGTTGGAACGTGCGCGCAGGCTCTTGCATCATGAACCGGCAACTGTGCGCACCCTTGGCGATGTGTCCGCCCGGCTGGCGGTTTCCGAACGTACTTTGCGCCGGCAGATTTCCGCCGAATATGCCATGGGCTTTGGCGATTTCCGGCAACGCTGCCTCGCTGTGGACACCACCCCGGATCAAGACCGACCATGGCAGCCGGTGCCGGCCATGTCTACACGCTGGATGAGTTTTCCGCAGCATCGGTATGCGCTGTGGGCCTACCAGGGACGCGGTTCCGTGAGCCTGTCCGCCCCCGGCGCGGACGAGCAGCAGATTCACACCCAGCGCCTGGAGGCCGGCGAGCTATTGGTGATTCCCGACGGTTATTCGGTCCGCCTGTCCATTGATTCCGGAGCGCTCTTCTTTCCGTTGAGCATGCCATTGGCAGGCAGCGGGCAACGCACGCATCTGCGCCTTCCGCTGCGCATTCCTCCAGAACTCGAGCCGCAGCTGATGCGCCAAGCCATCGCCCACATCACCGCGCTGCGGCCGCCGCACTTTGATCGGCGCGAAGTTTTCACTTTGTTGGAGCGAGGCACCCATTACCCCGGGCTGCGCTGGCCAGAGGACCCCAGCCTGGCGGGCATTGCCCGGCGCCTGCTTCTGGATACCGCTGGAGCCGCCAATATCGCCGAGCTGGCCGCGGAACACGGACTAAGCCCGCGGAGCCTGCAACGCCAATGGCGCGAGGCAACCGGCCAATCGCTGGCAGCTTGGTGGATGGCCTATCGCATGCAGCGTGCCGAGGGCATGCTCGCGGCCGGTTTTTCGATAAGTTCCGTGGCCCGCTGGGTGGGCTACGGGCATGTCCCGAATTTCTCGCGCGCCTTTCTCGCCGCACGGGGTCGTCGTCCCGGTTCCGTGCACCATTCCACAGTTTCCGGACAAAGAAATATCTATTAACGACAAATTTCTTTTGCATCCGAGAACCCGGCATTCACGGATTTTCTAGGCCTTATGGCCTCGGAGCCGGACTTCTCCCGGCCTTTGATGTATGGGTACCCTAACTGGCTAAGGATAGGCTCTCATCTCGTTATTGCTCGTTCGCCTTGCTCCTGGATCCTGCCCTGTGCAGCATCGAGCAAGCCACCACCAAGGAGAGAATCCAGGTGCGTTTCAACCTTCGTACGATTGCTTCGACCTCCGTGGCCGCGGCGCTGATGCTGGGCCTCGGGGCCTGCACCGCCAGCGGCTCCGCTACGCCGGAAACCAGCGACACCCAGTCTTCGGCCACTCAACAGAGCCAATGGCCACGCACCATCACCGATGAAAAAGGTTCGGTGACCATCGAAGAACAGCCCAAGCGCATTGTGAACACCGCAATGTCCACCACCGGGTCCCTGCTGGCCATTGACGCACCCGTGGCTGCCACCACTGTCACTACCCCCGGACCGGAAGCCGACTCCAACGGATTCTTCACCCAGTGGAGTGAGGCAGCTGCTGCCGCCAACGTGCAGCCGCTGTACAAGATCGGCAACTTCGATCTGGAATCAATCATCGCCCAGGACCCCGATCTGATTGTTGTCTCAACCTCCGGCGCCGACTCGGTGATGGACCACTACGACCAACTCAAGGAAATCGCCCCTACCATCGTGGTGAACTACTCCAATAAGGACTGGCCAGAGCTAACTCGTCAGTTGGCCGCGGCCACCGGGCATGAAGCTGAAGCGGAGAAGATCATCTCTGAATTCGACGAACGAGCGGCACAGGTCAAGGAAAAGCTGGCTATTCCGTCTGGCACCACAGCCTCCATCGTTTCCTACAACAAGGGCTCGGCCTCCCCGGTAGGCAAGACCACCGGACCACACTCCCGGCTGATCACAGCCCTCGGCTTTGAGGTCGTCGAGCCACCGGAAGAGTACAACACCAACCCGCAGAAGCGTGATGACTTCGTCTTCACCTCGTACGAGGGTCTAGCAAAGTCCGCCACCGGCGATGGGACCTTCCTGATTGCGGCCACCGAGGACACCGCCAAGAGCTTCCTCTCGGATCCCACCTTGGCCAACTTGCCTTCGGTCAAAAGCAAGAATGTCTTCCCGCTGGCCAACTCCTTCCGCCTGGACTACTACTCATCCAGCCAGATCCTGGACTACTTCGAGAACGACTTCCCTTCCTTGGCAAAGTAAGGCCACGTGTTCCAACCGCGCCCCACACCAGGACGCCGCGCACCACTGCTGTGGTGGGCGGCTGCCTTGGCCACGCTCTGCATCCTGATAGGCTGCTCCTTTGCAGTCGGCTCCGCTTCCATCGGGCTGCGCGAATCATTGCGTGCCGTCACCGACTTCGACCCCTCCAATACCGAGCATCTGCTCGTGCATGAGCTGCGCATTCCCCGTACCTTCCTGGCCATGCTGGTCGGCGCGGGACTGGGGCTGTCCGGAGCGCTCATGCAATCGCTCACTCGCAATCCGCTGGCCGAGCCGGGGTTGCTCGGCGTCAATTCAGGAGCCGCCTTTGCGGTTGCGATCGCCATCACGCTCGGAGTGATCCAGCCGGCGGTGCTGATGCTCTTTGCCTTTATCGGCGCCGGCATCAGCGCCATCGCCGTCTTTATGCTCGGCCAGCGCAGCACCCGGGGAAATGACCTCTCCCGCATGGTCCTGGCCGGAGCCGGACTCTCGGTCATGCTCGCGGCAGCAACCACCATTTTGATCATCGGAGGAACCTCGCAAAACCAAACTAAATACGCTTCCTGGGCCACTGGTTCGCTGCAAGGGCGCGGCTACGATGTCCTGCCGACCACCCTGGTCGTGATCCTGATTGGCGCGGTGCTGGCCCTGGGCATGTCACGCACCCTTGATGCACTAGCCCTGGGCAAAGACTCTGCCAAGGCCCTGGGCATTAGCACGCAACGTTCTTGGGTACTCGGGCTCCTGGGCATCGTCCTTCTCTCCGGGGCCGCTACCGCGGCAGCCGGACCGATCAGCTTTATCGGCTTGGCCGCCCCTCACGCCGCGCGCATGCTAACAGGAATCCAGCACCATCGCCTGCTTCCTCTGTCCATGGCCTTGGGAGCCCTCGCATTGCTCATTGCCGATATCCTCGGTCGAGTTGTCGTGATACCCGACGAAGTCGGCGCCGGGGCCATGAGTGCATTGATCGGCGCACCGCTATTCATCCTGTTGGCTCGACGCATGCTCAAGGCAGGTAGCTAATGGCAAAAAGCCACTACACGAAGTCACGCCGGCATACGGTGATGATCACTCTGGGTGCGCTCCTGTGCGTATTGGCCATCGTGGCGCTGGGCACTGGAACCATTAGGCTAGCGCCCGCAGAAGTACTCAGCGTCTTGGGCGGAAACGGCAGCCAACGGGATCGGCTGGTCATTGGCTCTATCCGCGCACCACGTGTATTGACCGCCATCGGAGTGGGCGCGGCCTTGGGCGCGGCCGGAGCCAGTTTCCAATCCATCGCCCGCAACCCGTTGGGCAGCCCCGATATCATCGGCTTCACCACCGGGGCCGCCACTGGCGCGGTGGCGCAGATCGTCGTGTTCAATGCCGGCGCCCTGACCACGGCGGGTGCGGCGATGGCTTGCGGCCTGCTCACCGCAGGGCTGGTCTACTCCCTTTCCTATGCTCGGGCACGCACCGGCGGCCAGCGCCTGGTCATCATCGGCATCGGGGTCAGCGCCATGCTCTCTGCTGCCAATACACTGCTCCTGGCCAAGGGCGACGCAGACCTGGCCGCACAGGCCAACCTCTGGCTCACAGGTTCATTGGGCGGACGCAGCTGGCCTGATGCGCTGTTGGTCTTGCTAGCTCTGGCCTTCCTCCTGCCGGTCCTGTTGTGGCAGTCCACCGGGATGACCCTGTTGGAAATGGGCGACGACGCGGCGCGTGCCCTGGGCGTTGGGGCCGAAACCGTGCGCCGCGTAACCATCTTCACCGCGGTCTGCCTCAGCGCCGCGGCCACCGCGGCGGCCGGACCTGTAGCTTTCGTGGCCTTGGCTTCAGGGGCGGTTATTCGCCAGTTGATCGGTTCGCGCAACGTACCCATTGTGCCCGCGGCGCTCACCGGCGCCGTCTTGCTGCTTGGCTGTGACGTGGCTCTGCAACAGCTGCCCATGCAGTGGCAAATGCCCATCGGCATGGCCACCGCACTCGGTGGGGGCCTCTACCTGCTTTTCCTGTTGACCCGGGCTCCTGCACGGCGCTAGCAACCCCCAATATTCACTAACCCGAAGGAGTCTTCCCTGTGAGTGCCCATACTTTGATCGTCAAAGAAATTCTGGACTACACCCCGCGGATGCGCCGCGTCGTCTTCCACGGGGAGGGCGTACGCGCCTATGCCGCCGACGGGCCAGCCGTCCCCAATATCAAGATCTATTTCCCCCGCCCCGGGCAAGAACTGGATTTCCCCCAGCGTGATGCCAGCACCGGCCGGTGGCACTTTGCAGGTGACCAGCGCTCGAGGGTGAGGACCTACACGGTTCGCTGGCTTGATGCCGATGCCTCGCGGATGGCCATCGACTTTGTCCGCCACGGAGACGAAGGACTGGCCAGCGCGTGGGTGGAGAGGATCAGTGCGGGAAGCAAGCTCGGCGCTTTCGGCGGAGGTGGACGAGTACTCAAGCCCGGCGGGACAGCGCTCATGTTCGGCGATGAAACGGCGCTGCCGGCGATCAGCGACACCCTTGAGCAGATGCCCGAAAACCAGGAAGGCGAGGTGTTTATCGAGGTGGCCGACGCGCAAGAAATCCATGAACTGCGTGCGCCAGCAGGAATTCGCATCACTTGGCTACCGCGCGCCGGCGCACCAGCGGGCAGTACCCATAACCTGATCAACGCCATGGAAAGCTATCAGGTGGCACACCCGCAGCAGATCCACCTGTGGGTGTCGGCCGAATCTGAAGTGGTTCGATTTGCCCGCTCATGGGCTGCAAAGGCCGAAATCCCCAAGGCGAACCGCCTGATTATCGGCTATTGGCATCGGACCCTCGATGAGGTGTCCTATGCCTATGATTCGGACCATGACCGCGTCGCCGACGAGATGGCCTACGAACGCCCCGGCCATGAAGAACATGCGCACTAGGCCCGGCACGGCCTCGGGGTCCCCGCGCTGTTTCGGCTACCTGAATGCCACCCGGCCCGATGAAGAATTACGCGCCTGGAAGCTCGCACTCCGCAACGGCGAGCTGCACACCCCGGTCTTTGAGGCAACGGCAGATCCAGCCCTGGTGTACGCCCATTTCCTTCTGGCCGATGATGGGCAGCCTGCGCCGCTGACCGCAGCGATCTTGTCGGCCAATGCGCTGGTGGATCACCGTGATCTCGACGCCAGCGAATTCGAGAAAATCGCGGACGGCTTGTGGGCGGTGACTTTGCAGGTTCCCGCCGATTGGCGTGCTGGCTACCGCATCACCACCCACCGTGGCGCGGGTCTGCCCGCATGGCGCATCGAAACCGAACGCCGGCCTATCCGGCTGGCCGCCGACGCCGGAGGAATTGATGAATCCAATCAGTTGGTGGGAGCAACCATGAATGGCGCCCCGGTGTCCTTGGCCTATGCCCCTGCCAGCCGGATTCCTAGCTCGCTGGCGACTGCGACCCCGGACTGGCACCGTCCTGGTCCCGCGGTCGGGGGCTGGGGAGGGCCGGGACAAGCACCTGGAATCAAGCACCCCAGGCTGCATCATCACGAACTTTATGATGAAAATTGCCAACGCCCCCGAGACCTGTGGATGTATGTACCGGCCCAGGCCATTGGCCCTACACCACTGGCCATTGTGCACGACGGTGCCACCTACGCTCGGTTCCTTGCGGCCGCGGAATCATTGGATGCAGCCATTGCTTCCGGCGAGCTTGCCCCGCTGCATGTGCTGTTCATCGACAGCACCACTGTTCAGATCAGAAGCGAGGAACTCCCCGTGCTCGCGGGAACCACGACTTCTATCGCCGAGCAGTTTCTGCCGTGGGCCCGCAATCATTACCGGATCTCCATGCGCCGCGACGACGTGCTAATTAATGGTGCTTCCTTTGGCGGTCTGGCAGCCTTGCTGATGCTCTGCCACTACCCGCATCTGGTGGGTCGCGCGATCGCACAGTCCCCCTCCCTATGGCACACCGACCTTGCAAAGGACATCGTGGCGCTGCCGGAAAACAGCACGGTGCTGATCCAGGCTGGCTGTTACGAAACGGATATCCACGAGGGATGCCTTCGCCTCATGGAGCACCTGTGCGAGTATCCGCCGGCGGGCCAGGTGGACTTCGAGTCGCTGAGCGGTGGGCATGACTGGTCATGGTGGAATCCGGAACTGCTCTGCGGACTAGCCAGATTCTTCCCCGGAGCGGCCCACACCGGCGGGTCGATATAGCGCCCGTTGCCGGCACCGTGCTGGTCGCCCAGCTCCG
>Ga0308167_1002626_pt1 | contig 16144 bp, 17 predicted proteins | sample PhyCR1_2_FD_202138 | JGI IMG/M metagenome (GOLD analysis project Ga0308167, IMG submission 202138) | Phyllosphere microbial communities from UC Gill Tract Community Farm, Albany, California, United States - DLSLRC.R1 | ecosystem: Host-associated > Plants > Phyllosphere > Unclassified | place... | reverse complement strand
CTGCATCTGACGTGCACGACGTGCAGCGACCAACACCAGGTCAAAACGATTACCAACTTTTTCTACTGCGTCCTGAACGGTTACGCGTGCCATAGGTGTGCTACTCCACAGATGAAGAAATGACTGGGCATCATACTGAAACTGAATTCAGACTGCCAACAGTTTGCTGATTAAAGCATCATGACGCGCCTTCTGACGCGCCATACGCAGACGTTCTGCGCGAATAATGGTTTTCAGATCGGACAGCGCCAGATCAAAATCATCATTCACAATTAAATAATCATATTCGGCATAGTGACTCATTTCCGCCACGGCCTGTGCCATGCGGCGGGTGATCACCTCTTCGCTATCCTGGCCACGGCCGCGCAGACGGCGATCGAGCTCTTCTTTCGAAGGCGGCAGGACAAAAATACTCCGGGCGCTGGGCATTTTGGCGCGAATCTGCTGCGCGCCCTGCCAGTCGATGTCGAGAAATACGTCAACACCGGTCGAAAGGACCTGCTCAATAGCCTGGCGTGAGGTGCCGTAATAATTGTCGAAAACTTTAGCATGTTCGAGGAAAGCGTCTTCCGCAATCATCTTCTCAAATTCATGTTTTTCAACAAAAAAGTAGTGTTCGCCATGGGTTTCACCCGGCCGCATGCCGCGGGTGGTGTGCGAAACAGACACCTGCGTATCATACAACGGCTGGGTCTTTAACAGAGCCTGAATCAGGCTGGATTTACCTGCGCCGCTGGGAGCAGAAACAATATAGAGCGTGCCTTGAGCCATGGTTTTCTTGAATTGATTAAAAGCGGAGTCGATTTCCTGCACAGTATACACAGCTTCCCGGCGCCACGCAGCGTTTGCGCAGCGGCAACGGCTAAACTTTTGCGCGTTGCTGCGCAAATCAGTGTCGACTGAACGTAATGAGTGACGGATTACGCGGCGATCTGTTCCGGATTGGATCACTGTCTCTGGCTGACGCTTACGTCTCTGTGTTGAATGACGCAAAACGTCAGGAGACACATTATGAAAGGATTTGGCGGATTGCTGGTTGTTCTATTCTTTGCGGTGATGCCCGCTTACAGCGCGATGTGTCCCGCCTGGACGCCGGCGCGTGCAGCGACTGAAATCGGCCAGCTGCAGCAGCAACTTCAGCACTGGGATCAGGCTTATTATGGGCAGGGCCTTAGTGCGGTCAGCGATACGGATTACGATAATCTGCAGTCGCGCCTCAACCAGTGGCTGCACTGCTTCCGCTCTCCCCAGGCAGGTTACGCGGCGCAGCTGCCTGATAACGGTGAGCATCTGCATCCTGTAGCCCATACGGGGGTAAAAAAGCTGCCTGACAAACTGGCGGTGGCCTACTGGATGCAGGATCGCCACGATTTGTGGGTCCAGCCCAAAGTGGATGGGCTGGCGGTTTCACTGGTCTATCGCGATGGCCGTCTGGTTTCACTGTTGAGTCGTGGCGATGGGTTGCGCGGTGAGGAGTGGCTGAATAAAGCCGCCCTGATTCCTGCCATTCCCCAACGAATAAACAGCGATCGCGCGGAGATTGTTTTGCAGGGAGAACTGTTCCTGACGATGACCGATCACCATCAGGCGGAGGACGGCGGTAAAAACGCTCGCTCAAAGGTCGCCGGTGCCATGATGAGTAAACAGCCTGTTCCGCTGTTATCGCGCCTGAATATTTTTATCTGGGCATGGCCGGACGGCCCGGCGCAGATGCGCGATCGGCTGGCACAGCTGAGTCAGTGGGGACTGGGCATGGCCGCGCAGTGGAGTCAGCCGGTCAGGGATGAAGAACAGGTCGCGAGCTGGCGTGAGCGCTGGTTTCATGACGGGCTGCCGTTTGTCACGGACGGCGTGGTGATTCATCAGACGTCACGGCCTGCCGGCAAAAACTGGCGACCCGGAGAGGGAGAATGGGCGGTTGCCTGGAAATACCAGCCGCCTGAGATCGCTACCGAAGTGCTATCGGTCGATTTTCCGATTGGCCGCACCGGGAAAATCGCGGTGGTACTGAATCTGCAGCCCGTTCAGCTGGATGATAAAACGGTCAGGCGGGTGAATATTGGCTCGCTGCGTCGCTGGCGGGAAAGCGACGTTATTCCAGGCGATCAGGTGATTGTGAGCCTGGCCGGCCAGGGGGTACCCCGGCTGGATCGCGTTTTCTGGCGGGTAGTGGAGCGTCAGTACCCGCAGCCACCCGACGAAACGCGTTATTCCCCGCTGAGCTGTTATCGCTTTAGCGCCGCCTGTCAGAAGCAGATGCTGGCGAAACTGCATTGGCTGAGTCGAAAGTCGGTGCTGAATATTGCGGATGTGCAGCGCAATACCTGGCTGAAGTTGCTGGAAAGCGGCAGCATGCCGCATCTGTTTTCCTGGCTCACCTTAACGCCTGAACAGATCGCTATGGCGGCAGGCATCTCTTCCGTGCGTGCCGGACAACTCTGGCACCGTTTCAATCTGACCCGCCAGCAACCGCTGCGACGCTGGATTAGCGCACTGGGCGTTTCACTGCCCCGCAAAGCCGCGGATGCCCTGCCCGATCAATACTGGGACGACCTGATACAACGGGATGCGGCGGCATGGCAAACTTTACCGGGCGTCGGCGCTGCGCTGGCTCAGCGCCTTGTCGACCAGTTTCACCATGCTGGGCTGCAATCACTGATCGCCTTTTTGCAGCAGCAGGGCATTCCTGCCGCCTCAGTGTTCCGGGTGGGGATAGTTGAAAATCGGCAGGCCGAGGCGGAAACGCAGCGCCAGTAAACGGGCAAAAAAACCGAACAGCAGCGTAATGATGATCACCGCTTCGTGCGCCAGCGTGGTTTTCAGCAGCAGGATGTACATCCAGCCTGAAACGAAGGCGATACCCGCATACAGCTCTTTCTGAAACACCAGGGGAATGCGGTTGCAGAACATATCGCGCAGAACGCCGCCGAATACGCCGGTAATTACGGCGCTGATGGCGGCAATAATCATTGCATGACCGGAATCCAGCGCAACCTGAGCGCCAATAATAGAGAAAACCACCAGGCCAAGCGCATCCAGTACCAGGAACACTTTGCGCAGATGCGTCATTAACGGCGCAGTAAAGGTAGTGATCACCGCAGCAGCGGCAACAATCATGATGTATTCGGGATGTTTAACCCAGCCCAGCGGATAGTGACCGAGCAGAATATCGCGAACTGAACCGCCGCCAATCGCGGTGACTGAGGCGATGATGATGACGCCGAACAGATCCATCTTACGGCGGCCAGCAGCCAGCGCACCGGTCATGGCCTCGGCGGTGATGCCGATGATGTAGAGAACAGTCAGTAACATAGCAGGCTCCAGTTAGACGGCGGCTAGGCTAAGGGATAGCGTAATAAACGGCGACTGAGATTTTATGGTGTCAGGCAGTTGGGATTAGCTCAGTTTATGGCTGCGTCATTTAAAATCAGTTATATCAGCTAAGTGGCTGGAGGCGTGTCCCGTGATGGATAAGAAAAATTCATCAGCCGTAATCCACCGAGCGAGATGTTATCTCTGCGGTTCACTGAACCTGGCGTAGCAGGCTGTACGACAGAGGTCTCTGTCATCCTGCTTCAATCTGAAATAGCGGTGAAGAGCGGACGCTGCGTTCTGGCGCATATCGGTACGCTGACTGCGATGAGTACGGTTGAGAACGGGAAGGGCGTGCCTGAATGGTAAAGCGGGAATCCGATACGACGGCATGAGCCTGGTTTATTAATGCCCGACAGCGGGTGCAGGGATTTTATAACGTCATCCGTGGGTCTGCAGGTCAGCGAGAACGATTATTCTTAGCCGCGGAATAATACCGTACATTAAAAAAAGAAAAAGCGTGCTGGTTCACAGCACGCCAACGCATCCCTGAGGATGCTCAGAGCCCACCATACAGACTTGCTTTATTATTTGTTTCTTGCACGAATCTGAGAGAATTTTTTCAGGCTAAAACGGTATTCCGGTTGGAACCATGAACGACCATAGTAGCAATAAATCAGCATGCGAATTGATGCCATCGCCAGATAACCCCAGATTGCGCAGAGTACTGAGGGAGTCAGCCAGACGGTAAATAAAGTGACGCTCAGCCCGGCTAATACCGAAGAGGTTTCAGCAAATGCGATACGGGTATATTGTTTTTCACGTTGTAATATTGCGCGGTACTGCTGGCCCTGGGGGATAATAATAAACACCACAGACACCATCTCCAGCATTAAAGCCAGTTCAGGCTGATCAAACATCCGATTAAGCAGATGGCTGCTGACAAATAACAGACCAAACACCGCTGCACCCATCAACATATTGCCCCAATACAGGATCGAGAGATCGTTGATAGAGAGCATACAACGGCGGATTATCGTATTCGAGAAGCCCCGATCGGCCAGGGTATCGATAGCCAGTAACGCCAGCACTGCAATGGCCAGCAGGTTCAGTTCATTTGCCTGCAGAATTTGCGCCAGTAAAGAAAGCTGCAACACGCCAATGCCAATAATCTTAATCGAAGAGAGGAGAGACCATTTTGCGCTATTCAGACTGCTTTCACGTATTGCCATAATATGCTCGTTAGAGTAGAGGTACTCTGTGAGAATTAAATGTTCGTGTAACGGCAATGAGGTTGCTGTGACACCGTTAGTTAGTGCAACTTTTCCGGCCGAAGTCCTGAAATACCTTGCCAGGCTTGCCATGTTATTATGGATTCAATCAAATGATGCTCGGATAAAAAATAGATATCCCTGGAATATTCGCGGTTTCGTGTCATGGCGGAATCTCCCGCTGTTAATAAGAAGTCCGCCAGATCACGAATAAATCCTGTTGTAGTTTTATATTCTCCTGCCAGCATCCTGCCGGCAATCTCAACAAATTCTTTTTCTGATAACAAAGGATAGGTCGAGCGGTCCATGTCTTTTTTCCTGCTTTATCATTATGGGTATTGCTGTGTGTGGAGTGATTTATACATTGTTTTATTTAAATTAACACCATAAGAAAACTCTGATAACGCGACCGCAGGAATTAATGGTTTCACTCTATGCATGATAAATATTAAATACCTGACAGCAGCGTAATAAATATTTATTAAGGATTAATGTATATCACCGGCAAAGGATGCGACGGGTGTCTGAAAAAACGGCATGAAATCAGGCATTGCAAGGGAGATTGTGGTGATACTGCCAGGAGTTTTCCTGGCGACAATGCTTAAGAATAACTGTTGATAGATTGATAAACAGTACAGGTAATCAGCTAAGGGCTTTATGCTTTTTGACGCAATATTTTTGTATTTTTTTTCATTAACGGCCAGCCTTAAATACAGCAGAAAAAACGCGCTAACTCCTTGATTTACTGAGTCAGCAATTGATTGAGCTTTTCGAGATCTTTGCTAACCCATTCAATATCCTGCTTAAATTTTTCTTCTGAGGTTAATGGCTGGCGGTAGACCGTCACCACCACTTCGGCACCCTGTTCGTTAGCGATCACCCGCATCGGCATATAAATCTCCTTGCCAAAGCCGGTGTCAATCCAGTGATCCATTACGCCAAACGGATTATGGGGAGTGAAGCGAATCTTCACCGTGCCTTGTGGTCCTTTGGCGCGCCAGCGATTTCCTTCAGGTTCGAAGGTGCTGCTGGTTAAGCCGGATGCCCATTTTGGAAAGAACTCGGGTTTCCAGATGGTTTCATACAGATCTAACCAGTGTCGTGGAATCGTCAGGCTCAGAGTACGAGAGGAGAGCATGTTACCTCCGGCAGGGTAGCGGAAAAGGGCATTAAAGCATGCGGCTACGCCAGGTAAAATGTTGCGACGACAGAAGTGTGGGGTGGACAGGGTTTCGTACAAACCGCAGGCAACAACGTGGGCTGTTGCCTGCGATGCAATCAGATGAAATTGCCGCGCGCGGAAACGGCGTGTTGCTCTGCATCACCCTGTTCATGGCGCAGGATAAACGCATCTGATTGCGCCATCACCGCACAGCTGTGGTTCGGGAAGATGCGCACTAAGCTGCCGACTTCAGGGCGGTGCTGCGGACAGAGCAGAAAACCATGCTCTTCGGATAGTTTGGCGATTTCATAGGTCTTGCCGATTGCATCAACCGCGATGCCGAATCCGCTGGCGTTGGTGCCGTGAGGGCCTTTATCTGAACTCAGCATTTTCGAGCCGGCATCTATAATCGCGAAATGCTCGTTTACCGCCACTACCCGGCTGATCACACTCAGCGCCAACTGGTCGACCTGGCTCAGGCCGAGGCGGCAGGCGGTAAGATCGAGCAGTGCATAATTGCCGGGACGGATTTCATCAATGCCGGGAGCAACATTAGCTGCCAGCGCAGTGGGGGTGGAACCGACAGAGATCGGACAGTCGGTAAAAACCGCAGCCTGAAGCGTCGCCTGTAGCTGCTGCATCAACGCCGCCTCCTGGTGGGCAATCTCCGCGATGGCTGCCGGGTTGCCGGCGCCATAGGCGTGGCCGGCATGAGAGATCAGCCCGGCAAAACGTAATCCTTTCTCTCGCAGCGCCTGTGCAATCACTACGGCCTGATCGGTATGCGGATTAACGCCGATACGATGTAATCCGACGTCAACTTTGATCGCCACTGACAGGTCGCAGTCGGGTTGCTGTTGCCTGGCATCTGCAATAGCCGCAACGCCCTGTAGCGTATCGGCAATCAGGGTGATTTTCGCCTGATGCTGTACCGCCAGGCGCAGTAGTTCTGCCACGCTCTGCGCCTGCACCACCGGATAGGCCAACAGCAGATCACGAATGCCGCCCAGAATAAAACTGACACCTTCACTCGGTTTAGAGACCGTTACGCCCCGGGCACCCAATGCCAGCTGACGCCGGGCAATCCAGACGCTTTTGTGGGTTTTGATATGAGGACGAAATGCGACGCCGGCTGCATCAGCCTTGCGCTGCATCTGTTGCAGGTTCTGCTCCAGACGCGCTGCGTCTACTTCGATGTAAGGTGTCAGGCGGTCATCAATCAGTGGGCGCTGCCACTGCTCAGCGGTATTGATATCCATATGATATTTCAACTCTGGCTTGCGGGTGAGTATTCATCATTCCTCAAATAGAGGTCTGATGCCAGCGCGTCATTCAAAGCTAAGAGCGTGGGGGTCGTGCAGTGAGACGCGGGAGAAAAGGGAGCGGTGAGCGGAGGTTGGCTGCGAGATAAAACAACAAAGCAGGCGCGGGGCCTGCTTTGGGATCGGACTCAGACGTAGAGTGATGCTTCACCCGGCGGACGGGTTTTAAAGCGGCGATGCAGCCAGAGGTACTGTTCTGGTGCGCGCAGAATCTGGTTTTCGATCACCTTATTCATATAGGCAGCCGCAGCCGACTCGTCGGTGTGAGGATAATTTTCCAGCATCGGTTCGATAATCAAATGGTAGCCATCGTTACCAGGATTACGGATCAGCATAATCGGCACCATTGCCGGTTTAGCCAGACGCGATAACACGAAGGTGCCGTTGGTGGTTGCAGCTTTCTCCACGGCAAACAGCGGAGCGAAGGTGCTGCCTTTCGGGCCGTAGTCCTGATCGGGCGCAAACCACACTGATTCACCCTGCTTCAGCGCATGCACCATACCGCGCAGGTCGCGGCGATCGATCATCGCTTTATTAGAGCGCATCCGGCCTTTGGTCTGAACATACTCCATCGCCAGATTATTGTGTGGACGATACATCGCCATCATTGGCTGACACAGACCACTGATGCGACCGCCCAGTTCCAGCGACATAAAATGCACGCCAATCAGCATCACGCCACGCTTTTCATTCTGCGCAGAGTGTAAATTTGCCAGACCGGAGACGGTAAACAGGCGTTTGACCGCGCGATCGGACCAGAACCAGGCAATGCCGGTTTCGGCCAGCGCCATGCCCAGTGAAGCAAAGTTGCCCGCGATCATTCGCTCGGTTTTCTCTTCACTGATACCGGGGAAGCAGAGTTCGATGTTGCGACGGGTAATGCGCTCGCGGCGCTGCAGGAAATGACGGGAAATTTTACCGGCACCGGCACCAAGGCGCATAAGAACAGGGTAAGGAAGCTGAACCAGCAGCCAGAGTATTCCCAGGCCGAACCAGGTAAACCAATAACGCGGATGCAGCAGCGAACTGCTAAATTTTCCGGTGTTTTTCATTACTAACCTTCATGAGATAAATGGATGTATCGCATAAAGAACACTTCCATAAGTCTCCAGGCGGTACAGCTGTACTGATTTCGACCAACACTTTATCAAAAAGTGCCTTGAAAGACAGGTAATACCAGGAATCTACAGGATTGACCTGTTTCATGGAACGACGGGAAAAGGGACTAAAAAAAGAGGTTTTGGGAAAAATGACAATTAAATTCAGACAGTTAATCGAAACGTAGATAAAAATTTTTCCATGATTTTTTGGGCTGGCAGAACAGTCTGGAAATTATTATTTATCTAACTTTACGTAATTATTACGCGGATAGCGCCGAAAAAGTGACCAGCAGGCAAAAAGGCGTTATCGGCTTTTGAGGCAGATCGCTTAAAGGAAACAAAGCGCCCCGGCGGGCGCTTTGATAAGGGAAACGTTACTCGATATTCTGGATCTGTTCGCGCATCTGCTCAATCAGCACCTTCAGCTCAATCGCGGAGGTCGTGATTTCTGCATTGATAGACTTCGATGCCAGCGTATTCGACTCGCGATTAAACTCCTGCATCATGAAGTCCAGACGACGGCCAACTGCCTCTTTCTTCTTCAGAATGTTATAGGTCTCTTTAACGTGAGCATCCAGCCGGTCCAGCTCTTCGGAGACATCAACACGCTGCGCCATCATCACCAGTTCCTGCTCAAGGCGATTATTTTCCAGCTGCACTTCGGCATCTTCCAGCTTGGCGACCAGCCGTTCACGCTGCCATTTGATCACTTCAGGCATCTGCGCGCGGACTTTGCTGACTTCCTGTGAGACGCCTTCCAGACGCTGCTCAATCATCGCTTTCAGTGCGGTACCTTCGCTTTCGCGTGCCGCAATGAAATCATCCAGCGCGCCGTCCAGCGCCTGCAACAACTGCTGGTTGATCACGTCCAGGTCCTGCTCCTGAGCAGACATCACACCCGGCCAGCGCAGAATATCCAGCGGATTAATCGCGCCTTCATCGCTTTGCATCTTCACCCAGTTAGCGGCCTGCACCAGCTGTTTCGCCAGCGCTTCGTTCAGCATCAGTTCGCCCTGAGCACAGGGATCGGCATCATAACGCAGGTTGCACTCAATCTTGCCGCGCGTCAGACGCTGGCGAATGCGCTCGCGGATCACAGGCTCCAGTCCGCGGAACTGCTCCGGCAGACGGATATAGGTTTCCAGATAACGTTGGTTCACGGAACGCAGCTCCCAGGCGGCGCTGCCCCATTCGCCTTTAGCTTCGCGGCGGGCATAAGCGGTCATACTGCGGATCATAAGCGGTACTCATTTTCGGAAAGATGAGGGGAAGTATAGCGAGGGCAGCCACGGCATAACAGGCATAAGCGTCTCACGGCGAAATAACGAATCATTTCCGCTTTATACCACAGGCACTTATGATGATGGCTGGCCGACTATGTGAGGATGCCGATCTATGTTTCGCGTTATTGCTGTTCCCGTTGCGCTGGCTCTGATGCTGGCGGGTTGTCAGGCTCCCCCTTCACCGCCAACTAAACCCCAGCCGATTTGCGCCGGCGGTGACGTCATGATGCAGACCACGCTGTGGTTTGGTCTGAGCAAGCCACAGGGGGGAACGGTGAGTTCACTTGAGTGGATGAACTTCGTGGATAACGAGGTAACACCACACTTCAGAGCGGGGTTATCGGTATATGACGCCAGGGGACAGTGGCTGGGCGACAATGGCCAGCTGGCGCGCGAAAACAGCAAAGCGCTGATACTGATCCACGGCTTTGATTCGACTGCGAATGCCAATATTGAAGCGCTACGCACCCTGTATAAAAAGCGCTTTGGTCAGGAGTCGGTGATGCGGGTTGATGCACCCGTCTGTGTCGGGTTCTGAGGCGGGAAACGGCGGCAGACTTGCCGCCGTTGGCTATCAGATAAACAGACCGGCAAAGGCGGCCGACAGCAGGCTCACCAGTGTCGAGCCGTACACCAGTTTCCAGCCAAAACGTGAGACCACGTTGCCCTGCTGCTCGTTCAGTCCCTTGATCGCACCCGCTACAATGCCAATAGAGGCGAAGTTAGCGAACGAGACCAGAAACACCGACAGAATACCCAGTCCGCGTGCGCTCATGCCTGACGCGACTTTTTGCAGTTCAATCATCGCCACAAACTCATTCGCCACCAGCTTGGTCGCCATAATACTGGCCGCCTGCAGTGCATCGGCAGTCGGAATGCCAATCAGCCAGGCAAATGGATAAAACAGGTAGCCGAGCAACTGCTGGAAGCTGTAACCGAACACGGCGGCAAACAGCGCATTCACGGCCGCGATCAGCGCAATAAAGCCGATCAGCATTGCCAGAATAATCATCGCCACTTTAAAGCCAGCCAGAATGTATTCACCCAGCATCTCAAAGAAGCTTTGATCTTCATGCAGTTTATCGAGAGCGATGGGCTGCTGATCCTGGCTCTTCATCGGGTTAATGATCGACAGGATAATGAAGGTGCTGAACATATTAAGCAGCAGCGCCGCGACCACATATTTGGCTTCGATCATCGACATATAAGCGCCAACAATCGACAGCGAGACGGTGGACATAGCGGTCGCCGCCATGGTGTAAAGCCGGCGCGGCGGAATATCGCCCAGAATACCTTTATACGCGATGAAGTTTTCCGACTGGCCGAGGATCAGCGTGCTGACGGCGTTAAAGGACTCCAGCTTACCCATGCCGTTAATTTTCGACAGCAGGGTCCCGACAAACCGAATCAGCAGCGGCAGGATGCGCCAGTGCTGCAATATGCCGATTAAGGCCGAAATAAACACAATCGGGCAGAGGACGCCGAGAAAAATAAATGCCAGCCCCTGTTTGCTCATCCCGCCAAAGACGAATTCTGTGCCCTGTGCGGCAAAGCCGAGCAGTGTTTCAAAGAAGCCCGCCACCGATCCGACCAGCGCCAGGCCACTGGCTGAATGAAGAAAGAACCAGCCGAGTGCGGCTTCTGCCACAATCAGCTGAACGATATAGCGCAGGCGAATCTGTTTACGGTCATGACTGACCAGCAGCGCAAGGGCAAAGATCACCCCCAGCGCCAGCAGGAAATGAAGAATGGCGGCCATAATTTATTTAATCAGAGAGAAAGGAACGCGCATTTAGCCACAGTCAGCCGGGAATTTCATCTGATGATGCGGCGGACCAGCGCAAGAGACAGCGGGCAAGGAAGTCCGTATAATGCGCAGCCAATCATTAGCAAGCCGGAGATTACCCATGCGTCCAGCAGGCCGTAGCGCACAACAGGTGCGTCCAGTCACATTGACCCGCAATTACACCAAACACGCAGAGGGTTCCGTTCTGGTGGAATTCGGTGAAACCAAAGTGCTCTGCACTGCCTCCGTAGACGAAGGGGTTCCGCGTTTCCTTAAAGGCCAGGGCCAGGGCTGGATTACCGCCGAATATGGCATGCTACCGCGTTCAACCCACAGCCGCATGGCGCGTGAAGCCGCAAAAGGCAAGCAGGGCGGACGTACGCTGGAGATTCAGCGTCTGATCGCCCGTTCACTGCGCGCCGCGGTGGATTTGAAAGCGCTGGGTGAATTTACCATTACGCTCGACTGTGACGTGATCCAGGCCGATGGCGGCACGCGCACCGCATCAATCACCGGAGCCTGCGTGGCGCTGGCCGATGCGCTGAACAAGCTGGTCGCCAGCGGCAAGCTGAAAGCTAACCCGATGAAAGGGATGGTGGCGGCAATTTCGGTCGGCATCGTTAAGGGCGAAGCGCTGTGCGATCTGGAATACGTTGAAGACTCTGCAGCAGAAACCGACATGAACGTGGTGATGATGGAAGATGGCCGCATGATCGAGGTGCAGGGCACTGCCGAAGGCGAGCCGTTCAGCCATGAAGAGCTGCTGACGCTACTGGCGCTGGCACGCGGCGGAATTGAAGAGTTAATTCAGGCGCAGAAAGCAGCGCTGGAAAATTGATGTAACAGGCGACCACAGAGTCGCCTTTTCTTTATTTGAGGAGTGAGAAATGAAAGCCTGGCAGCGTCAGTTTATTGACTTCGCCCTGAACAAGCAGGTGCTGAAGTTCGGTGAGTTCACTTTAAAGTCCGGGCGTAAAAGCCCCTATTTCTTTAACGCCGGTCTGTTTAACAGCGGACGGGATTTAGCGCTGCTGGGACGCTTCTACGCGCAGGCACTGGTGGATGGCGGCGTCGATTTCGACCTGCTGTTCGGTCCGGCCTACAAAGGTATTCCGATTGCGACCACCACTGCGGTCGCACTCGCCGATCACCACGACCGCGATGTGCCTTACTGCTTTAACCGTAAAGAGGCCAAAGATCACGGCGAAGGCGGATTACTGGTTGGCAGTCCCCTGCAGGGCAAAGTGATGCTGGTGGATGATGTGATCACCGCGGGTACCGCGATTCGTGAGTCGATGGATATCATCGGTGCGCACAACGCGACGCTGGCTGGCGTGCTGGTTTCGCTTGATCGCCAGGAGCGTGGACGGGGTGACATGTCGGCGATTCAGGAAGTGGAACGTGATTATCGTTGCACCGTGACCGCAATCATTACGCTGGCTGATCTGATTGTGTGGCTGGAAGAGAAGCCTGAGATGGCGGATCATTTAGCCCAGGTGCGGGCGTATCAAAAAGCCTACGGCATTTAAACAGAGGGCGGGCGTGATGCCCGCCTTCCCGTTATACCATCTGGGCAGCAATCAGCGGCCAGCGAGCTTCAAAGTCTGCGGTCGGACTAAAGCGAAACTCCGAGCGGACATAACGCGACAGTAAACCTTCACAAAACGCCAGTAGCTGGCTCGCCAGCAGCGTCTCATCAGACTGAAAGCCTTCACCCTCACGCATTTTGCGCTCACGCATCACCTGGCGCAGCTGCACTTCAATCCGCTCAAACAGTTGATTGATGCGCCCCTGCAGGCGATCCTGCTCAAACATCAGCGCATGACCGGTCAGAATACGCGTCAGCCCCGGATTACGCTCACCAAATCCCAGAATCAATTGCACGATCAGACGCAGGCGCGTCATGGTCTCTTTCTCATCTTTCAGGATCAGATTGATGCGGGTAATCAGACTGTCTTCGATAAACTCAATCAGGCTGTCGAACATCCGTGTCTTACTGGGGAAGTGACGATAGAGCGCCGCTTCTGACACGCCGACCGTGGCTGCCAGTTTGGCAGTGGTAATCCGTTGACTGCCATCACCCGACTCCAGCATTTGCGCCAGCGCCTGCAAAATCTCTTCGCGACGATTTCGCTTCGCGACTTTTTTTTCTGCCATGACCTAAAAGACCCCTGAAATTCACCTTAAACAGGCAACACCTACGCATCTGCCACAAGCACACGTCTCATGGCGATGAGAAAAAATAATTGGCGTAAGTGAAAGTCGGTAGCGTTGGTTATTGACGGCCTGAGTGACCGAAGCCGCCTTCGCCGCGCAAGCTGGCGTCGAAGTCTTCCACCAGATTAAACTCGGCCTGCACCACCGGGACAAAAACCAGCTGTGCCATGCGGTCGCCCGGCTGCAGCGAGAAGCTTTCCTGGCCACGGTTCCATACTGAGACCATCAACTGTCCCTGATAGTCGGAGTCGATCAGTCCCACCAGATTACCCAGCACGATGCCGTGTTTATGGCCGAGGCCCGAGCGCGGCAGGATGACCGCAGCCAGATCAGGATCGGCAATGTGAATCGCCAGGCCGGTCGGAACCAGCGTGGTGGTGCCTGGTGCGATGTCGAGAACATCGTCGATGCAGGCGCGTAAATCTAACCCAGCGGAACCCGAGGTGGCGTAGGTCGGCAGCGGAAATTCTTTACCGACGCGCGCATCAAGGATTTTAACGTCTATTTTTTTCATCATAACGGCTGACAATCTCGTCTAATAATTGTTGGCCAAGGAGAGACTTATCGCTGAGCGGTAAGCGCTTTTCTCCATCCTGCCAAAAAAGGTGAAGAGCATTGGTGTCGCTATTGAACCCTTGTCCGGCTTTAGCAACGTCGTTAGCGCAGATCAGGTCCAGATTCTTGCGCACCCGTTTTTGCCGGGCGTATTCTTCCACATTCTGGGTTTCAGCAGCAAATCCAACCACGAAAGGCCGGTGCTCCTGTAACGCGGCGACGCCGGCAACAATATCGGGATTCTTTATCAGTTGCAGCGTGACGTTATCATCGCCGCCCTGTTTCTTGATTTTTTCGGCCGCAATGTCGACCGCCCGGTAGTCTGCCACGGCTGCGCTTGCAATGAAAATATGTTGTTTATCTATCTCGGCCATCACCGCCGCCTGCATTTCCAGCGCGCTGGTGACATCGACCCGTTTTACCCCCGCAGGCGCAGGCAGCGTCACCGGCCCGCTGACCAGCGTAACGGTGGCACCGCGTCGGGCCGCTGCGGCTGCGATAGCAAAACCCATTTTGCCGGAGCTGTGATTGGTGATGTAACGCACCGGGTCCAGTGCCTCGCGGGTGGGACCGGCGGTAATCATAATGTTGAGATGTTGCAGATCGTTGACGGGCGTGGCCCACTGTATTGCATGGTCGACGATTGCCAGCGGATCGAGCATCCGGCCCGGTCCGACGTCGCCACAGGCCTGGCTGCCGCTGTCAGGTCCCCAAATCAGTACGCCGCGCTGCTGCAGCGCCTGCAGATTTTGCTGGGTCACTGCCGCGCGATACATCTGTTGATTCATCGCCGGCACCACTGCCACCGGCGATGCGGTGGCCAGTACGGCGGTGGTGACCAGATCGTTGGCCATGCCGGCGGTAATTCGGGCAATCAGGTCGGCGGTTGCCGGGGCCAGCACAATTAAATCAGCCCATTTGGCCAGCTCAATATGCCCCATTGCCGCTTCTGCCGCCGGGTCGAGCAGATCGTTAAATACCGGATAACCGGAAACCGCCTGCAGGCTGAGCGGCGTAATAAACGCTTTAGCGCCGTCCGTCATCATCACGCGGACATCGGCACCGCGATCGCGCAGGCGCCGCACCAGCTCAGGTGCTTTGTAGGCGGCAATCCCGCCACTCACGCCAAGAAGAATTTTTTTACCGGCTAATCCTATCATGATGTTGGCCTCACTAAACTGTCTGCCGCCTGCCGCGGCGAATGCACGGACTTTATCACAAAAGCAGTGACGCGCCTTTTCACTGCCTGCGTTTGCGAGCCATCTCGTAAAAAGTCACGCTGCTGATGGTGGCGTTGCGCCAGATGGGTCACTCTGACGTTCGCCACAGGGAGAATGCAGATGAAAAGTATGGCACCGCGGGAGAAGCTAAAGCAGCAGGGCGCACAGGCACTGAGTGACGTCGAGCTGCTGGCCCTGTTTCTGCGAACCGGCACGCCGGGACAGAACGTGATGGCGCTGGCGCAGCAGATCGTGCAGGAGTTTGGCTCGCTCTATCACATTATGACCGCCAGCAAAGCCGCTTTCAGCGGCATCAAGGGCGTCGGTGATGCCAAGCTGGCACAGCTGCACGCGATTGCGGAACTGGCGAAGCGCTTTTTTGCCAGCCAGCTGGCCCGCGAAAGTGCGATGGAAAATCCTCAGGTCACGCGGCATTACCTGCAAAGTCTGTTAGCCCGTCAGGAGCGTGAGATCTTTATGGTGCTGTTTCTTGATAATCAGCACCGGGTGCTGGTGGCGCAAAAGATGTTTTCGGGTTCCATCAACAGCGTAGAGGTCCACCCGCGCGAGATCGTACGGGAGGCGCTTAAGGTCAATGCAGCCGCACTGATTCTGGCGCATAACCACCCTTCCGGGATGGCGGAACCGAGCCGGGCTGACCGCGATGTGACGCGAAAAGTCAGCGAAGCCTGCCAGTTGCTCGACATCCGTTTGCTCGATCATCTGGTGATAGGTCATGGCGAATATGTCTCGTTTGCTGAGCGAGGCTGGCTTTAACACAGCAAAAATTCGCGCCAGGTGGCGGCTTTTTACCCGATCATTCGGGATCTTTATCTGTTCGGGACTTGAGCACTTGGGCTGAGCGGCGTATACTACGCCACCTTTGAGAATCTCGGGTTTGGCGGTTAGGCCAGCT
>Ga0308167_1002625_pt1 | contig 16145 bp, 14 predicted proteins | sample PhyCR1_2_FD_202138 | JGI IMG/M metagenome (GOLD analysis project Ga0308167, IMG submission 202138) | Phyllosphere microbial communities from UC Gill Tract Community Farm, Albany, California, United States - DLSLRC.R1 | ecosystem: Host-associated > Plants > Phyllosphere > Unclassified | place... | reverse complement strand
CGTCGGCGAAGTCCGGGTCGGTCATGATCGTCGCCGGGTTCGGGTTGACGAGGATCACGCGGACGCCCTCGGCACGGAGGACGCGGCACGCCTGGGTGCCGGAGTAGTCGAACTCGGCGGCCTGCCCGATGACGATCGGGCCGGAGCCGATGACGAGGACGGAGTTGATGTCTGCGCGCTTCGGCATCAGTTGGCTTCCTTGGTGATGTCTGCTGCGGGGGTCGTGGCGTCGGCGGTCGCCGCGTCGAGCGGCGCCCCGTCGCGACGCTCGCGCACCAGGTCCGCGAACCGGTCGAAGAGGTACATGGAGTCGTGCGGGCCGGCCGCCGCCTCGGGGTGGTACTGCACGCTGAACGCGGGCACGTCGAGCGCGCGGAGGCCCTCGACCACCTGGTCGTTCAGGGAGTAGTGCGAGACCTCGACGCGACCGAAGCCGGCCGGTGACTCGACGACCTCGCCGAGGGGCGCGTCGACCGCGAAGCCGTGGTTCTGGCTCGTGATCTCGACCTTGCCGGTCACGGTGTCGAGCACCGGCTGGTTGATGCCGCGGTGCCCGAACGGGAGCTTGTACGTGCCGAACCCGAGGGCCCGTCCGAGCAGCTGGTTGCCGAAGCAGATGCCGAAGAACGGGCGCCCGGTCTTCAGGCTGCCCTGGAGCAGCTCGACCTGGGCGTCCGACGCGGCAGGGTCACCAGGGCCGTTCGAGTAGAAGAGCGCGTCCGGCGCGAGGGCCTCGAGCTCGTCGGCGGTGATGTCCTGCGGCACGACGTGCACCTCGAAGCCGCGCTCCGCGAGGTACCGCGTGGTCGAGGCCTTCACGCCGAGGTCGAGCACGGCCAGCGTACCGATCTGCTCGCCGACCGCGGGGACCACGTAGGTCTCGGGCGTCGACACGATCGACGAGAAGCTCGCGCCCGCCATCGTGGCCTGCGCGCGGACCGCGTCGAGCTGCTCCGACTCGGACAGCGCGGCGTCGGCGCCGCTGAACACGCCGCCCTTCATTGCGCCCGCGTCGCGGATCCGGCGGGTGAGCGCCCGGGTGTCGATCCCGGAGATGCCGACGATGCCGTCCCGCACGAGGTGGTCGTCGAGCGACGCGTTCGCGCGGTGGTTCGACACGATGCGGCTGGGGTCGCGCACGACGTACCCGGCGACCCAGATGCGACGGGACTCGGGGTCCTCGTCGTTCACACCCGTGTTGCCGATGTGCGGCGCGGTCTGCACCACGATCTGTCCGGCGTAGGAGGGGTCGGTGAGCGTCTCCTGGTACCCGGTCATGCCGGTCGCGAAGACCACCTCGCCGAGCGTGCGCCCGCGGGCGCCGTAGGCCCAGCCGTCGTACCGGGTGCCGTCCTCGAGGACCAGTACGGCCCGTTCGCGTGTCATCAGTTCGTCCCTTCGCCCGCGGTGTGCGGGTGTTCGTGCTTCGTCGACAGTCCCTGCAGGGCGGCCAGTGCTGCGCCGTCGCCCTCCGGGAACCGGAAGTAGGTGTCGAGGTCCGACGCACCTGCGGCGCCGGTCGCCGTCCATCGCAGACGGACCAGTCCCCCGGGCTCGACCACGCGGTCGATGGCCCACGTGGCGCGGTCGGCGCCGCGGACGGCGGAGGCTTCGATCCAGCGGTCCGGGGTGCCGGCGTGGTGGAGCACCACGCCGGTGTCGTGGACGGTCACGCCGCCGCGGCCCCGGAAGCCGAGTCCGCCAGCGGTGATCCGCTCGAGCGGTTGGTCGGCGCGGGTCGTCGCGACGGTGAAGCCGTCCCAGGACCCGGCCGCCGGTCCGACGTCGGTCGGCACCGGGACGGGAGGCACGGATTCCGCCTGCTTCCTCGCCCGCGTCCGCCAGGTGCGTGCCATGGCGACGAACAGCGCGACGACGAGGGCGAGGATGATCCCGCCTTCGAGCCAGCGCAGCGCGTCACCGCTCATGCCGTCGCCTCCGCCCGCGCGGCGCGCGCGTGTCCGGCGACCGTCTCGGCGTCGACGAGCTCCCCCGCCAGGAGCGTGGGGTACCCGTGGTGGAAGGTCGCGACGACCCGGCCCGGGAGCCGCATGCCGAGGTACGGCGAGTTCTGCGACTGCCCGGCGAGGTCGGCGACGGAGAACTCGCGGACGGCCGTCGGGTCGTACAGGGTGATCTCGGCCGGTGCGCCCTCGGCGATCCGCTGCCCGTGCCCCTCGACCTGGCCGATGCGCGCGGGCGCCTCGGACAGGACGCGCGCGACGTCGGCCCAGTCGAGCCGGCCGTCGTCGACCACGGCGGACTGCACGACGCTCAGCGCGGACTCGAGGCCGACCATGCCGTTCGCCGCCGCGGGCCACTCGCAGCACTTCGCCTCGGCCGTGTGCGGCGCGTGGTCGGTCGCGACGATGTCGATCGTGCCGTCGGCCAGGGCGGCCCGGAGCGCGTCGACGTCCTCGCGGGAGCGCAGCGGCGGGTTGACCTTGTACCGGGCGTCGTAGCCGGGAGCGCCGTCGTGCCCGGCGATGAGGTCCTCGGTCAGCACCAGGTGGTGCGGCGTGACCTCGGCGGTGACGTCGATGCCGCGGGACTTCGCCCAGCGGATCACCTCGACGCTGCCGGCGGTCGAGACGTGGCACACGTGCAGCCGGGCCCCGACGTGGTCGGCGAGCAGGACGTCGCGGGCGATGATCGCCTCTTCCGCGACCGCGGGCCAACCGGCGAGCCCGAGCTCCGACGACAGCCGCCCCTCGTTCATCTGGGCGCCGATGGTCAGCCTCGGCTCCTGTGCGTGCTGCGCGAGCACCCCGCCGAAGCCCTTGATGTACTCGAGCGCCCGGCGCATGAGGAGCGGGTCGGACACGCACGAACCGTCGTCCGAGAAGACCCGGACCTTCGCCCGGCTCGTCGCCATGGCGCCGATCTCGGACAGGTGGGTGCCCTGGAGTCCCTGGGAGACCGCGCCGATCGGGCGCACCGTGACGTACCCGGCGTCGTCGCCGAGCGCCTGCACCTGCTCGACCACACCGGCGGTGTCCGCCACCGGCGACGAGTTCGCCATCGCGTTGACGGCGGTGAAGCCGCCAGCGGCCGCGGCACGCGAGCCGGTGAGGACCGTCTCCGACTCCTCGAAGCCGGGCTCGCGCAGGTGGGTGTGGAGGTCCACGAGACCGGGCAGGGCGATCAGACCGTCCGCGTCGACGACCGTGGCGCCGGCCGCGTCGAGACCGGAGCCGACCGCGGTGATGCGCCGCGCCTCCAGGCGGATGTCGGCACGCGTGCCGTCGACCAGCTGCGCGCCGCGGATGAGGTGGGCGGTCATGCGACGGTCTCCTTCGTTGCTGCGGTCGCTTCGGACCCGGTCAGGGCCAGGTAGAGCACGGCCATCCGGACCGACACGCCGTTCTCGACCTGCTCGACGACCGTCGAGCGGGGGTCGTCGGCGGCGACGCCGGCGATCTCGAGCCCGCGGTTCATCGGGCCCGGGTGCATGATCAGCGTGCGCTCGTCGAGCCGGGCGAACCGGCTCGCCGTGAGGCCCCAGTGCCGGGTGTACTCGCGCGGGTTCGGGAAGAACGCGTCGTTCATCCGCTCCTGCTGGATGCGCAGGGTCATCACGACGTCCGGGTCCTCGGCGAGGGCGACGTCGAGGTCGTGGTGCACCGCGGCGCCGAACGGCGTGCTCGCGACCGGGAGCAGGGTCGGCGGCGCGGCGAACGTGACGCTCGCGCCGAGGGTCTGCAGGAGCCAGGCGTTGCTCCGAGCGACCCGGCTGTGCAGCACGTCGCCGACGATGAGCACTCGGACGCCGTCGAGGCCCTGGCCCCGACTGCCGGCACCGTGCAGGCGCCGACGCATCGTGAACGCGTCGAGCAGGGCCTGCGTGGGGTGCTCGTGCGTGCCGTCACCGGCGTTGACGACCGGGACGTCGATCCAGTCGGCGTCGGCGAGGACCCGCGGCGCACCGGACGCGCCGTGGCGCATCACGATGCCGTCGATGCCCATCGCGCCGAGGGTCTGCACGGTGTCCTTGAGGGACTCGCCCTTGGAGACGCTCGAGCCCTTCGCCGCGAAGTTGAGGACGTCGGCGGAGAGGCGCTTGGCGGCCGCCTCGAACGAGATCCGGGTGCGCGTGGAGTCCTCGAAGAAGAGGTTCACGACGGTCTTGCCGCGCAGCGCGGGGAGCTTGCGGACCTCGCGCGTGTTGACCTCGGCCATCTCCTCGGCGACGTCGAGGATGTGGATCGCCTCGGCGCGGGAGAGGTCGGCGGTGGAGAGGAGGTGCTTCACGCTGCACCCCCGTCGCCCTGCTCGATGACGACCTCGTCGGTGCCGTCGGTCTCGGTCAGCCGGAGCGTCACCCGCTCGTCGGAGGCCGTCGGCAGGTTCTTGCCGACGTGGTCCGCGCGGATCGGGAGCTCGCGGTGGCCCCGGTCGACGAGCACGGCGAGCCGGACCGCCCGCGGGCGACCGATGCCCTGGAGCGCGTCGAGCGCCGCCCGGACCGTGCGACCGGAGTACAGGACGTCGTCGACGAGGACCACGACCTTGCCGTCGATGCCGCTCGCCGGGATGGTCGTCCGGTGCGGCGCGCGACCGATGCCGTGGCCGAGGTCGTCGCGGTGCATCGTGACGTCGAGCGTGCCGACGCGGTGCGACCTGCCGGCGTCCGCGCCGGTCGCTGCCGGTTCGCTCGTCCGCTCGGGCTCGATGTCCGCCCACTCGGGCTCGATGTCCGCCAGGATGCGGTCGAGCCGCTCGGCCAGGACGGCACCCCGCGTCGGGATGCCCAGGAGCACGAGGTCCGAGGCACCGTGGTTGGCCTCGAGGATCTCGTGCGCGATGCGTGTCAGAGCACGCGTGATGTCGGAGTGCTGCAGGACCGTTCTGGTGCCCACGCCGACCTCCTTCCCCGCCTCACCGGACGGCATTAAAGGATGCTGACGTGGTCAACCCTACCGGGACTCCTGGTCCTCTGCGACCGTCCGACCGGACGGTGCACCGCTCGACTTCTCGCCCGGCGCGCGGCCGCCGGCGACGGCCCCGAGCACACCGTTGACGAACCCGGCGGACTCCTCCGTCGAGAGCGACTGGGCCAGCTCGACCGCCTCGGCGATCGCGACCGCGTCGGGGACCTCGGGGTTGAACCGGAGCTCCCAGACGCCCATGCGCAGGATGCAGCGGTCGAGCACCGGCATGCGGGCGATCGACCAGCCCTGGGCGTGCTCGACGATCACGGCGTCGATCTCGTGGCGGGCGTCGTCGACACCCGTGACGATCTGGCGGGCGTAGTCCCAGCTGGAGGCACGCTCCGGCTGGTCGAGGTGCCGGACGGTCTCGGTCGCGAGGACGTCCGCGATCGGGAGCTCACGCACCTCGGCCACGTACAGCATGTCGAGGGCGCGCTTGCGGGCCTTCGAACGAGCACTCATACGGGCGTCGCCTAGGAGTTGACGCGGCCGAGGAAGCTGCCGTCGCGCGTGTCGATCTTCACCGTGGTGCCGCTCTCGAGGTAGAGCGGGACCTGGATGCGGTGGCCGGTCGCGATGATCGTCGCGTCCTTCGTGCCACCGGACGAGCGGTCGCCCTGCAGGCCGGGCTCGGTCTCGACCTCGGTCACGATCGACGTCGGGAGCTCGACGTAGAGCGGGTTGCCCTCGTTCATCGCGATGGTGACCATCGCGGACTCGAGCAGGTAGTTCTTCGCGTCGCCGACGACCGTCGCCGAGACCGGGATCTGGTCGTAGGTGTCGGTGTCCATGAACACGTAGGAGTCGCCGTCCTCGTAGAGGAACTGGTAGTCACGGCGGTCGACCGTCGCGGTGTCGATCTTCGCGCCCGCGTTGAAGGTGCGGTCGACGACCTTGCCCGACACGACGTTCTTCAGCTTGGTGCGGACGAACGCGCCGCCCTTGCCCGGCTTGACGTGCTGGAACTCGACGACCGACCAGAGCTGCCCGTCGATGATGAGAACGGCGCCGTTCTTGATGTCAGTGGTACTGGCCATGAGTCTTCGATGTCCCGTTCGATCGTGTTGTGAAGGTCTGCGGACCGCGCTGGGTCCCGGACGAGTGTAGCGGACGGGTCGTGGCGTCCCCGCGCAGTGCGCGCTGCGCCTGCGCCTGCGCCTGCGCCTGCGCCTGCGCCTGCGCCTGCGCCTGCGCCTGCGCCTGCGGTCACTCTCGTCGTCGCGCGCGGATCGCGTCGACCGCCGCCCAGGCGAGCAGCACCACCGCCGCTCCCCCGAGCAACGCTCCGGCCACGCCGGTCGAGATGACCGCCGTCGGCCGGGCCGGCAGCGCGAGGTACACGATCGACAGGATGCCGGCCCCGGCGCCGAGCAGCACGAGCAGCACCCGCCGGACCACCCCGTTCAGCGTCCGTCGGTCCCGCCGGTCCGCGAACAGCCGGATGTTGACCGACAGCTTGCCGGTCTCGATCGCCTCGCCGATGCGGTCCACCCGGCGCGGCAGCCGGCGTGCGGCCGTCACCGCGCCGAACAGCTCGCGCACCGCCACGTCCCGGAGCTTGCCCGGTCGCAGCTGGTCGCGGATCTGTTCGGAGGCGAGTCCGCGTGACTCGTCGAGCAGGTCGAACGAGGGGGCGAGCGTGCGCAGCGTCCCCTCGAAGATCGCCAGGGCGCGCGCGGCGGCGACGAAGTCCGGCGGCGCCTTCAGCCGGTACCGCCCGAACACCGCGACGGCGTCGTCCACCGTCTCGACGCCGATCCGGGCACCCGGACCGAGCTCGTCCGCGACGAAGCGCGCGATGTCCCGGCGGAAGTCGGGTTCGTCCTGGGCGTCCCGGACCGGTGCCATCCGGAGCACCGCGTCGGCGATCCGCGACGTGTCGTCCTGGATGTACGCGGCGAGCAGCTCCTGCACGATGTCCCGGAGACCGGGGTCGAGCCTGCCGACCGAGCCGAAGTCGATGAGCGCCGGCCGGCCGTCGGGCAGCAGCAGGACGTTCCCGGGGTGGAGGTCACCGTGGTAGACCCCGTCGAACACCACCTGCCGGAGGAACGCCCGGAGGATCGACCGCATCGGCTGGTCGAGGTCGCGGTCGCTCCGCTCGGCCCGGATCGCGCTGAGGGTGTCCCCCTCGAGGAACTCCATCACGAGCACGCGCCGACCGGAGAGCTCCGGGTACGGGTCCGGGAAGCGCACCTCGTCGGGGCGGGCGCTCCGGCGCTGAGCAGCCCGCAGTGCCTCGAGGTTCCGGAGCTCCGAGCTGAAGTCGACCTGCCGCACGAGGTCGTCGGCGTACTGCTGGGCCACGTCCTGCACGCCGACCTGACGGGCCTCGACCGACCAGCGCGCCATGAAGCGCACGACACGGAGGGCGATGTCGACGTCGCGCCGCACGGCCTGGTCGATGCCGGGCCGCTGCACCTTGACGGCGACGCTCGTGCCGTCGGCGAGGCGGGCTCGGTGGACCTGTGCGATCGACGCCGCGGCCACCGGGACGGGGTCGAAGGCCGCGAAGACCTCGTCCACTGGGGCGCCGAGTTCGCGTTCGAGCAGCGCTGCGACCTCGTCCGCGGGTGCCGGGGACACGTTCCGCTGCAGGTGCGCGAGCCCCTCGGTCCACTCCTCGGGGAGCAGGTCGTCGCGGGTGGAGAGGAGCTGGCCCATCTTCACGAACCCGCCGCCGGCCTCCTCGAGCGCACGGCGGAGGTGCTCTGCCTGGCTGCGGCGGAGGTCCGAGGTCGCCGGGTCGTGTGAGAAGTCCAGGCGCCGGAACGGGACGAGGCCGTGCCGGCGTGCGATCGACAGCAGCTCGGTGAACCGGCGGGCACGGGACCGGACGGTCCCGGGGTCGGTCGCGTCCGGTGTGGACAGGTCGCTCAGGCGTGGCGGGGTGGGCACGGTTCCAGTCTGCTCCCCCGCCCTGCGTGGTCGGTTCCTCCACAGCCTGGAGGCGCGGCTCGCCGTCCCCAGGTCGGCCGACGCCCGTCCTGCGGCCGCCTCCACTGCGTCAGGCTGCGACCGATTCACCTGGTCCGTTTCGCAGCACCAGGGTGATCAGACATACGACATTTCGACAACTGTGCTCCGGGGACTCGCCGACGTATCGTGGTGGTCCAAGGCGGACCGGCGGCTCGCAGACCGCGCGTTGCGCCGCCGCGTCCCTCGGAGCAGGCCGACCGTCGACACGAAGGAGCCGGAGTGATGCCGATCTTCAGACGCCTCCCGGATGCGCTCGATCCCGACCGCGACGACGACGCGTACTGGGCATGGAGAACGGAGCGACCATCGCCGAGTTCCACGAGTGGAAGCGGACGGATGTCCTCACCGTGTCCATGCGGGTGAAGTGGTGGTGGCGACGGACCCGCCGCGTCCTCCGCTGAGCTAGACCCCGACCTCCTGGTAGGCGGTGAAGAGCAGGTGGTCCTCGGGTCCCTCGAGCGTGACCGGCTTGCCGACACCGTCGAGGATGATGAACCGGAGCATGCCGGCGCGGGCCTTCTTGTCACGACGCATCGTGGCGAGGAGACCCTCCCAGCGGCCGATCCCGTAGGTCGTCGGCAGCTCGAGCGACTCGAGGATCGCGCGGTGCCGGTCCACCGTGGCGTCGTCGAGGTGTCCGGTGAGGCGCGCGAGCTCGGCGGCGAAGACCATCCCGACCGCGACGGCCGCTCCGTGTCGCCACTGGTACCGCTCGGCGTGCTCGATGGCGTGCCCGAGGGTGTGCCCGTAGTTCAGGATCTCGCGGCGGCCCTGCTCGGTGAAGTCGTCCGAGACGACCTGGGCCTTGAGTTCGATCGCGAGCTCGACGACGCGACGGAACTCCGGCGTGGTCGGGTCGGTGACGCGGTCGACGTCGGCCTCGATGATGTCGAGGATCTCGGGGACGGCGATGAAGCCGGCCTTCACGATCTCGGCGAAGCCCGTGAGGATCTCGTTGCGGGGCAGCGTGGCGACGAGGTCGATGTCGGCGACGACCGCGCGGGGCGGGTAGAAGGCGCCGACGAGGTTCTTGCCCTCGTTGGTGTTGATGCCGGTCTTGCCGCCGACGCTCGCGTCCACCATGCCGAGCACGCTCGTGGGGATCGCGACGTACGGCACCCCGCGCAGCCAGGTCGCCGCGACGAACCCGGCGAGGTCGGTCACGGCACCGCCGCCGAGGCCGATGACGGCGTCGGTGCGGGTGAAGTCGGACTGCCCCATGATCTGCCAGCAGAACGCGGCGACCTCGACGCGCTTGGCGCCCTCGGCGTCCGGGACCTCGGCGATGAGGGCCTCGAGGCCGGCGTCGACGAGCAGGTCGCGCAGCGCGTTCGCCCGGGCGCCGAGCGTCGGGGCGTGCACGATCAGGACCTTGGCGACGCGGGGGCCGAGGAGCGCCGGCACCGAGCCGAGCAGGCCGTTGCCGACGGCCACGACGTAGCCGTCCGCGCCGCCGACGCGGATCTCGGTGGTGCCCTCGGGGAGGACGGACTGGGTCGGGTCGGTCACGCTGTTCCTTCGCTCGTGGGTGCACCGGTGCTGGCCGGAGGGGTCTCGTTGCGCAGCCACGCGACGACGTCGTCGACGACGCGCGACATCGGCCGGCGCGAGGTGTCGAACACCGCGTGCGCGAGCTTGGCGTAGGTCGCCGCTCGTGCGTCCATGATCGTCTGCCACGCGTCGATGCCGCCGTTCGCCAGGAGCGGGCGGTCGCTGCCGGCGATCCGGTCGGCGACGGCCTCGGGCGAGACGGTCAGCAGGACGATGCGCGCCCCGGCCATGGCCTCGCGCGTGGCGACGTGGGTGACGGCGCCGCCACCGACGGCGATGACGCCCCCGGTCGACAGCGCTGCCCGGACGGCTGCCGCCTCGAGTTCACGGAAGGCGGCCTCGCCACGGTCCGCGAAGATCCCGGGGATCGGACCGTGCTCGCGGACGATCACCCGGTCGGTGTCGGTGAACGGGACGCCGAGCGCCTTCGCCACTCGCTTGCCGACGCTGGACTTGCCGGCGCCCATCGGCCCGATGATGACGACCGGGGCTGCGGGACCGGCCGACGGCGACGCCGCTGTCGGCTCGGGTGCGTGCGTCACCAGGCCGAGGAGTGCTCGGCGGCCTCGGTGCTGCGGGTGCGCAGCGTCTCCGGGATCGACGCGAGGTACGCGTCGAGGTTCCGCTTCGTCTCGACGACGTTGTCGCCGCCGAACTTCTCGAGCACGGCGTCGGCGAGGACGAGCGCGACCATGGCCTCGGCCACGACACCGGCGGCCGGCACGGCACAGACGTCGGAGCGCTGGTGGTGCGCCGAGGCGTCCTCACCCGTGGCGACGTCGATGGTGTGCAGCGCGTGCGGGACGGTCGCGATCGGCTTCATGCCGGCGCGGACGCGCAGCACGGTGCCCGTGGACATGCCGCCCTCGGTGCCGCCGGCGCGGTCGGACGTGCGGTAGATCTCGCCGTCTTCGCGGAACAGCTCGTCGTGCGCCTCGGACCCGCGGCGGGCAGCGGTCGCGAAGCCGTCGCCGACCTCGACGCCCTTGATCGCCTGGATGCCCATGATCGCCGCGGCGAGACGAGCGTCGAGCCGGCGGTCCCACTGCACGTGCGATCCGAGTCCGGGCGGGACGCCGTAGAACAGCACCTCGACGACGCCGCCGAGGGTGTCGCCGTCCTTCTTCGCGGCTTCGACCTCGGTCACCATGCGAGCGGAGGTCTCGGCGTCGAAGCACCGCAGCTGGTCGTCGTCGAGGCGGTCGACGTCGTCCGGGAGGGGCAGCGCGGTGCCGTCGGGGACGCGGACGGTGCCGACCTGCAGCGTGTGCGCGACCGATCGGATGCCGAGCTCGGCCAGGAAGGACTTCGCGACGGCGCCGAGCGCGACCCGGGCCGCGGTCTCGCGCGCGCTCGCGCGTTCGAGGATCGGGCGGGCCTCGTCGAAGCCGTACTTCTGCATGCCGACGAGGTCGGCGTGGCCCGGACGCGGACGGGTGAGCGGGGCGCTCCGACCACGGGAGAGGTCGGTCTGCTCGACGGGCTCGGGGTTCATGACCTCGACCCACTTCGGCCACTCGGTGTTGCCGATGCGGATCGCGATCGGGCTGCCGAGCGAGTAGCCGTGCCGGACGCCGCCGGAGACGTGCAGTTCGTCCTGCTCGAACTTCATGCGGGAGCCGCGGCCGTAGCCGAGCTTGCGTCGCGCGAGATCGGTACGGATGGACTCGAACGACACCGGGACACCCGCGGGCAGGCCCTCGAGCATCGCGATCAGTTCGGGTCCGTGGGACTCACCAGCAGTCAACCAACGAAGCATGGTGTCCATCTTCCCACAGCCCGGGCCCCGTGCGACGCCGCTCGACTACTGGTAGTCGGGGTGCGCCCGGAGCCACGCCTGGAACTGGTCGACGGCGACGAGGTGCTGCGCGTACGTGTCGGAGAACACCGTCTCGCCGGTCTCGAGGTTCACCGTCACGAAGTACAGCCACTTCCCCTGCGCCATGTTCGTGACGGCCTTGATCGCGATGTCGCCGGGGTTCGAGATCGGCGCCGGCGGCAGGCCGTCGTGCACGTAGGTGTTGTACTTGTTCGACGCGTCCTTGCGCTCGGCGTCGGTCGTCGTCACCCGGTGGGTGTTGCCCGTGCCGTAGGCGACCGTCGCGTCGGACTGCAGCGGCATGTCGATGTCGAGCCGGTTCTGGAACACCCGCGCGACCTTCGGGTAGTCGGCGGCGAGGCCGGCCTCCTTCTGCACGAGCGAGGCGAAGACGATCACGCGCTCCTGGTCCGCCTCGGCCACACCGGCGGCCGAGAGGTGCTCCTTCATCGTGTCGACCATCGACTTGAAGTACTCCGTCGCGCTCCACCCCGGGTTGATCGGGTAGGTCGCGGGGAACAGCCAGCCCTCGAGCGTGGTCGTGTTCGCCGGCAGGTCGTACGCGGAGAGGTCCTTCGCCGCGGCGGAGACCTCGGCGGCGGAGAGTCCCGCCTTCGAGACCATGCCGGCCTCGATGTCCTTGAGCGCCGTGCCCTCGGGGATCACGATGGAGGCCTGGACGCGGTTGTCCTTGTCCTGCAGCGCCGCGAGGGCCGCCTTCGAGCTCATCTTCTTCTTGAGCGCGTACGACCCCGGCTGGAACTGGACGTCCGGCGAGGCGAGCAGGAGCTTGTAGAAGACCTTCGAGTCCTTCACGACACCGCTGCGCTGCAGGGTCGCGGCGACGTTCTCGCCGATGTCGCCCTGCTTGATGGTGATCGTCACCTTGCTGGTGCCGTCGCCGGAGTAGTCGTCGGGCTCCTGCGAACCGCTGATGGCAGCGACGAGCTGCTGGACCTTGGGGGCCGCGAAGGAGTAGGCGGACACCCCGACCGCGAGGACCACCGCGACGATGACGATGCCCGCGATGAGCGGGCCGCGACGACGCTTCGGACGCGGCTCACGCGGGCCGCGTGGCGACCTGGAGGCGCCCCCACGTCCACCGCGACCGCCGCGTCCACCGTCTCCCGCGCCTCCGGGGCCGTTGCCGGGCTGGTCGGGACCACCTGCGCCGGCACCGGCACCGGCGGCCGTGGCCGTGCCGGCGTCACCGCCGCGTGCCGCGGCACGCGCGTCGTCGTCGACGTGGAGTTCGCCGGTGAGGAGCGCGTGCACGTCCGGGTGCAGCTCGTCGGGTGACGACGCCACCGGGGCGTCCGCCGCGGCGGCGCGACGGTCGTCGTCGGCCCGGCCGAGGTCGGGACGGTCGGTGCTCGACCCGGCCGCGTCGGTGGTGGCCGGGCTCGCGTCCGCGGGGCCCGCTTCGGCGCGTGCCCGCGCGGCTTCGGCGGCGCGTGCTTCGCGTCGGGACATGGGTCGACCGGTCGCGTCCGGGGCGCCGTTCCGCGCACCGGTGGTCTCGCCCGCGTCACCGCGTGCGTCGGGGGTCTCCGCACGGTCGGAAGTCGTCTTCCGCCGCTCGGCGTCGTTGCCGGGCGCGATGATCGCGTTCCAGTCCAGGTCGTCTGCCAACGGTCCTCGGGTCTCTCGGTCGGGAACTCCGCCTGGGCTCGGGGTGCTGGGCGACGGTGTGGCAGCCGCGTTCAGGCGAGCACTGCGGTGGTCCGCAGTTTCAGGGGAGCGTGGCCCCGGGTGGGGCACTGGCCGCACGCTCGTGGTCGAGCGCGTGTTGCAGAATGATAACAGCGGCCGCTTGGTCGATCACGGCGCGGGACTTCTTCGTGTTCTTGCCGGCCTGGTGCAGGCCGCGCTGGGCCGTCACGGTCGAGAGTCGTTCGTCGACCAGGCGCACCGGACGGTGTTCCGCCAGGCGCCCGGCGAACTCCCGGGCGTCCGCCGTGGACGGGGTGTCCCCGCCCGACATCGAGAGCGGCAGCCCGACGACGATCTCGAGGACGTCGTACTCCTCCGCGATCTCGAGGATCCGCCGGACGTCCGTGGCGTCGTGCCGGGCGACCGTCTCGACGGGCGTCGCGAGGAGCCCGTCACGGTCGCACACGGCGACCCCGATCCGGGCGCGGCCGACGTCGACACCGAGCCGGCGCCCGGAACGGATCGCCACGATCAGGCCGCGAGCCGGTCGGTGACCGCGCGGAGGGCCGCCGGGAGCGCGGACGCGTCGGTGCCACCGCCCTGCGCGAGGTCCGGCTTGCCGCCGCCACCACCACCGAGGACGCCGGCGGCCTCCTTCGCGAGCGGTCCCGCCTGCACACCGGCGGCGCGGGCGGCGTCGTTCGTCGCGACGATGACCACCGGCTTGTCGTTGATGACCGCGCCGAGCACCACGACGGCGGCACCGTCGCCGAGCTGGCTGCGGACACCGGTCGCGAGCGCGCGGAGGTCGTCACCGGATTGGAGTCCCTGGACGGACTCGGCCACGACGGTCGTCGCGCCCACGGTCGTCGCCTGGCGTGCGATCGCCGGGACGCGCTGCTGGAGGTTGGCGGACTCGAACTCGGCGACGCGCTTCTGCGCCGTCCGCAGGTCCTCCATCAGGGACTGCACGCGGGTCGGCAGGTCCTCTCGGGGGGCCTTGAGTGCGCTCGACAGCTGGGAGACGATGGTCCGCTCGACGGCGAGGTCGCGGAAGCCCTCGAGCCCGACGAGCGCCTCGACGCGGCGGTTGGTCGAACCGACGCTCGACTCCCCCACGAGGTTGACGAGCCCGACCTGGGCGCTGGACGCCACGTGCGTGCCACCGCAGAGCTCACGGGACCACGGGCCGCCGATGTCGACCATGCGGACCTCGGAGCCGTACTTCTCGCCGAACAGCGCCTGCGCGCCGAGCGACTTGGCCTCGTCGAGCGGGAGCACGCGCGTCGAGACCTCGAGGTCGGAGCGGATCGCGTTGTTCACGACCTCCTCGATCTCGGAACGGGTCTCGAGCGAGACCGGCTGCGACCACGAGAAGTCGAGCCGCATGTAGCCCGACTTGTTGTACGAGCCGGCCTGGAGTGCCTCCGGGCCGAGGATGTCGCGCAGTGCGGCGTTCACGAGGTGCGTCGCGGAGTGCGCCTGGGTCGCACCGCGGCGGTACTCGGCGTCGACCACGGTCGTCGCCGGCGCACCGACACCGACCTCGCCCGAGCGCACCTGGACCGTGTGGCTCCACAGACCGGCGACGGGACGCTGGACGTCGAGCACCTCGAGGTCGAAGCCGTTGCCGACGATCGAGCCCTGGTCGGCGTCCTGACCACCGGACTCGGCGTAGAGGGAGGTCTCGCCGAGGATGACCTCGGCGATGTCGCCCGCGACCGCACGGTCGACGCTCACGCCGCCCACGATGATGCCGAGGATGTTCGTCTCGGCCTCGAGCGCGTCGTAGCCGAGGAAGACGGTCTCGCCCTTCGCCCGGAACGCGCTGTAGACGCTGAGGTCGGCGAGTGCGGTCTTCTTGCTCTTGGCGTCCGCCTTCGCCCGCGCCCGCTGCTCGGACATCAGGGTCTCGAACGCGGACCGGTCGACCTGGACGCCGGCTTCCTCAGCCATCTCCATCGTGAGGTCGATCGGGAAGCCGAAGGTGTCGTGCAGCAGGAACGCCGTGTCCCCGCCGATCGAGGGCGCGCCGTCCTGCTTCGCGCGCTCGACCGCGACGTCGAGGATCGTCGTGCCCTGCGCGAGCGTGCGGAGGAAGGTCTCCTCTTCCGCGTAGGCGATGCGCGCGATGCGGTCGTAGTCGCTGCCGACCTCGGGGTAGGCGTCGCGCATGGCGTCGCGCGACGCGGGGAAGAGCCGGGGGAAGGTCGCGCCCTCGACGCCGAGCAGGCGCATCGCGCGCACGGTGCGGCGGAGCAGGCGGCGGAGGATGTAGCCGCGGCCCTCGTTCGACGGGGAGACGCCGTCGGCGATGAGCATGAGCGCCGACCGGACGTGGTCCGCGATGACGCGCATGCGGACGTCGTCCTCGTGCACGGCGCCGTACCGACGACCGGAGATCGCCGCCGCCTCGTCGAGGACCGGGCGCACCTGGTCGATCTCGTACATGTTGTCGACGCCCTGCTTGATGAAGGCGACGCGCTCGAGCCCCATGCCCGTGTCGATGTTCTTGTTCGGCAGCTCGCCCGTGATCTCGAAGTCGTACTTCGAACGGACGTCGGCGATCTGGTACTGCATGAACACGAGGTTCCAGATCTCGACGTAGCGGTCGTCGTCGGTCGCCGGACCGCCGTCGATGCCGTACTCCGGACCGCGGTCGAAGAAGATCTCGGAGCAGGGGCCCGCCGGCCCGGGCTGCCCGGTCGACCAGTAGTTCGTGTCCTTGCCGAGCCGCTGGATCCGCTCGTCGGGGAGCGTGGAGTGCTGCTTCCAGAAGGCGATCGCCTCGTCGTCGTCCTCGTACACGGTGACCCAGAGGTCGTCGGGCGAGAAGCCGAGCCCACCGTCCGACTCGGGCGTCGTCAGGAACTGCCAGGCGTACTCGATCGCCTGCTCCTTGAAGTAGTCGCCGAACGAGAAGTTGCCGTTCATCTGGAAGAACGTGCCGTGCCGCGGGGTCTTGCCGACCTCTTCGATGTCGTTCGTGCGGATGCACTTCTGGACACTCGTGGCGCGGGGGTACGGAGCGGGGACGAGCCCGGTCAGGTACGGGATGAACGGCACCATGCCGGCGACCGTGAACAGGAGCGAGGGGTCGTCCGAGACGAGCGAGGCGGACGGGACGACGGTGTGGCCGCGGTCACCGAAGAACTGGAGCCAACGGCGGCGGATCTCTGCGGTCTGCATGGTGCTTCCTGGTTTCAGGTCGT
>Ga0308167_1002624_pt1 | contig 16151 bp, 19 predicted proteins | sample PhyCR1_2_FD_202138 | JGI IMG/M metagenome (GOLD analysis project Ga0308167, IMG submission 202138) | Phyllosphere microbial communities from UC Gill Tract Community Farm, Albany, California, United States - DLSLRC.R1 | ecosystem: Host-associated > Plants > Phyllosphere > Unclassified | place... | reverse complement strand
CCCGCACCCGCAGCTGCAGCGGTGAGCTGCTGCCGCATGAAATCGGGGTAATTGTTGCCGCCATCTGGCGGGTCCGAGAACTCAACCTGCTCACCCGGCAGCAACTCCTGCATCGTGCCGGGTTCCAGCCCCACCATCGGCGTGAAACCGTCGCGGTCGTAGCTGACGGGTGCCCCGGTCACCATGTCCATCTGCGGCGGGCCTTCCGGTGCAGGCTTGCGGATGAAGCCTGCGAACAGGTTGGCCACTTCCTGACGAAATAGGACCGCGTCGTCGTAACTGTCCAGGCTGCGCAACCGCTTTAGTACCGGCGCCAACCGGGGAACGCCCCGCAGTTGACCAGGTTCCAGTGACTCGAAGATGTGCAGCATCTGCTCGGCTGGCACACGCACCAAAGCGTTGTACCCAGCATTGAGCGAGGTCTTGTCACTGGGATGGTTGCGATAGCACCAGTAAGCCACGCGCCGCCCGATGCTGTTGAACTCGATGCCGGCACGGATCACGTTGCCGGATCGGGTCACCTCAAACTTGTCGTGTGGCACGAACTCGGGGGAAAGGCACTGCAATTGCAGGGGCACCGCCAGGCCATCCTCGAGACGCCGAGGACGCAGGCGCACGAAGCACTCGCCCGATTGTTCGACCGTTCGCGCCACCAGCGCCTGCTGGCCGTAGAAGTCGGTCAGCTCATCGGCGTCGGACTCGTCTACCCAATCCTCCCACAGCACCTGCATGATTTTGCGCAGCGCCTTGTCGGTGAGCCTCGGCTGCGGCGTGATGCCCGTGCCAATGAGGTTGCTGACCCGCTTGTCGATGACGTTGGCCGCATACGGGTCATTGCGCACCGCCGCGCGCGAACGCGAACGCAGGTTGCGCAGGGCCGGCATGATCAGACTGTTAGGCCCAGTATCGGGCGCATCCCAGTTTGATGACCGCCGCCCCTCGGCAGCGCCTTCGTAGCTGGCCTTGATCCGTTCGGGAACCAGTACCCCGGAACGGGTAAGGGAAATGTAACGGCCGCTCACAAGCCCTTACCTCCGTGGTAAAGCCGGACAACGCGGGAACGCGGCCCCGCAGCTTTGGCAAGTTCGGTGCGGATCAGGCCACGTGCCCTGACCAGCTCGTCGACCGAGCGATACTCAACCGTGCGGTCGCTGTATCGAACGACCTTTTCGCCGCGCGCAATCGCACGCTCGACAGCGTCGAGGTGTGCTTGTGTGTATGCCATGTCAGCGTCTCTTCAGATAGCCGCTGCTCGAGCTGCGGCGTTGCATTGGTTTAGGTGCCGGTCGCGGCGGCGGGGGTGGAGGCGGCGATGCAGGCCGGGCTGGCGGCGGCGTGGTGTCGCGAGGGGTAGCCAAGTCGGATGGATCATCGTCCTCGTCTTGATCATCAGCCTCTGTGACTGGCGGCTGCACAGCAACCGGTTCATCGAACAAACCAGCCTGAGCCAAGGCCTGCCGAAGCTTGTCCCAGTCGTGCTCGCCGTAGCGGTGCAAGTTGAGGTAATAGGCCATGGCGAGGTTGTACACCATGAGGTCAAGCGCTTCGTTTCGGTCTGCCTTGCCCTTTACCCACTCAATCCGCTTGTAGCCTTTGACGTAGCGAGCAACCTTGCGCTCGGCGACGCACTGCTGGAAGAAGTCATCAGGCAAGTCCTTGGCAAAGTGCAGCGCACCTGGTCCGGTCTCGAAGCTGTAGCGGTTGTAAATCCAATCCTTGGCGGTGTCGGTCCCGATCATCCACAGCTCGGCGCCGTGGCGTTCGGTTTGACCTTTCCAGGTCACATCCACCAGCGAGGGCCGCTGAGCAATGACCGGTCGCCCCGGTTTGCTCGCGCCCTTGATGGCGAAGATGTTGCGCCAACGTCGCACTCGGCAGAACTGGTAGACCTCATGGGTGTGGTGACCACCGGAGTCGATGCCCGTTGCCAGAATGCCGAGGGCAACGCCGCAGGGATGGCGGTACCGCACCTTGAGCCGCTCATCGAGCAAAGCCCAGGTACGGTCGTCGGCTGGATCGCCGGGGATGACCTGGTGGTCTACCACCCACCGTTCCATACCAACGCCCCAACCGATCACCATCAACTCAAGGCGGTTGGCCTGCACATCGACAGCGGCAGTCAGCCCCAGCACACCAAGCGTCAACGAACCGAGGACGTAGTTCTCCTGGAGCGCGCGGGCTTGCAATACGTCGGCCTTGGTCTGCTCGACCGCACTGTCCCAGACCTTGGCCAAACGGGTGTTGTAGAACACCTGCATGGGTTCAAGATCACCCCGATCCTGGGCCCGCTTGGCTTTCTGAAACTGCTTGGCCAGCGCTGACCAGGAGGTCCAGCCCAACGGCGCATACAGCGCGTTGAGGTGGAAGCCTACCGTTTCGCCGTCGCCTTGGGCGTGACCACGCCACTCACCCTTGGCCAGCATTTCACCCTTATGGTGCTCTTCGATCAGCACGTCACATTCGAGGCCGGCGCACTGGTAGTGAACCGTAGCGAAGTCCGCCGAGTAGAGCAGGCGTTCCCACTCCAGCGTTTGCATGTGCCCGCAGGACGGACACGGGACGTAGAAGTGTCGCTGATCGCTGGCCTGGAACAGGTCGTCAATCCGTGACGCGCCCTTGATGGTTGGCGAACTGGAGAAGTAAAACTTGGCGTTGCGGCCGAAGGTACTGCCACGGGTTTCCGCCAGCTCGATTGGGTCGCCCTCCTCGTCCACGTCGACGTCCCAACGATCCACCTCGTCGCCATAGACGTAGCGCGCAGACAGCTCTGCCAGGTTGGAGGCCGAGCCAGCCGTGGTCGCGTAGAGCGTACCGCCCTCGAACTCCTTGGTATCCATGGTGTTGCGCGCATCCCGCGAGCGGGACGTGGCGACACGTTCGCGCAGCGCTGGGGTCGCGGCAATGGTTTTGCCCATCCGACCAGAAACACGCTTGGCCAGGGTAAGGCTCGGCAGCAGTGTCAGGATGTTGGATGGTGACATGTGGATCAGCGCGCCGATCCAGTTGAGCGCGATCTGTGTTTTCATCAGCTGCGATGCAACCATCGTCACCACCCGTTTGCACGGATGGGCAGGCGACAGGCAGCGCATGGGTTCACGGGCGTAAGGCGTCCGCGCGGTGCGGTATTGACCTGGCTCGGCTGCACCGGTGTCACGCGGGATCCGCATGTACTCGTCAGCCCACTCATCCACCCACAACTCTGGGTCGGGCTGTAGCCCACGGCAATACCCAGTGCGGTACACCTTCGCACCGTCTGCGTATCCGGTGGGCATAGGCTCAGCTCTGTGTCATGGCTTGCTCAAGGTCGGCACCGTTCAATCGGATCGCGTCTTCAAAGACACGCCGGAAGGCGCCAGTGAGGTGTTTTTCTATCTGCCAAGGATCGGTCATGGCAGCCAACTCGGCGGCGAGCTGGGGTGCGAGACCAAACATCAGGTCTCTGACCATACGGCCTGCGGAATAGGCCGCGTCCTCAACGGACTTACGGTCCACCAAGTTGCCTTGAGTCTTGTGAAATTCAGACTCGGCTAACTGAGCCAGGTAGTACTCGCGATGGGCCTTGGATCGCTGGAAGTTGAAACCACTGCCCGGAGCCACATCCGGTTGCTGCACCGCAGGTGTGTCGGCCGCAAGTTGGAGCTGGCTACGAACATCCCGATCAATTCGGCTCTCTTCGTGCCGGGCCGCGACGGCCGCTTTGCTCGGATCAGCCGATTCAGCTAGCAGGTCCTCTGTGGCTTTCACATCCACCTTACCGTCGGCGGTCAGTACAAGGCGGTCCTGTTTAGTCAGCTTGGAAACATAAGATTTCGACCACCCGTTGCGGGCGGCGAACTCCGACTTGGTCAGGTAAAGCATGTCGTTTTGTCCAGTTCACCCAATAATTTCAGGGGGTTAACCAGTTCACCGCAGTTCACTAAGCTGGTGAACCAGTCGCTAACACAGAAGCGCGGGTTCCCAGCCCCGTACCCGTCGATATTTGCCAGGGTCCCCGCCCCCTGCCACGGCTCCGCCCCGTTCACTGGCCCGGCTCACCGCTCCGTGGCGGCATCTCGTAGACCCCGAGGCGCTTGGCTGCCCAGCGCTCGTATAAGCTAATGGCAACATCGGCACCTGCCATTGCAGTCAGACAACCGACCGCCGCTGACGCGATGACCGAAACACCCAGCGCATACAGAAGCATGTTGGCTGACAAGCCGCAGGTCACACAGGCACCAGAGCGCAACGCCAAGCGACGTAGCAGTGACCAGCCTGTTATTCCGGCCTTGTCAGCGCGCCACATCTCGCCGGACACCCCCCCAACTAGGGAAAGCACGATCACCATCCAGATAGGAAGCTCAACTAAAGTTTGCTGCTCACTGTTCATCAGTGCCTCATAGGTCAACGCACGGCGCCAGAAAAAGAAATCCCCGCCAATTGGCAGGGTTCTCGATGCACCGACAGGTCGGAGCGGTTGCACAGCACAGTGCTTGCGGGGGAAGCGCCTAAGCGCACCTTTCATATCGTGGCGCCTTTTTACATGCCACCGGAAAAACCGAAAAGGGTTAGTTTTCGGTACGTCGCTTCGACGCTACTTCGACGCACCTTCGACGCACGCTCGGCGCATTCTGAACCGACGAACGGTATGGCGCCTATTAATCCCTGAGCGCGCCATCAACAGCGACAACACCTGCAGATGCAGCGCCTTGACCCAGTTGCGATAGGTTCGATCTGCATCTTCTGCCAAGCCAACCACGCGCATTTGTTCCCGAATCGGTGCGCCACGGAGGTAACGAAACTCAGCCAGCGTAGACAAAACTGCACCGCGCTTGTCTCGACGCCCCAACTCAGCAACAGCTGCGTCAACTTCCGCAGCAGGGTGATCCAGGCCAGCACCACCCAGCAGGATCCGATGCCCTGATGTTCCACCCCTCGGTGCTGCTCCCTTCCATTCCATGATGCTGCCCATTTGACTCCCCAACCCAGCCTCCAGGCCGAGCCGGGCGCGCTGTTCAGCCCAGTGCCGCATCAGGCCTTCAACCAACGCCAGGCGCTCAGCCAGTTCCAAGCCTTCGATGTCCGCCATCATCACCGCATCCCCCCGGAAACTGACACCCGACACACTATCCAGCTACCCAACACAAACCCAACACAGATAAAACCCAATAAATTCAAAGCATTAAAGCTAATTGAGTTGTGTGTGTTGGGTTTGTTGCGTTTTTTAGTCTTCGCATGGGATTTATTTCTATCATGATGAATGCCGAGAAAAGGTGCGCGCGTGCGCGTGCGCGATGACAAACCCAACACACCCACCACGGACCACCGCAAACCCGTTAAATCTGCGGCCCGAACGTGTGTTGACCCTCTAAAAGCGACCCGACACAACCCCAACACACCTAACACGCTAACGGTCGTACTCATGCTGCCAGCCCCTTCACATGGTCCCAGCCATCGACATTCCAACCCGCAAGCTTTGCCCTAGCCCGCCACTCGACGACGCACGCGCCCAGCTCGGCCGACTTTGTGGATGGGGGCAGGGAAGGATCTCCATCGGGCGGGAAGAAGAACGCTGCGAATCGCCGGTTGTTGCCATCGATCCAAGGGATCGCCCGCGTCTTCTCCACCGTCGCGCTGATCATGAGGGAGAACTTCGTCTGGCTCATCGCGTGCTCCCTGTTGCGCGAACACCACTCAAGGAACATGGCATACACGTCGGTCGACAGGCAGCAGCCCCACAGGCCACGCCCAAGCTCACCGATGCGCCAGAGGTGCAAGAACGTTTGCCACGCGGTGCGACTGAGAGCCACCAGGCGCTGACGAGCCTCAGTCTTCGGTGGGCGAGTCCGCTGATTGAATTCGCCGAGCTCGATGCTCAAGAGCCAGCCGTAAAGAGCCGCTACACCGCCGCTCTGTAGCTCACGACCAATGGCCTTTTGGCGCTCGACCGGCAGCGTCTCCAGAGGCCACATCACCAGCATGCGACGGTCATCCTCACTGATCGGCCAGGGCATGATCTCGTTGCTGAGGAAGGCAGCGTTCATGTGGTTGGCTTCTTCCCATCCATTGATGAACTTCGATTCCATACGCACAGTCTTGCCGGTGATCATGTGTTTGATCTTGCCGACCTGGTTGTAACGCTGGTCACGGCTGACAACCTCCTCAAACACCGCCCACAACTTGCGGCTCTGCCAGGCGTTGAAACTGCCTTCCAACTGTGACTGCCCGACCGTGGCCGCATACTGGCCATACAGCTCGCCGAGGACGTCGGAGAACAGCAGGCTTTTGCCCGAGCCTTCCATCGTCGAGTGAAACAGCACCGCCGTATCCATCTTGGCACCCATGTTCTGCAACGGGAACGCAAGCCACTTCAGTAGCCAGTCCAACGCTTCTGCGTCATGGTTGCAGAGGAATGAGATCAGCCAGCGTAGGTTCTCGCACGCGCCGTCATCCCGCACTGGCTCCAGTGGCAAACCTTCAAACGTGTTGATGTATGTACCGGGATCTTTGGTCATGGTCGGATCGAATACGATGTGATCGACATCCACTACGCGCCGACTGGGGCTGTTCAGCCATAGTGAGTAGGCATCACCAAGGGCCATCTTGACGGCACCCTCAGCGATCCGGCGCTTCTTCTCACGGTCCCACACGTCCTTGGTTCCGTCGATGTAGACGTACCGCTCGATGGGCTCAAGCTTCAATGCCCCACCCTTTTTGCTGGACATGCGCCGAGCCTGCTCGAACTCCTGCACCTGCTCAGCCGCAATCAGTTTCTTGTTGGTGCGCTCCATCCACTCTTTCGCCAGAGCCTTACCCACCAGGGCCTCGAAACCGGAGCGCTTCATCAGCCGCCCCTTGTGCATGTCCCATACCTGAGTGGTGCCCTCGACAAGAGCGAAACGGCGCAGTGCGCTATCGATGTCCAGGGCTTCGCCCCCCGCGCCCCCGGTGTCACAGGAGCCGGCCGCGCTGGGCTCGCTCCCATCCAATGGGGTGCGGGGAAGGTCATCAGCGATTAACTGGGCGAGGTCATCGAGCGCGAACGGCTGTTCGGCGGCCTCATTTACAGGAGGGGTGCGGGGAAGTTCGCCCAACGGTGGCGGCACCGGTGGCCGAGACTTCGCGTCGATACCCAACATACGGGCCGCAGCCCTCGTCGCCGCCCGCGTGTCACCGCCATGCTCCAGGATGCAGAACACATCGAACGCATCATTCTTGTGCCCGTTGTTGAGCGGGTCAGAGCTATGGTGCGAATAGAGCTTGTCCTCGTTGATGGATACGCCGGGGACGCCACTGCTGCTCTGCGGGCACAACCATTTATTGCCGATCCGCTTATACCCATGCGCCTCGATCAGCGCTGCCAAGTCATGGCAGCGATTGAACTCAGGAATCACCTCGGGCAGCGAGTTACCGGAACGCTCCCCAGAAAGCCGTGGCTTGGGTGCAGCGGCCACGGGCGGCGCCACAGCCTTGGGTAGCCATGGGCAAGCCATCTCCGCACGCGGCTTAAACTCATCCCACCCCTGCCAGATGCTCAGCAGTTCAGGTGGAAGTTCCGGCAACCCATCCGGAGATGGCAGGTTGCGCCAGGTATACGGTTGCTTTGTACCAGGGTGGATAGAGGGCGGCAGGACATCTTGCACCAGGCCTGCCCGCAACTCGAATACAGTGATTTTTTTGAAGGGCTCGGCGGCCATTCGAAAAGCGGCCTCCCGGGCGGTATCACCAGCTTCTACGGCAGCCGTCACCTGAGCCATGATGCCTTTCAGGATCGATCCATCCGGGTCGGTCTTGTTTGGCCAGACCAGAGCGTGCCGAGTCAGTTCGACACCATCCGGTACCCGGAACATAATGCGAAAACGCGCCGGGTTGCCCACGGCGGTCGGATAAGTATCTGCAAGGGCGTCCACATCAATACCCAGCAGCTGCTGCAGCACGAGTCGGGTCAGCTCCACATCATCGACATCTAGCGAACAGACGCGACTCGGCCCCAAGACGACCCCTAGATTGTGCGCTGGCTTTTTCTGCCAGAAGGCTTCGGCAGTATCAGCCTCGGTGTAGTAACGACCAGGCTGATTCCACCCCTTGCCCTTCGGACCTTTCTCGCCCGGCTCGATCGGCACCAGGGCAAGCCCGAAAGTTTCGATATAGTGCCGCGCCCATGCAGCAGTCGGCAGTCCTTGGAGGTCAATCATGCACGACACTCCCGAAGCTCTTGGCAGCTGATGCAGGTTTCGCAACCTGCGACCAGTTGCTGACGCAGCGCCGGGATAGGTTCGCCGCAATCCTCACAGATCTGCGCGCTTGGCTTCGCATTGCCACGCAACTGTCGTTGCAACGACATCTGCAGGAAGTAGTCGGCCTGATCGTTGGCCAGATCGGCAGCATCAGCCATTGGTGCGATCCTCCATGGCTTGACGGGCACCGGCCATGATGGCCAATACCTGCCGGATCACATCCATGCCGCGCTGTTCAAGATGCAGAACCTCATGCAGCTCCCAGATATTGTCCGCCGCACCATCGTGCATGCTGCTAACGAACTCGCCAGCCTCATCAAGCAGCTTGCCGACAGCTTTAAGCGCTTCATTGGTGGCAGGAACTGGCTCCGGGCGGTACCAGACAACTCCCGCCGCCCTGCAAATCGCGTCGAGCACCCTTGGATCGGGCCTCAATGCCAGAAACTCTTCTAGCTCATCGGGCGAAAGCCAGCGGCGCTCTTCATTGGGGTTGAGCTTTTTCTGCAGAGCATCGACATCCATGCCCATCTCATAAGCTGCTGAAGTAATGCCGCCCTCTGGATCGCGCCCTGCACGATAGAGCGCCCGCCGGAGCCTGAGGACCACGCCTGGACGTGGAAATAGATCAATACGACTCATAACCGTTAAACCTCGATTAACGGTGTAGCCATGGGATTGGGCAGGCCCTATCCTACGACCACGACCGATATGCCTGTTCAAATGTGTTGTGCGACAAGGCATGTCGTTTTAGTCATCCGGTGAATCTTGTGGTGAGAAGGAACCGGATGGCGGGGAAATGGCAGTGCAATGCACTACCTCGTGCTGAGCTGGGCAATTCTTGTGGTGAGAGCCCCAGCTCAGCTTTCTTTACTCCTGACGAGCTCCAGCAGACTGGATCTTTTCTTCATATAAAAGCTCGATAGCCTTGCCCACCTCATAGCGGACCGCCGCCCCCTTTGTAGCGCGATAAATTGTTGGTTGCGTCGTCCCAACACGATCAGCGATTGCTCGTTGCGAGAATCCCAGCTTGATCAGTTTTTGAAGCATCTCTTGAATGGTCATTGCACCCACCAATGCGTTATCGAATTGAGCGGATAATACCCAAACGAATTAAAGAAGGCAATACACTTCCGATACGTTAACGAATCAGAGCAATACACCGTGATAGGAAACCGCGTTGCACAGCGAATGCATGAACTGGGCTGGTCAGAAGGCGAACTAGGCAGGAAGTCTGGAGTTCCTCAGCCGACCGTTCACCGGATACTGAATGGTGTTTCAGCCAGCCCTCGCCAAGCGAACGTCGAGAAAATCGCGAAAGCCCTAGGAGTCACGACAGAATGGCTCTGGAAAGGGGGCGAAGCTCCTGACACGCTCACCGGCCCAAGCTCTAACATCGAGCCAGGCCCAAGAATCCGAGGCTTTGTCCCTCTGATTTCATGGGTGCAGGCAGGCGCTTGGTGCGAAATGCAAGACGTGCTTGAACTGCAAGATGTTGAGACGTGGCTTCCCTGTGCGGTATCGCATAGCAACGCGACCTTTGCGTTACGCGTGAGAGGCGTATCAATGTTTAACCCACACGAACGACGGTCCTTCAGAGAAGGCGACATCATTTTCGTTGATCCCGCGAAAGATTTTGAAAATGGGTCTCTGGTAATTGCCAAACTGCCGGACAGCCGGGAGGCAACGTTCAAGCAGCTTGTGATTGAAGGGGAGCGCCAATTCCTCAAACCTCTCAACCCATCATGGCCCGACCCGATCATCGAACTCCCTGATGACGCCCTTATCTGCGGCGTGGTCGTGTCTAAAGTCGAAATTTTTTAACGTATAGACAGCTACCTATCCAATACGCATAGGTATTGACCCGCTCAATTCGTTTAAGTATTGTCTGAACCTCACCCTTCTCACCAAAGAGGTCCAGGCATGTCAGCCAATCAATATCAATTGACCTGCAAGGTCTATCTACACCCATCCACCTGCACCCGCCCCGCCCTCATTGACGCCTTCCAGCGCCGCACTGGCCTGCAAATAGTCGTCTCATCGAATGGGCACGCCCAAGCCGTCCCTAGCGGGGGTGCGGCATGAACGAGTACATCGTACCTCTCCGCAACGTAATGCTGCTTCAGCACGCCCTGGACAAAGGCGGCGAAACCATCTGCCCAGTCCAGCGCCCCGAAGTGACCATTAATGCCGAAGTATTGGTCGAGACCGACGCCAAGACTCACCGAGTGACGGTGGTGTTTGGCCCACAGAAAGGCTCCCTCACCCTTCAGCGTGATGACACTGCCAAATACCAGCACCTGCGGGACTTCATTCAGGATCTCGCCAATGGCCGCACCGAGTCGGGGCGCCAGTCCGAGCAAGCCATTGCCCTGCTGGATGCACTGGAGCACTTGAGCGGGGTCATCGGCGCCGACCGGACTGCCTACATCACCCCCACAACGGATCCAGTCCATCCATTAGGAGCGGTCGTTACCAACGACCTTGGCGAAGTCTGTGCCGCTGCCATTGGCTCCTGCAAAGAGCACCTTGCTGAAGCCGTCCGCGCTCAGCTCCGGCCCACCCAAGAGGGTGGCGGGGAGCATCCATGACCGACACGCTGGCTCTATTGCGCAATCAGTGGACAACCCCCTGTCCGACGATGACCGCCGTGCGGGAGCAATACTTCCCGCACATCAAAACGGATCGGCGCTTCCGGGAGTTGATCCAGTCAGGGCAGATCAGGCTGAAGCTAAAAAAGGTGCATAACCACCCAAGAGCTCAGCACGTGATTTACCTGCACGACCTTGCCGACTACCTCGATTCCCAATCGAAGAAGTCAGCTTAAAAACGACGGTCCCGGCCTACTGGGACACTGCGCCCGGCACCAAACCTTCACCACGGCTTCACGGCTTGGTGCTGGGCATCATCAGGAGCACAACACATGCAACCGCACCAATACGCACTCGGCGCCGGAATCCTCTGGCTGATAACCCTCATCTTACTCCCCTTCCTGATCGCGAAAGCTCGCGCCCGCTCATTCGCCCAGGGGGTTGACGCTGGAATGCACCATCAGAAAGCGGACTACAAGCTACAGATGCAATCACTGAGAGACGACCTGGCCGAGACCGCCGTCCAGGCGGAATCCGATCAGCGTAAACATCATCTTGCCGTCGCCAGCCTCAAACGCACCATCAGCGAGCTGGAAGCCCGGATCATGTCTTACACCGGGCTTGCTGTAACCAAGCGCGACTATGAACAACTGACCATAGCTGCAGAGACCCTGCAGCTGGCACAACGCACATGGGAAACGGCGAAGGGGACTGAACCTTGGTGCGTCAGGGCCCACAACGAACGCCTCAGCATCCAAGCTCTTGCTCAACGCATTCACGAACAGTTGCGCATCACCCCAGATAACTCCACCAAGGTAGGAGAGTTGGCATGAGGCCCACCGACAACCACAGCCATTCCGAGAGCGTTCCGGTGCACGGCCTTCAAGACTGCGGCAATTCCAATCAAATGAGCGAAGTACTGGCCGACGTAGAAATCGCAGCGATCACCGGCTACCAGATTCCATCCCGTCAAATCGAATGGCTGAATCGAAACGGCTGGCAGCACGTATTAACTGCAGCTAGACGCCCCGTTGTAGGACGCATCTACGCCCGCCTAAAACTTGCCGGGGTAAAGCCATCTGCTTCAAATGCTGTATCCGAAACCTGGACCCTAGATCTGGCACGAGTGAATTGATCGATGCGCATCAAGAAAGCTGCCAACCGTGACCTGCCGCCGCGAATGCTGCGGCGGGTCCGCAACCTCAAAAGCGGGGCCCAATGGGTAGGCTACTACTATGACGGTCGCGACGAAAACGGCAAACGGATCGAGATCCCCCTGGGTACCGACCTGGACGTTGCAAAAATGGAATGGGCCAAGCTTGATCGCAAAGCCGTACCCAAGATTGTTCGTTTGCTTGGAGATGTCTTCAATCGATACGAGCGTGATGTGATTCCCAGCAAGATGCCCAGGACCCAGAAGGACAACCTGCTCTCGCTGAAACAACTGCGAGCGGCATTCAGCGAAGCCCCGATTGATGCCATTACACCTCAAATCATCGCCCAGTACCGAGATAAACGAACAGGAAAGGTGCGGGCCAACCGCGAAATTGCCCTACTCTCCCATATCTACAATATGGCCAGAGAGTGGGGAATTACTGAAAAAGAGAACCCTGCGACCGGTGTGCGAAAAAACAAAGAACGGCCACGCGATTTTTATGCCGGGCCAGAGATTTGGGATGCAGTCTATAGATGGGCGGCATCTGAGTTGCGGGACGCTATGGACCTGGCATATCTGACAGGGCAACGTCCTGCCGATGTGCTCTCGATGCGAGCAACTGATTGCGTAGATGGCCACCTCCAGGTAGCTCAGAGGAAAACATCTAAAAAATTGCGGATTCAGTTAGCAACAAGCGGCCAGGTGAATGAGCTAGGCCTACTTTTAGAGCGCCTATTGCAGAAACGCAAAGAACGCGGCGTCCGCAATCCGTATCTGATCACCACCGAGGATGGGAGGAACGTAACTGCGTCAATGCTGCGCCTCCGATTCGATGGCGCCAGGAAATCAGCCACTGAACACGCGCTCGAAAGCCAGGACAAAATACTGGCCGAGCAAATCCGACTCTTCCAGTTCAGAGATATTCGCCCTAAAGCAGCTAGTGAAATAAACGACTTGACACACGCCAGTCGACTATTGGGTCATACTGACAAACGTATTACTGAGACGGTATATCGACGTATTGGCGAAATCGTTAGCCCAACCAAGTAACAACCCACAACTCAAACACTATAACCATCCCATTGAGCACCCACTCCGAACACATAAAAAGCGCCGCGAGAATTAAGTCTCTCGCGACGCACGAACTTACAGAGCAAAAAGTCGCTCAGTAGAATTCAACCTCTCGCACAACTTCTCGAGAGACTCAGCTCTAATACCCGAAAGCTCCTTACGAACCAACGAGACCGCATCGCTTCTTTTCCCCTGCATCGCCAGAAAAGTTGCCTTATAACGAATATATGTCCTATAAGTCTGCTTACTTCTAGACTCGGTTGAGTCAAGAATCCCAACTGCCTGAGAGAGCTTATCTAGATTCTTGTGCTGGATAGCCAAGTCCGCTAACGTCAAGACCGGATATCCCACATCAGGATATTTCTCTATCGTCTCTTCTATCAGGTTGAAAGCGCCCTCAATGTCACCATCATAATTCGCTAAAATTTTTGCCCTGGCGGAGAAGTACATTTCCTGAGATCTATCAGATGGGTTCGTGTGTAACTTATGAGCTACCTCTTCCAACAGCGTACGATCTACTTCATGTCGATCTTTATAGAACAAACATGATAGATAGTTATTTGCGTTTAAGGGGTTATTAGGGACCCTCTCATAAACCTCTTTCGCTAGATCATAGGCAAGCTCGTGCTCATCGCTCTGCATGTAAACCAATACAATTTCACTCTTTGTCCTGAAGTCATTTGGCTTTTTCTGCAAAACTCGACGATAGCTAGATAAGGCCTTCTCTTGCTGCCCTGAGATCCGATAATAGAAACCATGCAAAAAGGAATAATCAGGCTCAGGAATGTGCCTGACCTCAGAAAAAAACTCACTCTCCCTTAATCGGGCGAGCGCCTGGCACTTCATGAAGCGAATATGATTAACAATCTCCTTATGGAGAAATGCCTCATTAAGTAGAACTCTATCAGAAAGCCTTATAACTTCTTTATAATTTCTGCTAGCGTCGTACAGATAGCGAATGGTCTTAAGAAAATACGAAGGGACCAACATTCGCTCATCAATATCTGCCCCAGAAATTAATGCCTGCTGCATAGAAAATATATACTCAGATATATCCTTATTGTCATCCTGGTATGTAGATAAGAACTCCTTAACATAAAGTCTTAACTTATCTTCAAACTCAACCGGCGTCCCGAATCGATTTCGAGCAATGTAATCCCTTACAACCTCATTCACACGGACGTAATCACCGTTTGCGCCTAAACGCTCGCAGACCGACGAAATGAGAAAAGAGTTAAGCATTTCATAATACTCAACCTCCCCCACCAAGCCAAATATAAAGTCAAAACTTACAAACTCAAACTTCGAAAGCAAATACAAGAAATCTAGAGCTTTTTGGTTGCCTCGAAACTGCTCAACGATCACCCTAGCTTTATCTGACGCGTACTCCTGAATTATATGAGAGTTTCGCTTCGCCTCATACAAACTCGAATCAGATATCGTATCAACAGCAAAAATCACTTGATCGGGATAGCCAGTTAAGAGATCAGAAAAAAAAGCTAAATCCTTATTCTCTATCTCAAGTTTCTTGAATTTAGAATAGCGTTTTAGCAACCCCGTACGTTCGACCTTATCAAGTTCGGGAAGCTCTTCAAGATAATATTCGGGTCGCTGATGTGAAATTCGCCTGTTGGCCCTGAATTTACTGGAAATACAAAAGACCACCTGATCCGACTCTTTAAGCGAATCAATAATACTTACAAACCAATCAGCTATCTCACCATCATGTTGAACAATGGCTCCGCGATCTTCGATCAATACTCTTTCTTTTTCTCGTACAATTTCGCGGGAAATTTCTAGCGCCAACTCAACCTTTTGGTCAACTCGAGTTCTAAGAGAATTCTCAAGGGGCTTGCTTTCTGTCAGCCCTAAATCATCTAGCTTTAATATAAAATCTTCGATGCTATCGGTAGGATCAAGCGAAATCAAGGGAAGCTCATACGACTCCCTAATGACGTTCGCCTTCTTAAGAGCATTTCTAATAAATGCTTTCCGACCGATAGAGCTGAGGCCAGATGCTATAATCACCTGCGGAGTTGGGCGACTCAAGTCGTCCATCCGCTCCTCAAGCTTACCAATCTGCTCGTTCCTTCCGACAAAAATTTGCTCTCGTTCTTTTAGAGTCGGATGCGTTTTCCAAGAAATTTCACGCATACGAGCGTTAATTTTCCGAGCAGACACTTTTGTCTGACGAATATGCTGGATATTGAAGCCTTGCTTCATCCATTTCGGGATCCGTCTGTCGGAGTAAGTTATGCTTTCATCTATTATTATTGGATAGATTCGATCAATAACTCCCGTCGCAACGCCTTCTCTCGCCTTAGCCAATTCGAGCTTAACCCAAGGCGAATTTAGGGCATTATTGGAAAGAAATATGACAAACAAAGATGTCTCATCCAAACCAGCGATAATTTCCTCAGATGGTGACATTCCCTCCTCAAAAGTCATCTCGTCAAATATAACGCTTTCTTTTCTGAGCTTTTCATATACCTCTCTGACATATGCTTTATCGCTAGAGCTATGAGAAAGGAAGCATTTAATCATTTGAAATCCTTTTACCATATCGGAAGACCCCTTACAGGCTACGGACAAGCGTCTCATGCTCCTCCTCCTATGCCGTATCTTGAGTCTAAGGCTTGTGTTTGGACGTTCTTAGGTAAAAAATCTTGTGTTACGAGCCACTTCTGTGCGCTCGCTCTCCATTGGTAGTGTTTATCTCAAGATTTCTCGGAGACAACAAGGCCCTGAAGCAGCAAGCACTATCAATTTTTACCAAGGTAATCGGTACCAGAATGCTTACGACCACAGCGCGACGATCGCTCAGTCAATGGTAGCGCTAGCAAGAAGACCATCCAGGCTGGGGCCTCCTAAACAGGCTGCCACACTGGAAAGGATGCGGAAAGGATCGAAAACCTGCGGAAACGATCAATCATCAAGGTGGGCACGAAATCAGCGCCCCGGAAATGCAAAAAGCCCTGAATAATCAGGGCTTTAGAAGTGGCGGAAGCGTAGAGATTCGAACTCTAGGATAGTTGCCCATCGACGGTTTTCAAGACCGTTGCCTTAAACCACTCGGCCACGCTTCCGGATACAGCGGGCGCCATAATACCGTAATGAAACACG
>Ga0308167_1002621_pt1 | contig 16162 bp, 18 predicted proteins | sample PhyCR1_2_FD_202138 | JGI IMG/M metagenome (GOLD analysis project Ga0308167, IMG submission 202138) | Phyllosphere microbial communities from UC Gill Tract Community Farm, Albany, California, United States - DLSLRC.R1 | ecosystem: Host-associated > Plants > Phyllosphere > Unclassified | place... | reverse complement strand
TGAACGCGAGTCGTGCGAGCGGGGTCGCGGTGAGTCGCGCCAGTTCGGCGCGGACGAGCGAGGTGGTGGTCACGCGGTCGCCTCCGTGGGCAGGTGGTCGGTGTCGGACGGGAGGCGCGGGTCCTCTCCGTCAGGTCGGGCCACGTCCTCGGGGTCCTCGGTCTGGATGGTGTCGAGCAGGTGCTCGACGGTCGCTGCTGCGGCCTTGGAGGTCACGAGCACGACGGTCACGCCACGGCGGGCGACGTCGCGGACGACCGCGAACCACCCCTCCACGGCGCCCCCGTGCCGCTCGGGCGAGGTGATCACGAGCCCGGTCACACCGTCCCGCAGCAGGGCGAGCTCGGCGAGCAACCGGACGCGCACGTGGGTCGGGACCCGCTGCACGTGGGTGTCGGCGTACTCGCGCAGCCCGAGCTCGTCGAGCACGGTGTCGACGTGCTGGCGGGAGGGCCGCCGTTCGGCGAACGCGAGCTCCTCGCGCACGATGCGCCGCACGCTCATCACCGGGAACGGCTCGGCGATGCCCGGGGTGTCGACGAGTGCGAAGGCCTTCCGGATCGCGGCGGCGTCCTCGTGCCCGTCGAGCAGCACGCGGCCGGTCTCGGGCTGCATGCGGCCGCCGGCGACGAGCGACGCGAGCACGGGCGCCTGCTCGGTCTCGACGGCGATCACGCCCGGGCGTCCCGGGGCGGCGACGGCGGAGACGACGGGCAGGGCTGCGCCGGGCTCCTCGCCGATGCCGACGTGGTCGAGTTCGATGGTCATGCGGGGTCCTTCGGTGTGGGAACGGGTGCGACCGGTTCGGAGAGCATCGCGGTGCGCCAGTCGATGCCGGCCATGCCGAGTGCCGAGAGGACCACCATGCGCCGGCCGTCCTCGTCGGACGTCCCGGAGCGGGTGGCCTCGTCGAGGACGGCGATGCACGCGCCCTCGACCAGTCGGCCGAGTGTCGCGGGGTCGACGTCGTCGCGCATGGCGCCGTCGGCGATGCCGAGTGCGCAGGCCTCCCGGACCTGGGTGCGCAGGGGTGCGAACACCTCGGCGACGGACTCGCTGAACGGGCTGCGGATCGCGACCCGGGCCATCGAGCGGACGTGCGAGACCTCGGACCAGAGCGTCACCGCGATGGCGGCGAGTCGTGCGGCCGGGGGCAGGGCGACGAGGTCGGAGGTGGTCGGCATGGCCGCGGCGACACGGGCGGCGCCGGCGGTCACGACCTCGCGCACGAGGTCGTCGCGTGACGGGAAGTGTCCGTAGACCGCACGGCGGGAGAGTCCGGCGGCGGACGCGATCGTCTCGAGCGAGGCATCGGGATCGCCCTGCAGGACGGTCTTCGCCGCCTCGAGCAGCGCCGCTCGGTTCTCGGTCGCGTCGCGGCGCGGCGCACGGGTTTGCTGGTCAGGACTGGTCACGTGTCCCATCGTAATAACGTGCACACGTGTGTGCAAGTTATCAGGGTGACCACCCCCGAACGAGGGACGTCCCCCAAAGTGCGGACTGTGCGACCTGAGAGGAAACGCATAACTTCACAGCAATTCCTTGCGAAACACGGACGAACCGGGAGTGCGCCCTTTGAACCGTGCAACACCGAACAACGACCCGAACCCGAACCGCATCGCGCGCGTCCTGACCGCCGGCATCGCCGCCGCGGCCCTGGCGTGCGGCGGACTGGCCGTCGGAGGAGCTGCCTCTGCGGCCCCCGCCGGACCGACACCGGCCGACCTCAAGCTCTCGCAGCCGCTGCGGGACGCGAAGCCCTCGAAGACGATCGCCGCGTTCGTGCGGACGACCGGCCAGGGTGCGCTCGAGGTCGACGCCCAGGCGAAGGGCGGGGACCTGACGAAGTCGAAGACGCCGTCCTCGGCCGCCAAGCAGCGCGTCAAGGCGATCGGCTCGACGGTCGACGCCGTGCGCGCCGCCGTCGAGCAGTCCGACGCGGACGCCACCGAGCTCTACTCGACCGAGTACACCGTGCCGGGCGTGGCCGTCGTCGCCGACGTCGCCGCGCTCCGGAAGGTCGCGGCCCGGTCCGACGTCGAGAGCATCATCCCGCTCACGCCGAAGAAGATCGTCGACCCGACCGTGAACGCCGACTCCGGCGCGGCACCGTCCGGCGTCGACCCGAGCCTCACGAAGCCGGGTGCGGACGGCGTCACGCCCAAGAACGCGGCGAGCGACGTCTACACCCGCTCGCTCGACGCCTGGCAGCAGACGGGCCGCACGGGCAAGGGCGTCAACGTCGCCGTGCTCGACACCGGCCTCGACTACACGCAGGCCGACTTCGGAGGCCCGGGCACCACCGCCGCGTACCAGGCGGCGCTCGCCAACACCGGCGCACCGACCGCCGGGTCCTACGACGGCACGAAGTTCCTCGGCGGCTACGACTTCGCCGGCCCGACGTACAACGCGGACTCCACCGACCCCGCGTACGACCCGACCCCGAAGCCGGACGAGAACCCGATCGACGGCAAGGGCGGCGACCACGGCACCCACGTCTCCGGCACCATCGCCGGCTACGGCCTCGACGCCGACAAGAAGACGTACGAGGGCGACTACACGAAGCTCACGACGCAGCAGGTGCAGGACATGTGGGTCGGCCCGGGCACCGCGCCCGAGGCGGGCCTCTACGCCCTCAAGGTGTTCGGTGACGGCGGCGGCTCGACCGACCTCACGGGTGCCGCCCTCGACTGGGTCGGCCAGGCGCTGACCGAGGGCAAGGACATCAACGTCCTCAACCTGTCGCTGGGCTCCGACTACGGCGCGCCGGACGACCCCGACAACGCCAAGATCGACGCGCTCACCGCCCGCGGTGTCCTGCCGGTGATCGCCTCGGGCAACGCCGACGACTTCACCGACATCGGTGGCTCGCCGGGCAATGCCGAGGGCGCGCTCACGGTCGCCGCGAGCGCCACCGGTCAGTCGCTGTACGACGGGGTCGAGGCGACCGCCCCGGCGGACGTCGCGAAGACCTGGCGTGCCCAGTACTCGCAGAACTTCCAGGGCACGCTGCCGGTCGAGGGTGACGTCGTCGTCCCGACCACGAACATCGACGGCTGCGCTGCCTTCAGCGCCGACGAGGCAGCGAAGATCGCCGGCAAGGTGGTCTGGCTCAAGTGGACCGACGCCGCGCTCGAGTGCGGCTCCGGCGTGCGCTTCGGCAACGTGGAGGCCGCCGGCGGTGTCGGCGTCCTGCTGGCGGGGACGATCAACACCTTCAGCTCCGGCATCGCCGGGAACGCGACCATCCCGGGAGCCGAGCTGACCGCGGACAGCGTCACGGGCCTCCAGGCCGCCGCCCAGGCCGGGACCCTGCACGTGCGCTTCGCCGACGAGCTCAAGGGCTTCGAACTCGCGACCGACCCGGAGGCCGTGAACACGCTCGCGTCGTTCACCAGCCGGGGCGTGCACGGGTCGTTCGACGACATCGTCAAGCCGGACATCGCCGGCCCCGGGGTCAACGTGATCTCCGCGGCCAACGGCACCGGTGACGGTCGCCTCTCGATGAGCGGCACGTCGATGGCGACGCCGGACGTGGCGGGCATCGCCGCGCTGACCTTCCAGTCGCACCCGACGTGGACGGCACCGCAGGTCAAGGCCGCGCTCATGAACACCGCGACGCACGACGTCAAGGACGGCGACGGCACCGCCACCCTGCTCCGCCAGGGCACCGGTCGCGTCGACGCGCTGCAGGCGGTCACCGCCGGCACCACGGTCCGCAGCATCGAGAACGACCAGCTCGTCACCGCCTCGTACGGTGTCGTCGAGGTTGCCTCGAAGACCAGCGAGAACCGCACGCTGCAGATCGAGAACACCGACGGTCGGCCGCACACCTACGACGTGGCCTACCAGCCGCAGGTGTCCCAGCCCGGCGTGGCCTTCGCGCTCAGCACGAAGCGCGTGACGGTCCGCCCGCACGGCACCGCGACGGTGAAGCTCACGTTCCAGGTCGCCGACCCGACGAAGCTCCGCCGCGTCATCGACCCCACCCAGGAGTCGGTGCAGTCGGGGTACCAGCGGGAGTTCGTCGCCGCGGCCTCGGGCATCGTCACGTTCACACCGACCGACAAGAAGCTCAACCCGCTGCGGCTCGGCACCTACGTCGCGCCGAAGCCCGTGAGCGCCGTGCACGGCTCCGACGTCGAGTTCCCCGCCACGAAGAACACGGCGGACCTCACCCTGACCGGTCGCTCGGTCGACCAGGGCGACGCGACGACCGGCTACCACGCAGCCGTCGCTCCGTTCGTGCTCGGCGGGACGGACGGCCAGGAGTCCTTCCCGGCCGGTTCGGCGAAGCAGTCCCTGCAGGCCGCGGACGTCCGTGCCTACGGCGCGAACTACGACAAGGCGTCGGACACCCTCGCGTTCGGCGTCCAGACGGCCGGTCCCGACGCCAACCCCGGCGCCGTGACCAACGTCGAGGTGCTCATCGACACCGACCGTGACGGCACGCCGGACTACCTGGTGTACGACGCCAAGTCGGCCACGGTCGACGCGACGCTCGCCACCACGGTGGACCTCGCGACCGGCAAGACCGTGGACGCGCAGCCGCTGAACGGCGGTGCCCCCGGGCAGGACGTGAACACGTTCGACAGCGCGGTCAAGGTCCTGACGGTCGATGCCTCGACGATCGGTGCCACGAAGGCGTTCACCTACTCGGTCGTCACCGAGTCGGCGTACGCCCCGGCACTGGCCACGAGCGGTTCCTACGTCGTCGACGAGACGGCGGAGGCGACCTACGACCCGACGAAGCCGGCGCTCACCTTCGCGCAGGGCACGTCGACGGGCATCCTGTTCGCCGATTCCGGATCGCTGCAGGTCACCCGCGGCGCCGGTGTCGCGAACGCGAAGGCGCTCCTGCTGCACCTCGGCAACGCGGTCGGCGACCAGGCGGACACGGTCTCGGCGACGGTCGCCGCCCCGGTCGTGACGCTCCGCAAGGGCAGCGCCGTGACGGTCAGCGGCAACCCGACGGTGGGCAAGAAGCTCACGGCGCACCACGGCTCGTGGGACGCCAAGGGCGTGCGGTACTCCTACCAGTGGCTCCGTGACGGCGCCGCCGTGCAGGGTGCCACGAAGCAGACCTACGCGCTGGGCTCGTCCGACGCCGGGCACCGCTTCCAGGTGCAGGTGACCGCGACGGCGAAGGGTCACCAGGACGGATCGGCGACGTCGAAGCCGACCGCGAAGGTCTCCCGCCGCTAGTCGAGGGCAGTCCGAACACCGCACTCCGGGCCCCGTCACCATGCGTGACGGGGCCCGGAGTGCGTTCCGAGGACATGTAGTTAGACAAACTAGTTATCCAGTGACAGGCTGATCAGCATGCAGCACGCAACCCTCTCGCAGCTCCGGGCCAACCCGATGGAGTGGCGGCGCCGTGGGCTCACCCCGCCGGACGTCATCCAGTCCATGATCGAACAGCGCCTCGCCGAGCCCGGCCACTCGCAGCCGGTCGGCGACCCGTCCTACCAGGACTTCTTCCGCAGCTGATCGCGGACGTCACCACCTGACGGACGGGAGGCACGGTGCCAGCTGGCACCGCGCCTCCCGTCCGTTTCGTCGTCACCATCTCGGGCACGCGCCAGGTGGCGCGGAGGTGACCGTCCGATAGAATCGGGTGGACCACCGACCCGACGGTCGCGTGAGGTCCTCCGCCAACGTGAGGAGAACCAGATGCCCGCAGCAGTCATCATCGGCGCCCAGTGGGGCGACGAGGGCAAGGGGAAGGCCACCGACCTCCTCGGCAGCCGCATCGACTACGTCGTGAAGTTCAACGGCGGCAACAACGCCGGGCACACCGTCGTCGTCGGCGGCGAGAAGTACGCCCTGCACCTCCTGCCGTCCGGCATCCTCACGCCCGGTGTCACCCCGATCATCGGCAACGGCGTCGTCGTCGACCTCGAGGTCCTCTTCCAGGAGCTCGACGCGCTCAAGGCCCGCGGCGTCGACGTCTCCCGGCTGCTCGTCTCGGCGAACGCCCACGTCATCACGCACTACCACCGCACCATCGACAAGGTGACCGAGCGGTTCCTCGGCAAGCGCCAGATCGGCACCACCGGTCGCGGCATCGGCCCGAGCTACGCCGACAAGATCAACCGCGTCGGCATCCGCATCCAGGACATCTTCGACGAGAACATCCTGCGCCAGAAGGTCGAAGCCGCGCTCGACCAGAAGAACCACCTGCTCGTCAAGGTCTTCAACCGCCGGGCGATCGACGCGGACGAGGTCGTCGAGTCGCTGCTCTCCTTCGCCGACCGTCTGCGGCCGATGGTCGCCGACACCGGTCTCGAGATCCACCGGGCGCTCGAGCGCGGCGACACCGTCCTGTTCGAGGCCGGCCAGGCCACGATGCTCGACGTCGACCACGGCACCTACCCGTTCGTGACGTCCTCGTCGGCGACCGCAGGTGGCGCGGCGACCGGGTCCGGCATCGGTCCGGGCAAGCTCGAGCGCATCATCGGCATCGTGAAGGCGTACACGACCCGCGTCGGCGCCGGCCCGTTCCCGACCGAGCTCTTCGACGAGTCGGGGGAGTTCCTCCGCGCGAACGGCTTCGAATTCGGCACCACCACCGGTCGCCCCCGTCGCTGCGGCTGGTACGACGCCCCGATCGCCCGGTACACGGCGCGCGTCAACGGCGTGACCGACTTCGTGCTGACCAAGCTCGACGTCCTCACCGGCCTCGAGACGATCCCGGTCTGCGTGGCCTACGACGTCGACGGCGTCCGCGTGGACGAGGTCCCCGTGAACCAGTCGGACTTCCACCACGCGAAGCCGATCTACGAGGAGTTCCCGGGCTGGACCGAGGACATCACGGGCGCCCGCTCGTTCGAGGACCTGCCCGCCAACGCCCAGGCCTACGTGCTGGCGGTCGAGGCGATGTCCGGCGCCCGGATCTCCGCGATCGGCGTCGGGCCCGGCCGTGACGCCATCGTCGTCCGGCACGACCTGCTCGGCGCCTCGGCCTGACGATGCGGGTCCTGTTCGTCTGCAGCGGCAACATCTGTCGCTCGCCACTCGGCGCGCAGGTCCTGACCGCGCGGCTCGGCCGTGACGCCCCGGCGTTCACGGTCGAGTCGGCGGGCACCATCGCGCAGGACGGCGCCCCGATGGACGGCCCGGCGGCCTCCCAGTCGGTCCGGCTCGGCGGTGACCCGTCGGCGCACCGGTCGCGGTACCTCACGCCGGAGATCGCGGGGGCGGCCGACCTCGTGCTCACCGCCGAGCGCTCGCACCGTGCGGCCGTGGTGTCGCTCGCGCCGCGGGCTGCGAAGCGGGCGTTCACGATCAAGCAGTTCGCGCGGGTGCTCGAGGGGCTCGAGCCGTCGGACCTGGACGGCGTGCAGACCGCGGAACAGCTCGTGGAGCGCGTCGCCCGGCTCCGGGGGACCGTGCCGCAGCCGGCCGACCCCGCGGACGACGACGTCGACGACCCCTACCGGCGGTCGGAGTCGACGCATGCACGCGTGGCCGACGAGATCGCCGCCGCGCTCCACGTCATCGCAGACGCCCTGCGCGCCGTGCGCTGAGTTCGAGACTCGCCCCGCGCCTACGCCCGCCGCGCGAGCACGTGGCGGTCGCGGCTCGCAGCCACCCCGGCGACGAGCTGCACCACCAGGAGCGCCAGCAGCACCACGATCGGCACCGTCCAACCCCCGGTCGCGGTGTGGAGCAGCCCGAGGCCGAGCGGTCCGAGCCCGGCGAGCAGGTACCCCGTGCCCTGCGCCATCGTCGACACGTGCGCGGTGTGCCGGGCATCGGGGGAGCGCCACACGATGTAGCTCAGCGACAGGCTGATCGCGCCGCCCTGCCCGAGCCCCAGCAGTGTCATCCACACCCAGGCTCCGGCGGCCGGTGCGACCAGCAGCCCGACGAACCCCGCCGCGCAGAGCACCACCACGACGAGGACGGGCAGCCACGTCGGCCGCAGGCGTCGAGCGATCGCTGGTCCCGTCACGCCCGTGAGGATCCCGGGCAGCGCCGAGTACGCCAGCATCAGCCCCGCGTCGTGGGTGGAGATCCCGGCGTCCTGCAGCACGGTCGGCCCCCATGTGAGGAACGCGTAGTACGACAGGCTCTGCAGCCCCATGAACCCCGTCACGGCGATCGCCACCGGGTCGCGGAACAGCCGGGTGAAGGTCGGCTCGTCCACTGCCTCGATCGGGGCGTCCGCGACCCGACGCGACCCCCGCACGTGCCCGGGGTTCCGCAGGGCGCGCGGCAGCCAGACCACGAAGGCCACCACCGCCGGGATCGCCCAGAACGCCAGCGCCGGACGCCACGACCCGAACGCGGCCATGAGCGGAACGACCGCGGCGGACGCGAGGGCGGCGCTGAGGAACAACCCCGTCGAGTAGAGCCCCATCATCAGACCGACCCGGTGTGCGAAGTCGCTCTTGATCGCGGCCGGCATGAGGACGTTGGCGACGGCGATCGCCGCACCGGCCAGGACGGTGCCGCCGTACAGTGCCCAGCCGTGCGGCTCGAGGCGGAGCGCGATGCCGAGGGCGAGCACGGCCATCGTCAGGCCGAGCAGCCGGTGCAGGCCGATCCGACGGGTGAGCAGCGGCGTCAGGAACGCGAACGCGCCGAACGCGAACACCGGGATGGTGGTGAGCAGGCTCGCCGCCGACGGCGTCAGGTGCAGCGACCGCTCGACGGCCCCGAGCACCGGCCCCACCGACGCGACGCCCATGCGCAGATTGAGTGCGATGAGCACGAGCCCCGCACCGCCGTACCAGGCGGCGAGGAGTCCGCGCCGGGGTGCAGCGGCCGGGACGGGGATCGAGGCAGTGGTCATGGAACGATCAGACCACCGAGCGGCATCGGCCCGGAACACGTACCCTGCCAGGTGATGTCGGTTTTCAGCCAAGACCTGTCGGCGGACGGGCGCACCGAGGCGGCGTTCTGGTTCGCCCACGCCGAGACCGTTCCGCCACACGTCCACCCGCTCGGTCACCTCGTGCACGCGGCGACGGGCGTGCTGTCGCTCATCACCGACGACGGCGCCTGGATCGCGCCGCCCAACCGGGTCGCGTGGGTGCCCGCCGGTGCCGAGCACCGGCACCGGGCGCACGGCGCCACCGACATGCGGGTCGTGTACCTGTCTGCGGAAGCCGCCGCGGGCCTCCCGTCCGGTCCAGCGGTCCTGTCCGTCTCGTCGCTCGCCCGGGAGGCACTGCTCGCCATCACGACGCCGGCACGGCGTTCCGACATGGCCAGGTCCCACCTCCGTGCCGTCATCGTGGACGAGGTCGCGTCCGCCCCAGAACAGCCGCTGCACCTGCCGGAGCCGCGCGACGCGCGGCTCCGGCAGGTCGTCCGACGGGTCGAGCGCAACCTGGCCGAGCCGGTGTCGCTCGGTGACCTCGCCGCGTGGTCGGGCGTCGGGGAACGGACGCTGACCAGGCTCTTCCGGCAGGAGACCGGGATGGGGTACCGCCAGTGGCGGTTACAGCTCCGCGTGCACCGCGCGCTTGTGCTGCTCTCGCGTGGTTCGTCGGTGACGGAGGTCGCCGCTGCGTGCGGGTGGGCGACGACGAGTCAGTGCATCGAACAGTTCACGCCGCTGGCGGGGATGACGCCGGGGGCCTACCGGCGCGCCGTCGACGATGCGCGGCGCCGAGCCTGAGAACCACGACTCCGAGCAGCGCCCCGAACGTCGCACCGATGGTGTTCGCCAGGACGTCGTCGAGGGTGGCGTAGCGCGCCGGCAGGAACAGCGCCTGACCCGTCTCGATCGCCGAGCTCAGCACCAGACCGGCGGCTGCACCGGCCCACCACCACCGAGCGCCGGCGAACAACACCACGAGCAGCCCGAGCGGCACGAAGAACACCACGTTCGCCAGGGACTCGACGGTGTCGTACCCGAACCAGGCGGGTGCGCCGAGTCGGTGCGCATGCGTGATGGCCGCGTCGAGCCAGGTCCGGCTCGACGCGTCGACCGGCGTGTGCCAGAACCCGATGAGCACCACGGCGACGCCGTAGGCGGCGGCGATGGCGACAGCGAACCACCGGCTGCGCGCGGAGGCGCGTGCGGGGTCGGGAGCCGACCGCTCGTGGGAGGTCACCGGACGACGGTAGCGAGTCGCGCCTCCAGGATGGATGTGCGAGTACCCCGATCTGTCCCCTGTACCCCGGAAACGCGTCGCGTCACCCCGGAAACCCGGGGAACGTCGATGTGACGGATTGACGGAACCCGTGAATCCGTGGGCATCGCTGGCGGATGGACCGCTCGGTCTCGTAGCGTTCTGGTGTCAGCAGATGTACCCCGGATCGCGAAGGAGAGCGACATGAGCAGCACCGTCAGCACCGACACCCGAGCCGAGGTAACGCTCGACACCGACACCGTCGACACCATCGCGATCCTCGAGGCCCAGGCCGAGCCGCACACCCGCCCCTCGCGCGCCAAGCTCAGCTGGACGCAGGAAGAGGACGGCGAGTGGGTCGCGAACTACGGCGGCTACTTCGGCGGCTCGGTCGACAAGCGCGACGACCACTACGTCGCGTCGGACACGTTCGGCCTGGTCGTCGGCGAGTTCGAGTCGCTCGAGCAGGCACAGGCGAAGCTCGCGGACCAGCTGCACGTCATGCTGCCGTCCGTGATCCGCCCGGTCGACTGAGGCGCTGCACGATGAGCACCACCTTCGATCCCCGCCACGACGCTGAACTGACCGTCGACACGGCCACGATCGCGGCGATCACCGAGATCGAGGCCTCCGTCGTGGCGAACGACGAGGTCATCGCGTTCGACGAGCCGACCCATGCGCGCATCACGTGGTCGCGCCCCGACGCCGGGCTGTGGGCAGCCAACTACGGCGGCTACTACGGCGGAGTCGTCGACCGCCAGGGCTCGCACTACTTCGTGTCCGACACCTTCGGGCAGTACGTGGGCGACTTCCGGTCGCTCGAAGAAGCACAACAGCGGCTCGCCGAGCGGCTCCGGGTGCTCCTGCCCGACGTGCGCCGCGCCGTCAGCTGACCGCGCCTACGCCACCCGCTCGATCAGCTGCGGGCCGTCGTTCCTGACGCTGTTCACTGCGCGCGCGACCTCGTACTGCTCGAGCCCAGCGGCCACGGTCAGCGACTCGTGGTCGAGCAGTGCCAGCAGATCGTTGGTCGGCAGCCCGCCACGATCGGTGTCCAGCCAGGCGTCGTAGCCATCCGGCGTGAGGAACGCCGGCATCCGGTCGTGCACCTCGCCCGGTGCGACGTGGGCGTCCCGTGTGATGATCGCGAGGGACAGCCGCCACTTGTCCGGGTCGCCCTCGGGCTTGGTCGGATCCGGCCAGGCACTCACCACGCCGGCCATCGCCAGGGCACCGCCGGGCTCGTGGACGAAGTGCGGCTCCTTGCCGTCCTCGCGCACCACCCACTCGTAGTAGCCCTGCGCCGGGACGATGCACCGGTTCGTGGCGAACGCCCGCTTGAACATCCCGCTCGTCGCGACCGTCTCGATGCGGGCGTTGATGGGCTTCGGCCGCTGCTTCTGGAAGTCCTTCGCCCAGCTCGGCACGAAGCCCCAGCTGATCCGGGGGAGTTCTCGTTCGCCGTGGCGCTGCCGGACGGCGAACACGGGGTCGGTCGGGGCGACGTTCCAGCTCGGGACGAGGCCGGTCGAGACCACGCCGGTGTCCTCGTCGACGTGTTCGGTCCGGGCTGCGAGCTCACCGACGAGCTCCGGCAGCAGATCGGCCGTGGTGTCGGAGACGACGAACCTTCCACACATGCGCACAGTCTGCCCGTCGCCACCGACACGCGCTCGGCTGGTCACTCGCCGGGCAGGCCCAGCTTCGACCCGGACGGGTCGCGACGCCATCGGGGTTCGCCGGGGTTCGGCGGTGGCGGCTCGGTCGCGAGCGCGGCACGGCGAGCCCGTTCGGAACGGCCGAGTCGGACCAGCATCTCGGGGAGCAGCCCCACGTACAGGACACCCCAGACGACGAACGCGGTGTGGAAACCCACGGCCGCGATCGCTCCGAGGCCGACGAGCGCGAGACCGAGGAACAGGGGCCCGAGCCGTGACAGCCGCCGCACCGTCCCGCGTTGCAGCGACGGCACGTCGTTCAGGATGGCTGCGCGGTCGTCCGGAGCGATGGGCCGCGGGCGCCGGTCGAGGTACGGCTGCACCGACCACCGCACGGTCAGCTGCGCGTCCGGGCGGACCTGACGGCCGTTGATCGTCGCCGCGGGGTCGACCGGCCGTGCAGTCGGGAAGCAGCTGAAGAGCAGCAGTCCGAACCCCGGGGTCATCAGCGTGATGGCGACGACCGCTCCGAGCGGCGTGCTTCCGGCCCAGGGGAAGCGCAACTGCAGGACGACGGCCGCGACGAGTGCGACGGCGGTGACCACGGCGGTGATCCGCGCCGCGCGGCGCACCCGAGCGGGATCGACGACCTCACCGATGCGTGCCCACAGCACGTACCACCCGAGTCTGAACACGAGGTTCCTTCTACTCGGACCGTCTGCGAACCGGGTGCGGGGTACACGCGGCGCCTTGGTGAGCAGAAGAAGTCGGGTCCAGGGCTGCGACTCGACACCTTTGCTCACCAAACGCGACCGGTCTCGCATGGCGCCCACGCCGGACACGCCCGGGGCGAGCGAGCCAGCGCCCGGCGCTCCCCGGGAGCACGCGGCGCTCCAGCACTCGCACAGGAACGCACGGTGCGCTCGACCCATGAGTCTCGACATCGTCTACACCGCAGCCGCCCACGCCACCGGCGGAGGCCGCGACGGCCACGTGCGCACCGAGGACGACCGCCTCGACCTCGACACCCGCCCGCCGAAGGAGATGGGCGGCAGCGGCGAGGGCACCAACCCCGAGCAGCTCTTCGCCGCCGGGTACGCCGCGTGCTTCCTCGGCGCGCTGCACGCCGCCGGCAAGGAGCTCGAGGTCGACACCACCGACGCCGAGGTCTCGGCCGAGGTCGGCATCGGCGGCAACGGGCAGGGCGGCTTCGGGCTCGCGGTGGAGCTCGACGTCTACGCGCCGGCAGCCCAGCCGGAGCAGCGGCAGCGCCTCGTCGAGCGCGCACACGAGATCTGCCCGTACTCGAACGCCACCCGCGGCAACATCACGGTCGCGCTCTCGATCGTCGACTAGCGTTCCGGCGTGGTCACTGACGAGTCGCGCTGTCCCTGCCTGAGCGGCAACCCCTACGGCGAGTGCTGCGGCCCCCTGCACGGCGGGGCCGCGGCGCCGACGGCCGAGCGCTTGATGCGCTCGCGGTTCAGCGCGTTCGCGCTCGGTCTGCCCGAGTACCTCCTGCTGACGTGGCACCCGCGGACGCGTCCGCGGGATCTCGAGTTGGACCCGGATCAGCGCTGGACGCGGTTGGACGTGCTGTCGACGCGGTCTGGAGGCCCGTTCGACTCCCGGGGCACGGTCGCCTTCCGCGCGTGGTGGCGTTCCGACACCGAGCGGGGAACGCTCGAGGAGACGAGCGAGTTCGTCCGCGAGGGCGGCCGCTGGTACTACGTCGACGGCGTGGTCAGCTGAGGACGGTCGGGGGCAGCCCGACGGCGGTGCGCATCGCCCGCCGCACCTCGGCTTCGTCGGGCAGGAGCTCGTCCTGGTCCCCGGTGAGGAAGAACCGGATCTGCCCGAGTGCCTGCTCGGTGAGCATGTCGAGACCGTTCAGCACCCGACCGCCAGCACCGGCCCAGCGGCTGGCGACCGCGGTCGGCCACGGCTCGTAGGCGACGTCGAACAGCACGGCGTCCGGCCCGGACGGCAGCAGGTCGAGCGCGTCAGCTGCGCCGCCGGGCAGCGTCGAGACGACGAACCCGTGGCGTGTACCGGGCAGGTCGGTGAGCGGGAGGACCTCGAGCGTGACACCGAGCCGGACGGCCAGGTCGACGAGGGGCCCTGCCTTGGCCGTGTCGCGCAGGAACACCCGGACCAGGGTCGCACCGAGCCGGACGGCGGCGGTGAGGGCGCTCGCCGCGGTCGCGCCGCCGCCGAGGATCGTCGCCTCGCCGGGCAGGTGGCCGAGCGCCTCGACGGGGCGGACGATCCCCTCGACGTCGGTGTTCGCCCCGAAGCGGAGCACGGTGTCGCCGGACGTCCGGAACGCGATCGTGTTGGCGACCCCGAGCTCGTCGACCAGCGGGGTCGTGCGGTCGAGGAGCGGCAGCACGTCGCGCTTGAGCGGCATCGTGAGGCTCAGCCCGCGCCATTCGGGACCCAGCCCCGCGACGAACGTGTCGAGCGCGCCGGACGCGACCTCGTGCCTCCCGTACGACCACCGCAGCCTCAGGACCTCGTAGGCCGCTGCGTGCAGCGTGGGGGAGAGCGAGTGCGCGATGGGGGAGCCGAGCACCGCGAGGCGGGTCCGGCCGGGGTCGGTGAGGGCCACGGTCAGTCAGCCTAGCCAGGCGTCCTCCGAGCAAGCCGTTAGGTTAGGCTACCCTTCGTGATCCGTACTCCCCTCCGTCTCCGACGCGTGCTGGCCGCTGCCGGCGCCGTCGTCGCAGCGTCCCTCGTCCTCGCCGGGTGCGCCTCCGGCTCCGGTTCCGCCGGCGACGACTCGTCCTCGTCCTCATCGGCCGGCGGCCAGTTCCCCGTGTCCATCACGACCGCACTCGGCACGACGACGATCACGGAACAGCCGAAGCGTGTCGTCGCCCTCGGCTGGGGCGATGCCGAGACGGCGCTCGAGCTCGGCGTCCAGCCGGTCGGTGCCAGTGACTGGCTCGCCTTCGGTGGCGACGGTGTCGGACCGTGGCTGAAGGGTGCGTACACGAAGTCGCCGAAGATCATCCAGACGCTCGAGCCGAGCTACGAGGACATCCTCAAGCTCAAGCCCGACGTGATCCTCGACGTGAAGTCCTCGGGCGACAAGGACCGCTACGCGAAGCTCTCCGCGATCGCACCGACCGTGGCGATCCCGAAGGGCGGCGAGAACTACCTCGCCTCGACCCAGCAGCAGACGACGATGATCGCGAAGGCCCTCGGCAAGGAGTCGGAGGGCAAGAAGCTGCTCTCCGGCCTCGACGACGCCTACGCCGCGGCCCGCAAGGCCCACCCGGAGTTCGAGGGGAAGACCGCCGTCGTCGGCGCGTACAGCTCCGAGGGCTTCGGTGCCTACGCCTCCACCGACAGCCGCTCGACCTTCATGCGGAACCTCGGGTTCACCATCCCGAAGGCCATCGACGAGCAGGCGGGCAAGGCGTTCTCGGTGCACCTGTCCGACGAGAACCTCGACCTGCTGAACGCCGACCTCACGCTGATCCTGCCGATCTACGTCGACGCGTCGAAGGCCGAGTCCGACCCGCTGTTCCAGAAGGTGCCGTCGGTCGAGGCCGGCCACTCCATCGTGTTCGACGACGCGGACGTGTCCGCGGCGTTCTCGATGGGCACCACCGCGGCGATCGAGTGGGCGCTCGAGAAGCTGCCGGACGAGTTCCAGGCGAAGCTCGGCTGATCTGACCGAACTGTTGCGTCACAGCGACAGTGTGCCGCGGTTGTTCCGCGGCACACTGTCGCTTTCGCGTGGGTGACGGTCGATGCGGTCAGGCACCGAACGTGGACCCGAGGAACGCGAAGAGCAGCGAGATCAGGGGGAACGAGCCCTGCACGAACGCGGAGTTGAGGTAGCGGCGACCGGTTCCGAGCAGGACCACCGCGGCTCCGAGCATCGACGCGGTCGAGAACACCACGAGCGTCCACCCGGTGGCACCGTTGCCCGTGACGGCGAGGACCACACCGAGGATCGCACCGATCGCGAGGAACAGGTTGTAGAACCCCTGGTTGAACGCCATCGCGCGGGTCGCCTGCACCTCGGTCTCCGACGACAGACCGAAGATCTTGCGCACCCGGGGACTCGTCCACGCCACGGACTCGAGGAAGAAGATGTACACGTGCACGAGGCCAGCGAGGACCGCGAACACGCTCGAGATCACGAGCAGGACCGACATGGACTCCATTCTCGCAGTTCCGAAGGCGTGCTCAGGTCCCGTTCAGGTCGCGGTGGCGACCGGGCGCGTCGCCGACGAGGGTCGCACGCGTAACCGACACGTGGCGGCCAGCCCCGGCCGTTAGGCTCGGGGCATGAGCGACGACGACACCACGCCCGCGTACGACCAGGCGGCCGTCGCCGAACTGGGCAGCATCCGGCAGAGCATCGACAACATCGACGCCGCCGTGATCCACATGCTCGCC
>Ga0308167_1002620_pt1 | contig 16164 bp, 14 predicted proteins | sample PhyCR1_2_FD_202138 | JGI IMG/M metagenome (GOLD analysis project Ga0308167, IMG submission 202138) | Phyllosphere microbial communities from UC Gill Tract Community Farm, Albany, California, United States - DLSLRC.R1 | ecosystem: Host-associated > Plants > Phyllosphere > Unclassified | place... | reverse complement strand
AAGTGGCGAATACGCTGCGCAAAGCGCTGCAGTTTGTGGATGCTGAAAATCTCTATCCTTCAACCAACTGCGGCATGATTCCACTGCCGCGTCAGGTTGCTAATGGCAAACTGCATGCGTTAAGTGCGGGCGCTGAGATTGTCCGCAGAGAGATTCTGGGGAGATAGTCCTCACTTCTGTACACTTCAACAGGCTCAGTCCGGACCGCATCATGCGGCCAGTATTCGGGAATTTTCCGGACTGATCTCATCCGAATTTGTACTTTCTAAAGCGGTAGTCAAAAGAGTTTTCTGCAAAACGGATTACTATTATCACCATCCGCTCCTATCTCTGATCACGAGCATCTTTATATTTATCTGTCATTTCTTAAATACATATCCCTAAAGCGTTTGTGTATCGACACCCTGTTTTCGGTAAATCTTTTCAGAAAATGAAGGCTGCTCATGGAAGACTGGCGCTGTGGCTGTTTTCCCTCTCAGGTCCATTGATTGACGAGCTGCCAGAAAAGAGCCGCAGGCTAGGTGACGTCACCAAATCGAATTTTCAAAATGAACCGCTTTTCCTGATGCGATGCAGGATAGCAGGATATTATTTCAGCAAAGGTTTATCCTCTCATTAAGACTTAAGCAGATATATTAACTACATAGTAATAAAAGAATAGCCATCGCCTGACGACTTTTACTGCTGCACATGATGTTCCCGATGCCGGAAATCCGTAAACTTGATTTTATATAGCAGTCATACGGTCATACTATGAACGTTAACTAATACCATCAGTATGGCGCGCTACCAATAATCGGGATAAGCCGACATTCATTTGCTTTCTGCAAGGCGTTTACCGTGCTGTCTGCGTCTGATTTCGAGTTTAGATGGGAAAATTAAAATTTTCCGTTGCAGAAAAAGATGCTGCTCAAAAAAAATTTTATTTATTGAAAGTCGATCAAAATCCCCAACTAATAATAAATCAGCTGAACACGCTTCAAGCAGATTATCATAAAAAGTATAGGCTAACCAGAGTTAGCTACTTATTGGTATTTTAACAATCCACTACTTAGTGAGTAATAATGAGATAATCAGAAAAATATAACTATATTAATGAGAACATATATAGGTTACAGAACCTCTATCTTTAACAATGACATCACCATCTGGCGATGCATAAAAAGAGAGGTAGTAAGTTGAGTCATTACTGAGCATTTTTTTAAACGTAATATCTTCTGGCACCGTATCGTTATTTTTCTTAACGGTCTGACCGTAGGTGATAGATTTCACTTTAGCTCCCTGAATTCTATAAGGCATGTCGGAATTAAGGATATATTCTTTATCGCCGTTTATAACGGTTCCACGATATGTTGATAAACCACTTCCATCGCTATAGTTGAAGCCAATGAAGGAGGCGTAAATTCTATATCCATCCGGATATGCCAGGGTTAGCTCAGACGAGCACGTGTAAATGAGCCTGGTGCTTTTAAAATATGCATAATTAATGCTCGCCGAGAAAATAACCGATGCACAAACTGACCAAACGAAAACTTTATTTGATTTCAACATTTCTTAGCCCGCCAGATGTTTAATAGTCTCACAGGAGTTTTTTTTCTCATTACGAGAGCAGATGCCAAGTGTATATTCTGCGAGTAGCCCAGAGCGAAGAAAGTTACCTTGAAAATAAATGCTTTTATTGCCGTTTTTGCAATTAATTTTATTTACATCAATAACATGCAAGGCCTTATCTCTGAGTTGTGCGATGTCATATCCAGCACTCCTGTTAATAATGTAAATCCGGCAGGCTTGAAAATCGAAAGAATCATAAAGGCTTAGTTTTTGTATGCTGAATTCCTGTACATGCTGAAGGTAAAGGCTCCCCATTCCTATAAGGAGTATGAAAGGCAGGATTAACCAGCGATAATTATGAAAAGTTCTATCAGCTCTGTTTTCCTCCACAAGAACATGCATACCCGGACTTCCATCTGAAATTTTCTCACTCTGTAAATCAGACATAGTGTCTTCAGAGGAATTTAAAGTTGACTCGGAGCCTGAAAGTATTGGGCCAGGTAATCTATTATTTTGGCCGCGATTTAACTCAAATATATCAACATCTGCGACAAGTTTAATGCCTATTTTTGGCACGGTAATAATTATATTCTTGCTGTGGCCAAGAGTAGTAATTGCTTTCCTCAGTTCGCTGACTGCCATGTAAACATTGTTATAAGAAGAGGTATAGCCATAATCTTCCCATACTTTTTGAAGAAGCTCATCACGCGTGGAAATTTCGTTAACATTACGTATCAGCTCATCAAGTAATCGGGAAGCTGCATTCGATATAAGTATGCTATTCCCATCATGTAAAACCAGGCATAACTCATTGGTTGCGGGTATAAACTTTATACTTTTATTCAAAATAAAATACATAAATACTCCTTGTGAATTCACTCAACTCGCTGAAATCACTGATACATATCTTCTGGGACAAGTCAGTCATCCGGGAATGTGCCTCTACAGATGCATTAATACTATCTTTTTCTTATGCTAAAAACACCCATGGATACTCGAATAATCTTTTAAATATCATTTATGCAGTATATTTGTCTTTATTATTGCCTTTTGGTGAAATAAATACCCAATCAAGCTTAAAAAAGTGAGAATTATCTCACTCAAAGTGCCGAGAAAATGATGCTGAAGATTGTAGTGGAGTAGGGTTAACCAGGACCAAATTTTAAACCCATCCTCTATTCGACTGTTTTCACTATCTGAAATGTATAAGCACGACATAGCTATTTAATAAAGGGGAGGTCTCTTCTTCCAATAGAGATTCGGTACAAATTATTAAGCCTGTTAAAAGATAAGGAGCACTCAAAATGGAGTTTATGAATGAATTGATTTTATGGCCAGACTCAAACTTTTACCTTAAAACAGGTCTTTGTGCCCTTGAATCATTATGTATAAATAAAAGCGTCAGGAAAGAGTACTTGTTTGTTGATTTTTCATGTCTCAATATCAGGTTCTTTATTAATGATAAATGGATTATCCTGTTAAAGAAAGCTAAAAGAAAAATAATACTCATCTGTGACAGCGTACTGGAGCCTTTAGCAGAATACTGGAGAATCCGTGAGAGAAAGATTAGCGCTGTGATTTACAGTGATTTTTCTCTGGAAAAAACAATCGGAGTTTTTAATGCGGCTCATTATATTTCACATATTCCTTCAGATAAGAAAATTAACAGATTGGATAAAGTTGAAATAAAATATATTAATCTCTCATTGAAGGGGTTAGATCCGATGTGTATTTCTAAAGTACTGTACTTACCAATTAAAAAGGTTTATCAGCTCAAACCGATGATAAGCCGAAAGTTGGGTAGAGATATAACGAAAGTATTATTCAATCAATGCCCGCCCGTAATTAAGTAGCTCAATAAGTCGCTAATAACTTCATCAGGTGATTACAGCCATGCAAAATTCATTGAAAAGAAAAAAAGCAATATTTTTTATTGTCGCCTCTATGTCTCCCCCTGTTGGGGCAGATGTTATATTCGACGGGGATGTTAATCAAAAAAGTAGTAGTGAATCATTTTCATCCTATGAGGGGGACATAATCGTTGGTGATAAAGATACTTCGGGAGACCACATGTTCCCCTCAGGCACTTTGAAAATCGATAATGCATCCGAGGTTTACGGTAGTCAGAGCCTTTATATTGGTAAGGGGGAAGAGTCCAGTGGCAGATTTACTATCAAAGAAGCATGGATAAATGTACAGAACAGTTTCAGAGTTGCTAACGGGAAGGGATCATATGGTGAAATGAACATTCTGGATGGAGCCGGGATTATGGCTTCTGGATCGGGCTCAAGCATTGGCGGCGGGGCTGGCTCTACAGGTATCGTACATGTTGCAGGACTTAACTCAGTATGGAGAATACCTTCGGGAACATTAGTTGTAGGCGAGAACGGAACAGGCAGACTCTATATCAGCCCTGGCAGTGAAGTGACGACACTAACGCTTCGAGTCGCTAATAGAAGTGGTTCTAAAGGCATTATCAATGTCGACGGCGGTGCACTTAAAGTCTGGGGATCTGATTCAATAGGTTATGCCTATGTCGGAGTTAATGGCATAGCTGAGCTGAATGTATTCAATGGGGGAACAGTAACTAATAAATATACGAAAATTGGAGGGGAAGGTGGTGTCGGTATTATTAATGTTTCAGATGCCGGTTCTAGTTTCTTAAGCCACAGGTTTATGACAGTTGGTGCCGAAGATAATGGTACCGGCCTGGTTGCTGTTGAGAATGGCGGAAAGATATTTATTGCATCATACCCTCCTTCGCCTGAAGGAGGATCTCTTATTATTGGAGGTGCTTCTGGTGCAACAGGAAAAGTACATATCACAGGTTTAAATTCGGGGATATATGCTGTAGGTGAGAAGACGATTATAGGCAAAGCTGGCAGAGGAAACCTTATCCTTCAAAAGGAAGGAGAATTAGAAAGTGCTGGTATAGTGATTGCTCAGCAGAGTGGTTCAACGGGCGTGTTTGATATTGGTGCTCCTGCAAGGCTATCCGCTGTTTCTGCGGGCAAGCTAAATCCTGATGCTACGATCAGCTTTGGAGAGGGTGAAGGCAGGCTAAATTTTAACCATACTGAAAGTGAATACCTGTTTGCAAATCTCATTCAGGGTAAAGGTACTGTTGAAAATAATAATGGTACGACTGTACTCACAGCACCAAATACGTGGGAGGGTGCTACTAAAATTTCAGGTGGTATTCTGCAGGCGGGCACAGAAAATACCTTCAGCCCTAATGCTACTTACGATGTGGGATCCTCTGGCACATTAAATATCAATGGCTATAACCAAACGATTGGCAGCCTGACAAATGCCGGCAAAGTAATCGTGTCGGCTAATCAGCCTGGAACAACCTTGAAAGTAAATGGCAATTATATTGGCAATAACGGCTTACTCGTTTTCGGTACAACGCTGGGAGGTGATGATTCAATTTCCGATCGGCTCCTTATATCAGGAGATACCTCCGGCACTTCCCGCGTTGCTGTAACTAATCTCGGTGGAAACGGAGCGCAAACCCTCAATGGAATCGAACTGATCACTGTAGGCGGCAAGTCATCAGGGGAATTTGTCCAGCAAGGCCGAATCGTTGCTGGAGCATTTGAATATCATCTGACCCGAGGGAAGAACGACGAAACATCAAACTGGTATTTATCTAACTATAAAGATGATGTCGGTGGTAGCGGGTCTGGTGGAGACAACGAAGGAAACGGTATAGATTCAGGTAGCAATGAAGCTGGTAGCGGGTCTGGCGGAGGCAACGAAGGAAACGGTATAGATTCAGGTAACAATGAAGATGGCGTCGGTAGTGCAGGCAGCGGCAGTAACGAAGGTCAAAATGGCGACTCAGATAGCGGAAGCCACGAAGGGAATATCGACGGCGGAGTCACTGAGAGCGGTGAAGACAATGCAGGGATTGATGCTAATAAAATCCAGCTTCTTCGCCCGGAGGGGGGCGTTTATTCAGCCAGTTTGATCGCCGCTGACACTATGTTCCGCTCAAACCTGAGCGACAGGCTTGGGGAAACGGAATATACAGATAACATTACAGGCGAAGATAAAAGCACCAGTCTATGGATTAAAAACAGGGGTAGTCATTCCCGTTATACCGATAAATCAGGACAGCTGAAAACCCGATCCAATAGTTACACGCTATTAATGGGGGGGGATATGGCAAGATTTAATTCAGATAATGGCTCCTCGTTACGCATCGGTGCGCTGGCAGGATATGGCTACAGCCATATACGTTCCGGTTCCATATTGTCAGGTTATAGCGCGCGAGGCATCGTTAAGGGGTACACGCTTGGTCTTTACTCTACCTGGTTCGGTGATGGTTCAAGCGAACATGGTCCTTACTTTGATGCTTTGCTGCAATACAGCTGGTTTAATAACACAATTAATGGTGAAGGACTCAGTGCTGAGAAATATGATTCTAAAGGCCTGAACACCACCTTCGAGACGGGTTATGTAATTGCTATGGGTAACTTAGGTCGTCATGAAGAATTGAACTGGTACGTTCAGCCGCTGATCAGTGCTACATGGTCTGGTATTCGTAGCGATACACACCACGAATCTAACGGCACAGAAATACGAGGTGATGGAAATGACAATATCACTACCCGGCTGGCATTGAAGTCTTTCCTTAAAGGTCATAGTACTCTGGATGAAGGAAAACAGCGCAATTTTAAGCCATTTGTTGAAACATCATGGATACATAATACAGAATTACGTGGCATCACCATGGATGGCGTTACTGTTAGTCAGGCTGGCACCCGAAATATTGGGGAGCTAAAACTTGGTGTTGAGGGACGAATTGCTCCGGAACTTAACCTGACCGGCTATGTATCACAGAAAATGGGAGGTAAGGGGTATTCTGAGTCGCAGGCTATGTTAGGCCTGAAATATAGTTTTTAAATCAGAAAAGCTCTATTACAGTAATCAGATTATTGATTCATAGGAACTATACAATCTGATTACTGGTTTCCTGTTCGTATTAGTTATTTTCCTGCACTATCTTTAACACTCCCTATGCCGACTAAAATGCTTCTGCAATTTATAGCACAATAATACTCAGGGTTGAATAAACTTCTGAGTGTTAAATCAAGGAGAATCTACAGCAGGCATAACAAAACCAACCTTTCCCGGAACCGTTCTAAGGCACTTCCTTATCTTCCCTTTAACCAAATGCAATACAGAGACAATGCGAAAACCTGTGTTACGCCTTCCCAGCATATAAAGTACTTTTCAGTTCGGAATCAACCTGTCATATCAGAGTAATGTTCTTTATTTATCTTTATTAATAATATAAATCACTAAAATCAGTGATTTGCGTTAGGATGATTGCACCTTCTGAGAGACATAGATTCATCTGCAAAACCTCTGAATGGAGCAGTTAATGAAACATTTAATAAAACCAAATCTGTGTTGCATACGCTGTTCGCGCAAATGCCTTATTACACCGTACATAGATGTACTCATAGGTAGATGTGAAATTCAGAAGTTCACTGTATGGCCGGGTAATAATAATTATTTAATTGAGGGGTTGAAATCTTCATTCCCACAGAAAAAAGAAAGTACTCTACTGCGAAATATCGTTTTTGTGGATTTCTCTATCTATAACTTGCGATATTTCACTAACAGTTATTGGCTGGAGAACCTGAAGAAAACCGGATTGGTAATCATCCTTGTTTGTGATGATAAAATGATATCACTTGCTAATTTCTGGTCCGAGAATGATATGTCTGTAAATAAAATGCTTCACCGGGGGAGTAACATCGATAATATCAATGAGGTCATCTGCAGTAATCGTATCCACACGGAGGGAGGTGAAAGTAAAAGAATTATTTCGCTAAATGAAAATGAAATGAAATTTCTCGATCTGACATTTCAAGGTTGTGCGCTTTCAGCCATGCCCAAGGTAATGTCCCTTGGCAAAAAGAAAGTTTACAACATAAAACAATCTATCCACCGCAAAATGGGCGCTGATCTTCATCAGCTCATTTGCATCTAATAGACTTTTAAAGGTGATAAAGAAATGAAAATTAAATTAAATAAAGCATGCCTTTCCCTGTTTATTTGTGGAGCGCTGTCCGCCGGATCAGCTTATTCTGCTTCAGATAACACAATCAATTTCCAGGGAGAAGTATCTGATGAAACCTGCTCCGTTACAGTTAACGGCAATGCAGCATCGCCTGTAGTTTTAATGCCGACAGTGAGTAAATCTGATCTTACAACAAGTGGCGCTACTGCGGGACTGACAGCATTTACGGTAGGACTTAGCGGTTGCACGGGTGATAGCACCGCATCTACCAAAATTTCTACAGTCTTCATTGGTAATAATGTAAGTTCCTCTGGCAATCTGATTAATAGTGGTACAGCGCAAAATGTTGAAGTTCAGCTGCTGGACACTAAGGATGCCGTCATCGATCTTACAAGTGGTTTTAATGGTAGCGGCGATTTGACTCTTGAACCTGGTGCTACTGAAACTTCAGCAGATTATAGTGCACAATATTATTCTACAGGTGGTACTACCGCAGGTACTGTTGCGGCTTCGCTTCAATATGCAGTGACTTACCAGTAATTAATTATGATGCGCATTATATAATGCGCATCGTTTTTGCACTGAGAAAAAAGAATGAAAAAACTCAATCCTACTAATTATTGTGCTCGTGCGATATTTTTAATTTTATCGTTATTAACTAGTCATGCATACGGCAGTGTTACTATTTTAGGAAGTAGGATAATTTATCCAGAAAAATCTGGTTCGGTGGATGTACTGTTAAAAAACAATGACGATATACCTTATGTCATTCAGACCTGGTTTGATGATGGAGATACTGATTCTCAACCGCAAAAACAAAATAATGCGATTTTTATTTCATCACCTCCTGTATTTCGTATTCAGCCACGCTCAGGTCAAATCATCAGAGTGATCTTTTCATCCAGTAGAAAATTAGCAACCGACAGGGAGACGCTTGGGTGGTTCAATATGCTACAGATACCACCTTCAAATCTGGATGATTCAAAAAATAAAAACGCTATGTTAGTTATAGTCCGAAATCGAATAAAAACATTTTACAGGCCTGCTGCTATCGGTAACCCCGGGAATATTCTCAACAACCTGAAGTTAACTTATGTTTACGATTTAAAAAAAGGAGGTGGCGTCGAAATTGAAAATCCTCAGCCATGGCATGCATCAATCGTTGATATTAAAGCAAATATTAATAGTGGAACCTATAAAAGTGATGCTGAGATGATTCCACCGTTTTCAAAAAAAACGTTTTGGTTCAACTCTTCAAAATTGCGTCCTAACGACAGGGGCGAAGTAATCGTAGCAGCGATTAATGATCAAGGAGCAAGATTAAGTGAAAGATATAATATTAATCACAAATAATAAAAAACTTGCTATATTCTCATTTATTTTTACTTTCTGCACTTCCAAAGTAGGTCATTGCGATGATTATTTTTTTGATTCATCTATGTTCAAAGGTACTGCCTATGGGAAAAATATTGACCAATTTAACCATGATGCAACGCCTTCAGGTAATTATATTGTTGATATCTATCTGAACGGGAATCTTGTTTCATCCCAGGAAAAAGTTAATTTTACAGAAAGTCACGATAGTAAAGGTGCACAGCCTTGCCTGACACCACAACAAATGCAGAAACTTCAGTTAAAAATCACTGATAAAGACATAGCCACTCATGCGTGCAGGAGCTTGGTAAAATGGTCTGAAAAGGGAGGCTGGGAGTTTGATCAAGCCTCACTTCGTTTAAAACTCACGATCCCCATGACGGAGTTAAATAGAAAACCCCGAGGTTACATACCTCCATCAGAGTGGGATAAAGGAATTACAGCGTTATTTTTTAGACATAATACTAACTTTACATGGACCAATAATACTGATTCTGATTTTGAATATAAGTACCTTTGGAGTGGCATTACAGCAGGCACTAACTTAGGCAAATGGCAACTGCGTCATCAAGGAAATTTTCGTTATATTGATGCCAGCACGGGCAGCAGTGCATATGATTATAACTCTGTTAGAACATGGATACAGCGTCCACTTGAAAATTTCAATAGTCAGATTTCCATTGGTGACAATTACACTGATAATTCTCTGTTTGGCAGTTTATCTTTTAATGGGATTAAACTGGCCACCGACGAAAGAATGTGGCCGCAGGGTAAGCGCGGTTATGCCCCTGAAGTGCATGGTGTTGCATTATCAAACGCCCGTGTGGTTGTTAAGCAGCTTGACAAGGTAGTTTACGAAGTAAATGTTCCACCCGGCCCATTCATTATTGATGATTTATATAACACGCGCAGCCAGGGTGACCTTAAAGTTGAAGTTATCGAGGCAAATGGTAAAAGTTCTACATTCATTGTCCCGTATTCTTCAGTCCCTGATTCTGTTCGTCCAGGCACCTGGCATTATTCGGTTTCATTAGGCCGCGTAAGACAATTTTATTCAGTTGAAAATGAATTTTTTGAGGGGATTTTGCAGAGAGGCTTAAGCAACAGCATTACCGGAACGGCTGGCTCCAGACTGGCTAAGGACTATCAGGCATGGCTGGTTGGGGGAGTCTGGTCAACCAGCGCGGGAGCAATTGGCGTTAATAGTACTTTTTCAAATGCAAAAGTCGAAAATGATGAGACTCTGAGAGGGTGGCGAGGAGAAGTTAGCTACAGCAAAACATTCCAGACTAAGACCAATTTAGTTCTTGCTGCCTATCGTTACTCTACCAGCGGATTCAGGGATCTACAGGATGTACTTGGTGTAAGACGTCAGAGTCACTCGAATATTGATTACTATTCCGATACGTTGCATCAGCGGAATCGTCTGTCTGCCACAGTTAGTCAGTCCATGGATAATCTTGGTTTACTTAGCCTGAGTGCGAGTACTTCTGACTACTATAATAATCAATCACGCATCACTCAGTTACAATTAGGCTACAACAATAACTGGAAAAAAATCAGTTATGGCTTAAATTTCGGACGACAAAGAACATCCTGGAACTATAGCAGAAGTCGTCTCGATTTTGATAAAAATCAGGATGACAGTCGACGTGAAAAATACACCGAAAATACGTTTTCTTTTAATGTTTCTGTACCGCTGGACTGGGGTAGAAGCCTTTCCTCTGTTTCATATAATTATAATCAATCAAAGGAAACCCGCTCATCCATTGTTTCTACTACAGGATCGCTTGGTGAAAACAGGGAACTATCATACTCAGTATATGCAGGCACAGATCATGCGCGTAGTTCATCAGATGGAGATACAACAACATTTGGTGCCAATATGCAACAGAATAGCCGCATAGGTAGCTTACGTGCGAATTATGGTCAAGGTGATCACTACCGACAGGCTGGCTTAGGAATGAGTGGAACAGTGTTGATTCATAAAGGTGGCATCACGGCAGGGCCTTACACTAATGATACTTTCGCTCTGATTCATGCAGAAGGTGCGGAAGGCGCAGAGGTTCAAAATGGTCAAGGTGCTGTGGTAGATAGTTACGGATACGCAATTTTACCTTCACTAACGCCATATCGCACAAACGATGTAAGTTTGAATACTTTGAAAATGAACCCTGATGCAGAATTAAGCGGCGGAAGCAAGCGAGTCGTTCCCTATGCGGGTGCTATTGCCAAAGTTAACTTCTCCACTATAAGGGGAAAAGCACTCCTTATTAGCCTTGTTACTGAAGCAGGCGATACGCCTCCTATGGGTGCTGAAGTTCATGATGCAGAAAGTAATTTAATAGGTGTCATAGGGCAAGGTGGACAGCTTTATGCAAGGGTACCGAATAATTCAGGAACATTAAGAGTTGACTGGGAAGATAATGAAAAGAAACGTTGTCTGGTCAGTTATCAGCTTGATAGATCCATGAATGAGTCAATTATTCATCTCAATCGCACGTGTAAAAAGGCGTAGATTATGAAAAAAGAAAAAATGATTATTTCATTATTATGTTCTTTTTTTGGTTTTAGTTTTCCTGCTTTGTCTAATTGCATAAAAGTAACAAGTACATCATCTCTTTCTGCTCAGGCGATATCAGCAGGATATACCGCATCGCCATGGACTGGGGCGTGCGATACTTGCTCTGGAAATTTAGGTTTACCTTCAGTAGTCAGCCTTAGCAGTGGTTCTTTCCAGCCATCAGGTACTCTTCTGGCGAGTTCTGTTGCTAGCTTTATTAACTCAGCAAGCAATAAAAGTTACAGCCCAAACCAGATTCTTTTCAGATGTGAACTTAATGACAGTGATAGTCTCTATGAAATGTATGCTACAAATGGTGATAGCACATATGCTGGCAGAAATGCTGTATCAGAATTAGACGGCGCGTATTTCGATGTGGCTAAAAATGTTGCTGTGCGCATGACAAATGTGGCGACGGGTGAGTATTACAGCCGGTTCTGGAAAGCCAGAAGACTCAATGCTGATAGCTGGTATTCTGATGAAAAATATATCTATGTACCTGCAAGTGCTTTCAGTGATGTCTTATACGAAATGTTTAAAATCGATGCGACTAATTATTATATGAATGGTGCCAGCAGATATGTCGATCTTATGACACAGCCGCGTGGCTACATAGCTTTTAAGGGACCAGGTCTCGCGACTAACAACCTTTCTCCTGGTCAGGATAGCGCCAGTAACTTCCCAGGATTCTATGATATATGGCCAGCTGCGTGGAGTACTTATAAAGATGTTACTTACATCCGTGGGGCACTTTGTGAGGTTTTAGATTATCCTTCACTGGTTATATTACCCCCGATTAGTGTTGGTGCATTACGTGGTGGCGGAAGTAGTCAGACCCCATTCAACATTAGTCTGCAATGTGATGCCGGAGCGGTTTCTGATACGAACAACTCAACAAGTAGTTCAGCAAACGTAGCAATGGGTTTTTTAGTTAATCAGGCAAGTGCAGTTCGTCAGGCTAATAATCTTGGACTGGTAAATAGCGGTGGGGGTCTGACCTGGCTTCTTGACACTAATTATGGTAGTGGAGGTGTCGCGTCAGGGGTTGGAATAAAAATTTATGATAAAACTGGTACACCTATCAATCTTCTGCCTGAGCAAGGTAGTAAAGGTTCCGGTAATATCCGAGGCTGGTATGCCTATAAAGATCTTACCTCATTAGTATCTTCTGATTATGCAGAAATTTATAGTGGTGACTTTACTGCATCACTTGAAGCTATCAGCGGGCAGAATGTTTCGTCAGGTACAGTCAATGCGCAATTACAAGTTGTTATCAGTTTTCAGTAATGTTTTTATAGCCGCTACTTTTATTTTAAGTTTAGAATCTTTTGCAGCGGTTAATGTTGATAAAACACGTCTGATTTTTAATTCTTCAGATATGACTCAAACTATTAATCTATATAACAATAGTTCAAGTCCTGCTGTTGTTCAACTATGGACTGATGATCAGGATATCAATGTTTCTCCTGATGAAAGCAAAACACCGGTGATCGTGTTGCCGCCAGTATTGAAGATACTACCTAATGAAAAACGTTCTTTGCGTGTCATACTGACGACCAGGAAAGAGTTGACGTCAGATCGTGAATCTCTTTATTGGCTAAATATTTATCAAATACCATCAATTATTAAGTCAAAAGACAGAGATATGAATAAGATCTTTTTCCCGTTGCGTTTGAGGTTGAAAGTTTTTGTCCGTCCTGCTCATTTAGGATCACCTTCATTTGATGATATGCAAAAGTTGAAGTTTATAAAAAGAGGAGCTGAGTTAAGGGTTGTCAACCCTACCGCATGGTATGCATCCTTGAATGTCAGTATTCCTGGGTTCAAAAAAATAAGTAAAATCATGATCGGTCCGCTTGCTGAAGCGTCAATCCAGACAGAAAGAGAAATAACAGAAGATAAAATAAATTATGAAGTTATAGGTGATAGTGGGTTCTCTGTTATGCATACTACAAAAATCACTTCACTTTATGATTCTCTTAAATAAAATGCAATTAATAAGGCAACACTCGGAGGTTGTAATGCAAAATAATCTTTATCATGGTATGACTGAAACAGAACTGGATGAAGCTTACAACAATACTGCAATTGTCAAAGATTTCGATGGATTATTAAAAAAACTACAAGCGAGAAGTCGTGCGCTCTACAAAAAGTATCACTGGATCCGTGATCGGTCTTATGGCCGTAAGCCCCGGCAACGCTACGACTTCCTGTCATCTGGTATAAAAAACTCGCCTACTTATATTTTTATACATGGTGGGTATTGGACAAATTGTAATAAAGAAGATTTTGCCTTTATTGCGCAGGGACCTCACGCAAACGGCATGAATGTCATTCTGGCTGAATATACTCTTGCACCTGATGCAACAATGACAGAAATCGTTAATGAAATCGGGCACCTGATTAAGAAAATCAAAGACGATCAGGATTTTCTAGGGGTACGCGATAGTCCGCTATACCTGGCTGGTCATTCCGCAGGTGGACATCTTGCCGCACTTTACCGCTCACATCATGCTATATCCAGGGTACATATGATCAGTGCACTCGTGGATCTTAATCCGATAAGTATGTGTTGGTTGCAAGATAAATTAAAGTTAACGCCTGTAGAAATAAAATTATATAGCCCACTTTTTCATCTGGAAAAAGGTGCTCCAACGCTGGTTTCGGTTGGTGGCGATGAGTTACCTGAACTTATAAGGCAGTCAAGCTGTTATGCAGACGAATTAGTCAGGATTGATAAATCAGTGAAAATGTTTACTCTTCCCATGGCAACCCATTTCACCATATTAGATGATTTAGCTAATCCTGATGGGTTTCTTATGAAGCAATTCATGACTCTGAAAAAACCGGGCACTCCTAAAATATACTAACTTATTAGGCTGTAGTAATAATTTCGGTTTTTATGCAATTTTATCTATTCGCATTTTTAAAAGGCTACAACATGAAGTTAAAACTCTCACGCCGTAAATTACTAAGAAGTATTCCTTTACTGACGGGTAGCGCTTTTTTATCACATTCGTTACTTAATAATGTTTATGCTACGAGCGGTTCGTCTGTTTATAACAACTCATCAGTAACTGAAAATTTATTTAATGCAGGGGCTTCATTAAACAAAACTCTCATAACCTACTTTCAGGTGCCTATGCAAAAACGTTTGAGGGTCAATGAAAAAGAGATACAGGGAAAGCCCTATTCGCACTTCTTTAACAGCAGACTTGATGCTCCACTCGAAATGGTTACTTCTCTGGAAAAGGGTCCATTAGCAAAAAATCACATCCTGCCTCCGACAATTGAGGGGCTAAAGGTTTTATTAGAAGATTTCGATAAATATCCACCATCCGGATACGGTGTAGTTGAAGATGGGCCATGTGCTTATGCGCAAAGCCAGCATCTCTTTCCTGGAGTAACGACGGATATGTTCAGGTGGTGGTTTACCTGGCATCCAGTTGAAAGTGAGCGTTATTATCTGTGGTTCCCTCATGCACATGTTCATAATTCTGTTGCAGATCCTAAGCGATTAGCTGATAGCAGTCTGAGTTATGATAAGCGCCTATACGGAAACCCTAATCACATAATTGAATATATCGGTGAGAACTATCTCGATGGAATTATTAATTTTGACGCTCCGGAAAGCCTGGGTTTAGATAGTGAACTACTGAGACGAAACAATTTCACCTTTAACGCGAGTGGCATAATTACCCCTTATGATCATCGCTTAACACCACTGGTCATGATGATTCATCTTGGGCGCGATACTCCAGCTGGTATGCAAATGATAAACCGTTACTGGATAGGGACACATCCGTCGTGGAATCGCTTTTCAAATTTTCCAAACGGAGCAAAGCTTTCTGAAGAATACATTACCAGGGCAGGTATGAACGCGGAATCGTTAGAGTTATTTGCATATGAAATGGCAGTGCATGATATGACAGAATTTACGTCGCTGGGACGCTTCCTGCCTCATATTTATAAGGAATTTGCCTGATAACAGATAAGACAGGAAAATATCAGACGACAGCGAATATGAAAGAATCCATGAGTATTGTTGTGTTTTGCCGGGGCCTCTGTCCCGGTTTTTTTCACCTTCTCTGTTTAACCGATTATATTGAATGTGTGCCATAGCGAACTTAAGAACTTCAGTGTATTTTACCCACCATCGACTGCAAAGACCTGCGTAATTCCATGGGTCAAAAGCTTCATTAATTATCCCCCGGACGATATTTATGGAATCAAAGCTATTTCATTTTTAATTAACTACTCTTATTTTTTAAATATAGCCCTGCTGATACCGGTAATCTCTGCTTTTAAAAAAGTTATCAGCCATTATGTTCTTCCTCCAATCGAGTCATTTTTTACGTATCACTTGTTTGTGTACGTCACTGGTTAATCAGGCAGGCCGGAGTACGATAACGGCATATCGACAGCCCTGAGTCGTTTTATTTCTGAACACGCAGTCAGCCGGATCGCCCAGTTCCAGACAGTCGCCAGCAGCCATCTCATAGGTGCTGGTACCTGCTTCAAAAGTCAGTGTCCCTTCAATTACCCATATCAGCTGGCGTCTTGAAACATAGGAGATTGCCGGCATCGGCACAGCGGTATTTGCCGGCAATTCGACACTGACCAGATCGACCGGCATCTC
>Ga0308167_1002618_pt1 | contig 16166 bp, 17 predicted proteins | sample PhyCR1_2_FD_202138 | JGI IMG/M metagenome (GOLD analysis project Ga0308167, IMG submission 202138) | Phyllosphere microbial communities from UC Gill Tract Community Farm, Albany, California, United States - DLSLRC.R1 | ecosystem: Host-associated > Plants > Phyllosphere > Unclassified | place... | reverse complement strand
CTCGGAAATGCCGACCATCCGGGGTCGGTGGGGTCCACAAAACAGGGAAAAGCACGTATTGCAGGCGCTCAGGTCGGCATTTGCGGACGGACAAGCAGCTGGTCGCCGTCCGGGCCGACGCTGCTGACGACATCGTCGGCGGGGCGTACTCGGCGGCCTGAGTGGACGCTGTCCCGCGCCTCCTGCTCGCCTCCTGTCCGCGACGCGAACCAGGGGGACGGCCCCTCGGGCAAACCGCCAGGAGGCGCGGGTACGAACGAGGGACAGGCCGCAGATGCGGCCGAGGAAGGCAGGAACCATGACCGAGATCACCGCCCACCACGGGCTCTTCAAGGACACGAACCTCCACGTCGACGACTTCGGCGGCAGCGGACGCACCGTCGTCCTCATCCACGGCTGGCCCCTTTCGGGCGAGTCGTGGAGCAAGCAGGTCCCCGCGTTCGTCGAGGCCGGCTACCGAGTCGTCACCTACGACCGCCGCGGCTTCGGACGCAGCGACAAGCCGAAGACCGGCTACGACTACGACCACCTCGCCGAGGACCTGCACACCGTCCTGACCGAGCTCGACCTCGACGACGTGACGCTCGTCGGCTTCTCGATGGGCGGCGGCGAGGTCGCGCGCTACGTCAGCAAGTACGGCACCGAGCGCCTGCACAGCGTCGTCTTCGCGTCGGCCGTGCCCCCGTACCTGATGAAGACCGACGACAACCCCGACGGGCCCCTCACCAAGGAGGCGGCTGCCGAGATGACCGCCGGCCTCACCAAGGACGAAGACTCGTTCTACGACGACTTCACCACCGGCTTCTTCTCGGTCGACGGCGAGCTCAAGGTGTCGGAGGCGGACCGCCAGGACGCGCTGCGCCTCGCGAAGCAGGCCGACAAGGCCGCGGCCCTCGCCGCGATGAACTCGTTCGCCACGACCGACTTCCGCGAGGACCTGACGAAGGTCACCGTGCCGACGCTGGTCATCCACGGCGACGGCGACGCCACCGTGCCCTACGAGGGCTCGGGCGCGCGCACGCACGCCGCGATCGCCGGCTCGGAGCTGCACGTCATCGCCGGTGCCCCGCACGGCGCGAACGTCAGCGACGCGGACGAGTTCAACCGCGTGGTGCTGGAGTTCCTCGCGCGCTGAGGCCGCTCGCGCTGAGGCCGCCCGCGCTCAGCTCACACGACACCCCTGTTCGTGCATCACACCCCCGAATTCGAGGGTGTGATGCACGATCGGGGGTGTTCGACGTCTAGAAGTCGACCGGCGGGCGGTCCATGGTGGCGACTCCCGACGAGATGCCGATGATGATCGCGATCGCTCCGCCCAGCACCGACAGCCCGAGGAACAGCCAGAGCGGTGCGGCGCTCCCTCCCACGCGGCGCCGCAGCACCACGCTGCGACCGATCAGGTAGATCAGCACGCTGAGGATCGACCAGGCCCAGTGGAACGGCCGCTCGACGCCTCGTGCCCGCAGCGTGCGCCGGTCGAGCCAGGAGAGCACGACCAGCCCGACGCCGACGACGAGGCTGACGACCATCGCGAGCGTGTAGTCGCCCTGCTGCACGCCGGTGCTGCCCGGCGCGAGGAGCTCGACCGACCGCCGGATCTCGACCGCGGCCACGACGAGCGTGACGATCGGCGAGAGCGCGATCGCGGTCACGTACGGGGTCGCGCCGATCTGCTGTCCCGTCACGGGCGGCCGGGGCTCGGCCCGCTCGGTGGTCGGCGCGGCCGTCGGACCGGCCGGCGGTGCGGCCGGTGGCTCAGTCGGTCGTGACGAGGAGGCGGCCGTCGCGCCCCCGAGGAGTCGGTCGTCTCGCTGCGGATCGGTCACGGTGTCCCCCTCGTGGTCGTCGCCGCCGGGGAGCCCTGCTCCGCGACGGCCGCCCGGACGTCTGCGTGCCGGGCTCGTCCCGTCAGCCTAGGACCGCCTCCTCGACGGTGCGTGCCGGCCGTGCACCGTGCCGTCGGGCGCCTCCGCACCCCTCGGACCCGCGCGCACCCGTCGGCGCGAGCGCGGGTCCGCGCGGGTCCCGCGGGTACGGGCGAGCGCGGCGCTGCAGCGACGGTCGCGTCAGCGCAGCGACCACTCCTCGCCGACGGCACGCCGGACGGTGCGCTCGGCGGTGATCACCTGGACGTCGTCCGGGCCGACGGACCGGGCCGTGCCGTGCCGCGCGACGACGACCCCGCCGCGCTCCGGGATCGCGAGCACGGGTCGGCCGGACGCGCGGGAGTGCCGCCGGGCCGCCGCCTCCTGGTCGTCGGTCCAGTGGGGCAGCACGTCGTGGCCGTGCACGCGGTCGAGGCCGCGCGTGTCGGTCGTGCCAACGTCGTCGGGGTCGGCGGCGCGGGCGAGGTCGACGTCGGCCCCCGCGAGCACGGCGCCGGCGCTGCCGCCGTAGAGAGACCCGCCCCCGAGGAGGTGCGCGTACAGCAGGTCGAGGAGGCCCGCCTCCCGCAGCGCCTGGAGCAGGTCGAACGTGTTGCCCCCGGGGACGGCCACGACGTCCACGCCGTCGAGGTCGCGTCGCCCGCGGGCACGGGGCTCGTCGAGCCGGTGCCGGTCGAGGCCGGGCTCGGTCGTGACCCAGACGTCCACGTCTTCCACACCGATCGCGAGCAGCGCCTCGGTCGCCCACGCACCGGCCGCTCGACGAACGTCGGCGGCGCGGTGGGCGAACGGCCAGATCGCGACCCGCGAACCAGGCAGGAACGCCTCGGCCCACAACGCGGCCTCGTCGACCTCGGAGCCTCCGCCGCCGAGGAAGACCAGCCCGGTCACGGCGCGGGAGTGACGATCAGGTGCTCGCGCAGCAGGGTGGAGCCGTCCGGGACCTCCGGGTCGGCGACCGCGGACCACGTGCCGCGCACGCCGTCGCCGTCCTCGACCGACATGCCGCCGCCCTCGTCGCCGCCGCAGCCCGCGAAGACGTCGTCGAGCGCGCCGCCGGTGCGGACGACCGCCTCCACGAGGCAGAACTCGCCGGCCTCGTTCCGGGCTGCCCACCAGCGGCTGCCCTCGGCGTCGCCCAGCAGGCGCGACGACTCCGGCGCGAGCGTGTCGACCGCCTCCTGGCCGCCGGGCAGCGCATCGGCCGCCACCTGCTCGTCCTCGAAGACCGACGGGCCCCAGCCGAAGGAGCAGCCCGCGGTCGTCGCGAGCACGGCGACCGCCAGCGAGGTCGCGAGCAGTGTCGCCCTGGTGCGCATGTGGGGCCGGGCCTCAGGGCCGGTACTCAGGGCGCTGGTCCGGGCCGGGGATCGGGCCGGGGTGCGGCTTCTGCGCGCCGTCGCTGCCCAGCACCGCCATGGCCGAGAGAGCCGTCTGCACGCCGACCAGCAGCACTCCCACGACGGCACCGAGCACGCGCAGGAGGCGGCGGCCCCGGCCCTCACGACTCGTCACGACGTCCCCTGGCCGCCCGGGGACCGGACCGGGGTCGGCGACGCGCGCCGCGCCTCCGGCGCCCGGCTGTCCGTCTGCGCTGCACGCGTCGTACGCCGCTGCCGCTGCTCGTCGCGCAGCACGACGCACAGCCCCACGAAGCCGGCCGCAGCGGCGAGCGGCGCCATCCACCAGATCATGTGCCGACCCTGGCACGTCGCGGGTGTCTCGTCCAGGGGCAGGCACGACGCATCCAGGAAGTCTCGGCCCGCGCCTCCTGAACCGTGCACGGATCAGGACGATCTTGACCTGTGTTGCGCGGATCAGGACGGATCTTCCTGAATGAGGAGGGGCGAGCGAGGAGGGGGCGGCGAGCTAGCGGAGCACGAGGCGCGGGGCGAGCAGGCGGTGCCGCGGGTCGGCGGGCGACCCGGGCGAGGCGACGCGGGCCGCGGGGCCCTGGTGCAGCAGCAGGTCCAGGGTGGCGTGGGCCACCTCCTCGACGGGCTGGTGCACGCTCGAGAGGCCGAGGGCTGCAGCGACGGGGGTGTCGTCGTAGCCGACCACGGGCACTGAACGGCCGAGCACCATGAAGGCGCCGAGGGCGAGCGAGTCGCTGGCACAGACGACCGCGTCGATCGTGCGGCCGGTCTCGGCGAGGTGCGCCACGACTTCGCGGATCCGGTCGGAGGCGAGCGAGACCTGGTCGTCGACGGTCAGGTCGACCTCGTCGAGCTCCGCGGGGGCGAGCCCGCCGTGGGCGAGCATCGTGTCGCGCCAGCCCTGCCGTCGCTCGGTGCCGATGCCCGAGGTGGACGGCCAGCCGAGGAACACGACGCGGCGGGCTCCCCCGTCGAGCAGGGCGCGGGTCGCCTCCGCGACCCCGTGGTGCCCGTCGACGTCGACCCAGCGCCGGGCCGGGTCGGCGACGTCGCTGCCCCACGGCCGTCCGAACGACACGAAGTCGGCCTCGGCGCGCAGCAGCCAGTCGGTGCGGGGGTCGTCGTACGAGGTCGACGTGAGCACGAACGAGTCGACGTCGGCCCCGTCGAGGAGGCGGCGGAACTGGGCGACCTCGTCGAGGGGGTCCTTCGCCGTGAAGAGCAGCACGCGCAGGCCGTGCTCGTCGGCCCGCTCGGTCAGGGCGTGCAGGAACCGGTCGAGCACCGCCCCCGAGATGCCGTTCGCGACCGGGTCGAGGCGCACCCCGATGGTCGAGCTCTTGCGGGTGCGCAGCCGCCGCGCCGAGGCGTGGGGGCGGTAGGCGAGCGAGGCGATCGCCTGCTCGACCCGGGAGCGCGTGGCGGGAGCGACGATGTCGGGCGTGTTCAGCACGTTGGAGACGGTCTGGCGCGAGACGCCCGCCTCCTTGGCGACGTCCACGACCGTGGGCAGGCGCGGCGACTCGACACTCGGCACGGCACACCTCGTCTCGCTCGTCGTCATCGATCAGCCCCGCGTCGCAGTCTGCGTCGTCCGCGGAGCGCACCCCGCCGCGACCTCGATTGACAGCCGTGCGAGCAGGTGCCTACTCTAGCGACCACCCGGTTTTGATCGTTCAAACCCGTAACGACACGACCACCGGGACGACCGTTCTCGACGAGGAGACACCGTGCAACGACGCATCCGCCGCCTGATGGCCTTCGGCGCCATCGCCACCGTGACCGGGCTCGCGCTCACCGCGTGCGGCTCGGGCTTCAGCGAGGGAGGCGGCGACGGCGCGAGCTCCGACGGCGCCCTCACCTCGAGCGACGACTCGCTCACCGTGCTGATCGCCTCGAGCGGCGACGCCGAGGCCGCCGCCGTCCGCGACGCCGTCGCGAGCTGGTCGGGCGACAGCGGCACCGACGCCGAGGTGAGCGTCGCCAGCGACCTGCCGCAACAGCTCAGCCAGGGCTTCGCCTCCGGCTCGCCCGCCGACGTCTTCTACCTCTCGACCGACGCCCTCGCGGGCTTCGCCGAGAACGGCAGCCTGCTCGCCTACGGCGACCAGCTGAGCGAGACCGACGACTTCTTCCCCACGCTCGTCGACAGCTTCACCTACGACGACCAGTTCTACTGCGCGCCCAAGGACTTCTCGACCCTCGGCCTCGTCATCAACGAGCAGATGTGGCAGGAGGCGGGCCTCACCGACGCGGACGTGCCCACCGACTGGGACGGCCTGTCCGACGTCGCCGCGAAGCTCACCACCGCCGACCACGTCGGCCTCGCCTTCGGCGCCGAGTACGCCCGCGTCGGCGCCTTCATGGCCGAGGCCGGCGGCTCGCTGACGAACGAGGACGGCACGGAGGCGACCGTCGACTCCGACGAGAACGTCGAGGGCCTGACCTACGTCAAGGACCTGATCACGAGCGGCGACGCCGCGTTCGCGGCCGACCTCGGCGCCGGCTGGGGCGGCGAGGCCTTCGGCACCGGCAAGGCCGCGATGACGGTCGAGGGCAACTGGATCGCCGGCGCGATGAACGCCGACTACCCCGACGTCGACTACCGCGTCGCCGAGATGCCCGCCGGCCCCGGCGGCCAGGGCACCCTGCAGTTCACCAACTGCTGGGGCATCGCCGCCGACAGCCCCAACCAGCAGGCCGCGCTCGAGCTCGTCGAGCAGCTCGTCAGCACCGACCAGCAGCTCGCCTTCGCCGACGCGTTCGGCGTGATGCCGAGCGTCCAGTCGGCCGCCGACCAGTGGAAGACGGACAACCCCGACTCCGCGGCCTTCCTCGACTCGGCCGACTTCGCCGTCGGCGTGCCGACGCAGCAGGGTGCGGCCGACGTGATCGCCGACTTCAACTCGCAGCTCGAGGGCCTCAGCTCGGCCGAGCCGGCCGACCTGCTCGAGTCGTTCCAGTCGAACTACGCGGCGATCCTCCCGTGAGCACCACCTCGCCCCGCGTCGGACGCAGGGCCCGCCCCGGCACCGCCTCGCGGGGCGAGGCCACCTCGGGCTGGCTCTTCGTCACCCCGACGATCGTGATCCTCGGGCTGTTCCTGCTCGTGCCGATGGTGATGGCCCTGTGGGTCAGCGTCTCGGACTGGAGCGGTCGCGGCTCGCCGTTCAGCGCCTCCGTCGGCTTCGTCGGCCTGCAGAACTACGACGACCTCGTGAACGGAGGCGGGCTGGCGGCCCGCGACTTCGGCATCTCCCTGCGCAACAACGCGTGGTACGTCGTCTTCGTCGTGCCGATCCAGACCGCGGTCTCGCTGTTCCTGGCGGTGCTGGTCAACCGGCAGGTGCTGCGCGGCCGGGGCTTCTTCCGCACCGCCTTCTACTTCCCGTCCGTGACGAGCTCGGTCGCCATCACCGTCGTGTGGCTGTTCCTCTTCACCCAGACCGGCGCCGTGAACCGAGCGCTGTCGTGGCTCGGGATCGAGGGGCCCGCCTGGTTCCAGGACCCGAGCGGCGTCGTCCACGCCGCCCTGGGCGCGATCGGCGTCACCGGCCCCGCGTTCCTCACCGACCACGACCTGCTCGGCGTGAGCTGGTGGGACTGGTTCGCCGGCCCCTCCGTCGCGATGAGCGCCTTCGTGCTGATGGCCGTCTTCACGACGAGCGGCACCTTCATGCTGCTGTTCGTCGCGGCGCTGCAGAACCTCGGCGGCGACGTGCAGGAGGCGGCGATGATGGACGGCGCGAACGCCTGGCAGCGCTTCTGGCGCGTCACCCTGCCGCAGCTGCGGCCGACGCTGTTCACGGTGCTGACGCTCGGCCTGATCGGCACCTGGCAGGTCTTCGACCAGATCTACACGGGCACGCAGGGCGGGCCCGCCAAGACGACGCTGACGCCCTCGTACCTGTCGTACACCTCGGCCTTCGCCGGGCAGGACTGGGGCCGCGGTGCCGCCATCGCCTTCGTGCTCTTCGCGATCATCGTCGTGCTCACGATCGTGCAGCGCGCCGTGCTGCGCGAGCGCCCCGTCTCGCGACGACGGATGTCGCTGTACGAACCGACTGCCTCGACGAGGAAGGAGGCGCGCCGATGACCGCCACGGCCCCCGTCACCGACCTGGTCGGCACCGGCCGGCCCGCCGGGCCTCCCCCGTCGTCCTCCGGTGCGGGTCGCAAGGGTCCTCGGCCGCCGCGCCGCACCTCCTCGCTGGTGTCGTCGTCGGTGCTCTACGCGGCGCTGGTCGCGCTGGCGCTGGGCTACATCGTGCCGTTCCTGGTGAGCGTCGCGACGTCGTTCAAGACCGACGCGGACGCCGCGGCCGACCCGCTCTCGCTCGTGCCCGCCACGTGGACGACGGCGGCGTTCCAGACCCTGTTCGTCAACAGCGACTTCCCGACCTGGGCGACGAACAGCGCGATCGTGGCGGTGTTCGTGACGGCCGGCCGGGTGTTCTTCGACTCGCTGGCGGGCTACGCGCTCGCTCGGCTGCGGTTCCGCGGGCGGGGCGTCGTCTTCGCCGCGCTGATCGGCGTGATGGCGGTGCCGAGCGTGGTGCTGCTGATCCCGAAGTTCCTGGTCATCAACCAGCTCGGCATCTACGACTCGTACGCCGGCATGATCATCCCGCTGCTCGTCGACGCGGCCGGGGTGTTCATCATGAAGAACTTCTTCGAGTCGATCCCGCCGAGCGTCGAGGAGCAGGCCCGCATCGACGGCGCCGGCACGTTCCGGGTGTTCTGGTCGATCGTGCTGCCGATGGCCCGTCCCGCGCTGATCACCATCATCATCCTGTCGTTCCAGGGGTCGTGGAACGAGCTCTCGCACTTCATCATCTCGACCCAGTCGCCCGAGCTGACCACCCTCACGAAGGGCGTCGCGGGGCTCGCCTCCGGGCAGCTCAGCCAGGGCAGCCAGTACCCGGTGAAGCTCGCCGCGGCGGTCGTCATGACCATCCCCGTCGCCGTGATCTTCTTCGTGTTCCAGCGCCAGATCATGAACAGCAGCGACGGGGCCGTGAAGGAGTGAGTGCGGGGAGCCGGCCCTCCACCGGGGCCGGCTCCGTCCCGCTCACGCCGCAGCACCTCCCCCGCACGCCCCTCAGCGCAAGGACCCCTCCCGTCATGACCGACACCACGTCACGACCCAAGACCGTCACCGACTCAGGCGCCGCAGCCGCCGACGCCGCCGCGTCGGCCACGTCGGCCCCTGCGGCCGAGCCGCTCCAGCCGTTCCTCGCCGCCGAGACCGTGGTGCTCAAGGCGCCCGCCCAGGCCTGGTCCGACTCGACCGGCGCGATGGGCGCCGCCGCGATCCACGGTGTCTGGGCCGGCGACACCCGCGTGCTGCGCGCGCACCGGGTCGAGGTCGGGGGCAGCAGGGTCGAGACGATCGCGGCGGTGCCGCTCGGCGCCTCCTCGATCCGGTTCGAGTCGCTGCTGCGCGGCCTCGACGACCACGGGGCCGACCCCGACGTGCGGCTGTCGCTGCTGCGCGAGGTCGGCACCGGCGGGGTCCGCGAGACGCTCACGGTGACGTCGCGCCTGGCTCGTGAGCTCGACGTCGTGCTGACCGTGGTGGTGCGGCCCGACGCGTCGTCGATGGACGAGGTGAAGGCGGGGCTGCCGGCCGTGCCGCCGCGCGACCTGCAGGTCGACGGGGCCCGCGCCTCCTGGTCGGGCGGCGACGCCGCGACGACGCTGACGACGACCGGTGCAGGAGGCGCGGCAGGCGGGGTCTCCGACGACGGCGCGCCGGGCAGTGCGGACGCAGGAGGCGCGGCGCCGGTCGAGGCCACCGCCGACGGCGAGCTGCGGCTGACCTGGCACCTGCGCGTGCCGGCCCGGGGCGCCGCCTCGGCCGGGCTCGAGCTCGCGACGGTGCTCGACGGCGCTGTCGTGGCCGGCGTCGAGGGCGACCAGCGCTGGGGCGCACTCGACCCTGCGCCGCACGACGACCGTCTGGCCCGCTGGCTCGACCAGGCGCTCGGCGACCTGTCGGCGCTCCGCATGACGACGACCGACCGACCCGACGACGTGTTCTTCGCCGCGGGCGCCCCATGGTTCTTCACCCTCTTCGGCCGCGACTCGCTCTGGGCTGCTCGGCTGGCCCTGCCGCTCGACCCTGACCTCCGCACCGGCCTGGGCGTCGCGGCCGGCACCCTGCGCGTGCTCGCGGGCCTGCAGGGCACGCGCGAGGTCGCGCCGAGCGCCGAGCAGCCCGGCAAGATCATGCACGAGCTGCGGCAGCGACCGCTCGAGATCCACGGCGAGGGCGTCACTCTCGCGCCCCTGTACTACGGCACGGTCGACGCGACGGCCCTGTGGGTCTGCCTGCTGCACGACGCGTGGCGCGCGGGCCTCCCCGACGACGAGGTGCGGGCCCTGCTCCCGCACCTGGAAGCGGCGCTCGCCTGGATGCGCGACCACGGCGACAGCGACGGCGACGGCCTGCTCGAGTACGTCGACGAGACCGGCCACGGCCTGTCGAACCAGGGCTGGAAGGACTCGGGCGACAGCGTCCAGTGGAGCGACGGACGCCTCGCCGACGGCCCCATCGCGCTCTGCGAGGTGCAGGCCTACGCCCACGAGGCGGCGGTGCACGGCGCGGACCTGCTCGACGCGTTCGACCGGCCGGGTGCCGACGAGTGGCGCGGCTGGGCCGACCGGCTGCGGACGGCGTTCCGCGAGCGCTTCTGGGTCGCGGACGCGCGAGGCAGGTTCCCCGCCGTCGCCCTCGACGCCGACAAGCACGCCGTCGACACGGTCACGAGCAACATCGGCCACCTGCTCGGCACGGGGCTGCTCGACGACGACGAGGAGGCGCTGGTCGCAGCCCGCCTCGCCGGCCCGGAGCTCGCGAGCGGCTTCGGCCTCCGCACGCTCAGCTCGGACGCGGCAGGCTTCTGGCCCCTCGGCTACCACCTCGGCACCGTCTGGACCCACGACACCGCCGTCGCGGTCGCCGGCCTCGCGGCGACGCACCACCACGAGGAGGCGCGGCTGCTGTCCGAGGGACTGCTCGCCGCCGCGCCGTGGTTCGGCTACCGCATGCCCGAGCTGCACGGGGGCGACGCCGCGGCCGACGTGCCCGCGCCGGTGCCGTACCCCGCCTCGTGCCGGCCGCAGGCGTGGTCGGCGGCGGCCGCCGTCGCGGTGTGGGCGGCGACGGCGCGCGTGTGCGACTGCGGCGACGAGGGCGGGGCCCAGGGCCGTCCCTGACCTCAGCCCGCGGTGAGGCGGCGGCCGTCGGCGTCGAGGTGGTCGCGCCACGAACGCGTGGCCGTCCAGCCGAGCAGCCGCTCGGCCTTGGCGGTCGAGATGCCCGACGCGTCGATGCGGTCGAGCTCGCGGAGCTCGACAGCGTCACCGTGGTGCTGGCGCAGCGTGGCGGCGAAGTCGTGGCCGCCCGCGTTGTCGGCGGCGGCGACGTAGAAGACCTCATGGCCCGGCAGGTCGGACTCGGCGGCGAGCAGCAGCGCGTCGGCGAGGTCGTCGGCGTCGACGTAGCTGCCGAAGTTGGCGCTCTCCGGCGACGCCTCGCGCACCTGGGGGCCGAGGTTCTCCTCCCAGTTGCTCTCGTCGTGCACCGTGCTGGGCCGGATCGAGATCGCCCGCAGGTCGGACCGCCGGACGGCCGCGTCCATCAGCTGTTCACCGAAGGCCTTCGAGAGGGCGTACGGGTCCTGCGGGCGAAGCGGGTGCTCCTCGTCGACGGGGACGTAGTCGGGCACGAACGGCCGCTCGGGGAAGAAGTTGCCGACGATGCTCTCGCTCGACACGTTGACGAAGCGGGGCACGCCGAACCGGACCGCCGCCTCCACCAGGTTGAAGGTCGACATGAGGTTCGTCTGGAAGACGACGTGCGCCGGGTTGCCCGTGGGCTGCGGGATGGCCGCGACGTGGACGACCGCGTCCGCGCCGGCCACGACGGCGAAGGCGGAGCCCGCGTCGGTGAGGTCGGCCATGACGTACCTGCCCGGCACGATCGCCCCGGCGTCGAAGACGGGCCGGGCGAGGTCGACGCCGAGCACGTCGTGCCCTGCCTCGACGAACCTGCGCACGGCGGCGCGTCCGACCTTGCCGCGCGACCCGGTGACGACGACCTTCACGGTGCTCTCCTCCGACGACCGTCCGCACCGCCGCCGGTCGGGGCGCCGGGGTCGTCCGCTGAGCCGACGTGCGTGACCCCACGCCTGGGCTGGCGATGTGGCGCGCCGGCGGTGACGCTCAGCCCGAGACCGACCGCGGGGCGCTCCGGAGGGCGAGCTCCCAGACGAGCCGGACGTGGGCGGACATGTCGGTCGACGGGTCGAGCATCCACTGCAGCTGCATGCCGTCGCTGACGGCCATCATCACGGCGGCGAGCTTCTCGACGTCGACGTCGGCGGGCACCTCGCCGAGGGTCTGGCGCTCGCGCATGCTCTCGGTCAGCAGGGTGCGGAAGCGGACGTAGCGCTCGGCGAACCAGGCGTGCGCCGGGTGCGCCGGGTCGCTGGTCGCGGCCGCGGACAGGCTCGTGAAGAGCTGCACCATGCCCGGTGTCCGCGCGTTGCGCTGGATGACCAGCAGGAACTGGTCGATGACGTCGAGCCCCGCGGCGCGCTCGGCGTCCTCGTCGTCACGCACCGTGAGGATGGCGAGGAACAGCGCCTCCTTGCTGCCGAAGTGGTGCAGCAGGCCAGCCTGGGTCAGGTCGACGGCGTCGGCGAGCTCGCGCACCGAGGTGCCCCGCATCCCGTTCCGGTCGACGACCTCGAGGGCCGTCCGGAGGATCTCCTCACGCTTGGCCAGGCCCTTCGCGTACGGACCCCGACGTGCCATGCGGCCAAGGCTATCCGGTGCGGCCGCCGGACACGGGAGAGCCCCCGTCGACGTCGCCTCGGAGGCGGTCGGCGGGGGCTCCGTGCGTGCGGAGACGCGGGGCTAGTGCGCGACGACCGGCTCGGGAGCCGGCGAGCCCGCACCCGCGCCCGTGCCCGCGCCCGCGCCCGCGGCGCCGGTGTCACCTGCCTCGCCCGCACGGGCGGTCGCAGCCTCGGCCCGGGCTCGCGTGTCGGCCTTCGTGCGGAACAGCGTCACCGCGAGGACGGCGCCGAGCAGGAAGAAGCCGGCGCCCCACGAGTACGCGGTCGCGTAGCCGTGCACCGCGGCCTCCGCCGCCGTGCGGGCGTCGGCGGGCAGGCGCGACGCGACGTAGCCCGTCGTGGCCGTGGCCGCGAGGGTGTTGAGCAGCGCGGTGCCGATCGAGCCGCCCACCTGCTGGCCCGTGTTGACCATCGCGGAGGCGACTCCTGCGTGGCCTCGGTCGACGCCCAGGGTGGCCGTCTGGATCGAGGCGGGCATGATCGAGCCCATGCCGAAGCCGAGCACCATCAGCGCGGGCAGGACGTCGCGGGCGTAGGTGCTGTCGAGGCCGAGACGGGTCAGGGAGAGCATGCCCGCCGCCCCGAGGAGCATGCCGAACGGCACCATGACCTTCGGCCCGAAGCGCGGCACGAAGACGTTCGTCGACAGCTGCGCCGCCAGGATCAGCATGCCGATCATCGGCAGGAACGAGACGCCCGTCTGGATCGGCGTGTAGGCGAGCGAGGTCTGCAGGTAGTAGGTGACGAAGAGGAAGATGCCGAACATGCCGGCCCCGGCGATCGTCACCGACAGGTAGGCCGCGCCGCGGTTGCGGTCGAGGACCACGCTGAGCGGCAGCAGCGCGTGCTCCGCACGGCGCTGCCACACGACGAACGCGACCAGCAGGACGCCGGAGGCGGCGAGGAAGCCCCAGGTGAGCGGCGAGCCCCAGCCCTCGGCCTCCGCGTTCGAGAAGCCGTAGACCAGCGAGAAGAGCGCGGCCGAGACGAGCACCGTGCCGGGCACGTCGAGCTTCGGACGAGGGCCCTGACGCGGCACGGTGTGCAGGAACAGCACGGCGCCGACGACGGCGACGACCGCGATGACGACGTTGATGTAGAGGTTCCAGCGCCAGTCGGCGTTCTCGGTGAGGACGCCTCCGAGCAGGAGCCCGAGCGCGCCTCCTGCCCCGGCGATCGCGCCGAAGACGCCGAAGGCGCGCGCACGCTCCTTCGGGACCGTGAACGTGGTGGTGAGGACTGCGAGCGCCGTCGGGGCGAGCAGCGCGCCGAACGCGCCCTGCAGGGCCCGGGCCGCGACGAGCGTGCCGAAGCTGCCCGCGGCGCCGCCGAGGGCCGAGGCGAGCGCGAAGCCGATGAGGCCGATCACGAAGGTGCGCTTGCGGCCCATCAGGTCGGAGAGGCGACCGCCGAGCAGGAGGAGGCTGCCGAAGGCGAGCGAGTAGGCGGTGACGACCCACTGGCGGTCGCCGTCCGAGAAGCCGAGGTCGGCCTGCGCGCTGGGCAGGGCGATGTTCACGACGGTCGAGTCGAGCACCACCATGAGCTGGGCCAGCGCGACGGTGGTGAGGGTCCACCAGCGGCGGGACGCCACGGCGGGAGGGCCGCTCGTGGCGGGTGAGGTCTGGGTCATGTCGGGGACTCTATACGGTCCGCGACAGTTTCGGAACTACCCAGTTTCGGATATGTCCGCCTAGGATGGGAAGCCGACGAAGGAGGCAGGGAGCGATGACGCAGGACGACGCAGCCGTCGAGGTCGAGACTCCCGTCGAGCCCGGATCCGGCGTCGAGGCCGGGACGGCTCCCGCGAAGCTGGGCCGCAAGCGCGACCACTCGCGCGACGCCGAGATCCTGCAGGCGGCGATCGACGTGCTGGCCGAGACCGGCTACGACGGGATGACCATCGAGATGGTCGCGACGCGGGCGAAGGCCGGCAAGGCCACCGTCTACCGGCGCTGGGCGTCCAAGAGCGACCTCGTCATCGACGCCGTGGCCTGCATGAAGGCCGCCCCCGGCCCGGGCGACCCGGTGGGCCTGCCCGACACCGGCACCCTGCGCGGCGACCTCGTCGCCATGATCAGGCCGCACTCGATCCAGGACAACGAGAAGAAGCTCAAGGTCATGGCCGGCATCGTCTCGCTGCTCGCCGACAGCCCCGAGCTCGCCGCCGCCGTCAACACGGCGATCGTCCAGCCCCGGGTCGAGATCAACCGCCGGCTGCTGCAGCGGGCGATCGACCGGGGCGAGATCCCCGCCGACATCGCGATCGACGACCTCGCGCTCCTCTCGCCGTCGATGGTCGCCTACCGCACGATCATCATGAAGCAGCCGGTCGACCGCGCGTTCCTGCTCGGCCTGATCGACGGCGTCGTCCTGCCCGCCGTGGGGCTCCGCCCGCCCGCCGACCCCGGGGCGTAGCTCACCGTCAGCGGCGCCTCCGGTCAGCGGAAGGCGCCCAGCTGGCGCTCGACCGGCACGGTCCCCTCGACGACGACGTCGCCGGTGTGCGCGGTGGTGACCGTCTCGATCAGGACGATCTGCACCTCCTCGTCGGCGATCGGGTTGTGCTGCACCCCCCGGGGCACGACGTGGAACTGGCCCGGGCCGAGCACCACCTCCTGGTCGTCGGGCAGCTGGATGCGGAGGCGGCCCGAGACGACCAGGAACATCTCGTCCTCGGCGTCGTGGGCGTGCCAGACGAGCTCGCCGAGCAGCTTCGCGACCTTCACGTACTGGTCGTTGACCTGCCCCACGACCCGCGGGGTCCAGTGCGCCTCGACCTGGCTGAGCTCGTGGGCGATGTCGATGCCGTCGATGTCCGTCATGGGGACATCCTGCCGTGCGGGCGCGCCTCGGCGTCGGACGGCGCCTCGTGGGGCTCCCGCCACCGGTCGCGGACCGGCGCGCTAGGCGTCCTCGTCGAGGAGGCGCGCGAGCTCCGGTGCGAGGGCCGCGGCCCAGAGCTGGTGCACCCGCGACCACGACCAGAGACGGCCGCGCACCTGCGCGGCTCCTGCGTCGAGGTCGGGGAAGCGCACGAGGACGCAGTCGCCGCGACGGCGGACGAGCTCCTCGGTCGCTGCGTCCAGCCGCGCGGCCTGGGCACGGATGAGCTCACGGCCCATCCACGCGGTCTCGGTGAAGCGGTCCATCGGGGGCACGCCGCCCACGATCACGGGGCTGAGCACCTGACCGGGCCGACGTGCGCGGTCCAGGAGCCGGTCGAGGTCGCGCGTCCAGGCCGCCGTCGAGGTCATCAGCAGGACGTCGCTGAAGCCGAGCGCGACGACCGTCACGTCGACGTCCGCGAGTGCCGGGGTCTCGTCGCGCGCAGCATCGCGGACCGTGCGCAGGGAGGCCCCGGCCTCGATCCACACCAGGGGTCGGCCACGGTGCGCCTCGACGAGCACGGCCACGCGGGCGAGGGTGGTGAGGTCGTCGTGCAGCACGCCGAAGCGGGCCGCGGCCGGGCTGCCGAGCCAGCCGACCCGGTCGGCCGACGGGTCGGCACGAGCCTCGGCCGCCGCCTGCAGAGCAGCAGCCGTCGGGGCGGGCGGGAACGTGCCGCCGCGGACGAGGTGCCGGAACCAGGCCAGCCGGAGGCGCAGCACCGGGCGCAGGACCCACCACACCAGCTCCGTCGCCCCCATGATCGCGACCGTACCCGGTCGCAGGCCCGCGTCGACGCGGGTGATCCGCTGAGCGCACCCGCGGCGCCACGCCCCGCTGACCGGTCTCAGCGGTGACGCGGGTCAGTTCGCCTTGACGGTGGCGAGCTCGTCCCAGTGGGTGGTCGCTCGGGGCGAGACCATGTCGCGCTTCATCGACCAGCCTCGTCGGTGACGGAGCCCGGCTACCCCGAGCCCCAGGGTGTCCTCGCCGAACTTGCCCGCGATGCGGTCGATGACCGCACCGTAGGCCGGCGGCGCGGCGCCCTCGAGGTCGAACACGTCGAGGCTCGCGTGCTCGTCGCGCGGGGTGAGCTCCATCAGCGTGACGCCGGCCCGCACGTATCGCTTGCCGGCCTCGAGCTGCGGT
>Ga0308167_1002617_pt1 | contig 16168 bp, 13 predicted proteins | sample PhyCR1_2_FD_202138 | JGI IMG/M metagenome (GOLD analysis project Ga0308167, IMG submission 202138) | Phyllosphere microbial communities from UC Gill Tract Community Farm, Albany, California, United States - DLSLRC.R1 | ecosystem: Host-associated > Plants > Phyllosphere > Unclassified | place... | reverse complement strand
CGCGGGCCCCGCGCCCCCCGCGCCTCCCGTCCGTCGTGGTGGTGGCGTTCCGCGATCAGGCGCGGAAGAAGTCCTGGTACGACGGGTCGCCCACCGGCTGGGCGTGACCGGGCTGCGCGAGCCGCTCCTCGACCATGGCCTGGAGCGCGTCGGGCGGGGTCAGCCCACGGCGGCGCCACTCCATCGGGTTCGCCCGGAGCTGCATCAGGGAGGTGTGGGATCGCATGGTCTCACTCTCCCATCCATTGCCTAGTTTGCCTAACTACATGTCCCATTGCCGCACTCGGGACCACTCCGCTCGGAGACCGGGAACGGCGAACGCCCCGCCACCGGACCGATGACGGGGCGTTCGTGTCGATCGCTACTTGCGGGGTGCCACCTTCGCGGTCTCGGCGGAGGTCGCCGAGCCGTCCTGGTAGCCCGTCGCCTTCGCCGTCACCTCGACGGAGAAGCGGTGCCCCGCGTCCGTCGTGCCGAGCGTGTAGCGCTGGTCCGTCGCACCCTGCACCGCGACGCCGTCACGGAGCCACTGGTACGAGTACGAGACCTTCTTGCCGTCCCACGAGCCGGGCTTCGCCTTGAGCGTCTTGCCGACCTTCGGGGTGCCGGAGATCGTGACGGCGCTGCCCTCGCGGAGGGTGAGCGTCGGCGCGGTCTGCGCCGCCTGGAGCACGTCGGCCTGGTCGCCCACCGCGTTGCCGAGGTGGAGCAGCAGGACCCGGGCGTTCGTGGCGTCGGCCTGTCGCGTGACCTGCAGCGCGCCCTTGTCCGCGTAGAGCACACCGGTGGTGGTGCCCTGCGCGAAGGTGAGCGCCGGTGCCGACGGGTCGTACGTCGCCGGGTCGGACTCGTCCACGACGTTGGAGCCGCTGGTGGCGAGGGCCGGGGCGTACGCCGACTCGGTCAGGACCGAGTAGTCGAACGGACCGGTCGCACCGATGGTCGACGCCGACACCGTCAGCACCTTGACGGCGCTGTCGAACGTGTTGACGTCCTGTCCCGCGGTGCCGCCGTTGAGCGGCTGCGCGTCGACCGTCTTGCCCGTCGCGAGGTCCACCGTGGTGGCGAGCGTCGCGTCGACCGTGGCCGACTTGGCGTCGTAGACCAGGTAGTCCGGCTCACCGTCGCGGTCCGTGTCGATGAGGACCTCGACGTTGGTCACCGCGCCGGGGTTCGCGTCGGCACCCGCGGTCTGGACGCCGAAGGCGAGCGTGTCGGATGCCTCGTCGTAGTTCGCGCCGTAGGCCCGGATGTCGGCGGCCTGGAGCGACTGCTTCGCCGAACCGGCGGGCAGCGGCTCCTGCGGGTCGGTCCCGCCCAGGACGAACGGTGCGACGGACGAGTGGTACCCGGTCACGGCGTCGCCCTGGTCGACCGAGCGGCCGGTGAGCGCGAGCTCCGCGGTCGTGGTCGAGCCCGAGAACGCGATGTCCTTGCCGTGCACGGCGCTGACCGGCTTCGGCGCGACGTACGCACCGAGGCGCATCGGGTTCAGCTTCGCGTCCGTCGGCGTGAAGGACACGACACCGGACTCGGCGGCGACGAACTCACGCTGGTAGCCGGACTGCACCGACTCCTGCGTGGGGTCGATGACGCGACGCAGCTGCGTCGGGTCGGCGATCGTGTACGTCAGCTTGACGGTCGCGGTGCCGTGCGCCGGAGCGGTGACCCGCTTCGTGCTCAGCGAGAACGCGACACCCGGCTGGTCCACCTGGGCCTGGTACGCCACGTCGTACGTGTGCGGACGGCCGTCGGTGTTCTGGATCTGCAGGGTGCGGGACTCGGTGGTCTTCCCGCTGACCTCGACGACACCGTACGAGGCGGTGACGAGCTGGTCGTTCTCGATGCTGCGCACCGTGGTGCCCGCGGTGACCGCCTGCAGCGCGTCGACGCGGCCGGTGCCCTGGCGCAGCAGCGTGGCGTTCCGGTCACCCTGACGAACGTCGTGCGTCGCGGTGTTCATCACGGCGGCCTTGACCTGCGGGGCCGTCCACGACGGGTGCGACTGGAACGTCAGCGCGACGATGCCGGCCACGTGCGGGGTCGCCATCGAGGTGCCGCTCATCGACATGCGGCCGTCACCGGTGCCGTTGGCCGCGGAGATCACGTTCACCCCGGGGCCGGCGACGTCCGGCTTGACGATGTCGTCGAACGAGCCGTGCACGCCACGGCTGGTGAACGGGGCGAGCGTGTTCACGTTCGCCTGGTCGGTCGCCAGCTGGAAGCCCTTGAGCTCCTGGGCGAACTGCACGTGCAGGGTCCCGGCCGTCGCGGCAGCCTGGAGGCTCGCAGCGCTGTCCGAGGTCAGCTCGGCACCCGGGATGGTCGCGTTCCCCGCGATGCCCGAGTCGAAGCTGGTCACCGTCCCGGCCAGCAGGACGCCGACACCGCCGGCTGCCTGCACGTTGTTGAAGCGCACACCGGAGCCGCACTCGAGCGCCCCGTCGGTCCACTTCAGCCAGACGACCTTGCCCTTGACCTTCGCGGCCTCGTCGGCGCTGAACGCCTGGCAGCCGTCGACGTTCGTGGTCGGGACGACGACGTCGCCCTCCACCGGCAGGGTGCCCTGGTAGTTCTGCGAGTACTGCGCACGGTAGGTGCCGGCGACGTCGGACGGCGCGGTGGCCTTGACACCGTCGAACAGCGACTGCCCGGTGGCGCTCGCGGCGACGGTGAGGGCGCCCTCGGCGTTGCCCGGCGAGCCACCGATGTCGGTGAAGTCGTCGGCGTTGCCCGAGGCGATGACGGGCAGGACACCGCGGGCGGTGAGCGCGTCGATCTTCGCGTTGTCGGGGTCGTCCGGTGCGCCGTAGTCGGAACCGAGCGACAGGTTGAGGACGTTGATGTCCTTGCCCTCGGTCAGGGCCTGGCCGACCCAGTCGAGCGCGGCACCGGTCAGGTCGGTCGAGCCGCCGCCGTCACCGAACACCTTGAGGGCGTAGAGGCCGGCGTCCGGCGCGGTGCCCGGGCCGATCCACATGTCCTGGACGGACTGGTTGGTCAGCTTCGTGTAGTCGCCGCGGAACGTCTTCTTGTCCGCGGTCAGGCCGTAGCCCGCGGCGGTGCCGGACACGTGCGTGCCGTGGTCGCCGCCCTTGCCGTCGATCGGGTTCGCGTCCGGCTTCGGGGTCGGGTCGTAGCCCGCGCTCGAGGAGTCGGCGTTGTAGGTGGGGCCGGCGAAGTCGTAGCCACCGAGGTACTTCTTCGCGTCGAACCAGCTCGGGTCCGGCGCGCTCGTGCTCGCGAGGGCCTGCTCGTACGCGGCCGTCGTGCCGGGGCCGCCGAAGTCGGCCTGGGTGTAGTCGAGACCGGTGTCGAGGACGGCGACGTTGACGCCCTTGCCGGTGCGGCCGGTCTGCTGCCACGCGTCGAGCGAGCGCGTGTAGACGTCGCTCGCGGCGTTCTTCGGGCTGACGCCGTCCTCGCCCGGCTGCACCAGGTCGGGGTCGACGCCGCTCGGGGCCTTCGACGCGTCACCCGGGGTCGGGTCGACGATCTTCTTCGGCGTGAGCGGGATGATGCTCTCGACGTCCGAACGGCTGGCGATGTCGCGCAGGGCGTCGACGTCGGCGACGACGGCGACACCGGGGACGGTGTACTCGGTCGAGTACAGCTCCGTCGCCTCTGCGTCGGACCGCTTGACGGCGGCGCGGACGGCGTCGACGGTCGACGTGATCGCCTGCACGCGCTCCTTCGCGGCGGACGACGGCGTCTTCGACTTCGTCAGGTCGCCGCCCTTCGCCTTCGCGTCGACCTCGAGGGCCCCCTGGCCGGTCGTGCGGACGAACGCCGCGACCGTCTTCTGGGGCTTGGCGTCGCGCAGGGGCGCCGCGAGCTTGAGGTCGGCGGCGGAGAGACCGCTCGGCGCGGCGTTCGCTGCGCCGCCCACGGCGAGACCGCCGCACGACAGGGCGACGGCGGCGATGCCGGCGGTCAGGATGCGTGCGACGCGTGACCGCGTGGTGCGCTCCGTGGTGGGTGGTTGCTCGGGTACTGCACGGTTCGGTGTTGCACGTGTCACAGGGCGCACTCCTCGGCTCTGTCCGTGGTGGGAATTCCTGTGAAGTTATGCGTTCGTTCACAGGCGGAACAGTCCGCACTTCGGAGGACTGGCCCTCGTTCGGGGGTACATCACCTCGTAACTTGCACAGCTGTGTGCACGTTATTACGATGGTGCTCGTGACCACCACCGACCAGCCCGGACGCGCGCCCCGACGGGACGCGACGGCGAACCGGGCCGCCCTGATCGAGGCCGCACGGACCGTCCTGCAGCAGGACCCCGATGCCTCGCTCGAGACCATCGCGTCCGCCGCGGGCCTGTCGCGCCGTGCGGTCTACGGACACTTCCCCTCCCGCGACGACCTCGTGCGCGAGGTCGTGACCGGCGGCGCCGCACGGATCGCCGGCGCGATGCCGTCGTCGTCCGAGCTCGCCGACCTCCCGCCCGCCGCACGGCTCGCGGCGATCGCCGTGACGCTCTGGGCCGAGGTCTCGCACGTGCGCTCCATGGCCCGCGTCGCCCTGCGCAGCCCGTTCGCCGAGTCCGTGGCCGAGGTGTTCGCGCCGCTGCGGGCACAGGTCCGCACGGCCTGCGCGCTCGGCATCGACGAGGGCTCGATGCGCGACGACGTCGACGCGGACACGCTCGCCCGCCTGGTCGAGGCCGCGTGCATCGCCGTCCTCGACGAGGCCACCCGGTCCGGCACGAGCGACGAAGCCGGTCGCCGCACGGTCGTGCTGTCGGCGCTCGGCACCGCCGGCATCGACTGGCGCACCGCGCTGCTGTCCGAACCCGCCGCACCCACACCCCGTACCGAGCAGGAGACCCGCGCATGACGCTCGAACTCGACCACGTCGGCATCGGCGACGAGCCCGGCGCCGCGCTGCCCGCCGTGTCCGCCGTCGCCGCCCCTGGTCGCCCCGGTGTCGTCGCCGTCGAGACCGAGCAGGCCCCGGTGCTCGCGTCCCTGATCGCCGGCGGGCGGATGCGTCCCGAGTCCGGGCGGGTGCTGCTCGACGGACGCGAGGACGCCGCAGCGGTACGCGCGGCCTTCGCGCTCGTGGACACCCCGGGCGTCGCCGAACCGTTCCCCGTCATGACGCTCCGGAAGGTCGTGCGCGAGGAACTCGCGTTCGCCGGGCAGCGTCCCTCGCGCGACCACGTCGACACCGTGCTCGACGAGCTCGGCATGCGGGACCACGCCGACACGCAGGTGCAGCGGGTCCCGACCGACGTGCGGGTGCGGCTGCTCGTCGAGCTCGCGCTGCTGCGGGACGGGGTCACGGGCATCGTGCTCACCTCGCCCGAGCGGCACGGCGGCGCCGTGACCGACTGGTTCGCGGTCGTGCGCGACGTCGCCCGGCGCGGCGTCACCGTCATCCTCGTGACGTCGAAGGCCGCCGCAGCCACCGTCGAGCAGCTGCTCGACACGATCCGTACCGAGGGTCCCGACGACGCGACCTCGGCCGACGGGGGCGACCAGGGCCTCCCGTCCGGCCCCTCCGACCCCGAAACTCCCGCAACCGTCCCGACGGAGGCACCCGCGTGACCATCCCCTCGCTCATCCGCGCCGAACTGGCGCGCCTCACCGCCACGCCGCTCGCCCGGCTCGCGTTCGTCGCCCTCATGGTGGTGCCGCTGCTCTACGGCGGCGCGTACCTCTGGGCGAACCGCGACCCGTACGCCAAGCTCGACCAGATCCCGGCCGCGATCGTCGACCAGGACGCCGGCGCGACGCTCGACGGCGACCGGGTCGACTACGGCGAGGACGTCACGAAGGAGGCGATCGACGGCGCCGACTTCAAGTGGACCGAGACGACCGCGGCCGACGCGCGCTCCGGCGTGCGGAACGGCAAGTACGACTTCGTCGTGACGATCCCGCACGACTTCTCCGAGGCCCTGGCGTCGGCGCAGGGCGACGACCCGAAGCGCGCAGAACTCGTCATGACGACCGCGGACACGAACTCGTACCTCGCCTCGACCATCGCGGAGCAGGCCGGCAAGACCATGCGCACGGCCGTCGCCGAGCGGGTCGGCAAGCAGGCAGCGACGACCCTGCTCGTCGGACTCGCCGACGTGCGGGACAGCCTCGGCGACGCCGTCGACGGTGCGGGACAGCTCGCATCGGGGGCGACCACGGCTGCCGACGGCGCGTCCTCGCTCGCGTCCGGCACCTCCGCGCTGTCCGCCGGGGCATCGCAACTCGCCTCCGGCACCGCCGCACTGCCGTCGCAGACCGCCCAGCTCGACAGCGGCGCACAGCAGGTCGCGTCCGGGGCCTCGACCCTGGCATCCGGGCTGCAGTCCGCACAGCAGCAGACCGCGTCACTCCCCGCGCAGACCGCGCAGCTGAACGACGGCGCGCAGCAGGTCGCCGCGGGGAACGCGGCGTTGGCCGACAAGGTCGACTCGGTCAGCGCCGACGTCGACGCGGTGCAGCCGGTGGACGCCGCCACGGTGCTCGCGCAGATCACCGCGAACCTGCCCGAGGGCGTCACGCTGACCCCCTCGCAGCAGGAGGCGATCACGAAGGCGGTCGGCGACGTGAACACCGCCGGCGCCTCGGCCAAGGAGACCTACGCGTCGACCAAGTCGGCCGTCGACCAGCTCCGCGATGGGTCGGCCCAGGTCGCGGCCGGCACGTCGGCGCTGGCCTCGGCGTCGCCGCAGCTCGCGGACGGCATCGCATCGGCGTCGAGCGGCGCCTCGCAGCTCGCATCGGGCTCGTCGCAGGTCGCCGCGGGCACGTCGAAGCTCGCCGCCGCGGCACCGACGCTGTCCTCCGGTGCGGCCTCGCTCGCGGACGGTGCCGCGTCGGCCGCGTCCGGTGCCTCGCAGCTCTCGTCGGGTGTCGACCAGCTCGAGGACGGCTCGAAGGAGCTCGCCGCGAAGCTCGACCAGGGACGCACGAGGATCCCGGCGTCGACCGCCGCCCAGCGCTCGTCGCAGGCGTCCGTGATCTCGGACCCGGTCAAGGTCGGCGACGACAACGTCGCCGCCGCGTCGAACTACGGCGCCGGCCTCGCTCCGTTCTTCATCTCGCTCGCCGCCTGGATCGGCATGTACGCGCTGTTCCTCATCCTCAAGCCGATCTCCAAGCGGGCGATCACCGCCGTGCAGAAGCCGCTGCGCGTGGTGCTCGGCGGCTGGCTCACCCCGGCGCTCCTCGGGGTCGTGCAGATGGCGGCGCTGTTCCTGATCGTGCGGTTCGCGCTCGACCTCGACGTGGTGCACGCCGGGTCGACGGTGGCCGTGATGGTGCTCGCCTCGGCGACCTTCGCGGCGATCATCATGGCGCTCAACGTGCTGCTCGGCTCGGTCGGGCAGTTCCTCGGCCTGGTGCTCATGCTCGTGCAGCTCGTGACCGCCGGCGGGACCTTCCCGTGGCAGACGCTGCCGGGGCCGTTGGCGGCGCTGCACTTCGCGCTCCCGATGACCTACTCCGTCGACGCGATCCGGCAGACGATGTACGGCGGGTCGTTCGCGGCGGTGTGGTCGGACGCGGGGGTGCTCGCGTGCTGGTTGCTCGGCGCGCTGCTCGTGTCGTACGTCGTCACCGCGCGGCAGACCCGCTCGCGGACGCTGCGCGACCTGCGGCCGAGCCTGATCGGGTAGCGCGGGCGGCGCGGGCGCGGGCGCGGCGCTCGGGGCGGCGCGGCCGTCAGCACAACGAGAAGCACGTCGCGCCACGGGGTTCCGTGGCGCGACGTGCTTCCGGTGGTGCGCGAGCACCCAGCACCACACGCACCTCCGCGCCACCTCCGCCCCGCGAGCACGCCGGACGCCCCGCGCCTGCCACACCCAGCCCACCCCACCCCCGGTCGGCGCACCATGTCCTGACAACCGCTCGAGTCGGGGCCGCTACGATCGAGGGACACCACGACGGGTCGAGGGAGATCATGGGAGACGGCAGGTCCGCCACCGCAGACGGCAAACCGGCGACCATCTACGACGTCGCCGCCCGCGCAGGGGTCTCCAAGTCCCTCGTCTCGCTCGTGCTCCAGCGCTCCCCGAAGGTCAGCGACCAGCGCCGCGAGGCCGTCCTGCGAGCCATCCAGGAACTCGACTACCGCCCGAGCACCGCGGCCGTGTCCCTCGCCGGCACCCGCAGCCGAACGATCGGCGTCGTCCTCGACGACTTCCGCAACCAGTGGTTCGTCGACCTGCTCACCGGCCTGCGCGAGGCGCTGCAGGACCAGGGGCACCGCCTCGTCGTCGCCGACCGCTTCCTCAACACCGGGCTCGACGCCTCACCCGTCGAGGGCTTCCTGTCCATGCGCGTCGAGGGCATCGTCATCGCCGGCGAGCCCGACACCGACCTCGCGATCCCGGCGAGCATGCCCGTCGTCGTCGCCGGCGGTCGTGCGGTGCTCCCCCGCGCCGACACCGTCGCGAACGACGACCGCGCCGGTGGTCGGATGGCCGCCGAGCACCTGCTCGCGCTCGGCCACACGCGCATCGGCTTCGTCGGCGGGCGCTCGGCTGCGTCCGCGGAGCGGCTCACCGGCCTGGAGGCACGGATCACCTCCGCCACGTCGCCCGCGTCGCTCGCCACCCACGTCATGCCCGTGGAACCCACCGAGGAGGCCGGCGCCGAGGCCGTCGGGCACCTGCTCGACGCCCACCCCGACGTCACCGCGGTGTTCGCCGCGAACGACGTCATGGCGCTCGGTGCGATGTCGGGGCTCGCCGCACGGGGCTTGCGCGTCCCCGAGGACGTGTCGGTGATGGGCTACGACGACACCCCGCTCGCGGCGTCGTCCTACGTCGGCCTGACGAGCATCGACGACCGCAGCGTGGAGATCGGCCGCGGCGCCGGGGAGCGCCTGCTCGCCCGCATCGCCGACCCGACCGCTCCGGCGCAGGAGACCCTGGTCGAGCCCCGGCTCGTCGCCCGCCGCACGACCGCTCCGCGCTGACCCGCGAGCGTGCCCGCCCGCGCGAGCCCGCCCGCGCGCGCACGAGACTCGCCCGAGCGGACGTCTTCGCGGCCCCGGCGCCGCGAACGTGTCTGCGGAGCCGAGTCTCGTGCGCGGCCCCGCCGGCCCGGCGGCCCGGCGGCCCGGCGGCCCCGCGGCCCCGGCGGCCCCGCGGCCCCGGCGGCCCCGCGGCCCCGCGGCCCCGCGGCCCCGCGGCGAGCGCGTCAGTTCGTGGGCAGGACCGCGTGCTGGACGACCCAGGCGTGCATGACGATCGCCGCCGCGGCCGAGGCGTTGATGCTCCGCGTCGACCCGAACTGCGTGATCTCGAGGTGGGCGTCCGCACCCGCGACGGCCTCGTCGGTGAGCCCCGGCCCCTCCTGCCCGAACAGGAACACGCAGCGCTCCGGGATCGCCGCGGTCTCGATGCGCTCGGCACCCGGGGTGTTGTCGATCGCGACGACCGGTCGTCCCTCCTCGTGCATCGCGGCCATGAACGCCGCGACGTCCGGGTGGTACCGCACGTGCTGGTACCGGTCGGTGACCATCGCCCCGCGCTTGTTCCAGCGTCGCCGACCGATGACGTGCACCGTGCCGGCGAGGAACGCGTTCGCACTCCGCACGATCGACCCGATGTTGAGGTCGTGCTGCCAGTTCTCGATCGCGACGTCGAAGGCGTGTCTGCGGGTGTCGAGCTCGGCGACGATGGCGTCCATCGACCAGTACCGGAAGCGGTCGACGACGTTGCGGGTGTCCCCGGCGGCGAGCAGCTCCGGGTCGAGCCGGGGGTCCTCCGGCCAGGGCTCGGGGTGCGGCCCGACGCCGTTGGTCGTGGCCTCGTGGGTCGGTGGCAGCGTGGGACCGTCCGGCTGCGCCGGCCCCGTCGACGGGACCAGGGGGTCGGACGGGAGGCGCTCGGTCACGTGACCAGCGTAGGGCGCGTGCCCCGCGCCTCCCGTCCGGCGACCGCCGTCAGCCGACGGTCAGTACGACGTCGGGTACGTGACCGACGGCTCGGACATCGCGACCGCGACGAGCGCGATGAAGAGCACGGCGTAGAAGACCGTGATCACCCCGCCGACGATCACCGCGGCGAGCGCCAGGCCACGGCCGCCCTCGTCACGCTTCTTCGCCTGGGACATCGCGACGAAGCCGAGGACGAACCCGACGATCGGCGCGACGAACGCCGCCACGAGCGCGATGATCGCGAGGGTGTTCGTGCGCTGCGGGGCGGCCGGCGCCGTTGCGTACGGCTGGTACGGGTGCTGCTGGGGCTGGACGTTCTGTTCTGACACGGCTGACGAGCCTAGGAGCGCCGCGTTTTCGTGGAGAAGTGCCAATCTTCGTCCGGCCTCAGGTCGTGCCGGGGCGCAGGAAGTCCTCGGGGTCGTCACCGCTGCCGGTCGTCGTGAAGATGCGCTTGCGGTCGCCGGGGCGGGCCGGGTCGTGGAGCACGGTCACCGTCCCACCGAGCACCGGAGCGGTGCCGTGGGTGAAGCCCTCGGTCCGCTCGACCCAGCGCCGGACGCCGTGCAGGTCCACGAACGAGAAGGTCCACCGCAGCAGCGTGCGCGACGCGTCCGGGGTCGTGCCACCGCTGATCGCGGTGACCTCGCCCGTGGTGCGGCGGCCGTTCGCCAGCACGTCCGTGAGCCGGGCGCGCCGGTTCCCACGGCCGATCCGCGTGGCACCGCCGGCCACGAGCGCGAGGACGGTCACGACGGTGAGGAGCCCCGGCAGCCACCACACGGCGGTGTACAGGATCCAGCTGCCGACGCCCCACGTCTCGTCGTGCCCGAACGTCGGGTCGACGGCCACGCCGACGCGGTCCGGGGCGGGCCACTGCGTGGTCGTGGCCCACCAGGTGCACGCGGTGGCACCGACGAGCCAGAGCGGCAGCGGCCCGAGCCCGACCAGGTCGGTGGTGCGCCCGGACCACCGGTGGTTCCACCGCGTGTACACGCCGACGGCCACCAGGGTGCCGACGACCGCGCTCGGGGCCGCCCACAGGTGCGTCTCCGGGTCGGGGCTGTCGGAGAAGATGCTGTTGACCGTCATCATCCGGAAGCGCAGGACGAAGTCCGACACCGCGAGTCCACCGACCACCCCCGCGGCGACGACCAGCAGTGCACCGACGACGGTCATCGTCAGGGCAGGGGTCGAGCCGCGGTACCGGGCCTCGCGTTCGCGGCGCGCCTGCTGCGGGTCGACCGTGCTCACGACGCGGTGGTGCCGTGCGTGCGGACGCGGGCCTCGATGCCGGCGGTGATGATCTCGAGGCCCAGGGCGAAGCGGTCGTCGTACGAGTGCTCGCCGAGGATCTCCCCGACCACGCGGTGCCGCTCGGGGCGCCCGGCCTCGGAGTCGCCGCGGCCGACCTGCACGCCGGCGTGCCCGACGACGAAGTCGTAGACCACGAAGAACGCGTACATGGCCTCGCGCTCCGGCAGACCTGCCTGCTGCAGGGCCCCGACGACCTTCGCCACGACGGCGTCGGACTCGGTGGAGGCGAGCGGGGCGCGCTGGCTGTGCGACTCGAGCACGAGGGGGTGGGTGCGCATGAGGTCGCGGAAGGTGCAGGCGAAGACGTGGACGACCGAACGCCAGTCGTCCGGCCAGACGAAGGTGGCCGTGAACTCGTCGACGGTACGACGGACGAGCTCGGCGTGCAGGTCGTCGAGGCCGCCGATCGTCCGGTGCACGGTCATCGGTGCGACGCCGAGCTTCGCGCCGAGGGCGCGGAAGGAGAGGCGGTCGAGGCCCTCCTCGTTGGCGATGGCGGTGGCGGCGTCGACCACCTGCTGTCGGCTCAGGACGTTGGGGCGACCGCGGCGGCGACGGGGCGCGGCGGCGGTGTCGGCCGCCGGCGTCGTCCCGGTGGGGGCGTCGGCCGCTCCCGCGCCGGTACGGCCGTCGGTCGTGGTGCGCGGCTGGGCGGTGGGGCTGCCGGGGTCGACGAGCACGGGGAGGCCTCCTTGATCCGGTACGTGTCCCGAAAATCGTAGCCCAAAGCCGAACGCCGGTCGGTGTCCGGTCGGCCAGTCCTCCACAGTCGGGTGACCACCGGGTCCGGCGAGCGGCGGCCCCGGTACGCTGGGCCCATGGCTACCCGCGACGAAGTCGAGTGCTGGCTGACCGACATGGACGGCGTGCTCGTCCACGAGAACCAGGCCCTGCCGGGCGCTCCCGAGCTCATCCAGCAGTGGCTGGACGAAGGGACCGAGTTCCTCGTCCTGACGAACAACTCGATCTTCACGCCGCGTGACCTCAGCGCCCGGCTGCGGTGGTCGGGGCTCGAGGTCCCCGAGGAGCGCATCTGGACGTCGGCGCTCGCCACGGCGGACTTCTGCCGCTCGCAGATGCCCGGGGGCTCCGCGTTCGTGATCGGCGAGGCCGGGATGACGACGGCGCTGCACGAGGCCGGCTTCATCATGACCGAGACCGCGCCCGACTACGTCGTCGTCGGCGAGACCCGCAACTACTCGTTCGAGGCGATCACCAAGGCCGTCCGGCTCATCCGCGACGGTGCCCGGTTCATCGTGACGAACCCCGACGCCACCGGGCCCAGTGCCGAGGGGGTCCTGCCGGCGACCGGGGCCATCGCCGCGATGATCGAGAAGGCCACCGGGAAGCAGCCGTACGTCGTCGGCAAGCCGAACCCGATGATGTTCCGCTCGGCGATGAACCGGATCGGGGCCCACTCCGAGAACACGGGCATGATCGGCGACCGCATGGACACCGACGTGCAGGCGGGCATCGAGGCCGGGCTCCACACCGTCCTGGTGATGACCGGCATCAGCGACCAGGCCGAGATCGACCGGTACCCGTTCCGCCCGAGCGAGGTCATCGCCGGCGTGCACGAGCTCGTCCGCGCGGAGCCGATCGAGGTCGAGCTCTAGCGAGGGCGTGAACGCGCGCTCAGACCGGGTTCGCCCGGAGCAGCCGCTCCGTCGCGATCATCGCGCCGCCCACGACCGCCGGGATCCCGCCGCCGGGGTGCACCGACGCTCCCACCCGCCACAGCCAGGGCCGCCAGCGGTCGTTGTACGAGGGGCGGTGGAACGGCCCGCTCTGCCACGGCGGACGGGCCGCCCCGTAGAGCGCCCCGTGCGGTTCGCCGCCGGTGCCGTAGTACTGCGGGTCGAGGACCACGTGGTCGTCGAGCAGGTCGGTGATCGGTCGGTCGAGACCCAGCGCTGCCGACACCCGGTCGACCTCCCGCCGCACGAAGGGGTGGTCGACCTCGTAGTGCGCGCCGTCCGCGGGTGCGGTCAGCAGCACGCCCACGGTGCCGTGCGGGTTCGGGGAGAGCTCGCCGGCGCGGTAGTGGTTGACGAACACCATCGTGTCCGCCGGCTCGTCGCCCGCCTCGAGGCTCCGGTGCAGTGCGTCCGGCTTCGTCGGCAGCACCACGCTGTGCGTCGCGAGGCCCTCGGGCAGCTCCTCGCGCAGCACGCCGTAGAGCGCGACGGCGGAGCAGGACAGGGCCCGGGGGCGGGGGCGGGAGCGCGGGCGGGGCAGCGCGGACATCGCGGACATCGCGGACATCGCGGACGGACCGGCCGGTCCGGTCAGCGCGGCGAGCCGGTCGGCGTCGAGGGCGCTGACGACCAGGTCGGCGGGGTGGTGCGCGGCCTCGGTGGAGACGCCACCGCGCGCGATGCAGGTGACGGCCTCGCCGGTGCGGACCTCGACGCCGGCGGCCTCGGCGAGTCGCTGCAGCGCGAGCACGACCTCGTAGACGCCGCCGCGGGGCACCCACGCGCCGGTCTCCGCCATGATCGCCGGCATGCTCGCGTAGAGCGCAGGGGTGCGTGCGGGTGAGACCCCGGCGTTGAGGGTGTGGATCGCGATGATCTCGCGCAGCCCGTCCGGCAGCCACGCCAGGCCGTCGAGGTACGCACGCGTGGTGAGCCGCGAGCCGTAGACGGAGAGCAGGCGACGGACGGCCGGCAGGGCCGAGCGGTCGAGCGGGTCGGCGAGCAGGAGCCGCGTGACGTCGTCGGCGAGCGGCGCGTGCAGGTCGGCGAAGCGTCGCCACGCCGGGTACCAGGGGTGGTCGGGTGCCACCGGGAGCGCGGTCTCCTCGCCGCCGTGGAAGTACCGGCCGACCTCGGGCATGCGCACCAGGTCGAGGTGCCCGTCCTCGCCGGAACGTCCGCCGAGTCGCCGCAGCAGCTCGTCCCACACCGCCGGGAAGGTGACGAGCGACGGCCCGGTGTCGATCCGGTCCGCCCCGAGCTGGATGCGACGGCTCTTGCCGCCGAGCCGGTCCGACGCCTCGAGCAGGGTCACCCGGTGCCCGGCACGGGCGAGCAGGGCGGCGGCGGTGAGGCCACCGATCCCGCCTCCGACGACGACGACACGACTCACCGGGCACCTCCGAGCACGATGGACACCAGGAGCAGCACCCCGGCGAAGGACCCCGCGATGTACGGGAAGGCGACCGACAGGCGGTACAGGCGGTGACCGGTCTCCGGCGACGGGGCGCGCAGCAGGCACACGACGAGGATGCCGGCGATGAGCAGGTTGACGGCGGCCACCGGGATGCTCACCACCGCGAACAACACCGTCGACACCACCCACCAGGCGCCGCTCCACAGCGCGGTCCCCCGGGGTCCGAGCCGGACCGCGGTCGTGGTGATGCCCGCGTCACGGTCCTCGACGATGTCCTGCACGGCGTCGAAGGCGTGCTTGGCGACGCTCCAGGCCATCAGTCCCAGCGCGGCGGGCCACGTCGGCTCCTCCTCGAGGGCGAACGGCACGATGACCAGCGGCAGCGCGTACGCCGCGTTGCTCAGCGAGTCGAGGTACGGCCGCGCCTTGAAGCGCACCGGTGGCGCGGAGTAGCAGACGAAGACGACCGCGTAGAGCAGGATCGCGGCGTTCGCGAGCGGCGGCAGCGTCAACAGGAACGCGACGAGGAACGGCACGTTGACCACGGCGACCGCCCAGACGATGAGTCGGACCTCCGACTGCCGGATCCTGGCACCCTCGATGGACCCCTTGCGGGGGTTCGTCGCATCGGTGTCCTGGTCGAAGACGTCGTTGACGCCGTAGATGAGCAGGTTGAACGGCAGCGTCAGCCAGATCAGGATCGGCAGCGCCCGAAGGTCGAACAGCGCTCCGGTGAGCCACACGGCGACCAGCCCCGAGCCGATCGTGTTGATCCACAGGACCGGACGCGAGACGTGCACCAGTCGGCGCACGGTCGCACCGGCCCCGGACCGCAGGGTCCTGGGCAACTGTCCGGTCCCGTCGGTCACCGGCCCGAGCGTACCCGGCGGCGCCCGTGCTACTCCACCGTCACGAGCGTCCCGAGCGGCAGGGCGTCGAGCGCCGCGACCCCCTCCGCGGAGAGCCGCACGCACCCGTGGGACACCGCCCCCGAGGCCGCCGCGTTCCAGTGCAGGCCGATGAGCCCGCCGTCCGACCCGCCGTACGGTTCGTCGGCTGCGCTCGAGTGCAGCGACGTCAGCTGGATCGCGTGGTCGCCCGTCCCTTGCGAGGGGTCGACGTACCGCTGCTCCAGGTACCCCGTCACGCCGGTCGGCGTCGGGGTGTCGGAGGTGCCCACCCCCGCGGGGAAGCTCCGGGTGACCTGTCCGGACGAGGACTCGATGGACACGGTCTGGTCGGCCGTCGAGATGACCACGTGCGACGTCGGTGTCACCTGCTGCACGAGTGCCGTCCGCGGCACCCACGCGGCCGTCTGCGCGGCAGCGTGTCCGGCCGCCGAGGGCAGCTCCCGACGCGACGGCGTGAGGACGAGCTCCCAGTCCCCCTCGTGCCGCAGTCCCACGACCGTCGTCGGCTGGCCGAGGAAGTCGGTGGCCGCGAAGCGCGCGACAGGGCGCTGCCGATCGGACCCGAAGAGCGGTGCGTCGGTGCGGAGGTGGAAGACCTCGGCGGACGACACCGTCCGGTCGACGGGCAGCAGGCCGCCGACCACGGCCGAGTAGCGCGCTTCGGGCAGCGCGGCGAGCGCCGCTGCGGCGACGTCGGGGACGCTCGGCACCGTGCGCGCCGTGGCCGTGGGGGTGCGGTCCGCCGCGGCGGGGACGGCGTCGCCGCCGGTCGCGCCGGTCAGCACCGGGACGGCGATCGCGGCGACGGCGACCACGACGGCGGCGATGCCGACGGTGGTCCAGGTCTTGGGGTACGGCACGGGGGACTCCGGTGGTGCGAGGGGGGGGGGGGGGGGGGCGGGGCCGGGGGGGGGGCCGGGCGGGCGGGGGGGGGCGGGGCC
>Ga0308167_1002616_pt1 | contig 16182 bp, 16 predicted proteins | sample PhyCR1_2_FD_202138 | JGI IMG/M metagenome (GOLD analysis project Ga0308167, IMG submission 202138) | Phyllosphere microbial communities from UC Gill Tract Community Farm, Albany, California, United States - DLSLRC.R1 | ecosystem: Host-associated > Plants > Phyllosphere > Unclassified | place... | reverse complement strand
TGGAACGAGTACTTCCACTGCGAGGACATCACCACGGTGAACGTCCGGCGCGAGTTCGACGCCTTCCCCTGGCGCGACGTCCCCGACGCCGAGATCGACCGCTGGCGCACGGGGACGACCGGGTTCGACCTCGTCGATGCGGGCATGCGGGAGCTCTGGCACTCGGGTGCGATGCACAACCGGGTCCGGCTCGCGACGGCCAGCTTCCTCGTGAAGAACATGCTCGTCGACTGGCGCATCGGGGAACAGTGGTTCTGGGACACGCTCGTCGACGCCGACTCCGCCAACAACGCGGCGAACTGGCAGTGGGTCGCTGGCTCCGGGTTCGACGCGGCGCCGTACTTCCGGGTGTTCAACCCCGACCGGCAGCTCGAGCGGTTCGATCCGCACCGCGAGTACGTGCACCGCTGGGTCCCCGCGGACGAGGACCGTCCCGAGCCCATGCTGGACCTCAAGGAGACCCGTCAGCGGGCCCTCGACGCGTACGACCGGATGCGTCGGTCGTGAGCGGCATCGATCCACAGGTGGTCGCGGACGTCGACGCGCTGTTCCGCGAGCGCGTCGAACGGGGCGTCGCACCGAGCAGCGTCTGGGGCGTGTTCGACCGCACCGGGCTCGTCGCGTCCGGCGGGCACGGGGACCGCGGCGACGGCGCTGCCCCGGACGCCGACACCGTGTACCGGATCGCGTCGTGCACGAAGAGCGTGACGGCAGCGACCCTCCTCGCCCTGGTGGCGGACGGCCTCGTCTCCCTCGACGCCCCGGTGACGGACTTCGTGCCGGCGTTCTCCGCGGTCGCCCTCCCCACCCCGGACTCCCCCGTCCCGACGCTGCGCATGCTCCTGACGATGGCGGCCGGCTTCCCCACCGACGACCCGTGGGCGGACCGGAAGGAGTCGATCTCCGACGCCGAGCTGGACGCGGTCCTGCGCGACGGGCTGCTGTTCGACTCGGTCCCGGGAACGCGGTTCGCCTACTCGAACACCGGGTACGCCCTGCTCGGCCGGGTGGTCTCCGTCGCCACCGGGGCGCCGTACCCGCAGGTGGCCGCCGACACGGTGCTCCGCCCGCTCGGGCTCGACGACACGGTCTTCAGCGCCGCCGAGTCGCGCGGCTTCGTGGTGACCGGCGTCCGCCCGCACGTCGGCGACTGGGAGCCCCTGCCGCTGACCGGTCCCGGTGCCTTCTCGTCGATCGGCGGACTGTTCTCCACCGTCGCCGACCTCGCCCGGTGGGGGACGCACCTGGCATCGGCGTTCACCGACGCTCCCGAGCCGGGCCCCGTCTCACCGGCCGACCGGCGGCTCATGCAGCAGGCGATGCGCGTCGTCCCGGCGTCGGTCGTCCCGTCGTCGACCCGTCCCACGGCGTACGGCTTCGGCCTCTTCGTCGAGCAGGACGCCCGGTTCGGTGCGATCGTGTCCCACTCCGGCGGCTACCCGGGGTTCTCCGCGCACATGCGGTGGTCCGTGCGGGACGGTCTCGGTGTCGTCGCGTTCGAGAACGCCACGCAGGCGAAGGTCTCCGCAGCAGCGGACCGCGCGCTCGACGTCGTCCTCGCACGGACGAACGGAAGCGCGCCTGCGGGCGTGGGTCCGGGGGCTGCACGCACCACGTCCGCGACGCGGGCGGCGCAGGGAGCCGTCACGCGCCTCCTGGCCGACTGGAGCGACGACCTGGCGGACGCGATCTGCACGCCCAACGTCGCCATGGACGTGCCCTACGAACGTCGGCGCCGCGCGATCGCCGAAGCGATCGCCGCCGTCGGGGCCGACCTGTCCGCGGATCCGGTGGACGAGTCGTCGACGACCCCGTCGCACCTGCGGTGGTGGCTCCCCGGCACCGCCGGGCGGCTCCGGGTCGAGATCCGACTCGCGCCCCTCGCGGCCGGGCTCGTCCAGACCCTGATCGTGACGGCCGAGCCCAGCGAGCACTGATCGGCAAGCACTGACCAGCCGCGTCAGACCGGCGGTCGTCCGCCCACGAATCCGAGCGCCCGCGCGGCGACCCGTGTGCCCTCGCGTGCGGCCGCCCCGACACGGACCGGGTCTGTCGCCCACGCACGGAGGAATCCCGCGGCGAAGGCATCCCCGGCCCCGAGGGTGTCGACGACCGTCGCGGGGGTGACCGGCACGCGCTGCGGGCTGCGACCCGGGCGTCCGAGGAGCACTCCGTCGTGGCCCATCGTGACGACCACGAGCGGCACCCTGGCGGTGAGGATCGGGATCGCCTCCGCCACCGAGGACACTCCGGTCAGCACGAGGGCTTCCTGCTCGCTCGGGAACAGGACGTCGACGCCGTCGAGCGCCTCGAGGAACTCGGCAGCGCCGATCCCGCTGACGACGGCAGCGGACGACGGGTCGAGTGCCACCCGGGCCGAACCGGTGCGTGCCCGCTCGACGAGGGACGCGATGCGGGCTGCGCCACCACCGCCGAGCATGGCCGCCCCGGTGAGGTGCACGATGTCCGCCCGTCCGGTCAGGTCGGGCGGCAGGTCGTCCTGGGAGAGCACGCCGCTGGCGGCCGGGTCGGCCATCGTCGTCCTGCGGTCCCCGTTGCGAACGGACACGACGGCTCCGGTGGCCGACCGAGCGTCGTACCGGATGTGCGCCCGGACCCCGGCGTCGGCGAGTGCACGCTCGTGCCGGTACACGTCGTCGACGCCGACCCGGGCGACGAGGTCGACCTCGGCACCGAGCCAGCCCAGCCAGGTCGCCGTGTTCCCGGCGGCGCCCGTGGGCCGGTGCCGGATGACGGCGACGGGATCGTGGTCACCCAACGCCGCAGCGGCTGTCTGCACCAGGACGCCGTCGAGCACGTCCCCGACGACGAGGAAGCGTTTCCCCGCCCCGCGGCGCCGTCCCGCGACCGCCCGTCCGGCGCGGGGCGCGTCGGGACGCGACGGGGCCCCGGGGCGCTCGGACGGTGTGGACATCCCGCCCATCCTACGCGGAAACGAGCAGACCTCGATTTCCTGACTCCGCGAAGCCCTGCGCCCGTGCGGGCCACCCCTGGTGTTCTCGATCACGAGCCGGTAATATACTCACTGATCGTATGTGAACGGTCGCGTACCGCCCACGACCCGCTGGAGACGCCATGCCCCGGAAGCCCGACCCCACGCTGAAGCCCGCGATCATCGCGAAGGTCGCCCAGCACCTCCAGGGCACCAAGCTCGAGGACGTCTCCGTCCGCAGCCTCGGCCGCGTGCTCGGCACGAGTGCGTACCCGATCGTCTACCACTTCGGCACGCGCGAAGCGCTCATCGACGCCGTGGTGGAGCACCTCGCCGAAGCCGTCTCGACCGCGACGCTGGACCCGAACGCCGACGACCTCGCCCTGGCCGAGTACCTGATCGCTGTGTTCGGCGGGCTGGACGACCCTGAGCGTTCCCTCGCGGCCCGACTCACCTTCGAGCTCGGTGCGGTGGAGTCCCTCGACGGTCGCGACCGCGAGCGCGCCTTCCACCGCCAGCAGGTCGCCGCCATCGCCGCGTGGTGCCGCGCGCACGGCTACGGCGAGACGAACGCCGACTGCGCCGCACAGGGCGCGGTCCTCGCGGCCCGGGGCGCGCAGTGGGGCAGCATCCTCGACCGCGAGCACGCCGACACCGACGCCGCGCTGCGCACGATCGCGCACAAGCTCGTCTCCGGCGTGCAGTTCGCCGCGGCCTGAGCCGCCACCCGACACGAACGGGAGGCACGGTGCCAGCTGGCACCGTGCCTCCCGTTCGTCAGTCGGTCGCCCCTACGGCGTGACCCGCTGTGTGTGCGTCAGAGCGTGACGAAGCGCTGCGACTTCGCGTTCGCGAAGCGAGCCGCGACGTTCTCCCAGTCGACGATGTTCCACACGGCCTTGACGTAGTCAGCCTTGACGTTGAGGTAGTCGAGGTAGAAGGCGTGCTCCCACATGTCGAGCATGAAGATCGGGACGAGCCCGAACGGCACGTTGGCCTGCTGGTCGAACAGCTGGAACGTGGTGAGCTTCTGGCCGACGGTGTCCCAGGCGAGGACGGACCAGCCGGAGCCCTGGATGCCCGTGGCGACGGCGGTGAACTGGGCCTGGAACTTCTCGAACGAGCCGAAGAACTCGTCGATCGCCGCGGCGAGCTCACCCTCCGGGACCTTCGTGTCCGGGCCGAGGTTGGTCCAGAAGATCGAGTGGTTGACGTGGCCGCCGAGGTTGAACGCGAGGTCCTTCTCGAGCTTGTTGACGTTCGCCAGGTTGCCGGACTCGCGGGCCTCGGCGAGCTGCTCGAGCGCGGTGTTCGCACCCGTCACGTAGGTCTGGTGGTGCTTGTCGTGGTGCAGCTGCATGATCTTGCCGCTGATGTGCGGCTCGAGTGCGGCGTAGTCGTACGGCAGCTCCGGCAGGGTGTACTCAGCCATGTGAGTTCCTTTCGATCAGTGGTTGGCGGATGGTGCTCCGCGGCTCACGAGAGCCGGGAACGATCGGTGAGGGAGTGGAATTCCCGGTTGTGGTAGACCAGCGGCTCCCCGCGCTCGAGGCCGACGACGATGTCGAGGACCTCTGCCACCACGACCGTGGACGACCCGATCGGTGTGGTCGACAGCGGTCGGCAGCGCAGGGCGCTCGCGGCACTCGGCAGGTAGCGGTCCCCGGAGGGCAACGTGCCCCAGATCGGGTCGTCGGCCGCGGGACCACCGGTCGCGGCGAAGCGCTTGGCGAGGTCGACGCCGAGCGAGTCGACCAGGTGCACGACGAAGATCGGTGCACCGAGGACGACGCCGGCGGATCCGGAGTTGGTGGACAGCGAGAAGACGAGCACGGGCGGGTCGATCGCGACGCTGGCGACACTCGACGCAGTGAGGCCGGTCGGACCGTCGGGGCCGTCGGCCGTGATGACGGCGACGCCGGCGGGGTGCCCGCGGAAGGCGGACTTGTACGCGTCCGCGATGGTCGCCGGTGCTTCGTCGGGCATGGGAGTCGTGGTCGTTCCTTCGGATGGGGAGGGCCGCGGCTCCGCGGCCATGTCCCAACGTATGACCTCAACCATGGTTGAGGTCAACGATTCCCAGGTTCGACCGATCCCGGGCGCGCCGTGTGACCTCGTGTGACGTCGGCTGGGTGGGAGTCGAGCGTGGGCCGAGGCGTTCGGTGAGCAGAAATGGTCGAGTCACGTCGGGCGACTCGACCATTTCTGCTCACGAAGTGCGGGCTAGCGGCGCCCCCGCGACCCCCGTGCTACCGGCGCTTGAGCATCACGACGGCACCGGCCGCCGCGACGACCATGAGGAGCGCAGCGACCCCCGCCGTGATCGTGACGCCGGAGTCGAACGCCGCCCGCGCGGACTCGAGCAGCGCCTGCCCGGCCGTCCCGCCGAGCGAGGTCGCGGCCGACACCGCGCCGCCGAGGGTCTCCTGGGCCGCGGTGTGCGCCGACGAGCTCAGGCCACCGGGCACCACGACGTGCGCCCGGTACGCGGTCGCCAGGATCGTCCCGAGGACCGCGGTGCCGAGCACCGCACCGATCTCGTACGCGGTCTCGGACATCGCCGACGCCGCGCCGGCCTTGTCCGCCGGTGCCGTCGAGATGATGAGGTCGTTCGTCACGGTCTCGGACGCGCCGATCCCGATGCCGAGCAGCACGAACGCGACGGCCAGCGCCACGATCGAGGCGTGGTGGCCGAGCACGGCGACCATCGCGTACGCGGCGGCCGAGAACAGCAGGGCGACGGCGACGACCCACCGCGGCGCGACCCGGGCGACGATCGGCACGACGACGAGGCCGGCGACGATCGTCAGCACGGAGCCGGGGACGAGCACGATGCCGGACGTGAACGGGTCGAGCCCGGCGACGAGCTGCAGGTGCTGCGCGATGAAGAACAGGAACCCGGTGAGCGAGAACATCGCCGCCATGTTCATCAGGACACTGCCGGTGAACGCGGTGCTCCGGAACAGCCGGAGGTCGAGCATCGGGGTGCGCGAGCGGAGCTGCCGGCGCACGAACGCGATCCCGCAGAGCACACCGACCGCGAGCATGGCGATCGCGAACCCGCGCTCCTCCGGGTGCACGACGGACTTGATCGCCCAGGCCGTCGGCGCGAGGGCGCCGAGGGACAGGAACATGCTCGGCACGTCGACGGGGCCCGGGTGCGGGTCGCGGGACTCCGGCACGCAGAACGGCACGGCGACGAGCATCACCACGAGGATCGGCACGGCCACGAGGAAGACCGCGCCCCAGTGGAAGTGGGCGAGCAGCGTGCCGCCGACGAGCGGACCGAGGGCGTTGCCCGCCGCGAACATCGTCGACCAGACGGCGAGCGCCATCCGCCGCTCCCCCGCGTTCGTGAAGACGTTCCGGATGATCGACAGCGTCGCTGGCATGAGCATGGCGCCGAAGACGCCCATCACGATCCGGGCCGCGACGAGCATCCAGGCGTCGGTCGCGAAGGCCGCAGCGACCGAGAACACCGCGAAGCCCGTCGCCCCGGTCACCAGGATCCGCCGACGTCCGATGCGGTCGCCGATGCTGCCCATCACCACGAGGAGTCCGGCGAGCACCAGCGGGTACGCGTCGACGATCCAGAGCTGCGTGGTGGCGTCCGGGTTGAGCGCGCGCGAGATGGACGGCAGCGCGAAGCTCAGGATCGTGTTGTCGACCGAGATGAGCAGGACGGGGAGCATGAGCACGGCGAGCGCGGCGAACCTGCGGGTGCGGCTCCTGGTGGCGGCGGTGCGGATCGGGCTGGTGAGCAGTGCGGACACGGTGACTCCTGGGACTTCGAGCCGGACCAGGTCGACGGCGGAGCAGACGAGACGGGACGCGGGGTCGACACGCGTCCCGTCAGGACACCGTTAGTGTACCGTCTGGACGGTGATGGTTGCAAATGCAACCAAGAGCGGACTGGAGGGACGGTGCCAGCCCGCACCGTGCCTCCAGCCCGCTGCCTGGTCCCGCCCAGGGCGGGCCGCAGTCGTCAGGCCGACTCGCGCAGGAGCAGACGGTGGCGCACGGTGCGCTGCACCGCGTCGCCGTGGCGCGGGAGCTCCCCGGCGAGCATGCCGAGGGCCAGCCCGAGCGCCTCGCGCGCGACGGCGTCGAGGTCCACCGCCAGCGTCGTGAGCGTCGGCGAGACGAGTCCACCGAGGGGCAGCCCGTCCACGCCGACCACCCGGACGTCGCCGGGCACGTCGACCCCGCCGCGTCGGCAGGCCTGCAGCACGCCGAGCGCCATGACGTCGTTGAAGGCGAGGACGGCGTCCTCGCGGCGTCGGTGCCGGAGGATCCGCGTCGTCTCCTCCGCGCCGCACTCGGCCGTGCCGTGCGGGGCGTGCACCAGCTCCGGCAGGTACCCGCGTCGCCGCAGTGCGTCCATCATCAGCACGCCGCGCACGCTGGTGTGCTCGGGCGAGGAGTTGTCGAGGACGACGGGGTGCCGGACGCCGGTCGCCACCAGGTGGTCGGCGAGTTCCTCGATCGCGTCGGCCGGGTCGATCCAGACGGCCGCCGTGGGTGGATCGGTGGACGGGTCGAGCTCCACCATCGGCACCGTGCCGAGCAGGTCGTTCCAGCGCTCCCGACGCGAGCCGAGGTACCCGATCACGACGTCCGTCTGCGACCCGAGCGCCTGCACCATCCGGTCGGCGTCGCTCGCCAGGTCGACGTCGGCGAGCATCACGTTCCACCCCTGCTCCGCGGCCAGCCGGAACACGGCGGAGGCGAGCTGCGGCGTGTACGGGTTCCGCAGGTCGTTGACGACCAGGCCGAGCTGGTGGTCTCCCCCGGTGACGAGCCCGCGACCGAACCGGGACGGCCGGTAGTCGAGCCGCTCGGCTGCGGCGAGGACCCGCTGCTTCGTCGCCGCGCTGATGCCGGACATGCCGTTCATGGCACGCGTGACGGTCTGCCGGGACACCCCGGCGGCCGCTGCGACGTCGATGATCGTCGCCCGGCCGCCGGGGGCGGGGACCGGGTCGGTCAGTCGCGGAGGTCCAGCCATGCCACCTGTTCGGGAGTGAGGTCGACGGAGAGCCCCGTCATCGAGGACCGGGCTTCCGCGATCGTACGCGGTCCGAAGAGCGGGAACGTCGGGAAGGGCTGGTTCAGCACGAAGGCCAGGGCGATCGCCGTCGCCGGGACGCCGAACTGCTCGCCGAGCTCCCGCGCCCGACGCAGTCGTTCGAAGTTGGCGTCGGAGTAGTAGCAGCGCACGAGTTCGGCGTCGCTCGTGTCCTCCGGCTTCGCGCGGCCCGTGAAGAACCCCCGCGCCTGGGACGACCACGGCAGGAGGGGGACCTGACGTTCCTCGAGCCACTCCTTCGACGCGGCGTCGGTCGCGTGCCGGCACCCTGCCCACGGCACGTCGTACGCCTCGGCCAGGCCGAAGTGGTTGCTGAGGACCTCGAACTCGTGCTTGCCGTTCGCGCGGGCGTACTCGTTCGCCTCGTCGAAGCGGGCGGTGGACCAGTTCGAACCGCCGTACACGCGGATGCGTCCCGCGCGGCGGTGCTCGTCGAGGACGTCGACGAACTCCCCCACCGGGATGTCCTCGTTGTCGCGGTGCATCATGTAGATGTCCGCGTAGTCGGTGCCCTGGCGCTCCAGGCTCTCGAGCAGCTGGCGGCTGAGCGACTCCGGGTCGCAGAACGGCGTGTGCGCACCCTTCGTGATGACGACCACGTCCTCGCGGACGCCGCGGTTCTGGATCCACTTGCCGAGCCGGCCCTCGAGGACGCCGCCACCGTAGATGTACCCGGTGTCGAAGACGTTGCCGCCCTGCTCGGCGAACAGGTCGAAGATCGCGCTGGCGTGTGCCAGGTCGGGCTGGTTGTCGACGCCCATCACCAGGCGGGACATCCGCTTGCCGACACCGGCGACCTCGCCGTACCGCATCGGGTTGCCGTCCTGGACCCGCAGGGGCCGCCCGCTCACGGTGGGGATGTCGGCCGTCTCCGCCTCGAACGGGAACCGGAGGCCGATCGCGGCGCGCCACTTGTCGAGCGTGCGGGCGGCGGCGAGCGACTCGTCGAGGGTGAACTCGGGCGCGTCGACCCGACCGGCGGCGAGCGCGGCGGTGGTGGCGTCGGCCTCGCGGGCGTAGGGGTGCTCGCCCGCGAACGAGAACGTGCGCGGGTCCTCGTCGACGGTGCGCACCTCGATCGTCGGGTCGTCGCCGAGGGTCCAGGGGTCGGTGAGCGTGATCTTCCCGGTGGTGCCGTGCACGACCACGGCGTTGTCGTCCTGCACGCGGACGCCGGTGCGGAGGCTGGCCGTGATGCCGTGCTCGCCGGCTCCGCGGTAGGTGACATCGGCCGTCGTCCACTCGTCGACGCCGGTCGGGCCGAGGGTCCCGGCGGCGGTGAGTTCGGTCGGCTCCGCAACCGCCACACCCGTGGCAGCCTGCACGATCGCAGCCGCCATCGTCACCGGGTACCCGCCGACGTCGAGGATCCCGCCGCCGGCGGTGTCGACGTCGAACAGCCGCCCGGTCCGACCGCCGGCACGGAACGCGAACGAGGCATCGATGTGGGTGACCTCGCCGATCGCGCCCTGGCGGACGAGGTCGAGCAGGGCCGCGGTCTGCGGGTGGAAGCGGTACATGTACGCCTCGACGAGCGGCAGACCCGCTTGGCGTGCAGCATCGGCGAGCGCCATCGAGGTGCCGTGGTTCGGCGACAGCGGCTTCTCGCACAGCACCGCCTTGCCGGCGGCGAGCGCGGCGAGCACGAGGGCCGCGTGACCGGTGTGCACGGTGGAGACGTACACGGCGTGCACGCGCGGGTCGGCGAGGACCTCGTCGTAGGTCAGGGCGGCGACGTCCGCGAAGCCGTGCTCGGCCGCTTCGTCCGCGAACGCCTGCGCGCGCTCGGTCGACGAGCTGCCGGCGGCCACCAGGGTCGCGCCGGCGCTGCTCGACGACAGCTGGGAGAGGAAGCGGCGGGCGATGCTGCCGGGGCCGAGGACGGCCCAGTTCGTGGTGCCGGTGGCGATGGTCGCGGTCTGCGCTGACATGCGGATCCCTATCGTGTCGTGAACCTTCACGGTCGCATCGACCGTAACGCCCGGCCCCCGCTGTCGCAATGATGTTGGTGCTTGACACGGCGTGTCGGTCGGGGCAGGCTCTGCACCACTTCGTGAGCGTTCACGGTCGAACGCTCCGGGTGGCTCCACCGCAGCGAACATCCCCATCTCAATGACGAGAGCAGGTACTCCGTGACAGCAGCACCATCGACCAGTCTCAGCCGGCGGGGGTTCCTCGCCGGTGCGGGCGCCCTCGGCGCCCTCGCCACCACGGCACTCCTCGCCGGGTGCTCCACCGGCACCGCCATCTCCAAGGACCCGGACGAACTGGTGCTCTGGTACTGGAACCGGTCCCTCGACCCGAAGTTCCTCAAGCAGGCCGCAGGGGGCATCAGCGGACACGAGCCCAAACGTCTCCGGCCGGACCTGATCGGCGGCGCGTCCTACGACACGAAGTTCCGGACCGCGCTCGCCGGCAACGCGTTCATCCCCGACGTGCTCATGGTGAACTCGAACTGCTGGTTGTACTTCCCCGACGAGGACCTCTTCACCGACTTCGACGACCACGGCGGCCGGGCCAAGCGGAGCGAGTACTACGACTGGAAGAGCGCACTCGGGCGTACCCCGAGTGGCCGCCAGTGCTTCTGGCCCGTGGACACCGGGCCGACGGGGTTCTTCTACCGGCAGGACGTCTTGGCGCAGGCCGGGCTGCCGACCGACCCCGACGAGGTCTCCGACGCCATCGCGACCTGGGACGGGTTCCGCGCCTTCGGCTCGAAGATCCGCAAGGGGGCCGGCGCGGCGACCGTGATCACCGCCACCCAGCTCTTCAACCAGTACATCTCCGCCAGCCCCACTCGGTACTTCGACCGCGACGACCGGCCGGTGTTCGAGCGGGACGACAGCTCCGTGCGCCAGGCGTGGGAGAACGCCGTCGCCTGCATCCGGTCCGGACTCACCGGCAACCTGCAGTCCGGCACCGACCAGAACGCCGGCTGGGTGTCGGGCCGGGTCGCCGGACAGATCGAGGGCGCCTGGTGGACCCAGGTCATCCACGACACCGCACCGGACGCCGCCGGGAAGTGGCGGATCGCCCGGCAGCCCGAGCGCCCCGGTAACAGCGGCGGCTCGTTCCTCGCCGTCCCGAAGTCGTCGAAGGACCCGGCGGCGGCCGCGGCGTTCGCGCAGTGGATCACCTCGCCGGAGGTGCAGTCGCACACGTACAACGACGTGCAGCTGTTCCCGTCCACCCCGGCATCGTTCACCAACGGGCTCATGAAGAAACCCGGGAACTTCTTCGGTGACCAGGACCCGCTCGGGTTCTTCAACGCCTCGGCCATGGACGTCCCCGTGACCTACATCTCGAACTCGGAGCGGTTCATCGGGGCCTTCGCGACCGAGATCACGAACGTCGAGTCCGGCAAGAGCCCCGACCGTGCCTGGCAGGACGCCGTCGACCAGACCAACCGGGTCCTCGAGAAGCGCGGGGTGCGGGCATGAGCACGAAGCAGGCTCCGCCGACGACGAGCATCCCGGCGGTCGTCGGGACCCCCACGTCGTCCATCAGCACCGCGGCCACCGGAAAGCGGTTCGGCCTCCGGCGGTTCTGGCCGCAGTACGTCGCGATCGCGCCGTTCTACGTGCTGTTCCTGGTGTTCGGGCTGTTCCCGATCGTCTTCTCGATCGTGCTGTCGTTCACCGACTGGGACGGTGTCGGCTCCCCCGCGTTCGTCGGGCTGGCGCAGTACCAGTACCTGCTCGGTGACCCCCGGTTCTGGAACGCCGTCGCGAACACGTTCCTGATCTGGATCATGTCGACGGTCCCGATGCTCTTCCTCGCGCTCGTGCTCGCGTTCCTGCTGCACGGCAACATCCGCGGCAAGGGCCTCTACCGTGTGGCCTACTTCATCCCGAACGTGACGAGCATGGTCGCGATGGCGATCGTGTTCGGCTCGGTGTTCTCCGATGGGTTCGGGCTGGTGAACGCCGCGTTGCGTGCGCTCGGCGCGGATCCGGTCGGGTGGCTCTCGTCGTACTGGGGCATCAAGGTCACGATCTCGGTGATGGTGATCTGGCGCTGGACCGGGTACAACGCGATCATCTACCTCGCGGGCCTGCAGTCGATCTCCACCGAGCTCTACGATGCGGCGAAGGTCGACGGGGCGAACACGTGGCAGATCTTCTCGCGGATCACGGTGCCGCTCCTCCGGCCGGTCATCCTGTTCACCGTCATCACGTCGACGATCGGCGGGCTGGGGCTCTTCACGGAGCCGCAGATCCTGTTCAACGGGCAGGCGGTCGGTGGCCCCGACGAGGCCGGTATGACGATCGTGCTGTACCAGTACGAACAGGCGTTCAACCAGTTCGACTTCGGGTACGGCTCGGCGATCGCCTGGATGCTGTTCATCTTCTCGGTGGTCTTCGCGATCATCAACTGGCGACTGCTCAGCGAACGCGACGGCCTCAAGACCCCGCGGCGACTGCGGACCCCGCGCGCCGTCCGCACCGCTCCGAAGGGGGTCGACGCATGACCGCGACACCGACCACGACGAACACGGCTGCGGCCCTCGGTCGCCCGGGTGCTGCGGCCGACCAGCCGGACGACCACCGACGCGGCCCGGCGCACGGCTGGGTCGGCCGCCTGGTCACCCACGTGTGCCTGATCGTCGGCGTGGTGCTGTCGATCTTCCCGTTCTACTGGCTGCTCGTGATGTCGACGTCGACGAACGCGGAGATCTTCGGCTACCCGCCGTCGCTCTGGTTCGGCGGCAATGCCCTGGCGAACGTCGCATCGGTGTTCAGCAACGTCGACATGCTCCGGGCGCTGCTCAACACGGTCATCGTGGCGGGTGGCACCGCGGTCCTCGTCATGCTGTTCGACTCGCTCGCCGCGTTCGCCTTCGCGAAGTACGAGTTCCCGTTCAAGCGATCGCTCTTCACGGTGATGCTCGCCACGTTCCTCGTCCCCGGCAGCCTGTCACTGGTGCCGAGCTTCGTGCTGATGGCGCACCTCGGGTGGATCGGTGGTCTGCAGGCGTTGATCGTCCCGGGCGCGGCGAACGCGTTCGGGATCTTCCTGCTCCGGCAGTTCGCCACCGGGTCGATCCCGAACGAGGTGATCGACTCGGCGAGGGTCGACGGCGCCGGGTTCTTCCGGACCTGGTGGTCGATCGCGGTCCCGATGCTCCGGGGTGGCCTGGCGTTCCTCGGGATCTTCACGTTCATCACCGCCTGGAACGACTACGTCTGGCCGCTCATCGTGCTCATCGACCCGAAGGGCCAGACCCTGCAGGTGGCGCTGGCCGGGTTGAGCTCGGTGAACGCGACCGACCTCGGTGCGGTGATGGCCGGCGCCGTGATCAGCGTGTTCCCGTTGATCGGGGTGTTCATCATCGGTTCGCGGCACTTCATCGCGAACATCGCTGCCGGTGCGCTGAAGGGATGAGCCCGTGGGCGGCAGCGCGTGTCCCGCGCTGCCGCCCACGAATCCCTAGACTCACCACATGGCAAGTGCTCGTGACCGTGTCCTCGACAGCTTCGTCGCCATCGTGTGCGAAGAAGGGGAACGCCCGGCGACCCTCGACGCCGTGGCCGCCCGCGCCGGTGTCTCGAAGGGCGGGTTGCTGTACCACTTCGGCTCGAAGGCGGCACTCGTCGAGGGCCTGTGCGAGCGCCTGTCCGATCTGTCCGCCATCGACGTCGAGCGGATGCGGGACGCCGAGGACGGTGCCGCGCGCTACTTCGTCCGCAACTGCCAGTTCGTCGGCAGCGAGCTCGACCTCGCGCTCCTCGCCGCCAGCCGGTTGCAGCAGGCCGGGTACGAAGAAGCCGGCCGCACCCTCGACGACACCGAGAACGCCTGGCTCGCGACACTCGTCGACTCGCTCGGCGACGCGCCGACCGCCCAGGCGATCAAGCTCATGGGCGACGGGCTGTACCACGCTGCGTCCCTCGGAGCCGCGAGCGCCGGCCGCCCCGACCGGGCCAGCGTCGACATGGAGCCGCTCCTGGCCGTCGTCGACCGCTTGATCGCCACCCGACCCGGCGCGTGAACGACGATCCCCGCTCCTGGGGATAGACTGGGTGCGATCCACCCGCCTGACATCCGGAGGTACCACTGTGGGCCGCGTCATCGCCGCTGTTTTCTCGATCCTGCTGCTGCTGGTGTCGATGTACCTGTTCGGTTTCGCGTTCCAGGTGAGCTCGGGTCAGGCGTTCATCTTCATGGGCGGTCTCGTGCTCATGTGCCTCTCGTTCTTCCTGCCGATCCACGTGTTCGGCAAGCGGTAGTCAGCACCGCACACACGAACGGCCCCGCACCTCTCGAGGTGCGGGGCCGTTCTCGTTGCCGCGGAGCGGCCCGGGGCCGGCGGGCGCGGACGACGAGACCGCGGCCCGCGCCGCGGCCCGCCCTACGCCAGGACGCGCAGCGCCCGCAGCGTCACCGCCGTCGACACCGCGGCGTGCACGGCCTCGGCACCCTTGTCTTCCTTCGACCCCGGCAGCCCGGCACGGTCGATGCCCTGCTGCTCGTCGTCGAGCGTGAGGACGCCGAACCCGACGGGCTTGCCGGTGTCGATCGCCACGCGGGTGAGCCCGCTCGTGGCCGCGTCCGACACGTACTCGAAGTGCGGGGTGCCGCCGCGGATGATGACGCCGAGGGCGACTGCCGCGTCGAACCCGGACTCCAGCGCGGCCTTCGCGACGACCGGCAGCTCGAAGCTGCCCGGGACGGCGATGACCTCGGCCGTGGCACCGAGGCGCTCGATCTCGCGCTGCGCCCCGGCGAGGAGCCCGCCGGCGATCTGGTCGTGCCACTGCCCGGCGACGATCGCCACCCGGATCCCGGTGCCGTCGACGTGGTCGCGGTCCGCCGCGCCTGCTCCGCTCATCGTGCTGTTCCCTCCGTGGACAGGGCTTCCGCCGCCGTCCGGTCTGCCGCGTCGAGCCACTCGACGAGTGCGGCGATGGTGATGACGGGCACGCCTTCCCGGTGCCCCAGTTCGACGAGCCGCGGCAGGCGCATCATGCTGCCGTCCTCGTCGACGATCTCGCAGATCGCCGCCGCGGGACGCAACCCCGCGGCGGTGACGAGCTCGATCGCTGCTTCGGTGTGCCCCGCACGTTCTCGGACCCCGCCCGGTCGAGCGCGCAGGGGCACGACGTGTCCGGGACGGTGCAGGTCGTCGCGCACGGAGGCCGGGTCGGCGAGGACCCGCAACGTCCGCGCTCGGTCGTGCGCGCTGATGCCGGTGGTCACCCCGACGGCCGCGTCGACGGTGATCGTGTACGCGGTGCCGCGGACGTCCTCGTTGTGCTGCACCATGGGCGGCAGGTCGAGTGCGTCCGCGATCTCGGCGCTCACCGGCGCGCAGATGAACCCGGACGAGTGCGCGACCGTCCAGGCGATCCACTCGGGTGTCGCGAGTTCGGCGGACAGGATGACGTCGCCCTCGTTCTCACGGTGCTCGTCGTCCGCGACGATGACGGGACGGCCGACCGCGATCGCGGCGACGGCGTCCTCGATGGTCGACAGCGCGTCCATCTAGACCGCCTCGGCGACCCGGTCGAGCCGGAGCATCCGTCGGACGTGCCGCGCCAGGACGTCGGTCTCGATGTTCACGCGGTCCCCCGGTACGCGGGCACCGAGCGTCGTGGCCTCGAGCGTCTCCGGGATGAGGCTCACCTCGAACCAGGCGTCGCCGGCCGGGGTGTCCTCGTCGGAGACGGCACTCACCGTGAGCGAGACGCCGTCGATCGCGATCGAGCCCTTGTCGACGACGAGCGGGCTGAGCTCCGGCGCGAGCGAGAACCGCACGCGCCGCCAGCCGTCGCCGTCCGCGGTCTCGAGCACGGTGGCGGTGCCGTCGACGTGCCCCTGCACGATGTGGCCGCCGAGCCGGTCGCCGACGGAGGCCGCGCGCTCGAGGTTCAGGCGGTCGCCGACGGCGAGCGAACCGTGCGCACTCATGTCGAGCGTCTGCTTCATGACGAACGCCGTGAAGGTCTCCGGGGTCTGCTCGACGACGGTCAGGCAGACGCCGCTCGTCGCGATCGAGTCGCCGTGTCGGGCGTCCTGGACCACGAGGGGGCCGTGGACGGTGAGCGCGACGGAGTCGCCGTGCTGCTCGACGGCGGTGACGGTGCCGAGTTCCTCGATGATGCCGGTGAACACTGGTGTCCTCTCAACGGGACTCCGG
>Ga0308167_1002613_pt1 | contig 16196 bp, 15 predicted proteins | sample PhyCR1_2_FD_202138 | JGI IMG/M metagenome (GOLD analysis project Ga0308167, IMG submission 202138) | Phyllosphere microbial communities from UC Gill Tract Community Farm, Albany, California, United States - DLSLRC.R1 | ecosystem: Host-associated > Plants > Phyllosphere > Unclassified | place... | reverse complement strand
GCCTGTCGGCTACAGGGGCTGAATCCTCTGGGTTGTCACCAGAAACGTCCACAGTCGGACGTTTCGCAAGGTGGGGCGCTTCTGGGTGACTCGTCTACCCGATCTGGTCTGCCCGTTTCTGCTCTTTCCTTGTGCCTGGCTGTAAAAATGTTTCCCGACCGCATTATCGCCGGCGAGAACAAGATAACCTGACACGAGGTCATACATGTCTCAAACACTGATTGTGGCAAAATTTGGCGGCACCAGCGTTGCCGATTTTGATGCGATGAACCGCAGCGCCGACGTGGTGCTGAAGGATGCCGGTACCCGTCTGGTGGTGCTCTCCGCTTCGGCCGGCATTACCAATCTGCTGGTGGCGCTGGCGGAAGGTCAGCCGCTGCCAGAGCGTGCCGTCCTGCTGGATGATATCCGCCGTATCCAGTATGCCATTATCGACCGTCTGCAGCGCCCCGACGTGATCCGCGATGAAATCGATCGGATGATCGATAACATCGCTATGCTATCTGAAGCCGCCTCGCTGGCGACCTCCCATGCGCTGACCGATGAGCTGGTCAGCCATGGCGAGCTGATGTCGTCGCTGCTGTTTGTCGAAATTCTGCGTGAACGCCAGGTCAATGCCGAGTGGTTCGACGTGCGTAAAGTGCTGCGCACCGATGACCGTTTTGGCCGGGCAGAGCCGGACGTGACGTTGCTGGCGGAGCTGGCGCTTGCTCAGCTGCAGCCGCGCGTAGAACAGGCGCTGGTGATTACTCAGGGCTTTATCGGCAGTGAAAGTAAAGGCCGCACCACTACCTTAGGGCGTGGCGGCAGTGATTACACCGCGGCGCTGCTGGGCGAAGCGTTGAAAGCGGCACGGGTGGATATCTGGACGGACGTGCCAGGCATCTATACCACCGATCCACGCGTGGTACCGACCGCCAAGCGTATTGATGAAATTACCTTTGAAGAAGCCGCTGAAATGGCGACATTTGGTGCCAAAGTGCTGCATCCGGCCACGCTGCTGCCGGCGGTGCGCTGTGATATTCCGGTGTTTGTCGGCTCCAGCAAAGATCCGGCAGCAGGCGGGACTCGCGTCTGCAACGAAACCCGCAATCCTCCGCTGTTTCGCGCGCTGGCGTTACGCCGCAAGCAGACGCTGTTAACGCTGCACAGCCTGAATATGCTGCACACCCCAGGCTTCCTCGCCGAACTGTTTAATATTCTGGCGCGCCACAATATATCTGTAGATCTGATTACCACCTCTGAAGTCAGCGTGGCGCTGACGCTCGACACCACCGGTTCCACCTCAACCGGCGATAGCCTGCTGACTCAGGCGCTGCTGACTGAGCTTTCGTCGCTGTGTCGGGTTGAAGTCGAAGAGGATCTGGCACTGGTGGCGATTATCGGCAACCAGTTGTCGAAAGCCTGTGGCGTTGGTAAAGAGGTGTTCGGCGTGCTGGAGCCGTTTAACCTGCGGATGATTTGCTACGGCGCCAGCAGCTACAACCTCTGCTTCCTGGTGCCTGGTACGGACGCGGAAAGCGTGGTCCGTACCCTGCATCACAATCTGTTCGAATAATTGCTGACCGGTTTGCCGGTCGCTTCTGTGCGATCGGCAAACCAGCCCCTCCCCACGATAAGCCCCCTGATTTTAACTGATAAAATATAAAGAGTTAGCCCGTTTCATTCTCAAATGAAACTGCCTTTCTCCGCGCATTTTGTGTACTGCCGTTGCGCTGCTATTTCGCAGATCTATAATCCCGCCGCTGAATCAATTCACCCATTTTTAGGAAATAACATGAAAAGGTTAGTGGCAGAGGCGCTGGGCACCTTCGTGCTGGTACTGGGCGGTTGTGGTAGTGCGGTGCTGTCGGCCGCCTTCCCCGGCCTGGGTATCGGTTTTATGGGCGTGGCGCTGGCGTTCGGGCTGAGCGTGCTGGTGATGGCCTGTGCAGTCGGGCATATTTCCGGTGGTCATTTTAATCCGGCGGTGACGCTGGGCCTGCTGGCGGGCGGGCGGTTTCCGGCGTCACAGGTCATCCCTTACATCATCGCCCAGCTGGTGGGCGGCATTACGGCAGGCGCCGTGCTGTATCTGATCGCCAGCGGCAAAGGCGACTTTAACGCTGCCGCCAGCGGATTTGCGGCGAATGGCTACGGTGAGCACTCCCCTGGCGGCTTTAGCCTGATGTCAGGCATGATCACCGAAGGCATCCTGACGGCGGTTTTCCTGATTGTCATTATGGGGGCGACCAGCCAGCGTGCGCCCAAAGGGTTTGCCCCGATCGCCATCGGTCTGGCGCTGACTCTGATCCATCTGATCAGCATTCCGGTAACCAATACCTCAGTCAATCCGGCGCGCAGTACCGCCGTCGCGCTGTTCCAGGGCGACTGGGCGCTGTCCCAGCTGTGGATGTTCTGGCTGATGCCGGTTATCGGTGCCGTGATTGGTGGTGTGATCTACCGCGTTTTAGACGAAAAAGCAGCGTAATTTCTTTAATTATTGGCGGATCGGCAGCAGTCGATCCGCATTTTCCTCTCTGACCCCATCTGCGCCTTACGCCGTGATAACGAAATGTTATGATCCCGCCTTCGCTTGTGCAGTCGTTCCTGCCTGGCGTAACTCTATGGCAAACCTGCAAAACATAACATTCTTATAAGGAAGTCTGGTCATGCTCGCCACCGTCACCCGCCTGTTCCCGCTGTGGGCCGTGCTGTTATCTGTCGCCGCCTATTTCTCTCCCGCGACATTTCTTGGTATCGGTCCGTGGGTCACTTACCTGCTGATGCTGATCATGTTCGGCATGGGTGTCACGTTAAATATCGACGATTTTAAACGGGTGCTGACCCGACCTGCGCCGGTAATTGCCGGTACTTTTCTGCACTATCTGGTGATGCCTCTGGCCGCATGGGGATTAGCGAAACTGTTTCATATGCCGCCCGATTTAGCCGCTGGCATGATTCTGGTGGGCAGCGTTGCCAGCGGTACTGCCAGTAACGTGATGATCTATCTGGCGAAGGGCGACGTCGCGTTGTCGGTCACCATCTCCTCTGTTTCCGCGCTGGTCGGGGTGTTCGCGACGCCGCTGTTAACCCGTTTCTATGTTGATACCCATATTCAGGTGGATGTGGTGGGGATGCTGCTGAGTATCGTGAAGATCGTGGTGATCCCCATCAGCCTCGGTCTGATCATTCACCACAGCATGAACAGCGTGGTACGCCGGGTCGAACCTTGGCTACCGGCGTTCTCTATGGTCTGCATTCTGTTGATCATCAGCGCAGTAGTGGCGGGCAGTCAGGGCTTTATCGGATCGGTCGGATTAATGGTGATCGCGGCAGTGATCCTGCACAACGCGATTGGCCTGCTCGGCGGCTACTGGGGCGGCAAGCTGTTTGGCTTTGATGAGTCAACCTGTCGCACGCTGGCACTGGAAGTGGGGATGCAAAACTCCGGTCTGGCAGCCACGCTGGGTAAACTCTACTTCTCGCCGCTGGCCGCGCTGCCTGGCGCACTGTTCTCGGTCTGGCACAACCTCTCCGGCTCGTTGCTGGCCGGTTACTGGTCAGGCAAGCCGATTAAGAAGAAATAAGTCAGGCGCCGCGCCAGCATCATGCCGCGCCGGGAAGATCATTTCCCGGCGCAACCCGCCGTTCAAACCGACCGTTACTCGTAATCACGCTCATCGTCCGGCTGCTCCAGCACGGTATAGGCGACGCTGCAAAACAGCGAACTCAGGCGTTTCATATCGCCCAGTAGGCCCAGATGCAGGGAACTGGTCTCAATGCTCTGCACGTTCTGCTGATGCAAACGGTCAACGTGGGCATGCGAATAGCGACGAATCATCAGGCGGAAGCGATGTTTGGCGCGGCGCAGGCGTTTGGCACTGGTGACGTCATGCGACAGAAACACCGACAGGCTCATTCTCAGGTTAGCGATCAGCAACTCCTGTAACGTCTCCAGCTCTTTTAATCCCTCAGGGGAAAAAGCGCGACCCGCTGCCAGCGATTTGTCGGCCACATCGCCGCTCATCCGCTCAATGATGTCACCCGCCTGCTCCAGGTTGAGTGACATCTCAATGATTTCGCTCCAGCGGCGTGAATCTTCCGCTGGCAGATCCTCTTTCGGCATGCGCGCCAGGTAGAGTTTGATGGCGGTGTAAAGCACATCCACATCATCATCAAGACGCCGCACCGTGCGCTCTTCACGCGGTTCGCCGTGCACCACTTTATTAAAGGCTTCCAGCATCTGTTCCAGCACATCACCCATGCGCAACGCCTCCCGGGCGGCGTTGACCAGCGCCAGCGCCGGGGTATCCAGCGCGCTGCGATCGAGATGTTTCGGCTTGAGATGCAGATCGTTTTCAACGTCGTCAGAAATAAGCCGGCGACACAGCCGTGCCATCAGGTCGGCAAAGGGCACCATCGCCACACAGCGGATCAGGTTGTAAAACACGTGGAAGAAGATCACCAGCTCTTCGTCGTTGACCGGCAGGTTATCCAGCCAGTCCGCCACCAGATTAACGAACGGCAGGATCAGCGCGCAGCCAATCAGCTTAAACAGCAAACTGCCGAGTGCAACGCGCTTGCCCGCCGCGTTGGAGCCGCTGGCGTTGATCATCGCCAGTAAGCCGCTACCGAGATTGGCGCCTATCACCAGACAGAGCGCTACTTTAAATGAAATCACGCCGGTGGCGGTGAGGGTGGCGGTAATTAGCACGGCCGCCAGACTGGAGTAGCTGATAATGGCGAAGACTGCGCCGATCAGCGCATCCAGCATAATATCGCCGGTCAGACTGGAGAACAGCACCTGCACGCCGGATGCCTGGGTAATCGGCCGGGCGGCTTCGACAATCAGCTGCAGCGCCAGCAGGATCAGCCCCAGGCCGATACTGGCCCGGCCAAGCTGACCGGCCCGCGTCTGCTTGCGGCTGAGGAAAAAGACCACGCCAAAGAAGATAAACAGCGGTGATAGCCAGGAGAGATCAAAGGTCAGAATACGCGCCATGATGGCGGTGCCGACATCCGCGCCGAGTATCACCACCAGCGCGGGCGTCAGACTGACGAGATTCTGCGCTACAAAGGAGGTCACCAGCAGCGTGGTGGCATTGCTGCTCTGCACCAGCGTGGTGACGCCGATGCCAGCCAGAAACGCCATCGGTTTTTTCTCCACGCTGCGGCTCAGTACCCGACGCAGATCGGCACCGTAGACCCGCATAATGCCGGTACGCACAATATGGGTTCCCCACACCAGCAGGGCTACCGCAGAGAGTAAATTAAGCAGGGTTAACACGTCGCGATGCTCCTCGACCATCAGGCTTTAAGCAGCACAGACTGCCAGCCTGACGGAGAGTGCAATCTGTGAAGGGGATTGCCGGGCTTTGCGTGATTTTTTCCTGTTTTTTAAGCCACCTGGCGCAAAGTCGACATCTCTAACTGTAGACCAATCTGCTGGCCAGCGGGGTGTAAATCGGCGGCAGATCGGTTCAGCACATCAACAGCGAGTTCCACGCCCTGCGCCCGGATACGATAGCGAATTACATTACCGAGCAGGCTGTGGCTGAGGATTTCGGCCGGAATCCCGAGCCCCGGCGCGATGAACTGCATCGACTCAGGACGAATGGCCACCTGGCTTTGGAATGGCTGGCCGGTTAACTGCGTCGCCTGTTCGGCGCTCAGCAGGTTGTAGTTGCCAATAAAACCCGCGGCAAACAGATCGACCGGCTGGGTATAGAGCGCTTCGGCATCGCCATTCTGCACAATTTTGCCGCGGTTCATCAGCACTATGCGGTCCGATAAGGTCAGCGCTTCCTCCTGATCATGGGTGACGAACAGGGTGGTGAGATTCAGCTCGCGCTGGATACGCCGGATCTGATCGCGCAGATGACGGCGGATGCGCGCATCCAGCGCTGATAGCGGCTCATCCAGCAGCAGCAGACGCGGACGGGTCACCAGCGAGCGTGCCAGCGCCACACGCTGACACTGCCCACCCGACAGCTGATGTGGATAGCGGCGCGCATAATCGGTCAGTTCGACCAGTTCCAGTACCTCCAGCACCCGCTGGCGGATCTGCGCTTCCGGTAACTTTTGCATCTTCAGGCCAAATGCGACGTTTTTCTCCACCGTCATATTGGGAAACAGCGCATAGCTTTGAAATACCATGCCGATGGCGCGCTTCTGCGGGGCCAGCGGCACGATATCTTTGCCCGCGATAACAATCTCGCCGCTGTCGACCCCGGTTAAACCGGCCAGACAGCGCAGCAGCGTCGATTTGCCGCAGCCGCTGGGGCCAAGCAGGGTCACAAATTCCCCTTCGTCGGCACTGAAATCGATCTGTTCGAATATCGTCGTCGGTCCATAGCGCTTATTCAGCTGTCTGACCTCAAGGTAGCTCATTCTCAGCCTCGTTCCGGATTCAGGGCATTGGCCAGCCAGGTGACCAGCAGCACCACAAAGAAGTAGGAGATCACCAGCGCGCTGGTGAAGTGACCACTGCCATTACGCATATTAAAAAGGTAAACCTGCAGGGTTTCGTAGCGATTACCGACCAGCAGATTGGCAAAGACAAATTCACCGATCAGAAAGGAGAAAGAGAGCAGGACCGCAATCAGCATCCCTTTACGCAGATTCGGCAGCACCACCCACAGCGCCGCCTGCCAGGTACTGGCTCCCAGCAACTGGGCGGCATCGATCAGCTCTTTCAGGTTGATCGCCTGCATATTGTTGGCCAGCGCACGGTAAATAAACGGCAGGGCGATAGTGAAATAACAGCCGATCAGGATCCACGGTGTGCCGGTCAGCATCAGCGGAGACGAAGAGTAAAGTTGCAGTAATCCCACCGAGGAGACCACCGGCGGAACAGCAAACGGCATCAGGATCAGGATGTTCATCACCGCATCCAGCCGGGGATAGTAGTAAGCGATTACAAACATCGCAGGCAGCACCAGTATCAGCGAGAACAGCAGGGCGCCAAAGCAGATCAGCAGGGAATGACCCAGGGCCGTCAGAAACCGGCCATCGTTCCACAGCTGGATAAACCATTTCAGCGTGTAGCCTTGCGGCAGAAGGGTATTACTCCAGTCAGACGACAGCGCATAGAGCAGCGTCGCCAGCAGTGGCAGGGCCAGCACGATAAACAGTAACCAGACCATCACCCGATGATAGAGATGTTCGGTGCGGGACATGACGGCTCCTTTCATGGCTGTTTCGCATTGAGGTAGCTACGGCGCACCAGATACTGCTGCACCAGAGTAATCAGCGCCATAATCGCTACCAGCAGCATCGCCAGTGCGCTGCCGGTGTTGGGATCGAGTGAGATATCCCCTGACACCAGCGCAGCGATACGTACCGGCACCACGTTAAAGTTACCGGTGGTGAGAGCATAAATGGTGGCGTAGGCCCCCAGCGCATTCGCCAGCAGAATGACAAAGGTTCCCAGCAGCGCCGGAAACAGAATCGGCAGGCCGATGTGCCACCAGTAGCGCCAGCGGCTGGCGCCCAGCAGGGCGGCGGACTCCTGCCACTCGCGTTTCAGCCCGTCAAACGCCGGATAGAGCAGCAGCACGCCCAGCGGGATCTGGAACCAGGTGTAAACCAGCACCATGCCGTTGCGCGAAAACAGCCTGAACGCGTCAATGACGCCATAGTGGCGCAGCAGCAGGGTCAGAAAACCGTTCAGCCCCAGCAGGATCACAAAGGCGAACGCCAGCGGCACGCCGGCAAAGTTGCTGGTCATATTGGTAAACGAGATCAGGAAGCGCTGTAGCCGACCGCCACCGAGCTGATGCAGCGAATAGCCGGTCAGCAGCGCAATCAGCAAGCCATAGACGCTTGACCAGAAAGAGATATCCAGCGAAAAGCGAAATGCCTGCAGATAGAAGGGTGACGTCAGAATATCGTGATAGTTATCCCAGCCCCAGCGGGTGTTCATTTCGCTCCAGAAGCTGTTGATGGCAATCCACAACAGCGGTGCCAGCTGAAAGGCGACCCAGAACAGGGTAAAAGGCAGTAGCAGTAACAGGGCTAGTCCTCTTCCCTTCATAGTCGCTGCTCCGCCAGCAGCCCGCGACAGAGCGGTTTATCGTGCGCGACGCCGAGCAGTTCGCACAGGGTGCCACACAGGTCAGTCTGCTGCGGCAGCAGATCAGGTTGCTGCGAGAACGCCGCACCAAACACAAACAGCGGCACCTGGGTCTCTTCCGGCAGGATACCGCCGTGGGAGCGATCGTCGTTCATGCCATGATCGGCGGTCACAATCACCTGATAGCCTGCAGCCAGCCAGTCTGGCATCCAGAGCGACAGCAGGCCGTCGGCGATGCGCGCCCGGTTACGGTATTGCGGTGAGGAGAGGCCGGATTGATGGCCGGCATCATCGATGTTCATCGGATGAATCAGCAGAAAGTCCGGGTCATGGCGCAGCCGCAGGCTTTCGGCATCTTCAAAAAGATGGGAGTCGGGATAGCTGTCGTCAGAGTAGAAATGCCCATACTGAATCGGCAGTTCCGGCGCGTCGGTATGACGATCGCGCGCCGGAACAAAGGGCGTCCGGTTATAGAGTTCACTCACCCAGTGGTAAGCCGCCGCCGCGGTCGTCAGCCCGGCAGCACGCGCATAGTGAAATACGCTGCGCTCGCGGCTTAATCGGTTGACGCCGTTATGAATAATGCCGCTTCTGACCGGCGTGACGCCGGTCAGAATGCACTCATATAACGGGCGCGACAGCGAAGGAAGTTCACAGGTCAGACGGTAATAGTGACCGTTGCCCTGGGCACACTCGGCGTGCAGATAACCCATGGCATATTGCGCCACCTGATTGCTCAACCCGTCCAGCACCACCAGGATAGTCTTCATTGCGTTCTCCTTGCCGCGCTTTACTGCTGCATATTGATAACGACGTTTTCCTGCCACAGACGCGGCAGCATTTTCGAGGATTTATCCCAGGCGGCCTGATCGTGGATTGGGCGGGCATTTTTATATTCAGACTGCGGCAGCAGACGGGCCTGAACGTCGGCTGGTAGCGTCAGATGTTCAGCACGAATCGGACGGGCGTAACCCTTCGCCAGATTGATCTGACCCTGGTCTGAGAAGATATATTCGCGCGCCAGTTTGGCGGCGTTAGGGTGTTTCGCATATTTGTTGATGATGGTGGTGTAGCCGGAGGTGACGGAGCCGTCTGACGGGATCACCACTTCGTAGCGATTTTTGTCGATCTGGTCGCGATAGTTGAGGCCGTTAAAGTCCCACACTACCGCCATCTGAACTTCACCTTTTTCGATGTTGGCAATCACCGGATCGGTGACGCCGAGACGACCCTGTTTAGCCAGGTCGGCAAAGAAGGCCAGCGCCGGTTTCAGGTTCTTCTCATCGCCGCCTAACGCGTAATTTGCTGCCAGTACGCCATTCGCCGCCTGAGCAGCCACGCCCACGTCACCGATAGTAACCACATACTTACCTTTTTTCAGATCGGCCCAGCTGTGCGGGATATCTTTCACCTGCTGCTTGTCGATCAGGAAGGCGATGGTGCCGGTATAGGCCAGCGCCCAGTTCCCCTCTTTATCTTTGGCCCAGACGGGGATCTGATCCCAGTGCGTGGGTTTATAAGGCTGAGCGACGCCTTTCGCCACCGCTACCGGACCGAATGCCGCGCCGACATCGCCGATATCGGCGCTGGCGTTCTCTTTCTCGGCATCAAATTTCGCCAGCTCCTGGGCCGATGACATATCGGTGTCGCTGTGTTTAAGGCCATATTTGCTGCTGATATCGTTCCAGGTATCTTTCCAGTTGGCCCAGCTGTCCGGCATGCCGACGCTGTTAATCTGACCTTCACTGCGTGCGGCTTTTTCCAGCGCGGCAAGGTCGTTATCGGCGGCCTGCGCAACGGGCAGGGCGAGCACTACAGCACTGGCTACTACAGAGGCGATAAACGCTTTCATCTCAGTTGCTCCGGGTGTAAGTTGATGGGCCTGACTGGACTAGTCCAGCAAGAACCGAGCCAATGTAGCCCCTGTATATGAACGATTTATGACAAAGCGATGCCGTGCGGGGATGACGGAAGGCAGACGCTCACCCTCCGCCAGCTGCTGGCAAGGGCTGAGACGCGTATCTGAACGGTCACAGTGCGGAATCGCACCAAAATGAGGCTACTGTTGTGGAGTCGATAGCACTCAAAACGGCGGACGTGATCGCCAGCGCCTTACTTAGCCGCATTCAGGCGGGTGAGTTCAGCGGCCGGCGGCTGCCTGCGGAACGCGCCCTGAGCGAGGCGTTCAGTACCACCCGCATTACCCTGCGTGAAGCCTTAGGCAAGCTGGAGGCACAGGGCGTGATCTATCGTGAGCTGCGTCGTGGCTGGTTTATTGCGCCGCCACGGCTGATCTACAATCCGCTGCATCACAGCCATTTTCATGCCATGGCGAGCGAGCAGGGGCGCCAGGCGACCACTGAGGTGATTGCGGCTGAACAGGTCGCGGTGCAGGGCGCGATAGCGACAGCGCTGCTGCTGCCTCCCGGAACACCGGTATACCGCATTCGCCGGCTGCGGCGCATTGACGGTCGCGCGGTGTTGTATGTGGAGCATTACCTTAACCCGCGTTTTTTCCCCGGCCTGCTCGATGAAGATCTCACCCGTTCACTGACCGATCTCTATGACCAGCGTTACGGCATTCGCTACGGCGGCGCGCGCTTTACCATTCTGCCCGGTCCTTTGCCAGAGGTGGCTGCGCCAGCGCTGAATGTCGCTCCTGGCAGTCCGGGCTTGCTGATTACCCGGATTAACCGCGATCGGCAAAAGCAGGTCATAGATTGCGACTGCGAATACTGGCGCTACGATGCGCTGTGTGTTGATGTCGAAGCATAAGCGCTATATTGTGATTCAGGTCACACTCACGCATGATAGCGACCGCTAATAACTCTCTTCTGAGGCGCTACATGAGTGACAAAAATCCGCTGGCCCGCCACCTTGCGACCGTGCTGCAATGGGTGCTGAATCTGGGCCTGCTTAGCCTGGCGATTATCCTGATCGTCTTTCTCGGCAAAGAAACCATTCACCTGGCGAACGTACTTTTCAGTACCGGTGAAGAGTCGTCTTCCTACCTGCTAATCGAGGGGATTGTAATCTATTTCCTCTATTTTGAATTCATTGCGTTGATTGTTAAGTATTTTCAGTCTGGCTACCACTTCCCGTTACGCTATTTTGTCTATATTGGTATCACCGCGATTATCCGTCTGATTATTGTCGATCATAAAAATCCCTTCGATACCCTCTGCTATTCCGCCGCGATCCTGATTCTGGTTGTGACGCTGTGGCTGGCAAACAGCAACCGCCTGAAACGCGAATAAACCCGCTGCCGTCTGCAACGACGGCAGGTGTTCATTGCGCGACTCTGCGTTAAACTGACGCCCTGAAAATTATTGGGAGTGGTGCTATGTCGCAAGACGCGCTCAGCTTATTACGTACCCTCAACTGGCTTTCACCGACGCAGGCCACGCTTACGCCGTCGTTGCTTGACTGGCTAATGGAAGAAGATTCCATGACCCGCCGTTTCGAGCAGCATTGCCAGCAGGTGACGGTAGAGCCGATACGTGAAGGTTTTATTGACGCCAGCGAGTTAGAAGATGAACGGGCTCTGTTACCGGACGATAAACGCTTCTGGCTGCGCGAAGTGCTGCTGTTCGGCGACGGCGTGCCCTGGCTGGCTGGCCGCACCCTGGTGCCGGAAAGCACCCTGAATGGCCCGGAAGCGATGCTGCAGCAACTGGGTACGCGCCCGCTGGGCCGTTATCTGTTCTCCTCTTCAACCCTGACCCGTGATTTTATCGAGCCGGGCAACGTTGATGCACTGTGGGGACGCCGCTCGCGTCTGCGGCTCTCCGGCAAACCGCTGCTGCTGACGGAACTGTTTTTACCGGCTTCGCCGCTTTATCGCGACCTGGCCTGAGGAATTCTGTGTTGGAAAAGAGCTTACATATCAATAAATGGCAGGCCTACAGCCGCCTGATGCGCATTGATAAACCGATCGGTACCTTACTGCTGTTGTGGCCCACCCTGTGGGCGTTATGGCTGGCTGACATGGCGATCCCGCCGCTGTCGGTGCTACTGGTATTTGTTGCCGGTGTTTTCGTAATGCGTGCAGCCGGCTGCGTCATTAATGACTTCGCCGATCGTAAGGTGGACGGACACGTTGAGCGAACGAAACATCGCCCCTTAGCCAGTGGTGCGGTCACCAGCCGGGAAGCCAAACTGCTGTTCGCGGTGCTGGCGCTGGTGGCGTTTGCGCTGGTGCTGACCATGAACCTGATGACGATATTGCTCTCAGTGGTGGGTCTGGCGCTCGCCTGGGTTTATCCGTTTATGAAGCGCTATACCCATCTGCCGCAGGTGGTGCTGGGTGCTGCATTTGGCTGGTCAATCCCAATGGCCTGGGCTGCAGTTAGTGAGTCCTTACCTCTCGTCTGCTGGCTGGTATTCTTCGCCAACATCTGCTGGACGGTGGCCTATGACACTCTCTATGCGATGGTGGATCGTGACGATGATCTGAAGATTGGCGTCAAATCGACCGCAATTCTGTTTGGTCGTTTCGACAAGTTGATCATTGGTCTGCTGCAGCTGGCGACGCTGCTGCTCATGGCGTGGGTCGGCATGCTGCTGCAACTCAACGCGGCCTTTTACTGGACGCTGATGCTGGCTGCTGCTCTGTTCGTTTATCAACAGAAGCTGATTGCCCGACGCGAGCGCCCCGCCTGCTTTAAGGCTTTCCTGAACAACAATTATGTCGGGCTGGTACTGTTCCTGGGCGTAGTAATGAATACGGCGCCGTTCAGCCAGCTGTTCTGATAGGGGATTCAGGCACAAAAAAGGCGATCCGGGAGGTCGCCAAACCCGATGCAGGATGAATCCGACAGCAATGGATAAGCCCAACGCGCAGGGAACATGGGCAGAAGAGGAAAGCGTCCCGCGCCAGGGACGGCGCGGGCCGAGCAGTCAGGGATGACGCTTTTGCGTCTTTCCGATCTGACCGTGTTCCCTGAGCAAGCACCGTCTCACAGCGAATCGGACCAGACCTGACCTATAAAAAAGGCGACCTCATGAGGTCGCCTTTTTACTGTACGCTTGTTGTGTCAGTCGTGTGCCACGGCGCTTTCAATGGTCATGCGGACGTCGCTGGTGACCAGGTCGGCCAGAATGTGCCAGGTTGCCAGCGTCTGCGCCACATCGGCATCGCCGCTGTCACTGATATATCCTTCATCACGCAGCGTCAGTACCAGCGAGGTAAAGACCGCTTTGTCGAAGAACTCCGGCGCGTTGATACCGTGCAGCACGGACAGACGTTGCGCCAGTGTGCGGCTCTCTTTTTCCAGCGTCCCGCGGTTAATCGCTGGTTTGGCGCTGAGAATTGAGAAGGTAATGGCATAACGCTGGAGCGTTTCACGCACCCCGGCAGCCAGCAGCTGCAGCGTACGGTAACGGGCCGCCGTAAAGCGCAGCTGGCCGTCATCCAGCGTAATCAGACCCTGACGCGCCAGTTCCTGACTGAGTTCAGTCAGCAGCTGCGGCAGCTCATCGGTCTGCCAGCGCAGGAACAGTTCGCTCTTCAGCATTGGGTAAATCAGGCTCACCTGGCGCAGCAGCTCGGCTTCGCTCAGTGTCTGGTGCTGTTGCACAATGGCGGCGATCAGCGACGGCATCACCAGCATGTGGTGAATGTTGTTGCGATAGTAGGTCATCAGCACGGCCTGCTCACGCGGCAGAATGATGATGTCGCCAATGCTGTCTTTCTCGCTTTCAAACTTATTCATGCCCATCGCGTGATCCAGCAGCGCCTCAGCGGAGAGGTCGGGGACGGTGGCATTGGCAGAGTAAGGCACATTACGCAGCAGCTGGGTATAGCATTCAAGCTGCTCAATCAGCTGTTCGCGGGTGAGTGAGCGCTGACGTGAGGCGAGCAGCGCGGTCACGCACAGGTTCATGGCGTTCGCCGCGCCCGCTTCATTGATGCGAACCATCAGGCTCGCTGCGATGTCATTGACGGTAGGAGTTAACCAGGTAGGGCGTTGCGGCTCAATGGGATCGATGGCGTCACGCCACTCCGGCACGCGCTTGTTAAGATAGTTAACCATCGGCAGCGGTTCGCCAAAGTTAACGTAGCCCTGGCCGAGGTTGCGCAGCTTACGCAAGCCGTGCACCATCTGCATGAAGCCTTCTTTCTCTTTCGCCGCGCCGCGTAGCTCTTTGGCGTAAGTACCCACTTCCATCACGTGCTCGTAACCGATGTAAATCGGCACCAGGGTAATCGGACGATTACCGCCGCGCAGCATCGCCTGCAGGGTCATCGCTAAGGTACCGGTTTTCGGATCGAGCAGGCGGCCGGTGCGTGAACGCCCGCCTTCAACAAAGTATTCCACCGAATAGCCGCGGGTGAACAACTCACCGAGATATTCACGGAACACCGTGGCATACAGCTTATTGCCTTTAAAGGTACGACGAATGAAGAACGCGCCCAGACGACGGAAAATAGGTCCGGCTGGCCAGAAGTTGAGGTTGATACCGGCGGCAATGTGCGGCGGCACCAGTCCCTGATGATAGAGCACGTAAGAGAGCAGCAGGTAATCCATGTGGCTGCGATGGCACGGCACGTAGACGATTTCATGTCCATCCTGCGCCAGCTGACGCACTTTTTCGCCGCCGTTAACGTTGATGCCCTGATAGAGACGGCTCCAGAGCCAGCCCATCACGCGATCCGTCACGCGGATCGCTTCATAGGAGAAGTTCGCCGCAATCTCTTCCATCATCTCAACCGCATTTTGCTGCGCTTTTTCATGGGAGATTTTTTTGCTGCGTGCTTCATCTTCGACCGCTTTTTCAATCGCTTTGGACTGCAACAGGCGATTAAACAGATCCTGACGTGCCGGTAAGCGTGGGCCCACTGCCGCCAGACGCTGACGGGCAAAGTGAATGCGCGCCACCCGGGCCAGTTTCTGGGCGATCGATTTGTCAGTGCCGTGTTCAGTCGCCATGCGGCGCAGCGATACGGTCGGCGAGAAACGGACAAAACTGTCGCGTCCGTGCCAGATCACCGCAAAGAACTTTTGCACGCCGTTCAGTACCCGCAGGTGCGGTGCATCTTCGCCCTGAACCTCACGGCCTGGCGCACGACCAAACATCACCGTCACCGGCAGCATCTGGATATCCAGTTTGGGGTTATTGCGATGCAGGTCGAGATAATCGTGAAAAATCTTCACCGATTCGACGCTGGGCACAAAATAGGGGAAGACGCGCGGGCCATCGTGGATAAAAACGTGGCGCGGCAGCAGTGAACCATCAATCTCCAGCGGAGAGAGCGGGTCGGGCAGATGATGCCGCAGGCACTGCGCGCGTAAAGTCAGTAAGTCAGCCTTCGAATCGTAAGGCAGAACGTACATAATGGGCCGGGTCGGGTCCAGACCATGTTCAGAAACGGGATCGGCCGGAATGGCCTTACTCTTTACCAAAAACGACAGTGGTAAATTCAGTAATTTGTAATAAAGTTTACGCCAACCTGACATAGACAACATGAAGCCTCTTGTTAGCAAAGCGCCGCAAGCATACCAGAAAGCGCAGCGAAGATCTGTGGTGGTGCCAATTGCACGCAGCCCAGACATTGACGTCAATCCGTTGAAAGGGTTCCACCAATATGGCAAATAATGCCACCGGTCTCGTAAGAATTGTAAAAGCCGCAGGTTACTCATGGCAGGGCCTGCGTGCCGCCTGGCAGCATGAAGCGGCGTTCCGACAGGAGGCGCTGGCCGCGCTGGTCGCCATTATTGTGGCCTGCTGGCTGGATGTCGATATCGTCTCGCGCATCCTGATGATCGGCGCAGTGGTGCTGGTGGTCATCGTTGAAATCCTCAATAGCGCCATCGAGGCGGTTGTGGATCGTATCGGTCAGGAGCGCCACCCATTAGCGGGTCGGGCAAAAGATATGGGCTCGGCGGCGGTGCTGATCACTATTTTACTGGCACTGTTTGTCTGGATCGCGCTGCTCTGGACGCATTTGCGATGACCCTTCCACAACGCGCCATCTGGCGCGTTTTTGCCTGAGAATCGGTTTCCATTTCGCCAATACCTGTATATACTCACAGCGACTGTATAAACAACCAGGGGGCGGGATGAAAGCATTAACCAGCAGGCAGCAGCAGGTCTATGACCTGATTCGCGACCATATTACTCAAACGGGCATGCCGCC
>Ga0308167_1002612_pt1 | contig 16198 bp, 15 predicted proteins | sample PhyCR1_2_FD_202138 | JGI IMG/M metagenome (GOLD analysis project Ga0308167, IMG submission 202138) | Phyllosphere microbial communities from UC Gill Tract Community Farm, Albany, California, United States - DLSLRC.R1 | ecosystem: Host-associated > Plants > Phyllosphere > Unclassified | place... | reverse complement strand
ATTTTGCTCATTTAAAAACCAGCCTACATGGGAATACCAAAAACCTGCTTTCGCTGAATGCGGGTCCTGATCGGTGTCGGTAAAGTGATGGTGATAACGGTGATGTGCTGCCCACCATAATGGTCCGCGCTGTGCACTCATGGTTCCAATGAGTACAAATATGAATTGAACAATACGCGAGGTCTGAAAAGTTTTATGAGAAAGATAGCGATGGAAAAAAGCAGTAATCGCAAACATACGTATAAAATAAAAAACCAGCATGAAGACAACTGCAAACCAAGATACGCCCACCCAAAACGCAGCTAAACAAGCAATATGCAATAAAATAAAGGGAATAATTCTTAACCATTGAATGTTCTTTTCAATGACATATTCGCTAGAGGTACCCACTTGCGCATTTTCTGAATCTGACCAGCTATCGATCCAGCGCAGAAAAAATTTAGACATTGATTCTTCCTGATCTAAAGCATTTCTTTTGGTTCTAATTTAGAAAATGCGCAATGAATTTTATGTGAAGTTCATACGATTAAGAGATAAATATAAGAATCTTCTTAATCAGTAGCTTCGCTATTTAGACTGTGTTGTCTTAACGAGTTTAGAAACGTCGTAGCCATAGCTTTTTGCGGTTTGCAGATAAGACTGATATGTCGCTTCATCAATTTGAGGACTACGAGAAAGAATCCATAAATATTTCTGGCTTGGGCCACCAACTAAAGCGACCTGATAATCTTGGTCAACTCTTAAAACCCAATAATCGCCTTTTGTAAAAGGAATCCATCTTAGACCAGAAGGCAAAAAGCTCACTTTTAATTTACTGTTGCCCTCATTTTGCGAATAGGCCACACCTTCAGATGAAATCATTTTGCCATCTTTGTTGGTACAACTATTTAAAACACCAACGGTTTTGTCTGCGTTAATGGAATAGTTTGCAGTTGTATTGGCTACACAATTACGCTGAAAAAACATAGGTAAATGTGCAATTTCATACCACTTACCTGCGTATTTATTAATATCGATAGACTCAACAGCCACTGGTTTCGTATTTGTGTCGGCAAAGGTGCTCAAAGGAAGCATTAAGCTAACCGCTGCAAGACTGCTGCTCATGACAAGTGACTTAAATAATAATTTCATGACTACCCTCTTCTATTTATTTCATATGTTTAAACATACGCCAGAGGGTTGTGAACAAAGTGTGAATTTTAAAGATTAAGGAACATTAATAAGGATTTAATTGTATTTCTTTGGAACATCTGCAATTGGAAAATCAAGCTCAAAACATACCCCTTCGAGCGTGTTATAAACCCGATATAGACCATGATGTAGATCCATAATTGAAGCGACAATCGATAAACCTAAGCCACCTGTCTGGTTCTCATCACTTCGACTTGAGTGGCATTGGTAGAATCTTTCAAAAAGATGCTCAATTTGATGTTCAGCAATTGAAATACCACCTGTTATTACAGTCAGGCTCACCCATTGCGTATGCTCAATCATTTTATGTCTAGTGGCGATATAAATAGATCGCTTATCACCACCATGTACGAGCGCATTTAAAACAAGGTTGTAGACTGCTCTTTGAAATAACTCTGGATCTGCAAATAACTTCTGGGCTTCTAAGTTGAAACTAAAATGACACTCTTGTTCCTCGGCCTGATATTCAAAAATCTGGCATAGCCCATCTAAAATTTCTTGAATATTTATTTCTTGTTTGTTTAAAAGAACCATTTTTTGATCGGCTCTTGCCAAGAAAAGCATGCTATCAATCATGCGTTTTAATCTGTGGTAATCATCTAAATGTGACACTAACAAATCTTCATATTGCTCAACTGAGCGTTCGCCAGTTAAAGCAATCTCGATATCTTCAGAAAAACGGTTGAGCTGCGTATAGCCCTTTTCAATACGCTCAAGCATGTGATTTATATCTTTTGAAAGCAGCTCAACTTCTAAAGGTGAATTTAAGAGATTTAATCTTTTCTGGAGCTGATTTACGTTAATAGAATGCGTTTGCTTGCGAAGCTGCTGTAGCGACCTTAAACCCAGATGACACGCTAAAATACAAAGCACAAAGATTGCAAATACACCTCCTATCACATACATCAAAAGGTTCTTTTGAAAAGGTAAAATAATATTAATCCGCTCAGACCATTGTTTACCTGCAATGAGTAGATAAGGCTCGTTATTAATTTTTATGGTTTTCCACGCAATTCGCGTTGGATATGGGTTGTTGGCTAAGTCTTGAAATTGAAGACTGTTGCGCTCTGCAAATTGAGGTAACTGAATATGGAGCGGATTGATATTAATTAAGGTTTTATCTTGATGAATGAGCTGAAACAAGTTGTCTTGGTTGCCGAGCATGTTTTGGTAAAGCTTAGGCCGAGCAATAATTTGCTCTACATTTTCACTATCTTGTAGCAAAATTTCCAAGCGATTAATTCTGTCTGCTAAAGCTTTATCTTGCTGCTTTAATAAAATTTGGTTAATACCTAAATAGGTCATAAAGCCGACTGAGCATAGAATTAAGGCAGAACAGAGCGTGACCAGTAATGTAATACGGACTTCAAGCGAACGCAGAAATTTAAAGTTCATAAGCTAACCGAAATTTTATAGCCCAAGCCACGGATGGTATGAATAAGCTTTAATTCATACCCTTCATCAATTTTGCTTCGTAAACGGCGTACTGCCACATCAATAAAATTAGTATCGGTATCAAAGTTAATATTCCAGACTTCTGAACCAATTTGCCTGCGCGTCACGATTTGCTCTTTATTGATCAATAGATAGCGCAACAAATTAAATTCGGTTTTGCTCAGTTCAATTAAATTGCCATTACGCCATACTTTATGACTGACCAAGTCCATTTTTAAATCACTTATAGACAGCTTGTTTTCTTGTAGATATTGCTGTCTTCTTAACAGACTTTTAATACGTGCCAACAGTTCGATATAGGAAAATGGTTTAGCCAAGTAATCGTCTGCACCCAACTCTAAACCTTTGACTCTATCCATCACCTGATCTTTTGCCGTTAAGAAAATCACCGGAATTTTTGAAAACTGGCGTAGAACTTGTAATACGCCCCAGCCGTCTATATCTGGCAACATCACGTCAAGAATAAGCAAGTCATATTGATCTCTCTTTAGCATTTCTAAACCTTGAAGCCCTAAATGAACGCACTCCGCTTGATATCCAGATTCTTTTAATCCTTTAACCAAATAAGTGGCGATTTTGATCTCGTCTTCAATAACAAGGATACGCATTTTGTAGAGACTCTTTTGAAAGATGACAACTTTGTAATGTGATTGTCATGCTTGAAATTAGGTAATTTGTTTAAGATTTTCAAAGCGACATAGAGGCAATCATCATGAACAAATTGAACTGGCTGATGCTAACAGCCGCGGTATTGGGTAATAGTACTTTTGCACAGCCCCCTGCTTTGAATCAAGTCTATTCATTAGATCTTAAAACTGCACGAATGCTAGCCGACAGTGCTAAAGAGGCATGCAAAAAACTAAATCAAAACATTGCAGTCGTTATTGTTGACCGTGGTGGTAACACTTTAACTGCCGAACGGCATGAGTTGGTCGGTCCGCATAATTTAATCGCTGCCGAGAAAAAGGCCTATACGGCGCTATCTACCAAAACTTCGACCTTGGTTTTAAGCCAAAACAGTAACCAAAACCCCGATGCAAAAAATTTAACCACACTGGCAAATTTACTGTTGTTAGGAGGTGGCGTACCTGTTCGTTTTGAGAACCAAGTGATCGGAGCGATTGGTGTTGCAGGTGCTGGCGGCGCACAAAATGACAATCAATGTGCAAGCAAAGCCATTGAAACCATTTTTCATTCATAAGGAGTTCACCATGACTAAATCATTTATTGCTTTATCTTCTTTATTTATAGCTTCAGCTACGTTTGCACAAACTAATCCGCTCAGTGTGCATGTTTTAAATTTAGAAACTGGTTTGCCATCTCCTCAGGTTGAAGTGGTTTTAGAAAAAAACACAAATAACCAGTGGGTTAAACTTAACCAACAAATGACCGACTCAAATGGCCGTATTAGCGCGCTCTATCCAGAAAATAAAAAATTAGAGCAAGGTGTTTATAAAGTTACCTTTAAAACTGAAGACTGGTTCAAAAAGAACAAACAACAAACTTTTTTTGCTGAAGTCCCTGTGATTTTTAAAGTGGATGGAAGTGTAAATCACTACCATATTCCGTTACTACTCAGCCCTTATGGTTATTCAACCTATCGAGGCAATTAAAATAAAAACCCCTTTATCTGTTTTACACAAATAAAGGGGTTGGTTAAAAGCGAGTCGTTTTACGAACAAACACCATTGCTAATAACCGCTTTTTTGTTTGAATCTAGCGCCACGATCGAAGAAGAAACAATATTAATAATTTGGCTCATGGCGTCACTTGAAGCACTTACAATGGCTTCCATTTTTTTAGATTTTTGATCAATTGGCTGCTTAAAAGCAATTCTACAATTGAGCTGAGCTCCTCTATTAGTGATTACTTTTGCATTAGTTGACTCTAATTGAGTTGGAGGTATCTGACGCTTCACAACCCAAGACACAGCAATATTAATATTGCTGTGATCTACAATATCAAAATGAGAAAAGTCTGTAGAAACGCGATATAACGGTTGATTGTTTCCAGCAAGCCCACTGCTATAACTGTCAATTGCCCCTAGCTTTTGTTGTAAACCTGCCGACAAGGTATCGCGTAATTGCGTACCCATGGTCGATGTCCAACGCTCATTATTTAACACCGTAGACTTACCGCTACTGTCTTGTAGCACCAAAGGTGCACGGTCTAGACGGTCTGGAATCCCAACTGGCAATACTTCAATCACCTGCACAGTTGAGCTGGTGACCGGAGTAACTTTAGGGGACATCGTATAATAGTTTGGCGTTGGTGAACTCGAACATGCTGTCATAGCAACTGCCGTTAAAAACAAGCCACTCCCAAGCAGCCATTTGGCTGCGTTAGGATGTTGAAAAGATAGATGGTTTTTATTTTTCATCATCGGTCTCTGGTGTCTTACCACGAATAATTGATTCAGGGTGTTGTTCAATATAATCTGACATTAACTGTAAAGAGGCAGCGGCACGTGTCATTTGCTGTAATGCTTTACGTACGTCTTGTTGCAACGGCGCATCGCTCGACAAAATAGACTCAGATGACCTTACAGTTTTACGAACATCATCTAAGGTTGCTTGTAAACCAGGTGCAACTTTACCATCTAACTGCTTAACCAGCTTGTCGGTAGACTCAATGGCTGTGTTCATATTGTTAAGCGTTTTACGTACATCTTGCCCAATTTCAACTAACGGGAATTTCGTTAATTTATCTGCAATTTGAGAAACTTGTGCTTGTAAGCCACTCAGTTCAGTTGGTGTAGTTGGAATTACCACACGACTATCACCTAGAATCTGTAATGTGGCTGGTTTGGCTTTAGGGAACCTGTCTAGCGCAATATAGTTTTGACCCGTTAGAAGGTTTCCGGTTCTCATTTGAGCACGCCATCCATGTTCAACAAAATCTTTAAAAATTTCACTGTTTGGATTAAGCGCCTGACCATTTTCAACACGCGAAGGATAGATGACTGCCTCAACACGCATACGAATCTGTTTATAGTGGTCATAAAATTCGGCATTTATTGATTTAACATTACCAATTTCAATACCCATGAAATCAATTGGCGCCCCGACCGTAAGCCCACGTAATGAATGATCAAAATACATAATCACACCACGAGCTTGACCATCCGGTTCTTTTAATGCATCAGATTTTGAGTCCCAAAGATTAAAGCGACTCTGATTCGCTGCCATTGTGGCATGCGAGCCTTCAGGGAAACCAAAAGCAATACCTCCTGCGACAATACTTGCCAGAGACTGAGTATCTAAATTAAAGCCTGAAGCATTTAAGGTCACATCAATCCCACTCGCCTGCCAAAAACGTGCATCAGTGGTTACAAACTTGTCATATGGCGCACGGATAAACGTTTGTAGCTCAACATTCTTGCCATCATTAGATAATTTATAGGCAGTAATTTGCCCTACATTAATTCGACGATAATAAATTGGAGAACCTATATCTAACGAACCAAGATCATCTGCATTTAAGAAAAATACTTTTCCGGGAACATCTGAAGATATGACTGGTGGCACTTCTAATCCAGTAAATTCAAACTTATCCTCTTCTGATTTGCCCCCATCCACTTCAATATATGAACCTGACAATAAGGTGTCTATTCCTGAAACCCCACTCGTCCCAATACGCGGTCGCACCACCCAAAATCGTGAATCTTTCGCTGCAAAATTACTCGCACCTTTGCGCAAATCAATTCTGGCAATAACGTGTGAACGGTCATCTGAAAGATCAATCTGCCGTACTACACCAATATCCACCTGTTTATAACGGACTGTGGTTTTACCAGCGACTAGCCCTTCGGCTGTCCGAAAAGATACATCAATTGTAGGGCCATGTGACAGTAATGCTTTTACAGCTAATGAAAGCGCGATTAAAAGAGCAATTAATGGAATGAGCCAGATTAATAAAGGCTTCCATCGACTTTTCTTTTCTTGGGGTTCTGGCAAATCATTCATGCTATCCAGTTCAACATCTGTATCACGATGATCTGAGTTACCAGTGGTTATTTCATTTTCAGACATACTCATTGTTCTTTTATTGACTGGGATTAATAGAATCATTATTCAACGGCAGATGTTCAGCCTGAATAATTGTTGTTTTTTCAGAAGCAACAGAAGACGGTTTGTTTATATTTTGAGATGTGTAGAAGTTATCCCAAATAATACGTGGGTCAAAACTTAAAGATGCGAACATGGTTAACACCACAACCGCACCAAAAGCGATCGAACCCGGCCCTGCTAAAATTGTAGCAAGCGATTGAATCTGAATGAGGGCTGTTAAAAGTGCCACCACAAAAACATCAATCATTGACCAGCGCCCAATAAACTCGACAATTCGATATAATTTAACGCATTGCTCGGGTAAAAATTTCCAACCTGCCGATTTCTGTAGATATACCGCAAATAATAAAAAATACAAAATCAGTAGCTTTAACATTGGAATAAAAATACTAGCCATGAAAATGACCACTGAAACCAAATAGTCTCCACTTTGCCAGAAGTAAATTACCCCACTCATGATCGTATCTTGCTGACTACCTAAAAGTGAGTCGGTCACCGTCATTGGAAGTACATTGGCTGGAATATAAAGGATGGTTGCAGCAACTACCAAAGCAAAGGTTCGATTTAAACTTGCTGGTTTGCGTGAATGCAGCACGCTATTACACCGAATACAACGTAAAACTTGGTGGCTTTTATCTCGTCGTCTTTTTTCATTTTGAGCAGAATTTACGACTCCACAGCAATGACACACAATTAATGAGAGATCTTTAGCTCGTGGATACGGCTTAAGTACCGATCCGTGTTGCGAGCTTTTTGCTTGGGTCACATTTTTTATTGTTTTCATGGTAGTGACCTATCAATTTCATTCCATATATCACTCACCTTTATCGAAGTAATATAAACCAACAATATGCTTAAGACTGCGAATGCCCACAAAGCAATCTCGGGAATCACCAAGACCATTCCCACTAACTTTACAAGTGTGACCAAAATTCCGATTAAGAACACCTCAACCATTCCCCACACTCTCATAAAAAAAAGTGTGCGCAATGCCATCACCAAAAACGTTGGCCTCTTCTTCAATGTACTCACTGTACCGAGCACATAGGTAAGTAATAAAAGATAGGAAAGCGGCACAATAAAAGTAGTGATTAAGATGAGTAAGCCCACGAAAGCCCGATCATAATGAAACATCACCCACACCGCGCCAAGTAAGGTGGTTTCAGATGTATTTCCCTGTAATTCAATTTTTACGATAGGAAAGCTATTGGCAATAATAAATACGATTAAGGCAGTTAAAATCAAAGCTAACAATGTTGAAAAAGGTTTAGTGTGCCGATAGAGTTCAGCACCGCAGCATACGCAATAAGCTCTTTTTCCATAAGCAAGCGGGGTTCTACGATAGACTGTATCGCACTCCTCACAACCTGCTAATTCATTAAGCCGCATAGTTATACTCTGAAATTTATAATTTTTACTGTGTCAGAACTGCTTGCTACAACGCTTGCATAGAATTCTACTTCTAAGCAATGTGCCAAACTAATCTCATTTCTTCAAGAGAAAATTAAATACGATTTCTTCGATTTACTTTATTAAATTATATAAATAAAAGAAAAGACATAAAAAAGCGTCTTAAATAAGGAGCTTTTCATTTGTCGATTCTTAATTAACCATGGTTAAAAAATAATTTAATAATCTATCTCGATCATCTACCTGATTTTCTCCTAAAAGCTGAACCATCGCGCCATCAATCACAAATAAAAACAGGTGAGCATCTTCAATTGAAGCCGTAACTTTTAGCGTTAAAAGTAGTTTATAAATTTCATGAATGAACCAGTTTCGATAGTCAATGACGACTTTATATGCCGCGGGGTAAAGCTTTTCAATTTCAAAAATGGCTTTAAATGGTAAATGGTAAAAACCTTCTAAATTGGCATGTAAAAAGTAAATTTGCTTGAGTTTATCAAGCACCATGAGTTCTTGGTACGAATAGAGAATTGAAAATACTTTTCCTTTGAGCGCATCTTTTTGAAAAGTGAGACACATCTCGATGAGCCTTTCTTTTGAATGAAAGTCATTATAAAAAGTAGCCTTGGCAACTTTAGCTTCCGCAATAATTCGGTCGACACCGACCTTATGAAAGCCATGTTGATTAAATAGGTCTCTTGCCGCGTGCAGCACTCGCAGTGCTCTAAATGAAGATTCTAAATTTGGCATAAACATTCTGCTCAAAGATAATTTTTGTTGTATATAAAAGAGATATAAATGCCGTCACTGTTAAAATGAGTGCTAAAAACAGGCATTCGAAAGCTGCACAAAAAGGATGCGCTAATCTATCTCAGGTTTTATTGTTGCTATGATTTTTTAGTCGTAACGATCTAAAGGCTAAACCTATAAATGTTTAAACCATTTTAAAGACCAGTTGAGTGGTATGGATAGAGAGAGCTTGGCAAAAGCCAAAAAATAACAAGAAATAGTACGCATGAGCGAACTCCTATATGCATAAAATTTCTGCCAATCACTGCTAAATGATGGTGGCAGAACGAAAGGGGGTTAGCAGACTGGGCATATAGAACCAGCACGCACAAGGCGTCCCCCTTCCGTCCTACCGCTACGAAGGGAGACGAACGAGTTCGCCACCAAAAAATTACTTTTTTGATGTGCTATACGCTCTCGGTCTGCTAAAACCGGCTGACAATGTAGGCCAGCAGGCAAAGGATAATCGGCAGGGTTTAGAGTGTCAATGTGATATTGGCTAGAAATTAGTTAAATAATTATTGTTTTTCATTCAATTAGATACTTTAACTAATCATTAATTAAGCTGAATGATAGTTCTGCTAAACATTTAAAAAAATTTTATTTTAAGATGCATATTTAACTGTATTTTTTATTCATTACAGGTAAACATATTGCAAATCTATAATGCAGTTATTATAGAAGGTGGTAAAACGAAAGAAGGTTGACAGACTAGTTAGACCCTAGCACACCCGAAAGTGTCCCTCTTTCGCCCGACCATAACGAATATGAAATTATATACATTTTAAACTCTTAAAGTCATTTCCATGAAAAATATTAATATCTTCAAATTTATAAATCTTATGCTAGCCTTTTTATGGATCTATCAAGGATTAGTTCCTAAATTTCTTTTTCTTAATTCTGATGAAATCTTTGTGTGGCAATGGGTGGGATTGTCTTTAGAACATGCGAAACTTGCAGGCCACGCAAGTGGTATAGCTGAAATGATTTTTGGTTTATGTTTTCTCTTTACTGCACATAAATATATTCATTATTTAAGCATTTTGGGTTTGCTTGGGCTGCTTCTTTTAATTGGTTTTTTAATACCCTCTACCCTGATCTTGCCCTACAATCCTATCGTGATGAATCTTTCAATGATAAGTTTATCTATTGTCTATCTCATCTTATTAAGTGAGCAAAATTAACTTACAGCCATTCATGTAACTATTTTTAAAGATTTTATATAGAGAGCGCAATGAGTTTACCCAAAACTGAAGTTTGCAGTGTGGTCATTACAGGCAGTACAAAAGGTATAGGTTTAGCCCTTGCCCATGCTTTTTTAGATCTTGGATGTTCTGTTGTCATTGCTGGACGAAACCCAGAGCATCTTAAGCATGCGCTTTCTCATTTAGAAACTCATTTCAATAAAGAAAAATTCATTGGTCTGTGTTGCGATGTGACTCAAGTGTCTGATGTGCAAACCCTATGGGATGGTGCAATTGAGCATTTTGGGCAAGTCAATGTCTGGGTGAATAATGCAGGAAGCTGTCACCCAACCAAAGACTTTGTTGAACTTCAACCAGAAGAGTTAAACGCGGCAGTTTCAACTAATATTTTAGGCACAATGTTGGGTTCGCAAGTGGCTTTAAAGGGAATGCTTAAACGAGGTTATGGTCAAATCTTTAATATGGAAGGTTGGGGAAGCAACGGCGAATGGAGTGCAGGCATGACACCTTATGCAACCACAAAACGAGCCGTAAGTTATTTTAGTAAAGCACTTTATAAAGAGACAAAATCGACGCCCATTTTAACTGGCACACTCAGCCCCGGCATGGTTGCAACAGACCTTTTAGTTTCTTCGTGGACCAATGGCAACATCCAAAACTGGAAAAAGATGAAACGATTATTTTTCTTTGTGATTGACCCGCCAGAAATTGTTTGTAGGTATTTAGCAAAACAAATGATTCAAAATAAAAAAGCCAATCGACGCATCGCTTGGATCACGCCGTGGAAACTTTTTCTTAGATTTTTACAACCTTATTACTGGCGTAGAAACCCCGTTAAAGGCACAGCGTTAGAGCATTTGTAGTCGGGCTTATAATGTGACTAAAAATCTAATCTCACTCAGTTAAGATGGTTTGATTGATAGGCGCATCAGGTTTATTGTTCAGTAGAAGTTCTTCTAAAGAGAGCTTTTACTGAACTCTTTACGCATCAAGACTCGTTATCTGAGTTACCTTCTTTATTTAAAATCTGCCCTTCCCGTTTTGGTCGAATCAATGGCGCTGTTGGTCTTGGATGATGAGCATGTGTATATTGCATACCGACTCCCGCATTTACGTCATCTGCTGCGATTTCAGTTTCAAAGCGCTCATTATCAAGATCTCGAATTTCTTCAGTAATTCTTTCTACTTCGTCTTCATCCACACCAAGTTCTTGTAAAATAACTCCACCAAACTTAATCGCAGATTCAAACGTTTCACGGATCATAAAGTCTACTTTTTGTTTGACTAAATGCAGTGAGTGCTCGCGGTCATATGAACGGACTAATAATTTCGCTAAAGGAAATTCATGAGTGACGAGTTCTACAATTCTATTGGTCGTTTCCTTACTATCTACACACACCACAATCGCTTGTGCTGTTGCAGCACCAGAAGCATGCAAAATATCTAGGCGACAGCCATCGCCATAATAAATTTTAAACCCAAATTTTTCCGCGTTTTGAATCATGTCCGTATTATTATCAATAATGGTGACATCTACCCCTCTTGCCAATAATAATTGACTGGTGACCTGTCCAAAGCGCCCAAATCCAATCATTAAAACGCTACCACTTAAACCCTCGGCAATATTGACGTTTTCTAACGAAACATTCGCTTTAAATTGAGTAAACCTTTTAAAAACAATACCGACAATTGGAGTCAACACCATTGAAAGCACAACAATAGCGGTAAGATTAGATTTAATAGTACTGTCAATGACTTGAGCACTTAATGCAGCAGAGAAAAGTACAAAGGCAAACTCTCCGCCCTGAGCCATGAGTAAGGCACGGTCCAACGCTTCAGTATGAGGACTTTTAGTTATTCGGGCGACAATATAAATCATAAGCGCTTTGGCAAACATGAGGGCAACTACACCACTGACAATGAGCTGCCAGTTTTGAGCAACAACTGATAAATCCAATGACATGCCGACCCCAAGAAAAAACAGGCCCAGCAAGATTCCTCGGAATGGTTCAATATCAGCTTCAATTTGATGTCTAAAGGTTGATTCAGATAAAAGCACACCCGCTAAGAAAGCACCCATCGCCATAGACAAACCGCTGACTTGCATGAGTAACGCTGCACCCAACACAACCAATAATGCGGCAGCAGTCATGACTTCTCGGGCTTTAGCCGCAGCCAAGAGTCTAAATAATGGATTAAGTAACCAATAACCTGCGGCAATAAGACCTGCAATTGCGACTAAACCAATTCCTATATTTTCTAAACGTACAGATGTGCTTTCGACCACATGATTAGGTGCCATAAAAGCAACAATAGCCAGTAAGGGTACAATCAGTAAATCTTCAAATAATAAGATGGCTACAATTTTTTGCCCACGAGGCTGAGTCAAGTCACCCCGATCGCCCAATAACTGCATCACAATAGCAGTCGACGTTAATACAAATCCTGCTGCACCAATAAACGCAACTTGCCACGTAAAACCAAATAACAGCCCGACGCCAGTCAAAGCCAGTGCGCAAATGATGATCTGTAGTGTGCCAAGGCCAAAAATTTCGCGTCTAAGGCTCCATAAATGTGATGGTTGCATTTCCAAACCAATCAGAAATAGGTACATCACAATTCCCAACTCGGCAATATGTAAAATTGCAGCGGAATCTTGGAAAAAAGCAAAACCGAATGGGCCAATAATTAGACCTGCAATTAAATAACCTAATACCGAACCTAAACCAATACGTTTAAAAATAGGGACGGCAATTACAGCAGCCGCCAATAAAACCACAGGGGCAACCAAGCTAATTGAATGTGCTTCTGAGCTCATACATTTCTCATTTTATTTATCTGCAATTTATTCTATGTGAAACTATGTTTAAGGGCGATTATTAGTTTTGAGAAAAAGAATCCATAAAAAAAGCCCTGACGGGCTTTTTTTGATTAAACAACAAATTTCAACATCAGCTGAATAACCGTTGCATTAATTAAATCGACAAAGAATGCACCACAAAGCGGAACAATTAAAAATGCCTTATGCGATGGTCCATACATGTTAGTAATGGCTTGCATATTTGCAACCGCCGTTGGCGTTGCGCCCATACCAAAACCGCAATGCCCTGCTGATAACACCGCTGCATCATAGTTTTTGCCCATTACACGGAACGTCACAAATGCCGCATATAACGCCATCGTAATAGTTTGAGCACCCAAAATTACCACAAGAGGCCCAGCCAAATCTGCAAGTTGCCAAAGCTTGAGTGAAAGTAATGCCATTGCTAAATAAAGTGATAATGATGCATTACCAAATACATCAATCGCACGGTCGAAAATATCAACTTTCAACACGCTTTCTAAAATATTTCTTAAAATTACCCCGCCACCCAGTGCCCAGACGAAGGTTGGTAACTCAAACCAAGTTCCCTTACTAAAGCCTGTCATAAATTCAGCAAATGCCAAACACGCTGCAAACATACCTAGTGTAGTAATCGCATTGTCGGCTGTAATTAAACGAACTTGATGTGGGTTTTCAAACGGAGCAAGGTCATCAGAGTTTTGCTCAACATGACCATCACGCTGTTGAATTTCAGCATTGGTTTTTGGTTGTGCAAGGCTATAACGATTAATGAGTAATTTCGCTAATGGGCCACCAATGACACCACCAATAATCAAACCAAAAGTCGCACTCGCCATACCTAAAGCTAGAGCACCCTGAATACCATGCTGAGTTTCTAGAATTTCCCCCCAAGCTCCTGCTGTACCATGACCACCCGTTAAGGTAATTGAACCCGCAATCAAGCCAATGAGTGGGTCAAGACCAAGTAAAGAGGCAAGGCTCATACCTACCGCATCTTGTACAACAATGAAGGACGCTACACAGACTAGGAAGATAACCAAAGCCATGCCGCCTTCTTTAAGCTTCATAAAATTGGCACTTAAGCCAATAGAAGCAAAAAACACGAGCATAAAGCTGGTTTGTAATTCGCTACTAAAAACGACACTGTATCCCCACAATGTGTGAACAAGTAAAGAAATTACCGCAGCCACCAAACCACCCGCTACAGGTTCTGGAATATTGTAGCGCTTTAAAAAATCAATTCGATTAACAAGAAAGCGGCCTAATAAAAGGACAATGACCGCGGAAATTAGTGTATAAAAACCATTAAATACAAATTCCATATATACTACTTTCCAATTACATTCCCAAGGGATTGTAAAATAATTATATTTTATTTTTTAATATGTAAAAAAAACACAAACAAACTTTACAAAATTACTCTACCAATAAGTTTTTACTATTCTTAAAAAAAGCTTAATTTTTTAAATATTTTATATAAAACGATTCACTTAACTTAATTTAATGTTTAATTTCAAACATTTAACCAAAAATATTCTTAATTAGAAATAATTACCCCTTGATACCTTAAACAGAAAATCCTGTCTTTTAAGTCACTGAACTTAGCTCTTATTCCCTTTAATATCCTTAAAAGACCAGCTCGTTATTGTTCTGGGCAACATCTTTACAGGTTTTATATTCAATGAGTTTATTGCTTAAAGTTCGACAGAACGTTCCACAGCTACAGTCCATTAAAAAATCTCTTCAGACAGGTGCTGGTCAAAAAATACCTCACATGCTGATTAATGCATCGGATCTATTTTTTAGAGGTCCTCAAATTGCATTGTCAGGAAAAACGCCATTTGATGTGATTTATAAGCATGAAATTATTAGCTTAAGACATTATAGAAATGAGACGAATACTTCTGCGCCTAAACATCGCGTACCATTAGTTATTGTTCCGCCGTTAGCAGTAAACATGCTCATTTATGATTTGTTTCCTACGCGTAGTTTTGTCCGATTCTTTTTAGAGCAAGGGTTTGATGTCTATTTAATTGATTGGGGCGTGCCCACCCGACATCAAGCAAAATACAATTTCGGCACCTACATTAAAGTCTTTATGCCTGAAATGTTAAAAGAGGTCCGCGCGCACAGTGGTCAACAACAGCTTTCTTTACATGGTTGGAGTTTAGGCGGGGCACTTTCGCTCTGCTATACCGCATTATTTAAAGATAAAGATATTAAAAACCTAATTATTTTAGCTTCCCCTATCGATACACATAAAGCTGGTTATATGGGCAAACTCTATGGCAGCTTAACCAAACCTGCACAATGGGTTCGCAAACATACATCATTTCGTATTCGCCACCATGTGCCAAGTAAGGCGTTTCATATTCATGGATGGCAAAACACTCTAGGCTTTAAATTAACCGATCCAATTGGAAATCTAAAAACGTATTGGGAACTTTTTAAAAATCTCGATAACCGAGAATTTATTGTCGACCATGCAACAGCAAGTTCATTTATCGATAACATGCTGGCTTATCCGGGTGGAGTCATGCGTGACATCATCCTTCGTTTCTGGATTGATAATGAACTATCTAATGGTGTAGTGAAATTTGGTGAACTTACAGCCTATCTAAAAGATATTAAATGTTCGGTGTTAGCGCTGGGTGGTAGTACTGATATTATTGTGACCACTGAAGCGGTTAAACCTCTCATGGATTTAATTAGCAGCCAAGATAAAACATTTAAAGTCGTGCCTGGTGGCCACATGGGTGTCGTTTCTGGAAGCCAAGCACCTACTTCAGTCTGGCCAGAAATGAGTCATTGGTTAGTTGAGCGTTCAGTTTAGTTCGTTTAAATAATATTGAAGACCAGTGTAGCAAGCCATACGCTGGTTTTTATTATTGTGGTGATTAACTCTTAAACTTTAAATTAATAATTCCATATTCAAAGATGTTAAATATCCAGAACCAACTTATCCGAACGAGGCAAACTATTGCAGGTAGTAATACGTAAATCTGGTTGTGCCTTGTATTGATCTAAAGTAGTAACGCCTTGTAGCTTATTACAGACACAAGCACGGCATAACCCTCTTTCACATCCCGATGGAATATTAACACCAGCCAAACGTGCAGCTTCTAATAACGTCGTTCCTCCATCAACCACAATATCAATACCACTCCGCGCAAAGTGGATAACATGATCTTTACCATCCGTTGGGTGCTCAACTACGGGAGGGGTAAAACTCTCTG
>Ga0308167_1002610_pt1 | contig 16205 bp, 8 predicted proteins | sample PhyCR1_2_FD_202138 | JGI IMG/M metagenome (GOLD analysis project Ga0308167, IMG submission 202138) | Phyllosphere microbial communities from UC Gill Tract Community Farm, Albany, California, United States - DLSLRC.R1 | ecosystem: Host-associated > Plants > Phyllosphere > Unclassified | place... | reverse complement strand
CGTGGCAAGACATTCGTCGTGATGCTTGGCGGAGAGGCCATTGAGCATGAAAACTTTGCCAATATCGTCAATGATATTGGGTTACTGCACAGCCTTGGCATCCGACTGGTTGTCGTTTATGGTGCGCGCCCACAAATCGACAGCAATCTGAATGAACACCATTATGAACCGGTCTACCACAAGCACACACGCGTTACGGATTCCCGAACGCTAGAGCTGGTGAAACAAGCTGCGGGTCAGTTGCAACTAGATATTACAGCGCGCCTGTCCATGAGTTTGAATAACACGCCGCTACAGGGGGCTCACATCAACGTGGTGAGCGGAAACTTTATTATCGCGCAGCCGCTCGGCGTCGATGATGGGGTGGATTACTGCCACAGCGGGCGCATTCGTCGTATCGATGAAGAGGCTATTCACCGTCAGCTCGACAGCGGCGCTATTGTGTTGATGGGTCCCGTTGCCGTTTCCGTTACCGGTGAAAGCTTTAACCTCACGTCCGAAGAGGTCGCAACCCAACTAGCAATTAAGCTGAAAGCCGAAAAGCTGATTGGTTTTTGCTCTTCGCAGGGCGTCACAAACGACGATGGTTCGATCGTTTCCGAGCTGTTACCCAACGAAGCGCAGACCCGCATTGAAACGCTGGAAGCCTCAGGAGATTACAATTCTGGCACCGTGCGCTTTTTACGTGGAGCTGTAAAAGCCTGCCGCAGCGGTGTAGGTCGCAGCCATCTGATTAGCTATCAGGACGATGGCGCTTTGGTGCAAGAGTTGTTCTCCCGCGACGGCATTGGCACCCAGATCGTGATGGAAAGCGCGGAACAAATACGTCGCGCCAACATTAATGATATCGGTGGTATTTTGGAACTTATCCGCCCGCTAGAGCAGCAAGGTATTTTGGTTCGCCGTTCGCGTGAGCAGCTCGAACGGGAAATTGATCAATTCACCATTATTGAACGAGATAATCTGACCATCGCCTGCGCGGCGCTCTATCCGTTCCCTGAGGAACGTATTGGCGAGATGGCCTGCGTGGCGGTACATCCAGACTATCGCAGCTCTTCTCGCGGCGAAGCCCTGCTTAAACGCGTGGCGGCACAAGCCAGACAAATGGGATTGGAAAAACTGTTTGTGCTCACCACACGCAGCATCCACTGGTTCCAAGAGCGTGGTTTTACCCCCGCAGAAGTTGACGTGCTCCCGATGCAAAAACAGGAGCTGTACAACTACCAGCGCCGTTCCAAGATTTTGCTCGCCGACTTATCTTGAGGCTACCTCGCGCTGTCCGCAGGGTGCGGACAGCCAGCTAGACGGGCAACATCATCCGTTCCATCAACCCGCTTCGACGCAGAGTTGGCGTGCGGATCGCCGTCTTTAAGATTTGCTCGCGGCTAAACAACGTTAACTGATTTTTTGCACGGGTAATGGCCGTATACAACAGCTCACGCGTCACGATAGGTGAAAAATCGGCTGGCAGCACCAGCAGAGTATGTTCGAACTCAGAGCCCTGCGATTTATGCACCGTCATCGCGTAGGCCGTTTCGGTCTGCGGTAAACGGCTCGGCTGGACAGATTTAATCGAGCCATCAGGCAGTTGGAAATACACACGAATATTATTCTCGGCATCAGCCAACGCAATGCCAATATCGCCGTTAAACAATCCCAACGAGCTATCATTGCGCGTGACCATCACCGGACGACCGCTGTACCAACGCTGATGAGCCTGCGTAGGCTTGTGAATAAGCCTTGCTTTGGTTAAGGCCAGCTCAATACGATCGTTCAGTCCAGACTGCCCAAACGGCCCCTCGCGTAGTGCACAAAGCAAACGAAAACGTGAGAAACTCTCAAGAACTTCAGCCGCATCAGCCTGTTCCCGTACCCGTTGCAGCGTTGAACGATAGCCCTCAACGCAGGTTTGGATAAGCGTGGAATAGTCTTCATCCTGCGTCATCGGTGACCATGAAATATCCGAGAACTGCCCGTCAAAACAGCGGCGAGCAGCGGCAAAATCGCCGCCATTAACCGCAGAGGCTAACTGCCCGATGCCTGAATTAGCGTCAAAGCGATAGCTCTTCCTGAGTAAACAAATGCTGTCGCGTACCGCAATATCCGGCTGTTCAGCACCCGCGGGGATGGCTGTCTGACACAGCTCAGAAAGTTGTTTAGCGCGCTCAGGGCGATAGCCAAACTCACTAAAGCGGCAAAGGTCACCTAAGACCGCCCCCGCTTCTACTGACGCCAACTGATCGCGATCGCCTAATAGAATCAGTTGTGCACGCTGAGGCAGCGCGGCGATAAGTTTAGACATCATCGGCAAATCCACCATCGAGGCTTCATCCACCACCAGCACATCGACATGCAACGGATTTTCGCGGTGGTAACGCAAACGAATACTGTTCGGCTGCGCACCTAGCAGGCGGTGCAACGTATACGCCTCTTGGGGAATGACTTCGCGCTCAGCGGGGGTTAATTCCAAGGCTTCAACGGCTTTACCCAATGATTCGGTCAAGCGTGCAGCCGCTTTGCCCGTTGGGGCAGCTAATTGAATACGCAGTTTACGCTGGGGATGCAAACGTACCAGCGCCGTCAACAGACGCGCAACCGTGGTCGTTTTTCCTGTACCAGGGCCACCGGAGATAACGGAAACTTGGCGCGTTGCAGCAACGGCGGCAGCGACCTGCTGCCAGTTAACCTCAGCATCTTCAGACCTTGCGGGGAAAAGCTGGGACAAAATCGCCGATAAAGCGGGCGCTGATTCATCGGATGTAGCCTCGTTGCCTGCAAAGAAAGTGGCGACAACGCCTTCATCCTGCCAAAGGCGCTGCAGATACAAACGTTGATTTTGCAACACCAGCGGTGCGGGATAGCTGCCATCGCTGACCTCGGCCTCAGCCAACAAACATGCCTGCCATGCGGTCTCATCCATATCGCCAAACAGCTGGCTAAGCTCATGGGCAAAATCAGGAAATTGCTTGGCAAGCGAGGTAAGACTGAGCTGGCTCAGCGGCAAACAAACATGACCGGAAGCAGTTTCTAAACTCACCAGCGCCGCAGCCATAGCCAGATGCGGCTGCCCTTGATTTGCCATTAAGCGCGCAAACTGAACATCCAGAGAACGTAGGTATTTTTGCGCGCCCATGTTTAACAGCAGATCGAAAATCAGCATGTTGCGCCCTCCGAGGCTGAACTAAAGAGCTTATCCATTCCCTCAATGAGCGCGGCATCTGGGCGACAATGGAAAACACCCTGCCCCGGCTTATCTGGCGACATCCCGCGTAGGAAGCAGTAAAAAACGCCGCCGAAATGCTGCTCGTACTGGTAATCAGGCAGCCGATGGCGCAAATAGCGATGCAGCGCCAGCGAGTAAAGCTGATACTGAAAATCGTAACGATGTTCTGCCATCGCCCCCATCATCGCTTCTGGGGTGTAAGCACTTTCGTCGGCACCTAACCAATTGGACTTATAATCCAACACGTAATAACGCCCTTGCCAGAAAAAGACTAAGTCGATAAAGCCTTTCAACATGCCGCGCACCTGACGGAAATCTAACGGATCGCACTGAGCGGAAAGTGGATCATAATGTTTAATCAGGGCATCCAGTTCAGCGCTTTTTAGCAGCTGTTCAATCGGCAGATAAAACTGTAGCTCGGCCTGAATTTGGCTTGGTGGAAGCTGTGCTAAGCAGGGCCCGTTTTCAGCTAATGGGGCGCGTAAAATAGCCTCTAGCCAACGATCGAGTACAGGAACCCACTGGTCATCCAATCCTTGCAGAGTCACCTGCTCGCTCAGCCATTCAAGATCGCGTGGCTGAGTGAAATCCAATGGTTCTAATAAACTATGTAAAAAGGTTCCCGGTGCCGCACCTTTCGGGAACGTATGCGGCGTGAGCTCTGGCATGGTTTCAATGTCAGACTCTCCCACCGCATCTACATCCAGTTTGGGAAGCAGGTCGAAAAACGGCGTGCTGCTGTGCTGCTGTAACCCTGAATAACTGGTGACACGCCAGTCATCTTGCATCTTGCGGGTAAAGTGCTTAGCTTGAAGCTCCTGTACTTCCGGTGCATTAGGCACCCACGGTGACGTATCTTCAGTGGACACAGGCGTCACCACAATATCGTCATTTTGTAGGCGCTGAAGACATTCCAACAGCAATGCCGCATCACCGGGCTCCCCTTTTTGCAGCAGGTATCCGATGGCGCTGTTATGCACATCGGTTTCACCCTGTTTTTTTCGACCACCTAAAAACAGAGGCGCCAGCCCGAGACTACAATGATAAACAGAGCGTGTAAGCGCAACATAGAGCAGGCGCAAGTCTTCTGCCAAGCGCTCTTCTTCCGCCAGCTTAACCGCATCATCGTTATAGTTCAGATCGAGTACCGCTTTGAAATTATCTCTGTCGTGATACAACGGCTGTTTTTGCAGCCGATAACTGCCGATAAAAGGCAGCCAAACTATCGGAAACTCAAGCCCTTTCGATTTATGGATGGTCACCACCTGCACTAAATGGCGATCGCTTTCCAAACGAAGCTGCTGGTTTTCCGACTGCACTGCGGGGTTATCAATTTGCTGCGCTAACCAACGCAACAATGCTGGTTCGCTATCTAACGTTAGTGATGCTTCCTGCAACAGTTCACCGATGTGTAGCACATCCGTCAGACGGCGTTCACCGCCCTCACTGGCCAACAGATTCTCAGCCAAATTTCTGCTCACCATGATTTCACGCAGCATGGGCAATACACCCTGCTTTTGCCAACGCTGACGATAACCATCGAACTCATCAACTAACGCGTCCCACAAGCGCTCGTCCTGATTGAAATGGTTAATCTGCTGCGAGTTCAGTCCCATCAAACTGGTTGCCAGAGCGCTGCGCAACAGCCGCTCCTGCTCAGGGGCCAGCACGGCTTGCAAAAGCCACAGCAAATCGCGCGCTTCCGGCGTTTCAAACACGTTGTCACGGTTGGATAAATAGACAGAAGGGATCGCCAGTGCGCTCAGCGCATCACGAATTAACGCTGCTTCAGCACGGCTACGCACCAGAATGGTGATGTCTGATGCTTCAACGGGTTTTGCAATCTCTCGGCCATCTTTATCTTTTTTATTGGTATAAAGCAGCGCTTTGCCCTGCTGCCCCGCCGTCAGCCAATCGCGGATTTGAGCCGCACATTGTGTTGCCAATGACTGTTGATATTCAACGGTGCCGCAGCCTTCGCCCGATTGCAGCCAAATATGCATGGCTTGCTGACGCTGCCCTTCAATTTCAAAACGCAGCGCCTGATTATTTTTTGCCGCTTCAACCGGCAAAAACGGAATATCTTCGAAAAGAAAAGGAGATTCAACCGCAGAGAAAACCCGATTGACCGCAGCGACCATGCCGGGCGATGAGCGCCAGTTGGTGCCCAGCGTGTAGTGATGTTTCACTTCGCTACGCGCATACATGTAGGTAAAAATGTCTGCGCCGCGAAAAGCATAAATCGCCTGTTTAGGATCGCCAATCAGCAACAGCGCCGAGTCTAATTGTTTGGCGCTCTCTGTCTGTACATAAATCGCTTGGAAGATGCCATATTGCTGGGGATCGGTATCTTGAAACTCATCGATCATCGCCACGGGATAACGCTGGCGGATCGCCTGAGCCAGCATCTCACCACCAGATTGCTGTAACGCCTGTGAAAGGCGGCTGAGCAAATCATCAAAGCCTAACTGCGCATGCTGGCGCTTTTCCTGCTGAACGCTGGTACGTACTTCACTGAGCGCACGCGATAACAATAGGTCACGCAGAGACAACGGTTCGACCAGTAGCTGATCGATCGCGACAAACACGGCATGCCGTGGAGGCGTACCTTTCTTGGTTTTTTCCAGCAAGATGTTCTGGCCAAAACGCTTGAGTTCATCAGGTAATTGATAATCCTGCGTCTGGGCGGCTGACCAGTCACCAACCGCTGCCAGCCATTTAGGTAGATAACGGCTGCTGTAGCTGCGTTTATCTACGCCGGAATCTGCAATTAGGCTTTCAATCTCGCCCGCGGCTGCGCACCACTGGGACTTCACGGCATCAATGCGCTCAATAATTTGCTGATGTCGCTGAGCCAGCGTTTCATCATCAGCGATCGCTTGGCGTAATTCAGGAAGTTCCCCATGCAGATAGGGCTGCAAATCACCCAACAGCTGTTCAGGGCCGCTCCACTCTTGGCTCACCACCGCCGCAATATTCAGCGGCAACGGATAACAGTGCCGACGCCAAAAATCGGCGCAGGCTTGGCGGCGCAGCGGCAGTTCATCCTGAACTAAGGTTTGCTGGAACAGAATGCCAGACTCAAAGGCATTATTGCTGAGCATTCGCTGACAAAAACCGTGGATGGTATAAATAGCGGCTTCGTCCATTTGGCGCTCTGCCGCTAATAATTGGCTTACCGCATCGGTTTTGTCATCGATAAGATCGAGCAAATCAGACAACAGCGGATTGGTGCTACTGCCACGCACACAGGCCAGCCGTAGATCGTGGATATTGCTACGAATGCGCCCACGCAGCTCTTCGGTCGCCGCTTCGGTAAAGGTCACGACCAGAATTTCTTCTACGGACAAGGGGCGAGGATAGGCATTTTCGCCCCCTAACCCCAACAGCAAACGCAGATACAGCGCCGCGATAGTAAATGTTTTACCCGTACCGGCTGAGGCCTCAATCAGGCGCTCCCCAATCAGCGGTAGCGCCAAAGCATCTAACGTTTGTGCCTGAGTCATTATGGAGCAACCTTAACAGGCAGGGTTTGCTGCAACGCAGAGGCGTTTTGGTAAGTTGTCCATCCTTTTGGTGCCGCGTAATGCCCATTGGCGTGACCGCCAAGCACCTGAGACAACAGCGCCATACCTTGCGGTTTAATCACCGCCTGATGGTAGAACGTCACAATATTGTCACGATGTAACATATCGATTTGTTTGATCAGCTTGCCGCGCGTATTGAACTCGAAATTTCCACGGTCAAAATCATTCGCAAAGCGACCTGCTTCTTCATCCAACGTCTGTGGACGTTGGCGCAGCTGATTCACCAACGCAAGTTTATACTGATTAAAATCAGCTTCTTTTAGCGCTTTCAAACGTTTATCTGCCTGACCATAAAACTCTAGGTAGCGGTTGTACAGATAGTCCGGTGCCTGATTGTTACTCTGTAGCAGGAAGCCGATCCCCCATTGGTTACCAATGGATGATGGGAAAGCAAAGACCGCATATCCCAACTGTTCTTTGGTACGCAGCTGGTCATAGAACCATGGCTGAATAATTTGGCTCAGCAGATTGCTGTAGGCCATCCCCTGAATTTCATCATATCCAGTTGGGATATAAACGGCGCCTAGCGCGGAGTCGCTGCTGCTGCCGGCTCGTTGGATATTGGCGAGCTGTTTATGCTCAATCACCACATCCTTTCCATGCCACCAAAGCGTACCGCCGCACTTGAGTCGATCGCGAATGTTCTGTGCTAAAGCTTTCACCTGAATGGCGGTCATATTGCCCACCACCAGCAGCTCTGGCGTTGCGCCTTCAATTAGCTGGCTGCGGTAGTTTTTGATGTCGCTTAGCGTAATACCATCCAGCAGCGCTCTTCGCTCGCTACGTTCGGTGTAAGGCACGCTTGATAGCGCCTGAATAGGCTGCATAGCCTGTTCAAATGCCTTCGCTTTATCCGCTGAATCAAGCTGTTCGCGATACCATGACTTAGCCTGTTCCAGATGCTCTTCGGTGGCATCAAATCCGGCATAGCCTTCCACCAGCGTCGTCAGTAACTGCGGTAAACGCTGAGTAAAGCCGTTGGCGCTAATGGTTAAACCATCGTTGTAGGTGGTTGAGAAACTAATCCCACCAATCGAAGCTTGATAGGCAAGCTGATCAAGCTCAATGCCCGCCAGATAATCGGTCAGGGCAAACATTACCTGCTCTTTGGCTCCATCGCGACCAACTTTGTTACGCAGCGAAAGCGTGATATTGGCCTTCGGCTCATCGGCAAAATAGCGGCTCGGCATATACAACGCACGCAGCCCCGGCTGATCCAACACCATCTCCGGTTTTGTCAGGCGTGGTTGAACCGGCTTGATAAGCGAAAAATCATCTGGAATATAAGGATTCAGCGCTGGCAGAGATAAAGAAATACGCTGCTCTAAGTTGTTCCATGCGGCAAACTGCTGCGCGGTAATACGATCAACCTGATAAGGCGCATCAACAAAATACGCAGTTTTGTTATGGGGCTCATTCGGGCTGATAAACCAAATACGGGCATTTTCCGGCGTCATGCTGGCTAAACGCGCATTAATGGCCTGCGGATCATATTTGTCTGCCAGATAGGAAGAATCGAGAACATTTTGCACTGGCACACGCAGCATGTTGTCGACCAACCATTCGATGTAATCCATGTCGCGCGTGATGGATGGATAGCGGAAATCAAGATCGAGCACATGAGCAATTTCATCGAAATAGCTTTGCTTAACGCCCTGTTCACGCAGCAATTTTAAATAATCATACACGGCGGCAATCACACGATCGCGCTCAGCTAAACCTTTATCGGTGAGCGAAACGCTGATGGAGAATACGCCGCCGTTACGATCGATCATTGGGTCTGCACCCGCACCGATAGACTCCGCCAAACCCTGCTTTTGTAACCAATCAGATAGCGTGTTTTTGCTCCGGTTACCGATCAAATAAGCAATATAGGTATCGGTTTTGCTGCGAAACGCTGCGCTATTATTTTCAATGCGGTACTCAATTTTCAGCATCTTGCGCGGCTGCGCAGGGACGTAATGAATGATAATTCCCTGCTGCTCCGGCGTTACCGCCGGTACCGTAATAGGCGGTACGCTCGCATCGCGGTTTGGAATACGGCCAAAAGAGGTCACGGCCAGCTTGGCAAGGTTAGGAAGCGGTTGATTACTGTAAATCACACCAACCATCAGATTGGCGGAATAATAGCGGTGATAGAACGAAACCAGTTCTTGATGAAGCTTGCTGTTCGGCTTATCGCTCAGCGTTTCCAGATTACCACCGGAGAAACGAGCGCTTGGATGTTCTGGGTTGAGCGTTTCGGCTGAAACCTGAGCCATTCGCATTCCATCACGTGAACGCGCCATCGTTAGCTCAGCATTCACCGCGTTACGCTCGCGGTCGGCATTCACCGGATCAAGTAAGGGTTCTGCAATGGCATCGGCTAAACGGTCAACGGCTGGCGACAAGGCGTCATTTTCGACCTCGAGATAAAACGCGGTGCGGTAAGACGCCGTGCTCGCATTGTGGCTTCCGCCATGCTTTTTCAGAAACTCAGATAAGTTATCCGCCTGTGGATAGCGCTTCGACCCCATCAGAACCATATGTTCAAGGTAATGAGCTAAACCCAGCTGTGAGTTAGGATCTTCAAGCGAACCCACGGGCAGTGCCAGCGCGGCAAGAGACTTAGGCGCATCTTTATCTGAAACCAAGATCACCTTCATACCGTTATCAAGCTTAATTGCCTGATAGAGACGCGGATCGCTGGCGCTTTTATCAATCTTTTCCGCCAATGCCTGCCAGCCAGCAGGTTCAATTTTTGCTGAGCTGGCCGGTATCCACAACAGTGACGCGCTCGTCAGCAAGAATGCAAATACCGTCAGGATGGATAACTGCCTACGCATGAAAAACCTAACCATCATTTACCCCAAAATACTGTCAGCGACAGATAGTATAATGCTGAAAAATAGAGTGATTCAGATACCGTTTCAGCTTAAAAATTAATACCACGTTAAGGCAGACTTAGCGTTCACGCAAATTCAACCTCATAAATTCACACCTGTTTGACCTCTATCAGGCCAAATTACTCCGCGCTAATGGCAAATAATAGTATTCAGCCAGTTGCTGAATTTCGCGCAGTCTCTTCTCGTCCATGGTACGCATAACGCGTTGAATATAGGGATCGGAGCCTTCTCCTATCACCCGCTGGTCGCCCTGCCATGCCAGCAGCAGCTTCATTTGCGCCTTAGACTGAGTTTGTTCATCCCAATCAACAGCGCCAGAATCTTTATCGAAGCAGTTATTCAGCCACGCCCAGCCCGTTTTAGGTAGCAGCAATAACGGGCTACTGCGGCCTTGTCGATATCCTTCGATCAAGGGCAGTAACGCTTTCTCGGCTTCTGTTTTGCTCAGTGCGGCAAAATGCCACGCCGAGTTTTGACGACCAAAGCAACGGCTTTCACCGTCTCCACCGCTAAGGCAATAAAACAGGTGCTCAATCCAGAGAGCCATGCCATCTACCGCGCCCAATACCGCAGGCCGCCAGCGCACTAAGCCATTATCCTGTACCTGTTGCAGCCAGCCGGTTAGCCGCACACCGCCCTGCACATCATCAATTTCGATGCTGTGGCCCGAGGTGCGATACTCTCGAACCTTGGCTGCCACTTCTTGCATCTCTTCCTGCTGTTTTTCCCAATAGATCTCGCCAAAAGCTCCATACGGCAGCCCACCCGCCGAGCGGATACGGCGAAATAGCGCGGTGGGCTCTTCACCATCAATGAGTTGGTTGAGCAGTTGGCTATTGAGCTGATAGCGGCTGAGGTTATCCAGCGTAAACGGCTCTTCATCCGGCAATTCCGTCTCTTCTAAAATAAAGTTTACCCCAAGGCGCATTTGGAAAAAGGCGCGTACGGGATGACGGTAGAAACGAATGAGATCGTCGAGCGTGACCATCGAAATATCTTCTAGCGGCAGCGACTGAGCAAACTCCTGATGCGCCTCTCCGGCGCGCTGCGCCGCAGGTAGCCACTCAGCGGCATAGCTCTGACTTTCGCTGTCATTAACATAATTTTCAGCGGCAAAGGGCACGCGCGGATGTTCAATTTGCAGATAGTCCATCACTCGCTGGGCGCTGCTATCAACATCACGCTTTTCATCACCCGGCAAATGATGGCTTTGCGCAATATATTCCATCAATTCACTGACGAGCACCGAGGGATAGCGCGGCGCGTTATCCTGAATCGAGCGGCCAATATAGCTGATATATAAGCGTTCCTGCGCGGAAAGCAGCGCTTCAAGAAACAGATAACGGTCATCGTCTCGACGGCTTCGATCGCCGCGCTGCACCTTGTTTGCCATCAGATCAAAGCCAAGCGGTGCAATGGTGCGAGGATAGATACCATCGTTCATGCCAAGCAGACAAACCACTTTGAAAGGGATCGATCGCATTGGCATCAGCGTGCAAAAGTTAATCGGCCCCGCCAGAAAACGTTGGCTAATGCGTTCATTATCTAGGCGTGAAACCAGCTCATCACGCAGTATTGAGAGTGGTATCGCCTGTGGATACTCCGCACTAATTCCGTAGCCAATCACTTTTAGCCACTGTTGTTCAATCAATGCCTGAACGGTTTCCGTTTCGCTATCCTGAACGAAGAATTCATTGAGCATCTCACGGCATAACGGTTGCCACTCTTGTACCCGATATTCGCCGCTCAGGCGCGTGCGCCACTCGCTGAGCCTCATCAATAAATCTGCGAGCTGGCCCGCGAGTTCGGCAATAAGACCGCTCGATTCGTCGTATGGGAGAACCCCATTCCAGTCACCACAGCGGCTATCCATGGCATAGCCCAGCAGCATGCGAGTTAAACCAAATTGCCACGTGTGCTGGCCTGTTGCCGGAAGATCGAGTTCACGCACGTTGTCATCATCCAGCCCCCAGCGAATACCGGATTCATCCACCCAGTGACGTAAGCGACGCAGCCCCTCTTCGCTAATGCCAAAGTGCTCGGCTAAGGCAGGAACCTCAAGCAACGTTAAAACGTGTTCGGAGGTAAAACGGCTGTTGGGTAGCTCTAATAAGGTGAGAAATGCCTGAATCACCGGATGCGCTTGTCGCGCGCTGCGGTCAGAAATAGCGAAGGGTAAATAGCGTTCGCGCGGCGCATTACCAAATACGGCTTGGATAAACGGCGTATAGCTGTCGATATCCGCGACCATAACAATCACATCACGCGGCGTGAGAGAAGGATCTTCAGCAAATAGATCTAGCAGCCGATCGTGCAACACCTCAACTTCACGCTGAGGGCTGTGACATAGATTAACGCTAATGCTGCGATCGTTCAGATCCAGCAGCCGCTTGCCGTTACTGCTTTCCAGACGATCGGGGCGATCGACGATTTGGGCATGATCTTCCAGCTCCAGCAGATCGTGCTGGATACGCTTGAGTAAGTTATCGGGGGCTAGATCTACAAATGCGTGCACTTCCTGTGGTTCACGCTGCGCCAGCAGATACATGTGATCGCGCCCCAGTTTTCCCCATGATGCCAGCAGTGGATTACTTAATTCTTGCTCACCGTCGGGATTGAATAACTCAGACGCGGTTTGCGGATCGCGGAAGAGTTCGATCTCCTGCTGCCGCTGAATATGATGACGCCGTTTACGGCTCTGTAACTTGGCAAGAAAGGCATAGTCCTGAATATCTCCCCAATAATAGCGGCACGGATTGGTGAACATCAGATGCACATCAATATGCTTGCCCAGCGCCTGTAGCGCATCGAGATATACCGGCGGCAGCGCCGCAATCCCACAGATAAAGACCCGTTTAGGCAGCCCAGCCGGACACTCGGTTGATTGCTCTAGGGTATGAATAAAGCGCTCATATAAATTGGCACGGTGCCATTCAGGCTGATTAAGCTGCGCGGTGTACTCTTTAAGCGCGACCCAAAGCGGAGCCTGCCACTGCTGAGCTTCATCCAGCCCGTCAATTCGCTCGCCGAGCTCCCAAATCTGGAGCCATTCAGGGCGATACACCAAATATTGGTCATACAGGTCCGCCACGCGAGCGGCCAGTTGAAAGTGCTTACGGCGGTCTTCATCGTCAGAAAGATAACGCGCCAACGGGGAAAAGGCTTCCTGCTCTAGCATTTGTGGCAACAGCCACATCAGCTTCCAGGTCATTGCATCTTTGCTAAAGGCGCTTTCCTTGGGAATACCCGGCATTACCTGAGTAAAAAGATTCCAAATAAAGGTGGCGGGTAGAGGGAATTCAATATTCGCCGCAATACCAAACTGTTTGGCTAACTCCATCTGCAACCACTGAGCCATACCGGGGCTTTGTACCAAAATCACTTCTTGCTCAAAAGGATTCTGCAAAGGCTGGCCTTCAATAAGCGCCGCAATAAGCTGCTTAAGCAGATCCAATTGGTTCGAGTGATAAACAGTAAACATGCTTTCTCCGATAACTCAGGGTTCTGGCGAGTAACAAACGTAGCCAGCGTTGAAGCCGCTTCAAGTATTAAGGTCTATACCCAAAATAATTGGATTTGCTTCAAGTATGCAGGGTATACACACTTTAGCCTTTCATAGGTAAGGAGGAAATCATTAGCGTTCGCTCACTCGGTCAACTGTTCGCAGATTGTTCTCTCAAGCTTTGCTTGGATGTTCAACGGCGCGGAGATCTTGGCGTTAATCATTTCACAATTCGCCTGTTGCTCAATGTTGACCTCCAACTGCCATGATGTGGGCAGAGGCAAGCGTGTAGGAATCTCCCCAACGGGCACGCCCATTCGATACAGCGTGATAGCCTGTTCGCTGAATTGCCATGCGCGTTGCTGTTGCCATAATCTCATTTGTGCCTGCGTCATCCATTGCTGGTAGTGCAACATGCCGAGAAAACCAACAGATACCAAGAGGATACCCACCATGACCTCAATCAGGCCAAAACCAGACTGACTATGCCCTTTCTGCCTCGATACGGTTAGCATAAATTTTCGTTATCTGCCGATAGATAATCAAGCCAACCGCCTGATAGCTTTAACATCCTAGGCGTTGTCGGTGAGGTCGATAGCGTACTCACCGAATTTCCAATACTCACATAGCTAAATCGTTGTATTTTCATGCCATAAATTTTCGTTTTTACGACCGCACACACTATCCCGATATCAGCACTGATAGCTTTAAAACACACGGTAGCCTGTGCTGATATTTGGCAAACGTCGGTTAGCGGCGTCGGCCATTTATCCGATATTATCGCCAGATCTAGCGCAGATGCCGCCTGTTGGCGAAGCATCTTGAGCTGTCGCTGATAGCCTAGGTTCTGAACCTGTAACTCCAGACGCCCCTGCTGCGCCCCGACAACCAGCAGTGACAGGCTCAGCATCAGAAGTACCGAAGGCAATAGCATGCTGCCCGATTGTGGGTTGTCGTGGCTATACGCTAAATTCATTTACCCGTCACTCGGCCATTCTCAGGCAGAACAAAACGCGACTGCTGCTCAGCCATAAACGGTGGTTTTAGCCGCCTTAATCCCAGCAGCACTTCATACCCTCGATAAAGGGGGATCACTTTAAACAGCGAAACATTAATATCCCTTTCATCGGATACCTTTTCCCAACCGTTTCCCGAACATTGCTGTATACCACGTGCTGTTTCTAAAGCTCCGTTGCGGAGACGGTAGCCGAATGAGTCCGCATTAGCCGGTGGGGTGAGATCGATTCGTCCATTGGCGTTCAAATCGTAAAACAGAATAATGCATGAGTTGGCAGCCTCCCCCTCCGCAGATGAAATTTTCGGCTCTGACACCAAGCAGCCCCGCGCACAGAAACCAGCTCGGGTGAGATCTTTGTCTACGCGGTCGAGCAACTGGGTCATATTTTCCTGTATTTGCTGCCAGCGTTGGGTTCGAACGCTGCTGGCTCGCAGCATGACCATAATTTGACTGGTTGATAGCAGGACAATACTCGATAGCAGCAGCGTAACCAGCACGTCTGGCAGCGTCATACCGCTTTGGTGATTTAGTTGCATGGCGGTATTCCTAACAGGCGTTGAGGCTGCACACATAGCCGAAGACGCCCCTGCGCAGACCAAATAACGCTAACCGTTCCAGCCGAATTGCTGAGATCGATATGCCCGGCTAAAGCATTATTACGCACGCCGTAAAACCCTGCGTTTTTAGTCAGTTGAGAGGCAACAGTGATATCCGATGAGGAAGGAACATACATTCGGGACGTATTCTGTATCCCCACGCTACGCTGCTCGGCATTAACCTCAATTTGCACCGTGCTGTTTTCAGCAAACGCCCGCCGTTGCGCCTGTTGCAAAAAAGTCAGTAATACTTGCCCCGCCTGCTCAAGCTGAAGCGCCATACGCTGCTGCTTAAATCCATGAAGACCATACAGCGCCATACTTGAAACCAGCAGCATCACCACCATCATTTCCAACAGCGTAAATCCACTCATCCGTGACCATTCCATCGTAAGCCCTTAATCTCTGCCTGATAGGGTGATGACTATAAAACCTGCCTTAGAAAGGAAAAGTGGAACGAATGGCTTTAGGAATGCTCGCCGCAGTCAATTTGATTGCGCAGTGAAACGTGCATCGTAGTTTGCGAAGGACCACGCAAAACCAAGCAGTAATAAGGACGAAAGTTACGGTAAAAAAGGATAAAAAAACGCCAGCACAAGGGCTGGCGCTTTCAAAGCAAATAACGCGATATCAAATCGCAACAGGTGCTTTAATCCCTGGATGTGGGTCGTAGCCTTCGATGTCGAAATCTTCGAATTTATAGTCGAAAATAGATTCTGGCTTACGCTTAATCACTAGCTTAGGCAGAGCACGAGGCTCGCGGCTGAGCTGTAGCTGAGTTTGTTCCATGTGGTTGCTGTACAAGTGGGTATCACCACCGGTCCAGACAAAATCGCCCACTTCCAGATCCAACTGCTGCGCCATCATGTGTACCAGCAGGGCATAGCTGGCAATGTTGAACGGTAGGCCAAGGAATACGTCACAAGAACGCTGATACAGCTGGCAGGAGAGCTTGCCGTCTGCCACATAAAACTGGAAGAACGCATGGCATGGTGCCAACGCCATCTGGTCTAACTCACCCACGTTCCACGCCGATACGATAATGCGGCGTGAATCAGGATCTTGTTTCAGTTGTTCCATCACCTTGCTGATCTGGTCAATTTGACGGCCATCAGCTGCGCCCCAAGCACGCCATTGTTTGCCATACACCGGACCCAGATCGCCATTTTCGTCTGCCCACTCGTCCCAAATAGTGACGTTATTTTCGCGCAGGTAAGCCGTATTGGTATCACCGTTCAGGAACCACAGCAGCTCATGAATGATGGAACGTAAATGACAACGTTTGGTGGTGACCAGCGGGAAGCCTTCTTGCAGGTTGAAACGCATCTGATGCCCAAAAATGGACACAGTGCCGGTTCCGGTGCGGTCGGCCTTTTGTGTTCCCTCTGCGAGCA
>Ga0308167_1002606_pt1 | contig 16222 bp, 8 predicted proteins | sample PhyCR1_2_FD_202138 | JGI IMG/M metagenome (GOLD analysis project Ga0308167, IMG submission 202138) | Phyllosphere microbial communities from UC Gill Tract Community Farm, Albany, California, United States - DLSLRC.R1 | ecosystem: Host-associated > Plants > Phyllosphere > Unclassified | place... | reverse complement strand
GTGTTGGCAGGTTTTGGGGCTGCTTCGCAGCCCAACGGGGATAAATCCCCTCGCCACAGGGAATCCCTGCATGACTGATAAATCTGCTAGCCACAGGGAGTCCATTGCTCGCACAGACACATCATGGGGATGTGAACAGCATCCTTGTGGCGAGGGGATTTATCCCCGCTCGGCTGCGAAGCAGGCGCAGCTTCCTCACATGCGGTGGGCCTGTAGAAACCGTGGTGGCAGGTTTTGGGGCTGCTTCGCAGCCCAACGGGGAAGAATCCCCTCGCCACAGTGTTTGTTCCAGTTTTATTCAGATAAAGCGCAGGCTCCGCTCTTCACATTTTTTTCACCGGCTTCAACCACCGTCTAAGCTTCAGACAAGTCCGATCAATCTGCGTGAATGGATCAGTCGACTATGGGTGCTTTGTGGCAAACCGATTCGAGTAAAACCGTGGTTCCGACTGAACGTGTGGATGAAGCGCCTGTCCCTGAAAAACCCCGCCGCAGCCGGCACGGGTGGAAGGCTTTCTGGTTGTTGCTGGTGATCATCGCGGTGGTGGTGGGACTTGCCGCGTCCAAGGAAATGCGCACCTCGCGCTTTCAGGCGCGGGAGCTGAGTCAGTACGCCGCCTCGCTGACCTACAGGCTCGAGCCCGGCCCCAGCGAAGCGATCCACTATCCGGGCGACGGCCCTTTCGATCTGCGTCTGGGTTACAGCTCACTCGACGAATTCCTGCCGCGCCTGCTCAAGCGCAACTATGTGATCACCGAGCAGACGCGCTTCTCCCCTGCCCTGCTCGGTTACACCGACAAAGGCCTGTTCGTGCCGTATTCGGAAAAGATTCAGGCCGGGCTGTCGATCACCGATTGCCGAGGCGCGCCGCTGTATCGGTACAACTATCCGCAGCAACTGTATGCCGACTTCGCAGCGATTCCGCCGGTGGTGGTCAGCAGTCTGCTGTTCATCGAAAACCGTTTTCTTCTCGACCCGAAACAGCCGCTGGCCAACCCGGCGGTGGACTGGCCGCGCTTCGGCATGGCCGCGTGGTCGCAAGTGGCGAAGCTGCTGCACCTGCCCGGGCAATCGGCCGGTGGCAGCACCCTGGCGACGCAACTGGAAAAGTATCGCCATTCGCCCGACGGCCTGACCGTGTCCGGCGCGGAGAAGATCCGCCAGATGATTTCTGCCAGCGTGCGCGCGTATCAGGACGGCCCGGAGACGCTTGGCGCGCGGCAGAACATCGTCCGCGATTACCTCAACAGCGTGCCGCTCTCGGCAGTGCCCGGCCACGGCGAAGTGCACGGCATGGCTGAAGGCTTGCGCGTCTGGTACGGCAGCGACTTCAACAAGGCCAATGAACAGCTGAACAGCCCGGCGACCGACCCGCAGACCATGGCCGCCAAGGGGCTGGCCCTGCGTGAAATGCTCTCGCTGATGATCGCCCAGCGCCGCCCTTCGCATTACCTGACCAAGGGTCGCGACGAATTGGCCAACCTCACCGACAGCCATCTGCGTCTGCTCAAACAGAACGGCGTGATCGACAGCACTCTGGCCGACGCTGCGCTGGCGAGTACCGTGTCGTATCGCGACTGGCAGACTCAGCCAACGATGCAGCCGATCGAAACCAACAAAGGCATCAGCGTCGCCCGCAGTCGCCTGGCGAGCATGCTCAACCGGCCGCTGTACGACCTCGATCGCCTCGACCTGTCGGCCACCAGCACCTTGCAGGGCGATCTGCAAACCCAGGCCACTGCCTACCTGAAAAAACTCGCCGACCCGGCCTACGCCGCCGAAATCGGCCTGCTTGGAGAACGCCTGCTGACGCCGACCAGCACCACGCAAGTGCGCTACAGCTTCACCCTGTTCGAACTGACGCCGGACGGCTCACGGGTGCGCGTACAGACCGACAGCACCGATCAACCGTTCGACATCAACGAAGGCAGCAAACTCGAACTGGGTTCCACGGCAAAAATGCGCGTGCTGACCACCTACCTGCAGATCATCGCCGAGCTGCACGACAAGTACGGCGCGATGAGCGTGGCGCAATTGAAGAAGGTCGAAGTGCCGGAACAGGACCGCCTCAGCCAGTGGGTCGTCGATTACCTGATCCAGAACAAGGATCACGACCTGTCCAAGCTGCTCGGCGCTGCGCTGGATCGCAAGTATTCGGCGAGCCCCGGCGAAGCGTTTTTTACCGGTGGCGGTCTGCACACCTTCCATAACTTCCGCAAAGAGGACAACGGGCGCCTGCCGACTTTGCGCGATTCGTTGCGCGAGTCGATCAACCTGCCGTTCATTCGCCTGATGCGTGACATCGTCCGTTACACAACCTACTCAGGGCCCAATGCCGAGTTGCTCAAGGATGATCGCGACCCGCGCCGTCAGGAATACCTGGCCAGTTTTGCCGACCGCGAAGGCACCTCGTTCCTGCTCAAGTTCTGGAAAAAGTACAAAAACAAGGACACCCAGGCACGTCTGGAAACTTTCCTCGACAGCATCCGGCCGACGCCGATTCGCATGGCGGCGGTGCACCGTTATCTGTTGCCCGACGCCAGCCAGGAAGATTTCAACAGCTTTGTTCGCGCACACCTCAAAGGCGCCAAGCTCAAGGAGAAGCTTACCGATGATCGCCTGATCCGCCTCTACGATGCCTACGGCCCCGGCAGTTACGATCTGCCTGACCAAGGCTTCATCGCCAAGGTGCATCCGCTGGACTTGTGGATGATGGGCTACCTGCTGCATCACCCGGAGGCGACTTTCAGCGAGATCGTCAAGGCCAGCCATTTCGAGCGTCAGGAAGTCTACAGCTGGCTGTTCAAGAGCCGGCACAAAGGCGCGCGCGACAGTCGCATTCGCACCATGCTCGAGATCGAAGCGTTCCTCGACATTCACCAGCGCTGGCAGAAAGTCGGCTACCCGTTCGATCACCTCGTGCCGTCGCTGGCCACCGCCATCGGCAGCTCCGGGGATCGCCCCGCCGCCCTCGCCGAGCTGATCGGCACCATCCTCAACGACGGCGTGCGCATGCCGACGCTGCGCATCGACAGCCTGCATTTCGCCGCCGGCACACCCTATGAAACGAAACTGGTCAACGATCCGCACGTCGGCAAACGGGTAATGCCGGTGGAGGTGGCCCGAGCCATGCGCGAGGCACTGTCGCAAGTGGTCGATGCCGGTACCGCAAAACGTGTGTCCGGCAGTTTCAAATTGCCCGACGGCACGCCGCTGGCGATGGGTGGCAAAACCGGTACCGGCGACAACCGCATTGCCGCGATTGGCTCCGGTGGGCGGATCATCAGTTCGAAGTCGATCAACCGCACCGCGACGTTTGTGTTCTACATCGGCGATCACCATTTCGGCACCCTGACCGCGTTCGTTCCGGGGCGCTCGGCGGAAAACTTCAAGTTCACCTCGGCCCTGCCCACACAGGTGCTCAAGGGCATGGCGCCGATTCTCACGCCGCATCTGCAACCGGGCAGCGATTCGCAATGCCGCCCTGCGCAAAACACCGATGTGGCGCTGGTCGAGCACGGTCAGCGCAGCTTGAGGTAACAAAGCGTGTCGGGGTAAACGCTTCAGGGTGAGGTTTTTTTACTTTCGCAGGTGGTAACCCTGCATTTTTCCGATTCGAATTTTCGTCGGGTTACGGCGCTGGAACGCCGTTTGCCTCCCGTTCTTTGAATTTTTGTTTTGCCCCGTCGTGGGTAGGCTGATCATTCCTCAACCAATCAAGGATGATTGCCATGCCCCTCTCTCCCGTGCCGGATGACAACCCAGACCAAGGGCGCCACTACGAATTCATCAAATCCGCCGTCAGTACTCCGTTCAAGACCGCAACCGTCAGTCGCGCCGAAGCGCTGGCCGCCACGCCTTTCAATATCGAGCCGTGGTACCAGACAGCCTCTGCCAAGGATCAGCAACGGCTCGCCGCCGCCAATCTCAAGGCGTGGGGCTCGCAGAACGCAGTTGATCACCTGCTGGCGAAAATCGACCTGTACACCTTCGCCGAACCCTTGCTCAAGGCAAAAATAAAAGCGGTGTACGGGATCGAACCGGATGTCAAAACCACCTGGCTGCGCCTGTACATTCCGGCAGCCACACCCTGGTATGCGCTTGACCTTTCTGCTGGCGCCGTCACACGTACGGTATCGCTGCTGGACGCCGCGCTGCACAACTTTGCCAGCACGGAAATTGCCGGGCCCGACTCGCAATACATCAGCCAGCCCGACGCGCGTGGTCTGTTCGATGTCTTGCCGCTCCGGCACAAGATGTCGATTCAACAGTTCCAGACGCTGTGTCGCGAGCTGGACCTGGGTGCGCAGTACCAAAAGCATCTGGAAGGCACGCTGTTGCCAGCCCAGCCGCTGGCCGAAAGTCTGCTGCGCTACCAGGTGTTGCAAAGCCAGAAGGACGCCCTTGTCGTCGCGGCGCACATGGCGCTGATCAGGGGCGACATCGAGGACGATGCACACAAAAAGGTGCTGCGCCTGGCCACCAGCAAATTCTCGTCCCCTGGCACACAGCGGCCGGTTCGCTGGTACGACCTGTCGCTGCTCGACCAGCCGATGACCGGGATCATGCTGTTGCCACACGGTGCCAGCGACGCTGCCGGTGCAAGACCCGTGATCGCCTACGTGCCACACGATCCGGATCATCCGCTGAAGCAATACGACTCGCTCAAGGCATTCGGCAGCGAACTGCTCCGACAGCTGCGCGAGGATCGCTTGTGCCCTGCGACGCGACAGACGTACCGCCAGTTCTTCAGTCAATTCATCGACCAGCAACAGCGCGGACATTTCTTTGCCGAGCTGGAACAACGCCTGTTCGTCGTCAGGTATCACCCGCCTGAAAGCTCGACCGACCAACGTCCGCCATGGCGCAAGGACCCGGTGGAAAGCCCGAATCTGCGGCTCGCTGAGACCCGCCTGCTCGGTGATTACTGGCAACACGCTTATCTACGCAAACTTGACAAGATTCTCAATGACGGCCGGGAGATTGCCGTGTCCACCGCTGACACCGACAGCCAGGCGCGTTGGGCGTGGTGGGACAACTTCAAGAAAATCGTTTCGGACATTTTCAACGTCGCGCTGCTGATTGCCACACCGTTCGTGCCCGGTCTCGGCGAACTGATGCTCGCCTACAGCGCGTATCAACTGACTCGGGAAGTGGTCGAAGGCGTGGTCGATCTGGTACAGGGCCAGCAAATCGAGGCAGCCGAACACATCATCGGTGTGGTGAGCAGCGTGATTCAGCTGGCGGCATTCGGCGCCGGTGCGCAAATCGGCAGTGCCTTCAAACTCAAGCTGTCACCGCTAGTCGAGGCTATGAAGCCGGTGAAACTGCCCGATGGCAAAGCCTCGTTGTGGCACCCGGATCTTGCGCCCTACGAGCAAAACGACCTGCAACTGGCGGCTTCTTCGAAACCCGACCCGCATGGCCTGCATCAGTTGGGCAGCCAAACCGTTCTGCCGCTGGAGGGCAAGCTCTACAGCGTCGAAAAAGCGCTCAGTCATCAATCTGCATACGTTCACCGCATCAAGCATCCGCAGCGAGCCAACGCGTATAAACCGATCCTCGAACACAACGCACAGGGCGCCTGGCGGCACGAGGCGGAGAACCCGCTCGAATGGCACGACAGCGCCTTGATGCCGCGCCTGGGTCACAGCGTCGAGCGTTTTTCCGCGACCGAACTGGAACAGATCCGCGCCAGCAGCGGCACCGCTCACGATGAGCTGCGCGCCATGCACGACAGCAGCAGCGCACCGCCGCCGTTGCTGACCGATTCGCTCAAGCGCTTCACCGCCCGCGCGGACGTGGGCCTCGCCAGCGCGGACATTCGCGCCGGGCGCCCGCTCAAACCACCCGCCGACTGGTTCGAACCGATCGCTACCAGCTTGCCGGGCTGGCCCGGTCGGCGCGCGATCAAAGTGACTTACGAGCAGGTGGAAGGCTACTCGCGCCAATACGGCGATCCCTCCGCAGGCGAAGCCGATACCCTGACCATCAGCCAGGCGGATCTTAATGCCGGCCGCTTGCCCGAACGTCTGAATGATTTCCTCAACGAGGGCGAAATGCGCGCGCTGCTCAAGCGCGACGTGCCGGCGATCGCCCGTCCGCAGGCCCTTCGCGACTTGCTCGCCGAGGCGGTAGAGTCCGGCCGCGATGACATTGCCAGACGCTTCTATCAGGCCGCCGACCGACCGCGAACACGCAAGGTTCGTATCATCAGGCAGCGTTTTCCCGAGTTGCCGCTGCCCTTGGCGGAAAAGCTGCTGAGCGATGCCAGCCCGGCTGAATTGCAGCGCATCGGCGACGAGCATCGCTTGCCGCTGCGCCTGAAACATCAGGCCCGCGAACTCGATTTCGAAGCCTCGGCCAGCCGCGCCTATGACGGTTTCTACCGCGACACCCCACCCACACCGATGACCGAACGGCTGGCGCTGAGCGCTTTGCGCAACCATACGGACGCCTTCGGCAACCTGCGGATCGAAGTGCGCGACGGCACCCCTGCAGGACCGTTGCGTTGTGAGCTCGGTCCGGATGACGCGACCACCATCAGGCGTTTGATCAGAGACGAGCATGGCCGTTACGAAGTGCTCGACGCCAACAATCTCAAGCTGCACGGCGCCGACGATTTCTACGAAGCGATTTTGCGCGCCTTGCCGGATGAAACACTGTCTGCGGTGGGCTACAGGCGCGGCCAGGGCCGGCCGTTCAAACTGTGGTTGATGGAGCTGGCGCAAGCGCCCGCCAACCGCCGCACGGCATTGGCCGAACCGCCGATTCAGCGGGCCGTGAGCATCGAAACCGAAACACTGGTGCGCGGCTGGCCCCGCCTTTTTCGACGCTCGACACCTGAAGAAAGGATCAAGGACCTCTATCCGAAGATGAGCCCCCGGGAAGTCAGCGCATTTGTTGAGGCACTCAAGCGCAAGGGCGAACCGGTCGAGGCCATCGCGAGCCTGGAAAACGACCGAACGCAGTTGCACAACGAATTGCAGCGCTGGCGCGAAAGCTACCCTGCCGGCGTGGATGCCAACGGCGAACCCATTTACGGCGCTTCTGCGGATTTCATGCAAAAAGGCGGGCGGCACATCGAGGAGCGCCTGATCGAATGTTTTGATCGCCAGGGTGAAATCTTCGGCGAACGCAGCGTGCATCCCGACCAGGGTTACACGCTGGACTTGTCTTCGACCATCGCCCGCCCGGAACTGGAACGCTGGTGGCAAACGTTGTACCAACGCCCGGGGATGAAAAAGTATTTCGATCGCATCACGGCGTTGAATCTCGACCGGGCGCGCCTGTCGCCGGACCCCAGCGTGCTGCTGAGCCACTTCCCCAACCTGCGCCAACTGAGCGCTCGCCAATGCGATTTGCGCGAACTGCCGTCCGTAACCGGACTGATGGCCAACCTGGAGGAGCTGGATCTGGCCGACAACCGCATCACGCTGAATGCCGAAGCCAACCGGCAATTGGGCCGATTGACCCGACTGCGCACCCTGAACCTCAACGGCAACCCACTGGACCTGCCGCCCGATGTCAGCGCGATGAATCACTTGGCGCGCCTGCACCTGGCCAATTCGCGTATCCAGACCTGGCCCGAAGGTCTGTTCACTGTCGACTCAGTGGCCAAACCACGCCCGCGCAGCCTGATGCTGGATTTGCGTGGCGCGCCCCTCGACACCTTGCCGACGGTCAGAGCCGGCTCTGATCAGGCCTTTGTGCTCAGTCGGGCTCGCTTCGATCAGACACGGCTGAGCAACGAAGACCGGGTGCGCTTAGGCGAGTACCGGACCTCTACCGGCCTGTCTTTTGTACAGGATTATTCCCCCGCGGCGGACGACGAACTCAGCTACTGGAGCGATTTCCCCAGCGACGCCCCCGCTACGGGAATGGGTCCGTCCGGCGCGCTCAGCACCTGGCGCAAGGAGTCCTGGCATGACCTGATCGCAGAGCCCGATTCGGCCGGTTTTTTCAGCGTGATTCGCAAGCAGCGCGACAGCGCCGATTACCGCAGCGAACAGGGTCGCCGGCGACTGACCCGGCGGGTCTGGGAAATGGTCGATGCCGCCGCAGTCGACTCCAAACTGCGCGAAACACTGTTCAGGCAGATTGTCTCGCCCGGGGATTGCGGCGATCTCGGCGCGCAATTGTTCAACTCGCTGGGCATGAAAGTATTGGTATCCAAGGCCTACACAGAGTCGACTTCACCCGCAGTGCTGGAAGACCGTCTTGTGCGTCTGGCGCGCGGTGCGGCACGCCTGAATCGCGTCAGCGATGAAGCGGCGTTCGAGTACAAGACTCAGGAGGCGCTCAATAAGAGCGACCCGAGCATCCCGGCGCCGGATGAAGTTGAAGTCCATCTGGCCTACGAGACCGGTCTGGCTGAGCGCCTGCAACTGCCCTGGCAAACCGACGACATGCTGTACCGCAAGCGCTCGGGGGTGACGCATGAAAAACTCGACGCTGCCTACGCCACGATCACCCAGGGTGAAGCCGGCGATGGCCTGGTCAACGGAATGATCAGCCTGGGGTCGGATAATTTCTGGGAAGACCATTTGCTGAAAACGTACCCGGAGCAATACGCAGAAAATAATCGGCTATACGATCGCCAAGGCGAGCAACTCGATGAGCTCAAGGACGCTAAGGCCGAGTGGGCCAATCCGACCGCACGGACGAACATGCACGCACTGACTCGCCGCATCCAGACCCTGGCAGAAGCACTGGGCATCCCTGCCGACGGCGACCTGTTCGACGACGCACCGCTGAGCGAGGAACGCTATCTGGAGTTGTACGACGGCATCGCGTACAAACGCCGCGAACTGTCCCGGCGCCTGACGCGTGAGGCGATGGCCAGAGCTGGCCTGTGATTGTTTTCTGACGCGATTCGGCCAGCGCCGCTCGAGGTCTGGCCGATGGTTGTGGCCTAGTGCACTTCGGAATCCCAGATCACCGTGATGTTGCCCTTGTAGGGTTTGTCACCGGCGTTATCGATGAGCCAGTTGGTGTATTGCTCCGCCACTTCGAAGTGCAACGTGCCCGGTTTGCGGTCGACGTAAATGCCAGGCTGAAAGGGTGCGGTCGCCGTGCGGCCCAACGGCATGTTACGCACCGGGCGTCCCGCGCTGTCGGTCAATCCGTGGGGCAGGCTGACGCTGACGTCGACCGCGCCGGCATAGCCCGTCTCGCGGTTCATGATGGCGCAGCCATCGCCGAATCCAAGATCATGCTCGCACTCGAGTTTCATGGTGAATTTCGACGAAGCCGAGATATTGAAGGTCTGGTCGCGATACAGCCGCGTCGGCCGCCGTCCGCTCTCCAGCCAGCCCTGCCAGCCACCTTGAGGTTCCAGCAAGACATGGTTGCCGCCGGGCGGGATATCGACTTTGAGGGTGTGTTGCACGTCGAGGACAAAATCCAGAGTGATGCTGCCGTCGCTCGCCTGCATCATCGGGCCGAAGTCGAAATCACCACGGTTGATGACGCTGTAAGTGATTGAGCCGGTGTAGATTCCTGTCGACATGCCCAAGGGGTTGGGCGTGCGCAACTCATAGGCGATATCGAGCGTATCGAAATACATGGATGGGATGTAATAGGCCGCGGACTTGGTGCAATAGGCCGCCATCGGCGTTTTCCAGAAAAACCGATAACTGGACGGACCATAGGCACCGACGCCGCTGTACAGGCAAGGTAAAGGCGCATACACCCAGCTTCTGTTGATCCAGAGTTGCTGGTGAGCCTTGAGGAGGTCGCTCTCCCCCGTCAATTGGGTTGCCGGATGGCTCAGATGAAACTCTGATCCGACACCGCTGATGCGCACTTCCATGGTTTCGGTTTCTTGTGTTTCAGGATTGCTGACGATCAATTGTCGCCAATTGCCGGGCACCTGAATCGCTACCACATCCGATGGATTCAACGGGCGAATCGAGTCGAAACGAATCGGCAACTGAATGCTGAACATGCCGTTTTCAACGCACTGATCCGGATAATTCGCGCAATAACCACTGTTGGGTGTCTTATTGATAAACACGTTCTTGTTGGGCTGGGCCGGGTCCGGCTGGAACAAGGCACGAATCTCTTGAGTGGCGGCGTGAACCGGCGTGACGCTCGATGCCAGCAAGACACCCAGCCAGCAAAGTCTCTTGTTCAGCCCGAAACGGATGCGCGATTTCAGGTTCATGGCCATCATCCCGCACTCGGTGTGCCGGCGTTGAACATCAGCAACACGTTGCCGTAGTAGTCACCGGGTCGATAACCTCCGGCCGGTTCGATCTTCAGCGCAACACGTTTGCCGGCGGCGGCTTCTTCCCGGGACACCACTTGTCGCGGGATGGCATGTGAACTCAGCTCGACGCCGTTGAAGGTCACGCGCAGTTCGATGATCTCTCCCGGCCGGCCGTTTTCCAGATAAGGATCGAGCAGCAAACGGGCCTCGATCGCACTGCTGTCATGGCGCACATCGAAGTTTTTCTCCACGTTACCCAGCATTGACGTGGGGTAATCCCAATTCAGGCGCTGGGGCCGGTGAATCCAGTCCGGCTCCGCCGGGATGACGTAAAAAGGTCGGCTGGGGATGGTCAGCGACACTTCGAAAGTGTGCTCCTCCCGCGCGCCCCAGGCCTCGGTGCCGGCAACTGCCAGCAGCACGAGGGCGATGCATTGCTTGATCATGTCGGGTACCCGATGCGTCAGTGGTAAAGCGTGTCAGCGGCTGGCGACTTTCAGGGCTTTTCTGTCGGCGCCCTCGATCAGGAAAAAGCGGTATTCGCGGCCTTTCTCCTTGTCGAAGGCGAACGTCTTGCCGGCCAGCACATGGTGTTTGGTGGTCGCGCCGCAGTCGCTTTCCTTGCTCAGCGAACAGCTCTTGAATTCGTCGATGATGAGCACCGTGTTGCCGTTGTTGCGCAATTCATAGCGCGTATCGGTTTCATTGATCGCCGTGTCGAAACGCGCATTTTTCGGGCGCACGAAGAAGATCGTGCCGAACCCGGTCATCACGTTGACCCCCGCCGAGAGCGATTTTTTGTAGTCATCGCGTTCTTCATTGCTGACGACGAAATTGTCTTCCTGCTCCGGCACGACCGGCACGAACCGCACGCGGAAATAGCGCTCGCGATCCCGTTCGCCCATGTACAGCAGGCGCGTGCCCTGCATGCCTTGCGCCGGTACGATCAGCCGCGCCGGGCTGGCCATCAGGCCATTGCGCGAGGCACCGTCGGCGGCATTGACCACGGCAGTTTCCTTTGACGTTCCATCCGCCTCGTAGACGATCTCCAGCACGTTGACCTTGACGAACGCCGTGGCGTCACCGCTGTTGAATACCCGTTTGAGGTAGGTACTTTTATCGGCATCCAGGTAGTCGTATACCGTGCCCACATTGATCTGTGGCCCGGCCTGCGCCGTCAGGCAAAACACGCTGAGCAGGCTCAGCAGCAATCCTCGGTTCATCGTTTTCAACTCCACGAATTTGGCAAATGTCCTGACTGCAGCGCTCATACGTCCGAATCCCAGATGATGGTCACGTTGCCCAGCAACCTGCCGCTGGCCCCGGGCCTGAGCAGGAAGTCGATCGCAAAAGGTGTCATGTCGAAATGCAAGGTGCCGGGCTTGCGATCGACGTACAGGCCAGGCTGAAAAGGACCGGCCCATAGGTTGAATCGCAATGGAAGGCGGTTGACTGGCGCGCCCAAGGCGGTAATACCGGGCGGCAAACTCATGGAGACCAGAACTTCAGTGCTGTTGCCCTCCGGATTGCCCAGCTTGCAGACGTTTCCTCCATAGGAATGGCACAGCAACATGACCTTGAAGCGCGACGACGCCGAGATATAGAACAACTGATCGCGAAAGATCCGCGTCGGCTTGCGCCCGCTTTCCACCCACCGCGCCCAGCCGCCCTCGGGTTCAAGGGTGACGTTGTTGCCGCCCGGTGGCAGGTCGACCTTGAGCGTGTGCTGGACGTCGAGGACGAAGTCCAGGGTCAGGCTGCTGTCGTCCGGCTGGAACATCGAGCCCATATCGAAATCGCCGCCAGGCCCCAGGGTGTAGGCAATGGAGCCCGTGTAGAGGCCACTCGACATGGCCAACGGATTGGGCGTTCTCATCTCGTAGGAAAAATCGAGCGTCTCGAAGTCCATTGAGGGAATCGGGAATGCAGCGGTTTTGGTGCACGTGCCTGTCGCCGGTGTATGCCAGAAAAAACGGTAGGTCTTGGCGCCATAGCCGGCGACGCCGCTGGTGCCACAAGGTGGCGGGGCGTAGAGCCAGCCGCTTTGCGATGTCCACAAGATGTCGTGACCGGTGGGGTGTGCCACGCCAGTGAGTTTTTCCACGGAATCGCTAAGAACGAAATTGGAACCGATGCCCGTAATGCGCACCTCGACGACCTCCGACTCCTGAGTGTCCTGATTGATGACCGTCAACCGTCGCCAGTCAGACGGCGCCCTGACCGAAACATCGTCGGCGGCGATAAGCGGGCGACTTGATTCGTAACGCACCGGCACCTCGATGCTGAACATATTGGCCGCTGCACATTGCGACGGATAAGACACGCAATAGCCGCTGTTCGGTGTCTGGTTAACGAACATCTGCTTGCCCGGCTGCGCAGGATCGGGCTGAAACAACGCGCGGATTTCCTGATTGACCGCATGCGCGGCAGGCATGGCCAATGCCAGCGTGAAACCGAGTCCCATCGTGATCTTCTTCATCCGTTCAACCTGCCTTCTGTTCGGTCAAGGACACATCGGCCAGCGTGTCCGGCGTGCAACGCAGATCACCGATCATCAACACGTTGTTTTCGCTGCGATGGTCGGCCTCGTTGAGGCGGAACTGACACAGCAACTGATTGCCCTGACGCACTTCCAGGGTCGGTGAGCCGGCGTTCATTTCCATCGAGAAGAACCCGTCGACTTCGGTCACGCCACGGCTGGCGTGGTTGATCACGTGATGGCCCTTGAGCGGCTGGCCGCGACCGTCAACCAGACGGCCGAGCACGGTCAGGGTTTTCATCACGCGGATCTGGCGGTACTCAACGCCACCCTTGTTCAAGTGATAACGGGTGCGCGCCGGCTCAATGGTGGCGGCCGGCACGGCGTTGCCTTCGAAATCGAAACTCACCGAGCTGTTCTGATACGCCGTGATCGGAATGAAATTGCGCCCCGGCTTCAACGCAGCACCGCCGCCGCTGTAGTCGTCGGCGCGCAGGACGATGTCCTCGATGTCTGACTCGACGTCGACAATCATCCCGGCACCGCGCACTTCGCTCTGGCTGGTCAGGAGCATCTTCTCGCCGCCGACCACCAGCGTGCTGTCGAGGTTGAGCCCGCCCGTGAAATTGCCGTTGTAGGAGGAACGCTGGGCAAACGCGTCGCCGCTGAGCGCATCGGTGCGGAAATTGGTCAGGCTGGACATGCCCAGGCCGTACGTGTCGGTGAGCGCCGTCACCGAGACGCTTTGCAGCACGTGGTCCTTGAAGTCCCTGCGCCAGCCGAGCGAGGCATTGTTGTCGCGTTTGCCGTCACGGGCGGTGCGCGAGCCAATGCTGCCGGTGAGCTGCTGGCCAGGTGCGCCAAGGGCCAGGTTGATGCTCAGATCAACACCGCGATTGCGCGCATCGCCGCTGCTGAAACTGCCCGGCCGATCAAACAGCGACAGCCGCCAACTGGCATCACTGCCCAACAGCACGGTGCGCTGGGTCCAGCCCAGATCCACGCCCATGCCTTCGACATTGCCCTCGCTGTGCGACAGCCGCGCATTCACCGAGCTCTTGCTGCTCAGGCGATGGTTGAGTGCCAGCGAGGAGTTGCTGGTCTGCCCGACGAACACGTTGCGCGGCCGAATGCGCGTGCCATCGGGCAACGTGTCGTAGGTATTGGTGGTGTCGAGCCAACTGCGGTTGTGGCTGACCACGATACTGCCGGCGCCGTAGTTATAGAGGCTCTGCAGATCGAGACCGGTGCCGTAATCCTCAGTCTTGTAGACGTTGGCGTACATCGTGATGTGATTGGCCAGCGTCCAGTCGATGGAGGTGCCGTACTGCAGTTTTTCGCGGATCTGCCGCGCCGAGGCACCGACAATCACCCGTGGGTGCAGCAGGTAGTTCACCGACGCGCCGGCGGTGGGACTGCCGCTCGATTGCGTGTCCCAGTTGCTCAGTAGCTTGCTCTCCTCGCCGGCGAATACGTTGTAGCGCCAGCGTTCGTCGAGGTTGCGCCAGTTGTTGGGCTTGTACACCAGCTCCTGAGTCGTCGAAGTGATCTGGCCGTCTTCGATCAGGCGCACTTCCACCTCATAGATGCCGCCAGGTAGCGGGCGAGTATCGAGGGTCTGCAGGCCGGCCGGTACCGATTGCGTATTGATCAGCAAACCGTCGCGCCAGATCTCCACCGAACCCTGCCGGTTGGCGGTGACGTAGATCGGGTAAACGCTGGGCATCGGACTGTTGATTGCCAGGCTGTCGGAGCTGCCGTACATGACGCCGACCGCCGTATCGGGGCTGGTGCCGAACGTACGCGGCTGGCGCGTCAGTCCTTCGGAATTGGGGGTGAAATAGCCCAGGCGAAAGAAACTGCCTTGCAGTTCGCGCTGGGTGTGCAGTTCATGTACCGCGTGATAAAGCTTGTCGTCGGGGCCGCCGAGCCGGGCCATTTGCAGATTGAGCGTCTGGCTCCAGTTGCCGAGGCTGGCGCTGGCCTCCAGACCGAAGCGTCCGCCGAGGTCCTGGTCCTGACCACCGTTGAGGTTGAGCTGATTGCGCACCATCAGGCCGCTGCTGCCACCGCTCGGTTGCTCGTAATAACGTTTGGCCTCGACATCGCGTTCGGCATCTTGCGTGGCGATCGAAACCAATGAGTTTTCCAGGTTGTAATGCACCGCCAGAAAACCATCCGGGCAAGATCCCGTGCATGCGCCCAGAGGCACGCCGGGCTTGAGAAAGCTCGCCCATTTTTCCCGTTCCGCAGGACCGAAGCGGTTTTCGCTGGTGTCGGTGAATTCGAGGAGTGTGAGGCGATCATCGCGCGACAGCACCACCATGGCCTCGCCGAGCGGCTGTTGGTCGACCTCGACCCGCACCGCCAGCGGCACATCAAAGAAATGCTCCTCGAAATCCGCCGGCAAGCCTTTGGCCTGGGCCAGCAGACTGCGTGGCGTCGTACCGGCGGCGCTGGCGGCCATGGCTGTGCTGGCACACAACAACAGCGCAAGCGCAGCCGCGATGGGTGTCATCGGGAACATGAACTTGTACTCTGATTGACTGACAATGAAAGTCCGTCGGGGCCTACATGACTGTCTGCCCCGGCGGTTGACGCCACTCGTGAAAAGCGAGCGTATTGAGCTGATCAGTTGATCAGTTGCCGCCAATCGGTGGCACGGCGTCAAAGATCATTGCCACGGAACCGGTGTAGTCACCCGGCTGGAAGTTGCTGCCCTTGGCGGAGATTTTCAGCGGTGCGCGATAGTTGACATCGGACTCGGCTTCACCGACGACCATTTGCGGAGTGGTGGTCAGCTCCTTGTTGTTGAGCATCACTTGCAGGTCGATCGAAGTGCTGCCAGCGACCAGTTTTGGCAGACTTTCCAGGCTGGCGTGTACCGAACCGTTGTTGTTGCGCACATCGAAGAAACCGTTGACTTCGGCCATCTTGCCGGTCGTCGGCTGATAGCTCATGTCCTGATCCTTGTTGACCAGGTCAGGATCGGTTGGCACCACGTAGAAACCATTGGTCGGCACGTGAGCGACGAGGCTGATGGAATGCGACGCTTCGCCCGCAGCGAAGGCACCGGTGGAGGTGATTGCCAGAAGAGCCAGGGGAGCAGCGATTGCGAATTTCTTGAACATCGTTCAGTACCTGTTTGCTTTATATAAGAGGGGTGTCATTAAAAGTTCATAAACCCATTGCTTAAGCAGCAGCGGATCAACTTGAACTTTCAACGGTGGGCATCATCGACTGTTGCCTCTGGAATGTAAGCAGGCAACTTCCGACAAACGCGTAGTTAAACCACCCTGCACCCCGCCAGAAAAAAGAACAAAAAACAGATACTTGCGATATTCGCTGTAAGTTTCGCCTTACATACAGTTATCCGGATAAAACCATACAGCAACTTTGCCGCTTTAGATCAGCAACTTTGGAGGTATTAGAATATATACTCAAGAGCAACTAGAGCGATAACTTTAACTTCGAGGTCACGGCATCGTTCAATCACCAAAATATATTTTTTTCCGCCCGAAGGGTGCTG
>Ga0308167_1002603_pt1 | contig 16250 bp, 14 predicted proteins | sample PhyCR1_2_FD_202138 | JGI IMG/M metagenome (GOLD analysis project Ga0308167, IMG submission 202138) | Phyllosphere microbial communities from UC Gill Tract Community Farm, Albany, California, United States - DLSLRC.R1 | ecosystem: Host-associated > Plants > Phyllosphere > Unclassified | place... | reverse complement strand
GGTAAATGTTTCGGCGGCCATAGCGAGAGGGAAACGCCCGGTCCCATTCCGAACCCGGAAGCTAAGACTCTCAGCGCCGATGGTACTGCAAGGGGGACCTTGTGGGAGAGTAGGACACCGCCGGACTCCTTTTGATAGAAGAGCCCCTCCGCTGGAGGGGCTCTTCTTGTTTAACCCCCAGTCCCCGAGAGAGGCTGGCTCGCCTCGGGCGCATCCGTTGGTAGTCTCGTACCTCGGCCGCAGCGAGTCCTGCTCGTCCTGGCCGATCGACTTCTGGGGCACTGGCCCCCACAACACAACAGCTGCCTGCACGACAGAACGAGGAGCATCTCCGTGAGCGACCGCGACGACGACCGACCCGACCGACCCCGACGAGACGCGTCCTCCGGACGTGACGGCGGTGCACGGGGGGAGCGCCCGTCGGGCGGCGACCGCGGGGCCCGGGGCGACCGGCCCCAGCGCGGGGAGCGTCCTGCGTACGGGGACCGCGCCTCCTCGGGTCGGTCACAGGGTGGGGGAGACCGTCGGGGCGGTCCCTCGTCCGGTGGTCGTGCGGGCTCGACCGGCGGTCGTCCCTCGACCGGTTCCGGTCGTCCCTCGAGTGGTGGGCGTCCGTCCAGCGGTGGCGGCGGTCGGCCTTCGACGGGTGGTGGACGTCCCTCCACCGGTGGACGTCCCTCGGGCGGCTACCAGGGGAACCGCGAGACGCCTGAGGACCGCGATCCCTACGGCCTGAAGTCGGTCCGACCGGCGCAGGAGGTGGCGCACGTCCCCGACGACGTCGAGCCCCGCGACCTGGACAAGGTCGCTCGCGGCGAGCTGAAGACGTTGAGCAAGGAGAACGCCGACTGGGTGGCCAAGCACCTCGTCATGGCGGGGCGCCTCATCGAGGAGGAGCCAGAGGAAGCGCACAAGCACGCGCTGTCGGCCGGTCGTCGCGCTGGTCGCATCGGTGTCGTGCGCGAGACGATCGCCATCACGGCGTACACGGTCGGGGACTACGCACTGACGCTGCGCGAGCTGCGGACCTATCGACGCATCACCGGTCGAGACGACCAGCTGCCCCTGATGGTGGACAGCGAACGGGGGCTGGGGCGTCCCGAGCGCGCTCTCGAGCTCGGGCGATCGGTCGACGTCTCGACCCTGGCACCGGCGGTGCGCGTGTCGCTCGCCATCGCCATGAGCGGTGCCCGGCTCGACCTCGACCAGCCCGACGCGGCGCTCGGTGAGCTCGAGATCCCGCAGCTCGACCGCCGCCGTGCGTTCGAGTACAGCCCGGCCCTGTTCGACGCGTACGCCACCGTCCTCGAGGACCTCGGTCGTGACCGTGACGCGGAGGAGTGGCGCACGCTGGCCGAGCGGGCCGACGCGGCGCTCGAGGCTCACCACGGCGACGACGACCGGGAGACCGTCGAGGTCGTCGAGGAGGAGCTCGAGCTGGACGGGTCGTGGGACTCCGACGAGGGGTCTGTCTCGCTCGAGCAGCCTGACGTCGTCGAGGGGTCGGCTGCTGCTGACGAGTCCGTCGTGGACGAGGGGTCGGCTGCTGCTGACGAGTCGCCCGCCGATGCGGAGGCCGTCACGGACGACGAGTCCGTCGTCGACGAAGAGTCCACCGGCGACGAGCCCGTCGCTGACGACGAGCCCGTCGCTGACGACGAGCCCGACACGGACGCGGAGCCCGAGCACCGTGGCTGACCGGCCCACACCGCTCGACGGCGTCGACACCGTCCTCGCCGACCTCGACGGGGTCGTGTACCGCGGTTCCGTCGCCATCGACCACGCCGTCGAGAGCCTCACCGCGGCGGCGGAGACGCACCGGGTCGGCTACATCACGAACAACGCGTCGCGCACCGCGGCGACGGTGGCCGCCCAGCTGAGCGGCTACGGGCTGCAGGTGACCGCGGACGACGTGGTGACTTCCCCGCAGGCGGCCGTGCGCCTCCTCGTCGACGCCGTGCCGGCTGGCTCGACCGTCCTCGTCGTCGGGGGAGACGGGCTCACGTCCGTGCTCGAGGCCGAGGGGTTCCGTGTCACCCGGTCCGCGGACGACGAGCCCGCGGCCGTCGTCCAGGGCTTCAGCCCCGAGGTCGGCTGGTCCGACCTCGCCGAGGCCTCGTTCGCCCTCGCGGCGGACATCCCGTGGATCGCCACGAACACCGACTGGACCATCCCGCAGGAGCGCGGCACCGCACCCGGCAACGGCACGCTCGTCAGCGCCGTGCACACTGCCGTCGGCCGTCTGCCCGTGACCGCGGGCAAGCCCGAGACGCCGATCTTCGCCGCCGCCGTCGAGCGCTTCGGCGCCACGACCGCCATGTTCATCGGCGACCGGCTCGACACCGACATCCTCGGCGCCCGTCGTGCCGGGCTCGTCTCCGTGCTCGTGCTGACCGGCATCGACGGCGCCAAGCAGGTGCTCGCCGCCGAGAAGGGCTCGCGGCCCGACTTCATCGTCGCCGACCTGCGCGAGCTGAGCCAGCCGTATCCCGAGATCGTCGAGCACGACGAGGACGACGTCCACGTGGTCACCGTGCGTCAGGCCCGCGTCGCCGTCCGCGGAGGCGTCGTCCGGGTCCTCGCGGCCGGTGGCGACCCCATCGACCTGCTGCGCGCCGGAGCGCACGCCGTCTGGGGCACCGGACGGGCGATCTACGGCCTCGACATCGACCCTGCCCTGCACCCCGGTGAGTAGGGTGGACGACACCATGCAGCAGGAGCCGAGGTCCGTCGCCACGACGTCCGACGAGGAGGTGACGGTCGAGCTGGCAGGACGCCTCCGGACGATCGAGGCCCTCCCCCTCGACCAGCGTGCCGTCGCGTTCGGCGCCGTGCACGACGAACTGCGGGTCGCGCTCGAGGGCACGGGCGGGGACACCGGCGAGACCGACGACAGCCCGGGTGGTCGGTGACCGTCCGCATCGAGGAGCCGGAGGACGCCGGTTCGTCCGCCGAGCAGGCGGAGCGGGCCGGTCAGCGGCTCGACGCGGCGCTCGCGTCTCGGGGGCTCGCACGCTCCCGCACGCACGCTGCCCGCCTCCTCGCCGACGGCCTCGTCACGGTGAACGGATCGGGCGCCGTCAAGGCGTCGACCCGCGTGGTCGAGTCGGACACCGTCGAGGTGGCCGGCCTCGACCACTACGTGAGCCGTGCGGCGCACAAGCTCCTCGCGGCGCTCGACGCCTTCGACTTCGACCCGCGCGGTCGCACGGCGCTCGACGTGGGCGCGTCGACGGGCGGCTTCACGCAGGTGCTGCTCGAGCGGGGCGTCGAGCACGTCGTCGCGCTCGACGTCGGGCACGGCCAGCTGTCGCCGTCGATCCGCAGCGACCAGCGCGTCACGGTGGTCGAGGGCGTGAACGCGCGCTACCTCGAGGCCGACCAGCTGCGGGGCCTCAGCGACCGCGCCTCCTCGATCGACCTCGTCGTCGCCGACCTGTCGTTCATCTCGCTCACGATGGTGCTGCCCGCGCTGGTCGCGAGCGTGCCTGTGGAGAGCGACTTCGTGCTGCTCGTGAAGCCGCAGTTCGAGGTGGGGCGGCAGGGCATCCGCGAGGGCGTCGTGCACGACGCCCGGCTGCGGAACGAGGCCGTCACCGGGGTCCTCTGGGCGGCCCACGACCTGGGCCTCGGCACGGCGGGGATCATCCCCTCACCGATCGTCGGGTCGGCAGGCAACAAGGAGTACGTCGTGCGGTTCTCGGCTCGCCACGGGTCGAATCCGACAGAATGGCTCGGCAGGTCCGAGAGCACGACGGGAGCGTGAGACAGATCGACACCACGACACGGCACGTCCTCGTCGTCTCCCACACCGGGCGACGCGACTCGCTCGACGCCGCCCTCGAGGTCTGCGCCCTCCTGGTCGGCGCCGGCGTCGTGCCCGTGCTCTCCCGTGACGAGTGGGACGACATCAAGACGGCCGCGCCCGACATCGAACCGGTCGACATCCTCGGCGAGGACGTCGCGCTCGACGCCCTCGAGTGCGTCATCGTCCTCGGCGGCGACGGCACCATCCTCCGAGCCGCCGAGCTCGTCCGGGGCACGCGTGCCCCGATCCTCGGGGTCAACCTCGGCCACGTCGGGTTCCTCGCCGAGAGCGAGCGCGACGAGATGGCGTACGCCGTGTCGCGCGTCGTCGCGCGCGACTACGACGTCGAGGAGCGCTTCGCCCTCGACGTGCGCGTCGTCGAGGGCTCCGAGGTCGTCTGGCGCACCTGGGCGATGAACGAGGCGACCGTCGAGAAGGCGTCGCGCGAGCGGATGCTCGAGGTCGTCATCGAGGTCGACGGGCGTCCCCTGTCGTCGTTCGGCTGTGACGGGGTCGTCATGTCGACGCCCACCGGGTCGACCGCCTACTCGTTCTCTGCCGGGGGGCCGGTCGTCTGGCCCGAGGTTCAGGCGCTGCTGCTCGTGCCGCTGAGCGCCCATGCCCTCTTCGCCCGTCCGCTGGTCGTCGGCCCCGACTCGACGCTCGCCGTCGAGGTGATGAGCCGCACCGACGGCCGCGGCATCCTCTGGTGCGACGGACGCCGCGAGCACGACCTGCCGCCCGGCGCCCGTGTCGAGTGCACCCGCTCGGACCAGCCCGTGCTGCTGGCCCGCCTGCGACAGGGGCCGTTCACCGACCGCCTCGTCGCCAAGTTCAAGCTCCCCGTGACCGGCTGGCGCGGCCCCGAGCAGGGAGACGCGTCGTGATCGAGGAGATCGCGATCCGCGACCTCGGCGTCATCGGCCGCGCGACCCTGCCCCTCGGGCCGGGCTTCACCGCCGTGACCGGCGAGACCGGCGCCGGCAAGACCATGGTCGTCACCGCGCTCGGCCTGCTGCTCGGACAGCGCGCCGAGAGCGGCGTCGTCCGCTCGGGCAGCACCCAGGCGGTCGTCGACGGCCGGTGGGTCGTCCCGGCCGACGGCGCCGTCGTCGAGCGCGTCCGCGACGCCGGGGGAGGCGTCGACGAGGGCGAGCTCTTCCTCAGCCGCGTCGTCTCGGCCGAGGGCCGCAGCCGGGCCGTCGTGGGCGGTCGGTCCGCCCCGATCGGCGTGCTGGGCGACCTCGCCGACCACCTCGTGGTCGTCCACGGGCAGTCCGAGCAGATCCGGCTCAAGTCGGCGCAGGCGCAGCGGGCAGCGGTGGACGCGCACGGAGGTGCGCCCCTCGCCGCGGCCGCCGCCTCCTACCGGGCCGCGTTCGAGGCGTGGACGGCCGCCCGTGACGAGCTCGCCGAGATCACTCGCGACCGCGACGAGCGCCGTGCCGAGGCCGACGCGCTGCGCGCCGCCATCGACGAGATCGAGGCGGCGGCTCCCGTGGCCGGCGAGCTCGACGAGCTGGACGCCACGGCCGACCGGCTCAGCAACTCCGAAGACCTCCGGCTCGCCGCCGGCCTCGCCCACGAGATCCTCTCCACCGATGCCGTCGACGGCACCCGCGACGTCCTCTCGCTCGTCGAGGAGGCGCGGCGGCAGGTCGAGCGCGTCGCCCCGCACGACCCCGCGCTCGCGCCGATCGCCGACCTGCTGGCCGAGGTCAGCGTGCAGGTGTCCGAGTCGTCGTCGCGGCTGTCGAGCTACCTCGGCGGCCTCGACGCCGACGCGGCGGGCGACCTCGAGGCGGTCCAGACCCGGCGTGCCGAGCTGACGTCGCTGATGCGCAAGCACGGCCCCGGGCTCGACGACGTGCTGCGGCTGCTCGACGAGGGCAGCCGGCGCCTGGTCGAGCTCGACGGCGACGACGACCGGCTCGCCTCCCTCGACGACGAGGTGGCGCAGTTCCGGGCCGAGGCCGAGTCCAGGGCCGGAGTCCTCAGCGACCTGCGCCGCGCCTCCGGGGCGGACCTGTCCGAGCGCGTCAGCGCCGAGCTGTCCGCGCTCGCCATGGCCGGTGCCGAGATCGTCGTCGAGGTCACGCCGCGCGACGAGCTCGGCAGCACCGGTGCCGACGTCGTGTCGCTGCTGCTTCGCCCGCACCCAGGAAGCGAGCCCCGCCCGCTCGGCAAGGGCGCCTCAGGAGGCGAGCTCTCGCGCGTCATGCTCGCCCTCGAGGTCGTCATGGCCGGGTCGAGCGACGTGCCGACCTTCGTCTTCGACGAGGTCGACGCCGGCGTCGGCGGGTCGGCCGCGATCGAGATCGGTCGCCGGCTCGCCGCGCTGTCCGAGCGAGCCCAGGTCATCGTCGTGACCCACCTCGCCCAGGTCGCCGCGTTCGCGACGAACCACCTCCGCGTCGTGAAGGACGCGTCGGGCGAGGTCACCGCGAGCAGCGTGCAGCAGCTCGAGGGCGACGAGCGGGTCGCCGAGATGGCCCGGCTGCTCTCGGGGCTGCCCGACAGCGCGAGCGGACTCGACCACGCCCGCGAGCTGCTCGAGCTCGCGGCGGCCGGCCGCGCCGTCACACACTCGTAACAGGCAGCGGTGGCCGACCGGCCCCGCGTGACATAGGATGGAATCCCGTGGTGAACGTTGAGAACTCGGGCCTTGATTCCTCCTCGATCGACGGAGGTGGGCCTTCTGAGTCTCCTTCTGCGGGTCGCAGCAACTCCAGCGTGACGAAGCACATCTTCGTCACCGGCGGCGTCGTGTCGTCGCTCGGCAAGGGCCTGACGGCCGCCAGCCTCGGCAACCTGCTCACGGCGCGCGGGCTGCGCGTGGTCATGCAGAAGCTCGACCCGTACCTCAACGTCGACCCGGGCACGATGAACCCGTTCCAGCACGGCGAGGTGTTCGTCACCGACGACGGGGCCGAGACCGACCTCGACATCGGGCACTACGAGCGGTTCCTCGACATCGACCTCGACCAGGCCGCCAACGTGACGACGGGCCAGGTGTACTCGACCGTCATCGCGAAGGAGCGTCGCGGCGAGTACCTCGGCGACACCGTCCAGGTCATCCCGCACATCACGGACGAGATCAAGCGCCGCATGCGTCAGCAGGCCGAGGGCGACGTGGCCCCCGACGTCATCATCACCGAGGTCGGCGGCACCGTCGGCGACATCGAGAGCCAGCCGTTCATCGAGTCGGCTCGTCAGGTGCGCCACGAGCTCGGGCGGAACAACGTGTTCTTCGTGCATGTCTCGCTCGTGCCCTACATGGGCGCCTCGGGCGAGCAGAAGACCAAGCCCACGCAGCACTCCGTCGCGGCGCTCCGCTCGATCGGCATCCAGCCCGACGCGCTCGTGCTGCGCAGCGACCGCCCCGTGAGCGAGGCGAACAAGCGCAAGATCGCGCTGATGTGCGACGTCGACGAAGATGCGGTCGTCAACGCGAAGGACGTCGCGAGCATCTACGACATCCCCTCGATGCTCAACGAGCAGGGCCTCGACTCGTACATCATCCGCCACCTCGGCCTGGCCGAGAAGGCGGGCGAGGTCGACTGGTCCGGCTGGCAGACCGTGCTCGACGCCGTGCACCAGCCGAAGCACGAGGTCACCATCGGCCTCGTCGGCAAGTACATCGACCTGCCCGACGCCTACCTGTCGGTCACCGAGGCCCTGCGTGCCGGTGCCTTCGCCCACCAGGCCAAGGCGAAGCTCGTCTGGATCCCGTCGGACGACTGCGAGACGCCCGAGGGCGCCGCGGCGGCGCTGTCGCAGGTCGACGGCATCTGCGTGCCCGGCGGCTTCGGCATCCGCGGCATCGAGGGCAAGCTCGGCGCCCTGAAGTTCGCCCGCGAGAACGGCATCCCGACGCTCGGCCTCTGCCTCGGCCTGCAGTGCATGGTCATCGAGTACGCCCGCGACAAGGCCGGCCTGGCCGGCGCCTCCTCGTCCGAGTTCGACCCCGACACCGAGTTCCCGGTCATCGCGACGATGGCCGAGCAGGTCGACATCATCGCCGACGGCGACCTGGGCGGCACCATGCGCCTCGGCCTCTACCCGGCCGCCCTGCAGCCGGGCTCGCTCGCGGCCGAGCTGTACGGCTCCGAGCTGGTCGACGAGCGCCACCGCCACCGCTACGAGGTCTCGAACCAGTACCGCCAGCAGATCGCCGACGCGGGCCTCGTGTTCTCGGGCACCTCGCCCGACGGCACCCTCGTCGAGTACGTCGAGCTCGACCGCGCCGAGCACCCGTTCTACATCGGCACCCAGGCGCACCCCGAGCTGCGGTCGCGCCCCAACCGCGCGCACCCGCTCTTCAGCGGCCTCGTCGGTGCGTCGCTCGAGCGCCAGAACTCGAGCCGCCTCTTCGCGGACGAGGGCGACGACGCGAGCGAGACCCGTGCCGACGCGGTCGCTGCGCCCGTGGACCCGACCGACGGCGCGGCCGAGGCCGCTGCCCCCGGGCGGTCCTGAGCCGTGACCGACTCCGAGCTGCTCCGCGACGAGCCCGCCGACCCGACCGTCACCTCCTCCGAGACGGTCTTCGAGGGTGCCGTCTGGAACGTCGTCCGCGACGTCGTCGACTACAACGGCTCGCCGATGACGCGCGAGTACGTCGCGCACACCGGCGCCGTGGCGGTGCTCGCGGTCGACGAGCACGACCGCGTGCTCGTCATCAAGCAGTACCGGCACCCGATCCGCACCCGCGACTGGGAGCTGCCCGCCGGCCTGCTGGACGCCGAGGGCGAGTCGAAGCTCGACGCGGCCAAGCGCGAGCTGGCCGAGGAGGCCGACCTCGAGGCGACCGACTGGGACGAGCTCGTCTCGTTCCACACCACCCCCGGGGGCAACGACGAGATGGTCACGGTCTACCGGGCCACCGGCGTGACCGCGACCGCTGCTGCGTTCGACCGCACCGACGAGGAAGCGGACATCGAGAAGCGCTGGGTCGCCCTCGACGAGATCGTCGACGGCGTGCTCGCCGGGCGCCTGCACAACTCCATCCTCAGCATCGCGGCCCTGGCCGCGACCGTCGCCGCCCGCCGCTGACGACGCGGCGGCCGGCGGTCGGGACGAGCGGACGATGACCTCGATCGAGGAGGCGGTGGCCCGCTACCTGAGGCACGTCACGGTCGAGCGCGGCCTGTCCCCGAACACCACGGCCGCGTACCGGCGCGACCTCGTGCTCTGGGCGGCGCACCTCGAGGAGGCGGGACGCGCCTCCGTCGAGGAGGTCGCGCCGACGGACGTCGCGGCGTTCCCCGCCGCGCTGGCGACCCGTGCGGACGATCCGCTCCGCGCCTCCAGCGTGGCCAGGGTGCTCTCGTCGGTGCGGGGCCTCCACAGGTTCCTGCACGAGGAGGGGCTGGTCGCCGTCGACGTCGCGGCCGGCGTCCGCCCGCCGAAGCTGCCGTCGCGCCTTCCGAAAGCCATCTCGGTCGCGCAGGTCGAAGCCCTGCTGGCCGCGACCGACGGCGACGAGGCCGCGCGCGTGCGCGACAAGGCGCTGCTCGAGCTGCTGTACGCGACGGGCGCCCGCGTGAGCGAGGCCGTGTCGCTCAACGTCGACGACGTCATCGACGGGGGAGACGTCGTGCGGCTCTTCGGCAAGGGCGGCAAGCAGCGGATCGTGCCGGTCGGCAGCTACGCCAGGCGGGCACTCGACGCCTGGCTCGTGCGCGGCCGTCCCGAGTTCTCGGCGCGCGGCGACGCGACGCCCGCGCTGTTCCTCGGGGCGCGGGGCGCACGCCTCTCGCGGCAGAGCGCCTGGCTCGTCATCCAGGCCGCGGCCGAGCGCGCCGAGCTCGACGTCGAGGTCTCGCCGCACACCCTGCGGCACTCGTTCGCGACGCACCTGCTCGAGGGCGGCGCCGACGTGCGGGTGGTGCAGGAGCTGCTCGGCCACTCGTCCGTGGCGACGACCCAGATCTACACGCTGGTGACGGCCGACGCGCTGCGCGACATGTACGTCACGGCCCACCCGCGGGCCCTTCGACCTGCCTCCTGACCAGGCACTACCTTCATCCGCCGCATGAGGCTTCCTGCCCGCGGGACGGGCGCGTCAGCCCGGCCGGGCCGAGGGCCGCCGGTACCATCGACGTGTGAGCACCAAGTCGACCTCGAGCACGCCCGCCCTCTTCGAGAGCGCCCCGGCGACCGTTCCCGCGAACGGTCCGACCGGTCGCCCGCGCACCGAGTTCGCCGTCCCCGAGCGACTCGACGGCCACGGCCCCGCGCGCATCATCACCCTCTGCAACCAGAAGGGCGGCGTCGGCAAGACCACGACCACCATCAACCTCGGCGCCGCGTTCGCCGAGTACGGCCGTCGCGTGCTCGCCATCGACTTCGACCCCCAGGGCGCCCTCACCGCGGGTCTCGGCGTGCAGGCGCACGACCAGCCCACGATCTACGACCTCATGATCGGCTCCGTCAAGGACGCGCACGACGTGATCGTGCCGACCCGCGTGCACGACCTCGACGTCATGCCCGCGAACATCGACCTCTCCGCCGCCGAGGTGCACCTCGTCAACGAGGTCGCGCGCGAGCAGATCCTCGCCCGCATCATCCGCCAGGTCAGCGCCGAGTACGACGTCATCCTGATCGACTGCCAGCCCTCGCTCGGCCTGCTCACCGTGAACGCCCTCACCGCGGCGCACGGCGTGCTCATCCCGCTCGAGTGCGAGTTCTTCGCCCTGCGCGGCGTGGCCCTGCTCGTCGAGACGATCGAGAAGGTGCGCGACCGGCTGAACCCCGCCATCACGCTCGACGGCATCCTGCCGACGATGTTCGACTCGCGCACCCTGCACAGCCGCGAGGTGCTCGAGCGGGTCGTCGACGCGTTCGGCGACGAGGTGCTCGAGACCGTCATCGGCCGCACCGTGAAGTTCCCCGACGCCTCGGTCGCCGGCATCCCCATCACCCAGTTCGCCCCCGAGCACCCGGCGGCGCAGGCCTATCGCCAGCTGGCCCGAGAGCTGATCGCGCGTGGTGCCGCAGCCTGAGGCCCCCGTCGTCGTCGCCGACCCGAGCGATGCCCCCGATCCCGCAGCCGGTGCGTCGGCGCGGGGGTTCGAGGTCGTCCTCGACAACTTCAGCGGTCCGTTCGACCTGCTGCTGACCCTGATCGGCAAGCGCGAGATGGACGTCACCGAGGTCGCGCTCAGCGCGGTCACCGACGAGTTCATCGCCTACCTGCGCACCGTCGACACCGACGAGGACCTCGACCAGGCCAGCCAGTTCATCGTCGTCGCCGCGACCCTGCTCGATCTCAAGGTCGCCGGCCTGCTGCCCCAGGGCGAGCTCGTCGACGCAGAAGACGTCGCGCTGCTCGAGGCGCGCGACCTGCTCTTCGCGCGGCTGCTGCAGTACCGCGCCTTCAAGCAGGCGGCCGAGTGGTTCGCCGAGCGCGGCGCCGTCGAGTCCCGCCGCCACCCCCGCGCCGTGCGGCTGGAGGAGAAGTACCGCGTCACGACGCCCGAGCTGGTCTGGACCCTCTCGCCCGACGACTTCGCGTCGCTCGCCGCCTTCGCCCTCACGCCCCAGGCCGTGCCGACCGTCGGCCTCGACCACCTGCACGCCCCGCTCGTGAGCATCCGCGAGCAGGCCGCCTGGGTCGTCGCGATGCTGCGCCGCGCCGGGGTCGCCACGTTCCGCGAGCTCGTGGCCCACGTCGACCAGAAGGGCGTCGTCGTCGCGCGGTTCCTCGCGCTCCTCGAGCTCTACCGGCACGGATCCCTGGCGTTCGAGCAGGTCGAGCCGCTCGGCGAGCTCAGCGTGCGCTGGGTGGCCGAGCACTGGACCGACGAGGCGCTGGACTCGCTGGGGGCCGACTATGACGGCTGACGCGACGAGCGCCTCCTCGGCTCGCAGCGCCGTCCACGACGGGCCGCGCGACCGTGCCGACGACGACCGCGCGACCGCCCGGGCGCTCGAGGCCGTGCTGCTGATCGCCGACGAGCCGCAGTCGCTGCTCTCGCTCGCCGCCGCCGTGGGGCGACCGACCGCGGAGGTGCGCCGTGCGGTGGCCGACCTGGTCGCCGACTTCGACGGCGTCGACGGCACGCCCCGGCGCGGCTTCGAGCTGCGCGAGGTCGGCGGGGGCTGGCGTTTCTACGTCCGAGAAGAGCTGGATCCGGTCGTGCGCGATTTCGTGCTGACGGAGAACCCGTCCAGACTGTCGCAGGCGGCTCTCGAGACGCTGGCGGTCATCGCCTACAAGCAACCCATCACCCGGAGCAGCATCGCGCAGATCCGCGCGGTGAACGTCGACTCGGTCGTCCGTACACTGGTGGGTCGCGGCCTGGTCACGGAGTCGTCCACCGACCCCGAGACCGGCGCCCTCACCTACGAAACGACGGATCTCCTGTTGACCCACCTCGGCATCGCCTCGCTCGACGAGCTCCCGCTGATCTCCCCGCTCCTCCCTGACGGATCCGGAGGATTCGACGATGTCATCTGACCCCACCACCACCCCCGACGACGACCTGCCCACGGGCGAGCGCCTGCAGAAGGTCATGGCCGCCGCGGGCGTCGCCTCGCGCCGCGTGTCGGAAGACCTGATCGCCGCGGGCCGCGTCACCGTCAACGGCAAGGTCGTGACCGAGGCCGGTCGCCGCATCGACCCCGAGAAGGACAAGGTCGTCGTCGACGGCGCCGCCGTCCAGCTCGACACCACGCGCCGCTACGTGATGCTGAACAAGCCCGTCGGCGTCGTCAGCACGATGAGCGACGAGGCCGACCGCCCCGACCTGCGTCAGTTCACCTCGGACTTCGAGGAGCGCCTGTTCAACGTCGGCCGCCTCGACGTCGAGACCAGCGGCCTGCTGCTGCTCACGAACGACGGCGAGCTCGCCCACGTGCTCGCGCACCCGTCCTTCGGCGTCACCAAGACCTACATCGCCAAGGTGCGCGGCGTCGTCACGCCCGCCGTGCTGGCTCAGCTGCTCGCCGGCGTCGAGCTGGAAGACGGGCCGATCGCCGCCGACCGCGCGACCGTCGTCGCAGGAGGCGCGGGTCTGTCGCGCTCCGCCGACTCGTCCCTGGTCGAGATCACCCTGCACTCGGGGCGCAACCGCATCGTCCGCCGCATGATGGAGGAGGTCGGCCACCCCGTCATCGACCTCGTGCGCCGCTCCTTCGGCCCGCTGCACCTGGGCACCCTCAAGGCGGGCCACGTGCGCTCGCTGAACAAGACCGAGCTCGGCGCCATCCTCACCATCGCGCGCGACGCCTCGCCGTCGCCCAAGGTCGACTCCGTGCCCACGATCGAGAGCGGCGACGCGCCGGTCGACGAGGCCGACGTGGTCGAGGTCGCCCTCGACGCGGACGAGGTCGAGAAGGAGTTCTACGACGAGGACGACGACGAGTACGACCCCGAGACCGACGCCCGCGACGCCCGTCGCCGCGTGCCCGGTGCCGGCCCCCGTGCCGGCGTCGGCAAGGGCGACGCCCCGGTGTCGCGACGCGCGGAGGTGCGGCGCGAGCAGGCAGGACGCCGCGAGCAGGGCGCGGACCGCGGCGACCGTGGCGGACGCCCGGCGCGCGACGACCGTGCCGGCCGCCCGGAGCGTGGTGGCTACCAGGGCCGCGACGACCGTGGCGATCGTGGGGGCTACGCGGCTCGTGAGGACCGTGGCGGCTACGCCCCCCGCGCCGACCGCCCGGGCTCGGGTGCTCGAGGAGGCGCTGCTCGCGAGGACCGTGGCGGACGCCCGGAGCGTGGTGGCTACCAGGGTCGCGACGACCGTGGCGGACGTCCTGCCGGTGGCGGGTACCAGGGTCGCGACGACCGGCGTGACGACCGTGGCGGACGCCCCGAGCGTGGTGGCTACCAGGGCCGCGACGACCGTGGCGGACGCCCGGCCGGTGGCGGCTACGTGTCGCGCGACGACCGTGGCGGCGCTCCCCGTGGGGGAGACCGCCCGCTGAGCCCCGGCGAGGAACGCGCCGCCGGCTACCCGAACCGTGACCTGCCCAAGGACCCGCGCACCGGCCGCCCCTCCGGCGTCCGTGCCGGCGGACCCGGATCCGGCCGCGGCGGCCGCGAGGACCGCAGCGCCCGTGACGGTGACGACCGCGGCGGCTACCAGGGCCGCGACGACCGTGGTGCACGTGACGACCGCGGTGGACGCCCCGAGCGCGGCGGCTACCAGGGGCGTGACGACCGCGGCGGACGCCCGGCTGGCAGCGGCTACCAGGGCCGCGATGACCGTGGTGCACGTGACGACCGCGGTGGACGCCCCGAGCGTGGTGGCTACCAGGGCCGCGATGACCGTGGCGGACGACCTGCGGGTGGTGGCTACCAGGGTCGCGATGACCGTGGTGGTCGTCCTGCGGGTGGTGGCTACCAGGGTCGTGACGACCGTGGTGGACGTCCTCCCGGTGGCGGCTACCAGGGTCGCGACGACCGTGGTGGACGTCCTGCGGGTGGCGGCTACCAGGGTCGTGACGACCGCGGCGGACGCCCGGCTGGCGGTGGTTACCAGGGTCGCGACGACCGTTCCGGTCGCGACGACCGCGGCGGACGCCCCGAGCGCGGCGGCGACCGTCCGTTCCGTGGCCGCCCCGACGACGGGGGACGTGGTCCCCGCGGGGGCGGGCGGTCGTGACCGACCCGACCCGCGCCTCCTCGACCGACCTCAGCGCCGCTGAGCCCAGCACGGGATCGGCACGCCCCGGTGCGACCGTCGACGACCTCGTCGGCGGCACCCGTCGTCTCGACGGCCAGGTGCGGATCGTGGGCTCCGGCCTGCTCGGCACGAGCATCGGGCTGCGGCTGCGCGAGCACGGCGTCGACGTGATCCTCGACGACGCCTCGCCCGCGGCCCGCAGCCTCGCCGTCGACTACGGCGCGGGTCGCGTCGCCGCCGAGGGCGACGCTCCCGTGCTCGTCGTCGTGGCGGTTCCGCCGGACGTCACGGCCGAGATCGTCCATCGCGAGCTCGACGCGTACCCGGAGGCGCTGGTCACCGACGTCGCCTCGGTCAAGGTCGCGCCGCTCGACGAGCTCCGTGCCCGCGGCGCCGACGTCTCGCGCTACATCGGCTCGCACCCCATGGCCGGTCGCGAGCGTGGCGGCGCCATCTCGGCCCGCGCCGACCTCTTCGCCGGGCGCCCGTGGGTCATCGCCGGCCACGACGACATCAGCTACCGCCGCGCCGCGGCCGTCGAGGACCTCGCCCTCGACCTCGGCGCCACCCCGATCGAGATGACGCCCGAGGAGCACGACGCAGGCGTCGCCCTCGTCAGCCACGTGCCGCAGGTCGTGTCGAGCCTCATGGCGACGCGTCTGCGCGACGCGACCGACGCCTCCCTGGGGCTCGCCGGCGGGGGAGTGCGCGACGTCACGCGCATCGCCGCCAGCGACCCGGCCCTGTGGGTGCAGATCCTCGGCGCCAACGCGTCCCGCGTCGTGGAGGTGCTGCGCGAGCTGCGCGACGACCTCGACGGCGTGATCGGGGCGCTCACCGACCCCTCCGCCCCGGGCGCTCGCCGCACGGTGGCCGAGGCCATCGGCGCCGGCAACACCGGCGTCGCACGCCTGCCCGGCAAGCACGGGCAGTCGACACGGTTCAGCTCGGTCGTCGTCATCGTCGACGACGCCCCGGGCCAGATCGCCCGCCTGCTCGCCGACATCGGCGACATCGGCGTCAACCTGGAAGACCTGCGGCTGGAGCACTCGCCCGGCGCGCAGGTGGGACTCGCGGAGGTCAGCATCGTGCCCGAACAAGAAGAACGACTCGTCGCCGAGCTCGAGGGGCGCGGCTGGACCGTGTCCGGAGCGTTCGCATGAGCGCCGAGGGCACGACCGGCCCAGCTAGCTCGGCTGGCTCCGCAGGCTCGCCCGTCGAGACCGACGTCGAGCGCACCCCCGGCGAGCACGGCGTGGGCGGCCCCGCCGGCGAGGCGCACACCGCCGAGCTGCGCGAGCGGACCGCGGAGGCGGTGCACCGGCACGTCGTCGTGGCCGTCGACGGACCGGCCGGAAGCGGAAAGTCCAGCGTGAGCCGCGCCTCCGCCGTGGCCCTCGGCTACGACTACCAGGACACGGGCGCGGCGTACCGCGCCTTCGCCCTGCACGCGCTCGACAGCGGCGTCGACCTCGACGACCCGGACGCGGTGATCGGGGCGCTGCCCTCGTTCGAGTACGCGATCGAGATCGACCCGGCCCGCGCCTCCTCGGTGACCGTGGGAGGCGCGGACGTCACGGACGAGATCCGCACGCCCCGCGTGACCGGCGCCGTCAGCCACGTGGCCAAGCTGCCGGAGGTGCGGCGCTTCATGGTCGACCTGTTCCGTCGCATCATCGCATCGACCGACCGGCCCGGCATCGTGACCGAGGGCCGCGACATCACCACGGTCGTCGCGCCGGACGCCCAGGTGCGCATCCTGTTGACGGCGAGCGAAGAGGCTAGGATGGCCAGGCGTTCCGCCGAGG